>NNBU01000476.1_pt1 | contig 24944 bp, 21 predicted proteins | sample 1173781 | NCBI WGS metagenome assembly NNBU01 (sample SAMN07173937, study PRJNA388173) | plant metagenome | biome: Plant school; feature: Soil; material: Symbiotic tissue of Blasia pusilla L.; isolation source: symbiotic tissue sample KVJ2 | host: Blasia pusilla | place: Norway: Troms, Kvaloya...
TTGTCTTGTGCTTGGATATGTGTATAAGAGACAACCCATGCGGCTGCCGTCCGAGTTGCACCGCSCCGTTGTCGGCCCGGCCGTGGAACAGGTTCACGTCGCCCAGGAAGCCGTACACGAACGGGCTGGCGGGCTGGTCCCACACCTCCTGCGGCGAGCCGACCTGTTCGATCTGCCCCTTGTTGATGACCACCACGCGGTCGGCCACCTCCAGCGCCTCTTCCTGGTCGTGGGTGACGAAGATCGAGGTGACGTGCAGCTCGTCGTGCAGCCGGCGCAGCCAGCGGCGCAGCTCCTTGCGCACCTTGGCGTCGAGCGCGCCGAAGGGCTCGTCCAGCAGCAGCACCTTGGGCTCCACGGCCAGGGCGCGGGCCAGAGCGATGCGCTGGCGCTGGCCACCGGACAGCTGCGACGGGTAGCGGTCAGCCAGCCAGTCGAGCTGCACCAGCTTGAGCAGGTCGGTCACCTTAGCCTTGATCTGCGCGTCGCTCGGGCGGTCCTTGCGCGGCTTCACGCGCAGGCCGAAGGCGACGTTCTCGAACACAGTCATGTGGCGAAACAGCGCGTAGTGCTGGAACACGAAGCCCACCTGGCGCTCGCGCACGTGCACATCGGTGGTGTCTTCGCCCGAGAAAAGAATGCTGCCGGCGTCGGCCGTTTCCAGCCCCGCGATGATGCGCAGCAGCGTGGTCTTGCCGCAGCCCGAGGGGCCGAGCAGCGCGACCAGTTCGCCCGATTCCACGTCGAGGTTCACGTTGCGCAGCGCGCGGAAGTCGCCGAACTGCTTGCTGATGTTGCGGATTTCGATGCTCATGGGGATCTCTGCCTGTGTCTTCGTCTGATTACTCCCTCTCCGCTGCGGGAGAGGGCCGGGGTGAGGGTTTTCCTTTCACCCCCGAACTTTTCAAGCCGCCGTAGGCCGCTCCGGCGGCATCTCGGCAATCGCCTTCATCTCGCGCTCATGCCGCCACTCGATCACCGACTTGATCACCAGCGTGACCAGCGCCAGGATGGCCAGCAGCGAGGCCACGGCGAACGCGGCCACCGACTGGTATTCGTTGTAGAGCACTTCCACATGCAGCGGCATGGTGTTGGTCTGGCCGCGGATGTGGCCCGACACCACCGACACCGCGCCGAATTCGCCCATGGCGCGCGCGTTGCAAAGAATCACGCCGTACAGCAGGCCCCACTTGATGTTGGGCAGCGTCACGCGCCAGAAGGTCTGCCAGCCGGTCGCACCCAGCACGATGGCGGCCTGCTCCTCGTCGGTGCCCTGGGCCTGCATCAGCGGAATGAGTTCGCGCGCAATGAAGGGAAAGGTCACGAACACGGTGGCCAGCACGATGCCGGGCACGGCGAAGATGATCTTGATGTCGTGCTCGGCGAGCCAAGGGCCGATCCAGCCCTGCGCACCGAACACCAGCACATAGATCAGCCCCGCCACCACCGGCGACACCGCGAACGGCAGGTCGATCAGCGTGGTGAGCAGCGCCTTGCCGCGGAACTCGAACTTGRCCACGGCCCAGGCCGCCGCCACGCCGAACACGAGGTTCAGCGGTACCGTGATGGCCGCCGTGATCAGCGTGAGGCGGATGGCGCTCCAGGCGTCGGGCTCCTTCAGCGCCTCGAGGTAGGCGCCCACGCCCTTTCGCAAGGCCTCGGTCGCCACGGCGGCCAGCGGCAGCACGAGAAACAGGAACATGAACGCGAGCGCCAGGCCGATGAGCAGCCAGCGCACCCACGGCGCCTCGGTGGTGCCGGCCTGTGCGCGGCGAACGACTTTGGAAGGTGCACTCATCTCAGCCTCCTGCCCGGCGACGCTGCCATGCCTGCAGGCCGTTGATGACCAGCAGCAGCACGAAGGAAATGACCAGCATCACCAGCGCGACGGCGGTGGCACCCGCATAGTCGTACTGCTCCAGCTTGCCGATGATGATGAGCGGCGTGATCTCCGAAATCATGGGCATGTTGCCGGCAATGAAGATCACCGAGCCGTACTCGCCGATGGCGCGTGCGAAGGCCATGGCAAAGCCCGTGAACAGCGCCGGCGCAATGGCCGGGAAGATCACCTTGGTGAAAGTCTGCAACCGCGTGGCGCCCAGCGACGTTGCGGCCTCTTCCAGCTCTTTCTCGCTGTCCTCGAGCACCGGCTGCACGGTGCGCACCACGAACGGCAGCCCGATGAAGATCAGTGCAATCACGATGCCCGCCGGCGTGAACGCCAGCTTGATGCCGTGCGGCTCCAGCAGTTGCCCGATCCAGCCGTTGCCCGCGAGCAGCGCGGTCAGCGAGATGCCGGCCACGGCCGTCGGCAGTGCGAAAGGCAGGTCGACCAGCGCGTCGACGATGCGCTTGCCCGGAAACTTGTAGCGCACCAGCACCCAGGCCACCAGCAGGCCGAACACGGTGTTGACGATCGCCGCGATCAGCGACGCGCCGAAGGTCAGCCGGTACGAGGCCATCACGCGCGGCGCGGTCACGGCCACCCAGAACTGGTCCCAGGTCAGCGTGAAAGTCTTGAAGACCAGCGCCGACAGCGGGATCAGCACGATCAGGCTGAGATAAAGAATCGAGAAGCCGAGCGTGATGTGGAAACCGGGCAGGACGCGCTTGGCGCCCCCTGCCCGGTTGGCACGCGAAAAAGGCGCCCCCGCGGACGGGAGCGCCGATGGGACAGCGCCGCTCATTTACTTCGCGCCGGGCGTGTAGAGCTTGTCGAACTGGCCGCCGTCGTTGAAGTGCACCTTCTGCGCTTCACCCAGGCTGCCGAACAGCTCCTGCACCGTGAACAGCTGCAGCGGCTTGAACGTGGCGGCGTACTTCTTGAGCACGGCCTGCGAGCGCGGACGCAGCGCATGCTTGGCCGCGATTTCCTGCGCTTCTTCGGAGTACAGCCAGTCGAGGTAGGCCTTGGCCAGTTCGCCGGTGCCCTTCTTGGCGGTGGTGCGCTCGACCACGGCCACCGGGTTCTCGGCCACGATGCTGATCGACGGGTACACCGAGTCGACCTTGCCGGTGCCGAATTCGCGGTCGATCGACACCACTTCCGACTCGAAGGTGATCAGCGCATCGCCGATGTTGCGTTGCAGGAAGGCGGTAGTCGCATCGCGGCCGCCGCGTGCCAGCACCGGCACGTTCTTGAACAGCTTGCCGACGAACTCCGCCGCCTGCGCGTCGGTGCCGCCCTTCTTCTTGATGTAGCCCCAGGCTGCCAGGTAGGCGTAGCGCCCGTTGCCGCCGGTCTTGGGGTTGACGATCACGACCTGCACGCCGGGCTTGATCAGGTCGTCCCAGTCCTTGATGCCCTTGGGGTTGCCGTTGCGCACCAGGAACAGCATGGTCGACGTGGTCGGCGATGCGTTGTCGGGGAATTTCTTGGTCCAGTCCTTGGCGACGACGCCGGTGCCGGCCAGGAAGTCGATGTCGGTCGAGGTGTTCATGGTCACCACGTCGGCGTCGAGGCCGTCGGCCACCGCACGCGCCTGGGCGCTGGAGCCGCCGTGCGACTGGTCGATCTTCACGTCCTTGCCGGTGGCCTTCTTGTAGTGCGCCACGAAGGCCGCGTTGTAGTCCTTGTAGAACTCGCGGGCCACGTCGTACGAGGCGTTCAGCAGCGTGCCCTGGGCGAAGGCGCTGCTGCCTGCAAGTGCGGAGGACGCCAGCGCGAGCACGGCGACGAAGGTCTTGATTCTGGAAGTCATGTGATTGCCAAGGTTTCTGAAAATTCACGGCCCGCCGACCAGGCGGCGGGCTCGTCGGTCAAGGATTGGAGCAGAGCCAGGCCGAGCGGCCAGTCCCCGTGCCCCGAATCGACGTTGATATGGCCCGCATTCTGCATGCGCACGAACTCGCTGCCCCAGGCGCGCGAATAGGCACCCGCCAGGCGAATGGGGCAAAACGGGTCGTTGCTGCTGGCCACCACGATGCTGCGGTACGGCAGCGCGGCATAAGGCACGGGCGCAAAGTCGGACAGCACCGCGCGGCGTTCGGGGTCGGCCGGGGCGACCAGCAGCGCGCCCTGGATGCGGGCGGCCGCGGCCGCCGGCAGGTGCGCGGTGGCGATGCAGCCCATGCTGTGCGCGGCGATCACCACCGGGCCGGGCGTCTCCAGCACCAGCTTGGCCAGCGCCGCCACCCAGGCGTCACGCTTGGGCGAGGCCCAGTCGTCCTGCACCACGCGCGCCGCGCCCGGAATGCGCGCTTCCCACAGGCTCTGCCAATGGCCGGGCCCGGAGTCGCGCCAACCCGGCACGATGACGACACGAGACTGCATGACGTTGCGGCCCTGCCGCTTACTTGTTCGGCTGCGGCGTGATGCGCAGGTAGGGCTTCACGGCCTTGAAGCCCTTGGGGAAGCGCTCGGCGAGTTCGGCCGGGTCCTGGATGCTCGGCACGATGACCACGTCGTCGCCGTCCTTCCAGTTCACGGGCGTGGCCACCTTGTGGCTGTCGGTGAGCTGCAGCGAGTCGATCACGCGAATGATCTCGTCGAAGTTGCGCCCGGTCGACGCGGGGTAGGTGATGGTCGTGCGGATGACCTTCTTCGGGTCGATGATGAACACGCTGCGCACCGTGGCCGTGGCCGAGGCGTTCGGGTGGATCAGGTCGTACAGGTCGGCCACCTTGCGGTCTGCGTCCGCAATGATGGGGAAGTTGACCGTGGTGTTCTGCGTCTCGTTGATGTCCGAGATCCATTCCTTGTGCTTGGTGGCCGGGTCCACGCTCAGCGCAATGGGCTTCACGCCGCGCTTGGCGAATTCGCCCGACAGCGCCGCGGTCTTGCCGAGCTCGGTGGTGCACACGGGCGTGAAATCGGCCGGGTGCGAGAAGAACACCACCCACGAATCGCCGGCCCACTGGTAGAAGTCGAGGGGGCCTTCGCTGGAATCCTGGGTGAAATTGGGGGCGGTGTCGCCGAGTCGCAGAGTTGCCATGGTCGCTCCTGGAAGGATGTGAGCTTCGGATTGTGCGAACCATCGCTTCAATGCCAAACGAATATCTGCTTGTTTGGATATGACGTTTTCCGCATAAGGGGGCCCGCCGGGGCCCCATCAGCCCGGCAGCGAGGCCAGCTTTCGGGCCATGTCGATGAACACCCGCAGCTTCAATTGCGACTGCGAGCGCTCCGGAAAGTACAGGTACAGCCCCGAGTCGACCGGAATGTAAGGCTGCAAAAAGGCCTCCAGCCGCCCCTGCGCCACCGCCTGCTGTGCCTCCTGCACGGAGACGAAGGCCAGGCCCAGCCCCTGCACGGCGCAGTCGACCAGCATCTGCCGGTCGTTCACGACCAGTCCGCCTTTCGTTTCCACCAGAAAATCGCGCTTGCCGCGCCGGAAGCTCCAGCGGTGCAGCGCGCCGGAGCCGGCAAAGCGGTAGTGCAAGGCCTCGTGGCTCACCAGGTCTTGCGGCACCTTCGGCCGCTCGCGGCCTTCGAAATAGCGCGGAGCACCCACCACGCACCATGCGATTTCCGGCGTGAGCCGCAGCGCGACCATGTCCTTTTCCACCGCCTCGCCCAGCCGGATGCCGGCGTCGAAGCCCGCGCCGACGAGGTCGACGATCGCCTCGTCGAGCGAAATCTCCAGCGCGACCTCGGGGTAGGCGCGGCGAAACGCCGGCACCAGCGCACTCAGGATCGGCTCGACAGCGCCGCGCGGCGCGGTGATCCGCAGCGTGCCCATGGGCCGGTCGCGAAAGCCGCCGAGCGCCGCGAAGGCATCTGAAATTTCGCTCACCGCGGGCCGCAGGCGCAGGAAGACGGCCTGACCTGCCTCCGTCAGCGCCACCCGCCGGGTGGTGCGCTGGAACAGCATCACGCCCTGGCGGACTTCCAGTGCGCGCACCGCCTTGCTCACGGCCGTCGGCGTCACGCCCAGGGCCAGCGCGGCACCGGTGAAGCTGCGGTGTTCGGCCACCGCAAGGAAGACGGCGACACCGTCGAGGGGGTCGATGATCATGCGGCGGATTATCAACCTGAGGTGCAAGACAGATGCACCACTACGTCATTTATGTTCTCAATCATGCGGCCTACGATGGGTTTTACTCATTCGAAAGGACCCTGAATGGCAACGAAAAACTGGCTCATTACCGGCACTTCCAGCGGCATCGGCCGTGAACTCACCGAAACCCTGCTGGCGCGCGGCGACAGCGTGACGGCCACCGTGCGCCAGCCCGACGCGCTGCGCGAACTCCAGGCGCAACACGGCGAGCGACTGCGCGTGGCCGTGCTCGACGTGACCGACACCACTGCCGTGCGCAGCGTGGTCGACGCGGCCTTCGCCGCGATGGGCCGCATCGACGTGGTCGTCAGCAACGCAGGCTACGGCCTGTTCGGCGCGGCCGAGGAAGTCAGCGACGCGCAGATCCGCCACCAGATCGACACCAACCTCGTGGGCGCGATCCAGGTCATTCGCGCTGCGCTGCCCCATCTGCGCGCCCAGGGCGGTGGCCGTGTCCTGCAGGTCTCGTCCGAAGGCGGGCAGCTGGCGTATCCGAACTTCAGCCTGTATCACGCGAGCAAGTGGGGCATCGAAGGGTTCGTGGAGTCGGTCGCGCAGGAAGTGGCGCCCTTCGGCATCTCGTTCACGCTGGTGGAGCCCGGCCCCACGAAGACGAACTTCGGCGGCGGTCTGGTCAGCCCCGCGCCGATGGCGGTCTACGACGGCACCCCGGCCGGCGCCATCCGGCGCGCGCTCGCCAGTGGCGACTTCGCCGTGACGGGCGACGCGGCCAAGATGGCGAGGGCCATGGCCGATTCGGTGGACCAACACCCCGCACCCCGGCGGCTCGCGCTCGGCAGCAGCACCTATGCGTCGATCGGCAATGCGCTGCGCGAGCGGCTCGCCGTGCTGGAAGCGCACAAGGCCACGACCTTCGCCACCGACATCGACGGGTAGCGGGCTGCGGCTAGTACATCCGCAGTTCTTCGTTCTGCAGGTGCTCGACCAGGAAGTCGATCAGCCGGCGCACCGCCGGCACCAGCGCGCGCCGCGCCGGAAACACCATATGCGCGACCACCGGCGTCGGGCCCCAGCCTGGCAGCAGCCGCACCAGCTGGCCGGCTTCGACCTCGGCCCTGCACATGTAGTCGGGCAGCATGGTGGCGCCCACGCCGCCCAGCGTGCCGTACTTCAGCGTGACCAGGTCGTCCGCCACGTAGCGCGGTGTGTGCACGTGCACGTAGTTCTGGCCCTCGGGACCTTCGAGCCGCCACTCGGCGCGCCCCTCGCCGTTGGCCGACATGGCCGTTGTGGGCAGCTTGGCCAGGTCGGCCGGAGAACCGATCGGGCCGAGACTCGCCAGCAAGTCCGGGTGCGCCACCAGCACGCCGCGGCTGGTGCCGAAGGTCTTGGCCACCAGCAAGGCGCTGTCCTCGATGGCGAAGCGCACGCGCAGGGCAATGTCGATGCCCTCCTCGATCAGGTCGACCGGCCGGTTGATCACCCGCATGTCGATGCGCACCGCCGGGTAGAGCGCCATGAACACCGGCATCAGCTGCGCCAGCCCGCTGTGCGACATCGTGACCGGCACGCTGAGGCGCACCAGCCCGCTGGGCTCCGTTTGCACCTGCGCCACCGCCTCGGCCGCGGCCTGCGCTGCGTCGCGCATGGCGGCGGCGTGGCGCAGATAGATTTCGCCGGCCGGCGTGAGCGACAGACGGCGGGTGCTGCGCTGCATCAGCTGCACGCCCAGGCGCTCTTCCAGGTCGGCCACGCGGCGCGACAGGCGCGACTTGGGAATGCCCAGCGCCCGGCTGGCGGCCGCGAAGCCGCCGCGCTCGGCCACTTCGGCGAAGAAAACCATGTCGTTGAGGTCTTGCATGGCGCCATTGTCCCGCAAACAGAACGATGAGTGCGATTTTTGGCTACTTATCGTCCACTCGATCCAAAAATAGAATTCTCACATCCGCCGGCCAATTGAGCGCCGACAGCCAACACAGAAAGTGATTGATCATGAAGCTGCTCCACATCGACTCCAGCATCCTCGGTGCCTATTCGACCTCCCGCGTCCTGACGGCCGAGATCGTGGCCGCCTGGAAGGCCGCGCACCCCGACACCACGGTCGAGTACCTCGACCTTGCCGTGGACGCACCTGCGCATTTCAGCGCCGACGCCCTCGCCATCAAGACCGGTCCGCAAGCCGAGCCGACCGAAGCCCAACAGCGCGAAAACGCACTGTCCGAGAAGCTGGTGAGCCAGTTCCTGGCCGCTGACGTGGTCGTCGTGGGCGCCCCGCTCTACAACTTCTCGATCCCGACCCAGCTCAAGGCCTGGATCGACCGCCTGGGCCAAGTGGGCCGCACCTTCAAGTACACCGAGACGGGCCCCGTGGGCCTGGCCGGCGGCAAGACCGTGATCGTGGCTTCGAGCCGCGGCGGTGTGTACTCGACCAGCGATTGGGGCCAAGGCGCCGAGCATCAAGAGAGCTACCTGAAGGTGGTCTTCGGCTTCTTCGGCATCACCGACGTGCGCATCGTGCGCGCCGAGGGCGTGGCGATGGGCGACGAGCCCAAGGCCAATGCATTTGCGGCTGCGCGCGCCGACATCCTGGCGGCAACGGCCGAAGCCGCCAACCAGAAGAACGTCGCGCAAGTGGCCTGAACCCGCGCTGCACCATGAAAAAAGCCGCCCATCCGGGCGGCTTTTTGTCGTGCGCGGCAAGGAAGCGACTCAGGCCGAATGCGTCTTGACCCAGGCCACGTACTTGTCCATCCACCCCTGCAGGAATTTCTTCGAGCCTTCGTTGCCGATGTGGCCCTTGTCGTCGAACAGGTCGTCCTTGGCCTGCAGGAACACCTCGGGCGCGCCCATCGTGGGCACGTCGAGGTAGGCCAGGATGTTGCGCAGGTGCTGCTGCGCCAGCGCGGTGCCGATGGCGCCCACCGACACGCCGAGCACACCCGCCGGCTTGCCGCCCCAGGCGCTCTGACCGTACGGACGCGAGGCGTGGTCGATGGCGTTCTTCAGCACGCCGGGAATGGAGCGGTTGTATTCGGGCGTGACGAACAGCAGGCCCTGGGCTGCAGCGATCTCGGTCTTCAGGCGCTTCACGGGCGCGGACTGGTTGCCGTCGTCGTCCTGGTTGTACAGCGGCAGGTCGTCGATGCGCAGGTGCTCGAAGGTGAAGTCCGAGGGTGCCAGGTGCGCCAGCGCGAGCGCCAGCTTCTGGTTGTACGAATCCTTGCGCAGGCTGCCGACGAGAACGGCGATGCGGGTCTGGGCCATGGGTGAAGCTCCTTGAGTGAAAGGGTAGGAATGACGAACGCGATTATGCGAACCGCTCAAGACCTTTTGCTGAAAGGTTCTTGCTGCTTTCTGTACCGGACTGTGCCCTCCCCCAAGCAATTCGCCCCGCAACTACACCGCCACGTTGCGCATGAGCAAATGACAAAAGCTTCGTGGCGATGAACAGCCATGGCTCCTACAGTCGCGGACTTTTGCCCACGCCATGCACACCCCTTCTCTCTCTCGCCGCACCCTGCTCCAAGCCGGCACCGCCGCCGCCTTCACCGCAGCCGCCGCACCGCTCTTTGCCCAATCACGCACCAAGACACTTCGCATCGGCTACCAGAAGTTCAACACGCTCAACATCCTGAAAGGCACGGGCCAGCTCGAGAAAGCCTTGGCTCCCAGCGGCGTGAAGGTCGAGTGGGCCGAATTCCTCGGTGGCAGCCAGCTGTCGGAGGCACTGTCTGCAGGCGCCATCGACTTCGGCCACGCCTCGGACGGCATCGGCGTGTTCCAGCAGGCCAGCGGCAAGGGCCTGGTCTACCTGGCCGCGGAAAGCCCCTACCCCGGCGGCGTCGGCTTCCTGGTGCCGCGCGACTCCCCCATTCGCAGCGTGCGCGACCTGAAGGGCAGGAAGGTCGTCACCGGCCGCGGCTACAACACGCAGTACGTGCTGATCCGCGCGCTCGAGGCGGCGGGCCTGCGCTATGACGACATCGAGCCGGTGTACATCCTCACGGCCTCCGACACCATCGCGGCATACCAGTCGGGGAGCGTCGCGGCCATCGGCCTGTGGGACCCGTTCCTGGCCGCCGCGCAACTGGCGACCGATTCGCGCGTGCTGTTCGACGGCACCGGCCTGAGCGGCAACCGCACTTACCACTTCGCGCAACCCGGCTTCGCGCGCGCCAACACCGACGTGCTGCGCACCGTGTTCGCCGAACTGCGCAAGGCCAACGAATGGGCGCAGGCGCACCCGGCCGACGTGGTCGCCACGCTGGCGCCGCAGTTGAAGGTCGAGCCCAAGGTGCTGGCGCTGGCCACCGAACGGCGGCAATATGGCGTGGTCGCGCTCACGCCGGCCATCGCACAGGAACAACAAGGCCTGGCCGATGTGTTCGCGCAACTCAAGCTCATTCCCAAGCCCATCGAGGTGAAGGACGCCTTCCTCGACCTGAACCTCGTCTGACGCCAGTTCCCACGTGACCTTGTCCACCCACTACGACGTCATCGTCGTCGGCCTTGGCGCCCTCGGGGCCGCCACGCTCTACCAACTCTCGCAGCGCGGCGCGCGCGTGCTGGGCATCGACCAGTTCGCGCCGCCGCACGACCTGGGCTCCTCGCACGGCGACTCGCGCATCACGCGGCTCGCGGTCGGCGAAGGCGACGAGTACGTGCCCTTCGTGCAGCGCTCGCACGCCATCTGGCGCGAGCTGGAGGCGCGCACCGGCAAGCCGCTGATGACCACCACGGGCGGCCTTGTGCTCGCGCCGCGCGACCGCGTGGCCGAACACCACGGCAAGCCTGACTTCGTGCGCCGCACCATCGCCTGCGCGGAGCACTTCGGCATTGCGCACGAGGTGCTCGATGCCGCCGGTATCCGCGCGCGCTTTCCGCAGTTCCACCTGCAGGGCGACGAGATCGGCTACCACGAGCGCGACGCCGGCTTCGTCCGGCCCGAGGACGCCATCGGCGCGCAACTGGCCGTGGCCCGCGCGTCGGGCGCGCAAACACGCACCGGCGAACGCGTGCAGGCGGTCGAGCCCGTCGGCAACGGGGACACCGTGCGCGTGCGCACCGACACCGCCAGCTTCACCGCTGACCGCGTGGTGGTGTCGGCCGGCGCCTGGCTGCCCGAGTTCCTCGGCAAGCAGGCGCGCGCCGACTGGCAAGCCGACTTCTCCGTGCACCGCCAGGTGATGCACTGGTTCGACACCGGCAGCGCCGCCGCCGACTTCGCGCCCGGGCGCTTTCCCATCTTCATCTGGATGTTCGGCGATGGGCAGGAAGACTACATGTACGGTTTTCCGTCGTCCGACCCGGCGCAGCCCGCGCTCAAGGTCGCGACCGAGCAGTACGTGGACGCCACCACGCCCGACACCATCGACCGCACGGTCAGCCCCGAAGAAAGTGCCGCCATGTACCGCGACCGCGTGGCGGGCCGCTTTCCGCAGATCGGCGGCCGGGCGCTGAAGGCGCGTGCCTGCATGTACACCGTGACGCCCGACCGCCGCTTCGTCATCGACGCGCTCGACGGCCTGCCCCAGGTGCTCATCGCCTCGGCCTGCTCGGGCCACGGCTTCAAGCATTCGGCCGGGCTGGGCGACGCCATTGCCGACCATGTGCTGGGCCGGCCGAGCGCGCTCGACCTGTCGCCCTTTGCCCGCCGGCGGCTGCTGGAGAAATCGGCGGCCTGAAGCAGCGCCGCGCGATCGGGGGCATCATCGCCCACGATCTTTTCTCTGACTCAGGAGCACAGCGCAATGAGATTTCTGGTGGTGGGTGCCGGTGCACTCGGTGGTTATTTCGGCGGTCGTCTGCTGGAGGCGGGCCGCGACGTCACCTTCCTCCTGCGCCCGCGCCGCGCGGCGCAACTCGCGAAGACCGGGCTGGTGGTGCAAAGCCCGTTCGGGAACCTGCAGCTTCCCGCCCCGAAGCATGTGCTGGCCGACGGCATCGACGGCCCCTACGACGTGGTCGTGGTCGGCAGCAAGGCCTACGACCTGGACTCGACCATGGACTCGTTCGCGCCCGCCGTCGGGCCCGACACCGTGATCCTGCCGCTGCTCAACGGCATGAAGCACATCGACCGGCTGGCCGAGCGCTTCGGTGCGCAGCGTGTGCTGGGCGGCCTGTGCATGATTTCGGCCACGCTCGACGACGAAGGCCGCGTGCTGCATCTGAACGACATGCACGGCCTGAGCTACGGCGAGCGCGCCGGCGGGCGCTCCGAGCGCGTGGACGCCATCGCGGCGCAGTTCGCGGGCGCGAAATTCGACGCCACGGCCAGCGAGAACATCTCGCAGGACATGTGGGAGAAGTGGGTCTTCATCGCCTCTGCGGCGGGCCTCACGAGCCTGATGCGCGCGACCATCGGAGACATCGTGGCGGCAGGCGGGCAGGACGTGGCGCTCGCGATCTTCGACGAGTGCTGCGCCATCGCCGCGCACAACGGCTTTGCGCCGCGCCCTGCGGCCGTGCAGCGCGGCCGCACCATCATGACGGCGGCCGGCTCGCCGATGACCGCGTCGATGTACAAGGACATCGTGCGCGGTGCGGCAGTGGAAGCCGACCACATCGTGGGCGACCTGCTCGGCCGCGCGGCTGCGGGCCAGCAGGCCACGCCTTCCGTGCTGCGCACGGCATACGTCCACCTGAAGGCCTACGAGGCCCAACGCGCGCGCACGGCGAGCTGAACGCTATGCCGCCCCACGAGGATGCGCTGGCGTTCCTTCACACGGCGCAGGTGCATGTGCCGACCTTCGAGCGGCTGGTGCGCGAGATCGCGCCCGACCTGCGCGTTCGGCATGCGGTGCGCGAAGACCTGCTCGCCGATGCGCGCGTCGTCGGTGTCGACGACGCGGGCCTGATTGCACGTGTCCACCACGCCATGCACGAGGCCGCCTCCAGCGGCGCGACGGTGGTCGTGTGCACCTGCTCGACCATCGGCGCCATCGCCGAACGAACGGCCACGGGCGGTGCGTTCAAGGCCCTGCGCATCGACCGCGCCATGGCCGACCGCGCGGTGCGCACCGGGCCGCGCGTGCTGATCGTCGCGGCGCTGGAGAGCACGCTGGCGCCGACGACGGCGTTGGTTCTTTCCGCGGCGCAGAACGCGGGGGTCGAGGTGCGGCCGAGCCAACTGCTCGTCGAGCAGGCGTGGTCGCTTTTCCAGTCCGGCGACATCACCGGCTACGTCGAGACACTGGCCGGGGCGATTCGCGCGAAGGCCAACAGTGCCGACGGGACCGATGTCGTCGTGCTCGCGCAGGCTTCGATGGCGCCCGTTGAAAAAGCCCTGGCGGACCTTGGCATCGACGTTCTCAGCAGCCCCGCGCCAGGGGTAGGGTTTGCGGTGCAAATGGCCAGAAAATGACGCCGACTATCTATTCATAAATTCATTCAATTTCTTGAATTTGCCAATGAAGAATAGAATGATTTATCTATTCATTTTTGCATTCAATGGCAACACCTCCCGCCCTGACCGAGACCGCCCTTGACTTCATCCGGTCGCAGGGTGCTGTCACCGGCGCTGACGTCCAGGCCCGGCTGGGCGTCAGCCAGCCGACCGTGTCGCGAACGCTGGCACCGCTGCTGCGCAGTGCGGACATCCTGAAGGTGGGCGCAGCGCGCTCGCAGAGGTATGTCGCACCACGGCACGTCGAAAGGCTCGGCACCGAAGTGCCCGTCGTCAAGGTCGGCGAGAACGGCCACGCGGCGCCGTTCGGCCGCATCGTGCCGCTGCAGGGCGGCCGCTGCTGGATGGACGAGCAGGAAGGCGCCAGCGCGCTGCACGACGGGCTGCCCTGGTTCCTGTCCGACATGCGCCCCCAGGGCTTCATCGGCCGCGCCTTCGCCCACGGCCACCCCGAACTCGGCCTGCCCGCCAACCCCGAGCACTGGACCGACGACCACGTGCTGCAGGCACTGGCCCTGTGCGGAGAGGACCTGCCGGGCAACCTGGTCGTCGGCGCCGAGTCGTTCAACCGCTTCCAGTCGCTGGCCGCACGGCCGCCCGCGCAAGTGACCGCCGACGACTATCCCGCCATGGCGGACAGCGCCATGCAGGGCACCTTGCCGGGCTCGTCGGCCGGCGGCGAACAGCCCAAGTTCTGCACCGTGCGCGACGGGCGACAAGTGATCGTCAAGTTCTCGCCCGCCGGCAGCTCGCCCGCGGACAAGCGCGCGCGCGACCTGCTCGTGTGCGAACACCTGGCATTGCGCACGCTGCAGGAAGCCGGCGTCGCCGCGTCCACCACGCGCGTGCTCATCGAAGCCGGCCGGGTGTTCCTGGAAGTCGAGCGATTCGACCGCACCGCCAGGGGACGCATCGGCATGGTGTCGCTGATGGCGTACGACGCGCAGCACGTCGGCAAGATCGACAACTGGGCGGCCACAGCCAACCGCATGGCGTCGCGCGGACTGATGCGCGCGGACGACGCGCAGCGGCTGCGCTTTCTCGAGGCGTTCGGACGGCTGGTCGGCAACACCGACCGGCACTACGGCAACATCTCGCTGCTCATCGAGAACGGCAACTGGCGGCTGTCTCCCGCCTACGACGTGCTGCCGACGCTCTATGCCGCCGTCAACGGCGAATTGCCTGCGCGCGACCTGGAGGCGAGCGCCGCGGCACCGACCGTCGAGACACTGGAGGAATGGCCCGGCGCGCGCCGGTTGGCCACGGTGTTCTGGCGGGCCGTCGCGGCGGACAACCGCATCACGGCGCCGTTTCGCGCCGTCGCACGCAAGAACGCGCTCTTCACCGGCGAAGCGACGGCCGGCTGAACCGGCGCACTACTCCGACTTCAGCACCGTCTCCCCCTTCAGCATCCCCATGTCCCGGATGTTGAGGCGGTGCCGCTTCCACCCCGCCCAGGTGCGCCGCATGTGCGTGACCGAGATGAAGTAGTACAGGAACTTGAACATGCCCAGCGCGCGCCACATCGGCTTGCCGCGGTAGATGTCGCCGGCCAGCAACGACATCAGGCCTTCCTTCACGCGGAACGGATTGCCCGGGTACATGAACATGTCGCGGATGGTCGGGTTGGTCGCGCGGTAGATGAACCACGAGTACTCGCGCGGGCCCTTGCGCGTCATGGCCTCGAAGCCCTTGCGCGCCAGCGCCAGCTCGGCCGGCTGGTCGAGCGCCGTGGCCACCAGCTCGGCGCCGTCGAAGGCGCTGGTCATGGCCAGGTACACGCCCGAGGAGAACATCGGGTCGATGAAGGTGAAGGCGTCGCCCAGCATCAGGTAGCGGTCGCCCGTGGCGTGCGTGCTCGAGTACGAGAAGTTGCCGGTGGCATGCACCGCGTCGTCGACCAGCGTGGCGTTCTTCAGGCGTTCGACCAGCACCGGGCACAGCGCGATGGTGTCGTAGAAAAATTCCTTCAGCGGCTTGTCGCGCGTCTTCAGGTAGTACGGCCAGCAGACGGCGCCGATGCTGGTCGTGCCGTCGGCCAGCGGAATGAACCAGAACCAGCCGTGCGGGAACCAGCAGATGCTGATGTTTCCTTCTTTCTTGCCTTCGAGCCGCTCGGCATTCGTGAAGTGGCCGAACAGCGCGGTGCTGTTGTGGTCGGGATTCTTTTCCTTGCAGCGGAATTTGTTGGCCAGAAGCGTGTCGCGGCCGGTGGCGTCGACCACGAAGCGGGCGCGCCAGCTGCGCCTGGCGCCGTCATCCATCTCGGCGTGCACGGTGGCGCCGTCGGCGTCGAAGGCCACGTCGCGCACCTTGCAGCCCTCGATGGTCTGGGCGCCGCGCGTGGCCGCGTTGCGGAACAGGATCTCGTCCAGGTCGGAGCGGCGCACCTGCCAGGCGGAGTCGAGCGTCTTGTCCAGGCCCTCGGCAAATTCCACGTAGCTGCGGTGCTCATGCTCGGGCGAGACAAACTCGATGCCGAACTTGGGCATGCCGATTTTCTCGACCTGGTCGCGCACGCCGAGTTTCTCGAACAACTCGACATTGCCCGGCAGCAACGATTCGCCGATATGAAAACGCGGGTGGTGCGCTTTTTCGAGCAGCACCACCTTGCGGCCCTGCTCGGCCAGCAGCGCGGCGATGGTCGACCCGGCTGGACCGCCGCCGACGACCATCACGTCGCAGGATTCATCGGCCGCCTGGGGTGCGGAGGAATAAGAGGCTTGAGGCAAGGACATGCGGTGGCAAGCATCGTTGTTAACAGTTGGCAAGCATAGCTTGCCGTCGAGTAACAAGGCAAAACAGCAAGGCCGGCTAAGCGGGCAGCGCCGCCGGGCGGCACACTCCGGCCATGACTTCGAACCCGCGCCGCGCCGAACAGAGCTACAGGGAACGCGTGTCCCGCGTCGTCGCGGCCATCGTGGCCGACCCGATGGCCGAGCACCGCCTCGAAGACCTGGCGCGCATGGCGCATTTCTCGCCGTTTCACTTCCACCGCGTCTACAGCAGCATCGCCGGCGAGACCGTGGCCGCCACGGTGCGGCGCGTGCGCCTGGCGCTGGCCACCCGGCTGCTGGAGGCCGGCGATCAGAGCGTCACGCAGGTTGCCATGGCCGTGGGCTACGACAGCCCGCAAGCCTTCACGCGTGCCTTCGGCCAGTTCACGGGGCAGTCGCCGAGCGCGTTCCAGCAGCAGATGCACGCGGCGATTGGCGCAAACGCACCGGACGCACTGCCCGTGCGAATCGTCGAGCGCCCCGCGCAACGGGTGCAGGCGCTGCGCCACCGCGGGCCGCTGTCGACCATTCCCCACACCCAACGCCGCCTGCGCCTGCATGCGGGCGCCGCCAGCGTGACCCAGTGGCTCGGCGCCTCGTTCCGCGATCCGGAAGATGCCGACGGCTTCAGGTACTACGCCGGCGCGGTCTCGCGCGAACCCTGGCCCGAAGACGGTGAGACCGAAACGCTCGAACTCCCGGCCGGCCGCTACGCCCTGCATTGCCTGTCCGGCCCCTACAGCCGCATCAACGCGGCCATCAACGCGCTGTATGCCCGCTGGCTGCCGGCAAGCGGCTACGAGCCCGACGACCGGCCGACGCTGGAGCACTACCTGAACTCGCCGCGCACGGCCTCGCAGGCCGAACTACGCACCGATCTGCTCGTTCCCATCCGCTCTGCCAACACGCCATGACCTTGTCCCGCGTCCTTTTCATTGCCGCCCTGTGCCTCTCGGCCAACCTGACGCAGGCCGCAGGTTTCGGCTACATCGACGTGCCCGCCGACAAGGACGGGCCGGCGCTGCGCGGCGCCGTGTGGACGCCCTGCGACGCGCCGGCAGGCGAGATCAAGCTCGGCCTGTATGTCGTTCCCGCCAAGCTGGATTGCCCGATCGCGGGCGCCCAGTTGCCGTTGGTCGTGCTCTCGCACGGGTATGGCGGCTCGATGCTCGGCCATCACGACACGGCAGAAACGCTGGCCAATGCGGGCTTCGTGGTCGCGGCCATCAACCATTCCAGCGACAACTACCAGATCCGGGGCGGCCCGAACGACAAGATCTCGGCCCTCGCGACGCGTACCACCGACATCCAGCGCCTGATCGACTACATGCTCCGGCAGTGGCCGGCGCATGCCACGCTGGCGGCCGACAAGATCGGCTTCTATGGCTTTTCAAGGGGTGGCTACACGGGCCTCGTGCTCGGCGGCGCCCGACCGGATTTCGAGCGGCTCCCTCCCCTGCCTTCGTCCCCATGCGCAACGGCGCCGGCCGGCCCGGCGTGCGGACAGATGCGGCAGAAATTCCAGGAACTCCTGGCTTCGCCGCTGGCGCATGACACGCGCATCCGTGCGGCCGTGATCGCTGATCCGCTCAGCACGGTCTTCGATGCCGAGGGTCTGCAGAACGTGACCATTCCGATCCAGCTCTGGGCCTCCGCGTACGGCGGAGACGGCGTCACCCCCGAAAGCGTCGCAGCGGTTCGCCGCAATCTGCCCAAGGCGCCGGACTGGCGGGTGGCAGAGAACGCCGCGCACTTCGGCTTTCTTGCGCCCTGTTCGCCCGCACAACTCGAAGCGAATTCCGAGATCTGCCGCGACGGGCCGGGATTCGACCGCGTGGCCTTCCACGCGGACTTCAACGCCAAGGTGCTTGCCTTCTTCAGGCAGCACCTTGCGCCGAAACCCTAGCCTGCGCGCCGCTGGCCCGCGAGCCGCCCACCAGGCGGTCGACTTCGTCGAACCGCCTCGAAGACCTGGCTGATCCTGTCGATGAATGGCCGCGGTTCTGGTCGCCCAGGACCACCGTTTGCTACTCGTATGCGAGCAAGTTCCCTCTCTTCATGAGGGCTGCTGACGCGTAATTTCGAAACGGAATACTCACGGCGATCAGCATCGGCGTCGCTCCTGGAATGCTGGCATCTGCAAGGACTGAGCACCGAAGGCGGCGCATGACGGGACAAAAAGATTCAGGCCGTGAGAAGCGCTTTGCGCCGCAGGTCGCACAAGGCCAATGCCACCTGCTGTCGAGCGAACTCTTTCCGCGCCCCCGGTTCGGTCAGCGGCTTTTCGCCATTGATGAAGCGCAGCCGATTTGCGGTCACTTCGGCGAGCAGGTGTTCGGCCAGATCTTCGTGCGAATGTGCGCCGTCAAGCAGCGGCAGCAGGCTGCGCTCGAGCAGCGTGAGCCCGATCGACTCATGCCATTGGTTGCAGACCTGGGCTTTCGCGCCGGCCGCCAGCGCCAAGCCCGGCGCGCTGCGAATGGCGGCCAGCGCCTGAGGCAGCTCGGACACCGCGGTGGCTGCGGGCACCGCGGTGCGCCGAATTCGCAAAGCGCCCTGGATCACCAGTTCTTCGAGCATCGCCAGCACGACCTTCTCGACCGCATCACGCGGCTCACCCGTGAGCGTCGTCGCGGCATCGACCAGCGCCTCGGCCGACGCGCATGCCGGATAACTCGCGTCGAGCGTCTGCGCCACGGCCTTGTGCACGGGCATGCGCAGCGTGACCTTGAGATTGCGGATTGCGTGGCAGGACTGCTCGCGGGCGTCGAGCGTGAGCGCCGCACCATCTTCCGCTGAGAAGGTGCCGGCGAACTCCAGCGCGCGGATGCGTGTGGCGTCGAGACGGTAGCGGATGTCCCGGGCGCGCTCCTGCTTGACCAACAAGGTCTGCCGGAAAGTGCGGTTGACCAGGAAGTCGAGGTACTGCTCCATCATGATCTGGCTGCCACCGCATTCACGCAGCAGCGGGTCGCGCACCTTCTCGCCGTAGTTCTGTACGAACATGGTCGAGGGCTCCGCATCGCACAGGTAGGCCAGACCATGGGCGTCCACGCGCGAGACGAACTCCTTGAAGTAGCACGGTGCGTTGAACGGCTCGAGGAACTCGTGCAGAAGGTACGAGTGGTTGGCGCCGCGCACGATCGGCATGGCTTCATCGAGCGCCTTCTTCAACACGCTGTCGGGACGGGCCGACTGCTCCAGGAATTCGAGCATGCCGCGCGCATACGAGAGCTTTTCGGCCGGCGTATCGCGCGGGCCACCGCGCAGGATCATCGCGTCGCGCACGATCTCCCGCGCCTTCCAGCCCGGGTACACGTTGTAGCTGACGTAGGCCACCCCGTTCGGGGTCAGGTTCTCGGAGCAGATGCGCAGGATCGCATCCTGCACAGGCCCCGGCACCCAGCTGTAGACGCCGTGGCAGACGATGTAGTCGAACTGACCGAACGAAGCGTCGATGTCGGCGATGTTGAACGCTCTCAACTCGACGTTCGAGAGGCCCGCATGCGCGATGGCGGCCACGCCTTGCGACACCTGCACGGGAGACAGATCCACGCCGATGGCGTGCGCCCCGGGGTGGCGCGCCGCAAAGGGAATCAGGTTGCCGCCGGCCGCACAACCCAGCTCCAGCACACGCGCCTTGGCGGGTGCAGGCGCATCGAGTCCGAACAGGAAGGCCAGCGCCTCCAAGTGCTCCACCGCGGTCTGTGGGAACGGGTGCGAATCGTAAGGCACCACGTCGTAATAGCTGGAGAGCGTGGAAATCGAAGAATCTTGCACGGATGTCATGGTTTGAAAGCGTTACGTAGTCCAGGGCGCTTTTGATCGCCTCGAGCATGCAGGCCACGGTTGCATGTTGCTCGTTGGCGTGATCAGGAGAGGATGAGGTCGATGGTCGGCTTCATCAATCCGAGCTCTCCCTGCGAATCAACCATCGGGTGCCTACACGCTCCATTTCGAGCGTCTTTCGACTGCGATCCCTGACTGCGTCGGCCACGTAGGTCTGGTTGAATCTGGCCGTTGCCACCTGACCATCGACCTGGATCGCCAGATTTTCGAGAGTCACGCGGATGTTCGATTTTTCGCTGATGCGCAGGCGGCGCTCCGTCGCCCAGGTGCTGCGATCCTTGCCGCCCGACGGTGCGAAATTCGGCGCGTAGGCGGCGAGATAAGTATCGACCTCCTTGGCAGCCCACGCTGCAGCCCACGCTCGCACTGCGGCTTCGGCATCTGCGGTGCCGGTTGCCGCGCTGGGCTCACCGGCCGGCGGAGCAAAGCCCCGAGCCGTTGAGGGTGGGGGCGAAGCATTCGTCCGTGCGCTTTGAGTCTGAGGCTGGATGTACCCCGTGAAGCGCCATGCACCGTTCTCGAACACGAAACTCACGCGCTCCGAAGCGGCGAAGCCGCTGGTGGACCTGGCGGAAAAATCGACGTTGGCATACCGCCCGACCGGCACGGCGGAGCTGGCCTGCGTCTGGTGAATGATGGCCACGCTGCTCCAGTCGCGTGTCGCCAGTGGGCCTCTGGACTGCAATGTCCTGCTTGTCTGCTCGACGAACTCGTTACGCGACACGCGGCTCTTCAGAAGGTGTGACGCGTCGTCCCAGAGTTCGCCCAACTTGCCACCTTCGGCCAGACGCAGCGCGCCGCGCGCTGCGTTGAGCAACTCGTCTGCAGAATCTTTTTGAACGCTCCTCACCTCAGGCTGAGGCGCGGTAGCTGCGGCCCAATGTGACATCGCGGACACAAGAAGGCCCGTCAAGATGCAACGGATAAATCGGGGGTGCATTTTTGAATCACTTGTCTTGTATGGATAAAGTATTTATTTGAATTGGAGGGCGCCCGGTGCATGAATGGCGCCCCCCTCATGTGCCAGCCGACTCAACCCGCGCCGAAGACTTCCAGTTCCACGCGTCGATTGGGCTGCAGGCATCGCGCCAGTTCCGCGGACGATGCACTCTCGGCGCAATCCACCAGAGGGGCTCGCATGCCATCGCCGCGCACGCGCACCAGTTTCGGGTCGATGCCGCCTTGCACCAGGAGATCGCGCACGGTCTGCGCGCGAGCCAGAGAGAGCGCGTTGTTGTAATGTTCCGAACCGAGCCTGTCCGTGTGCCCGACCACGAGGATGTGATCGATCGAACGGAATTGCTGACGAATGTCTGCAGCCACACGTGCGATGCTTTCGCGCCCCATCGGCAACAGGTCGGAAGGCGCGGCGCCGTTGAGGCGAAACAGGCTTTCCGAACCGATCGATACCCGGTAGGCCGCCTCGGGCTTCGGCACCGATTGCACCGGTGCGACGGGCGCAACGGCCGCAACCGGGCGCGGATTCACCAGCGCATTGCACTCCGGTGTCTTCCAGTAGAGGTTCGACACGCGCTGATGCTCGTCGAAACGCACCTTGAACTGGCAAGTGACGAACTTCCCCGTGCTGCCCAGGTGGAAATGCAGGAGATAGTCCCAATCGGACGTTCCGAACATCCCCGCGCCGAAGTGCGGCCCGCCGATGAGCTCGCGCACGTGATCCCTGGCGATGCCGTCGCGCACGGTGCGCAACGATGTCAGGTTGGGGAACGAGCCCTGTTTCCAGCGCGCCAGATCGGGCGCGGGGAAGTCGATGTCCGCACCTGTCGCCGCCCGCGAAGCCTCGGACGGCGCTGCACTCTTCGCAGCCTGCGAAGGCGTCATGATCTCCTTGAGAGACACGCTTCCAAGGTTCGCGCAGCCACCGAGCATGGCTGCCGACAAGCTCGCAGCCATGACCGGCCACAGCGTCCGGCCTCGGCGTTTCAGCTCATTGCCTTGTTGTTTTTTCATGATCTTCACTCTCTCGCGAATCAATTGAATACCCACTCGGCGCCGACCGTCGCGGCCGCACCCGCACGGCTCACACCCACGCCGCCCGTCAGGCTCCAGCCGTTGTCCATCGCAGTGCGGCGGAAGCTGATGCCCACAGCCGATTCGCCCTTGAAATTGGCGGCACCCATGCGCATCACCGTCTTGCCCGGCACAGAACTGCCAGGCATCTGCACGGCCATCGCGGAAGCCACGCCCGCATAGGCGTTGCGCTCGACCTGGGCGATGCGGCTCTTCACCGCACCGATCTGTGCGTCCGTGTAGCGCATCGACGTTGCGGTCGCGCCGGCCAGCTGGTTCATGTTTGCCGCATCGTTCCCTTGGACGCCAGGCGCCACGTTGGAAATGCGCGTGCCTTCCGGTGCCTGCCCGTTGCCCAGCGTCATCTGGCCGTAGTTGGTGCTGCCGTCCGGATTGCGCTCGTACTGGGCACTCGATGCGGCCACGGCATTGGTTGATGCCCTCAGTTGTGCGACGTTGGCCGCATCGCTGTCGGCGGTGCCGGCCGCAACGCCCGTGATCTGGCGGAACTGCCCATTGGCCGCGTCGCCCACGGACACGGCCGCCTGGGTGCTCGTTGTCGCCCGGATCGCAGCGCGCTCCTCGGCGCTCGCTGAAGCTGGCACATGACCCGCGATGCCTGCAGGCGTGGATGCCACCGAACCAGCCCCCAGTGCCACGCCCCCGCTTTCACGCGCCACCGCGTTGAAACCGATGGCCACGCCCTGTGCGCCCTGGGCAGATGCCCCGTCGCCAACAGCCACCGCGCTGGCTCCGTCCGCCACGGCCTTCGGTCCGAACGCCACCGACTCCTGGCCGCGGGCCGCCGCTCCGGCGGCAGTCGAATTGGACTGGGCATACTTGGTTCCGCCGCCGCTGATCGCGCCGTTGATCGCGCTCAGGTTGCCGTCGATGGCCGAGATTGCTCCGCCCACGTTATCGGACGCAACGCCCTGCACGGTGTACGTCGGTGCCCTGCCAGCTGTCACGTCCGCGCCGCCGCCGAGGAATCCGGACACCCTGCTGTTCGCAGCTGCAAGCTGCGCACCATTGACGGCATCGGTCGAGGTCGAGGAGATCTCGCCCTGGGCCACATTGCCGATGCGGGTGCCGTTGGTAACGCCGCCATCGGTGGATGCGACGCCGCCCAGCGTGATCCGGCTCTTGTCCGCGGCGTCGTACTGCACCGAGTTTTGCGCCACGGCGCCGACCGAACCCAGTTGCTTGCCGATCGCGCCCAGCGCATCGTTCGTCGCATTCAGCTGCGAGCCGTTGACCGCATCAGTACTGTTCGGGCCGAGCCGGCCGGCCGCCACGTTGGTGATCGTGCGCTCCGCGCCCGGAGCACCCACGCTCACCGTGCCCACCGGCTGGCCGCCTGCAAAGTCGTACTTCGTGCCGTTGACCATACCGCTCGCCGTGCCCACCACCGGCGCCGTCGTCGCGCCCGAGCCCAGGGCCACGCTGTTGGCGTCGTTGGCCTTGGCGCCGGAGCCCAGCGCCACGCCGTTCGCACCGTCGGCCTGGGCATTGCGACCCAGCGCCACCGCATCCGTCGCGGCTGCGCCGATCTTTGCGTCCTGGCCGATCGCCACGCCGCCCTGGCCAATGGTCTGGGCGTTGTTGCCCAGCGCAACACTGCCTGCACCGTCGGCCTTGGCGTCTTGCCCGACTGCCACTGCGTCCTTCGCGTCGGCGCCGACCTTCGCACCGTCACCCACGGCCACACCGCCCTCGCCCTGGGTCTGCGCTTTGCTGCCCACTGCCACGCCATTCGCGCCATCGACCTGGGCGTTCGGGCCCACGGCCACCGCATCCTTCGCACCGGTGCCAGTCTTGGAGCCTTCGCCAAGCGCCACGCTGCCTTGACCCGCAGCAACGGTGTTCTTGCCCACCGCCGCCTGCAACTGGCTCAGGTTCACCGCGTCGCTGGCGTTCTTGCCGTCGGCCACGTTGGCCAGCACCTTGCCCCCGGCATCGATGCCCGCCGTCGTCACGCTCGGGCCGGCCGCGCCGTCCGCGCCCCTGGTCGTCAGACCATTGGCGCCCAGCGTCGCACGGGCACCGCCCGTTGCGCCGCCCACGACGATCTCGTCGAAGACCGGGTTGGCCAGCAGGTCCACCCGGATCCGATTGCCGGTGCGGGTCACGCTCGTGTTGTTGCCCGCAATGAAGTCGACCGTGCCGCCGGGCGCAATGTTCTGCGGTGTCGCCTCGCCGTTGGCGCTGAGGTTCCAGCCCAGGTTCGCAATCTCCGCCACCTGGCCCAGTTCGGTGTTCGTCGCATGCAGCTGCGAGCCGTTGACCGCGTCGGTGCTGTTCGGCCCGAGCCGGCCGGCCGCCACGTTGGTGATCGTGCGCTCCGCGCCCGGAGCACCCACGCTCACCGTGCCCACAGGCTGGCCGCCTGCGAAGTCGTACTTCGTGTCGTTGACCGTACCGCCCGCCGTGCCCACCACCGGCGCCGTCGTCGCGCCCGAGCCCAGCGCCACGCTGTTGGCGTCGTTGGCCTTGGCGCCGGAGCCCAGCGCCACGCCGTTCGCACCGTCGGCCTGGGCATTGCGACCCAGCGCCACCGCATCCGTCGCGGCTGCGCCGATCTTTGCGTCCTGGCCGATCGCCACGCCGCCCTGGCCAATGGTCTGGGCGTTGTTGCCCAGCGCAACACTGCCTGCACCGTCGGCCTTGGCGTCTTGCCCGACTGCCACTGCGTCCTTCGCGTCGGCGCCGACCTTCGCACCGTCACCCACGGCCACACCGCCCTCGCCCTGGGTCTGCGCTTTGCTGCCCACTGCCACGCCATTCGCGCCATCGACCTGGGCATTCGGGCCCACGGCCACCGCATCCTTCGCACCGGTGCCAGTCTTGGAGCCTTCGCCAACCGCCACGCTGCCTTCACCTGCGGCCACGGTGCTCTTGCCCACCGCCGCCTGCAACTGGCTC
>NNBU01000167.1_pt1 | contig 24616 bp, 9 predicted proteins | sample 1173781 | NCBI WGS metagenome assembly NNBU01 (sample SAMN07173937, study PRJNA388173) | plant metagenome | biome: Plant school; feature: Soil; material: Symbiotic tissue of Blasia pusilla L.; isolation source: symbiotic tissue sample KVJ2 | host: Blasia pusilla | place: Norway: Troms, Kvaloya...
GTCTTTCTTCATCTCCTCTAATGTCAGCATTAAGGGATGTGCCGGAAAGACTTCGTTATCTCGGTATGCCCCAATCAGCAGATAACACATCTCGCTTTGACTCATCAACACTTGCATCAAACTTAGTGAAGCGGAATCTGCCCACTGCAAGTCATCGAGAAACATTACCAAAGGATGCTGCTGTGTAGCGAACAGGGCTATGAACTTGCCAAATAACAAGTTGAAGCGGTTTAAAGCAGCACTACCACCGAGTTCTGTGGCTGCTGGCTGTTTGCCGATAATCTGCTCTAGTTCGGGGATGACATCTATTAAAACTTGCCCATTTTCACCTAAAGCAGACAAGATTTTCTCTTTCCATTGCAACAGTTGAGTATCGCTTTCACTCAGCAATTGCCCCATCAAGTCACGAAAAGCCTGGACAAAGGCACTAAAGGGAATGTTGCGGTTGAACTGGTCATATTTACCTTTGATGAAGTAGCCGCACTGTCGCACAATCGGTTTATGAACTTCGTTGACGACGGCGGTTTTACCAATTCCAGAAAACCCAGCTACCAGCATCATTTCTGTTGCACCAAGGCTGACTCTTTCAAAGGCTTGTAGTAAAGTTGCTGCTTCGGTTTCTCGTCCGTAGAGTTTGTCAGGGATGATGAAGCGATCGCATACATCCCGTTTCCCAATCTCAAAATCCCCAATCTTACCATCAACTTGTAGCTGATGTAAACAACTTTCTAAATCAAACTTCAATCCCAAAGCACTTTGATATCTATCTTCCGCATTTTTTGCCATCAATTTACTGACAATTTCGGAGACTACAGACGAGATTTGTGGGTTAATTCCATGTACTAGGGGTGGAAGTTTGGCAATATGACAATGCACCAACTCCATCGGCTCGTTTGATTTAAACGGTAAAACTCCAGTCAGTAACTCGTAGAAAGTTGCACCCAAAGAATAGAAATCAGTTCGGTAGTCAATTCCCCGATTCATTCTTCCTGTTTGTTCTGGAGAAATATAAGCTAGTGTACCTTCCAACACATTGGGATTGATTAGTGTCTGCGTTTCCCGTGATAGTAAAGACGCAATACTAAAGTCAATTAATTTAACTTGTTTGGTTTCAGGATTAATTAAAATATTGGCGGGTTTGATGTCTTTATGTATAATTCGCTCTCGGTAGAGTATATCTAAAGCATTGCATAGTGCGATCGCTAGAACCAAAAACTCCTGTAGAGATTGTCCCCTTCCCCCCACTCCCCAATTTTTGAGAGAAATCCCGCCAAAGTCTTCCATCACCAGTGCATAGCCATTTTGATAAGGTTCCAGGCTATAAGTTTGGACGATTAGGGGTGAGTTGAGATTTTTAGCAATGGTGTACTGATTGCGAAACGATAAGAGTTCAGAGAAGCTGGGATAAGGATTTTTCAGCAGTTTAATGACTACCGGTAATGAGTCGGTTTGTCTATATCCCCGATAAACTAGAGTTCTATAACCGTTATAAAGTTCTTCAGTGATGTGATATCCAGAAATATTTACTGTTGTGCTAACCATATTGCTAAATCCTGACATTTTCCTAGATTAAGTATTTAAATTCCATGAACACAAATAGCTCAAAACTACACCGGAATTTCAATGATAAATTCTGTTCCTTCACCCAGGACAGAGTTGCAATCCAATTTTCCGCCGTGGGTTTCTTCAACGATTTGTCGAGCGATCGGCAACCCCAACCCCGTGCCTTTACCAACAGCTTTCGTAGTAAATAAATGGTCAAATATTTTGGATTTGACTGATTCACTCATTCCCTTTCCATTATCCAGAACTGCAATTATAACTAGACTATTTTGGACTGAGGTTGTAATGGTAATGCGGTTAGGATTGGCTTTGATTTCTTCAAAACTGCGCCCATGATTAGATTCATCTAAGGCATCAATGGCATTTGCTAAAAGATTCATGAATACCTGATTTAATTGACCAGGGAAACATTCAATTTGAGGTAAATCACCGTAATTTGTGACAACTTCAATAGCAGGACGTTGTTCATTAGCCTTGAGACGATGTTTGAGAATTAAAATTGTGCTATCAATGCCTTGGTGAATATTGAAAGGTACTTTGTAGTCTTGATCGGCACGAGAGAAAGTACGTAAACTGGTGCTGATATTTTTCAGGCGATCGCACGCCATAGACATAGAATCAATCATCTTGGGCAAGTCTGATAAGCTATAATCCAAGTCGATTTCTTCAGCATGGTCTGTAATTTCATCTCCGGGAGTAGGAAAGCTTTGTTCGTATAATTTCAAGTGTTCGATAAGATCGGTAAAGGTAGGTTTAGCCTGTTTGAGACTAGCAGCAATAAAACCCAAAGGATTATTCATTTCGTGAGCCACCCCGGCGACTAAGTTACCCAATGCAGACATCTTTTCACTTTGCACAATTTGTAATTGAGCGCCCTGGAGTTCTTGTAAAGCTGCTTCTAGCTGTTGGGCATATTCTAGCGATCGCTGATACAATTGAGCATTTTCCAAAGAAATCGCCGCCTGAGCGCAAAGTAAATTCAGTAGTTCGACGCGATCGCTCGTAAAGGCTCCAGTCGCTAAATTATTTTCTAGATATAAAATGCCCATCAATTTACCTTGATGCAAAATCGGGCTACACAAGATACTTTTCGGCTGCTGACGCATGATATAGGGGTCGTTGGCTAAGGTCAGATCGGCGATCGCATCAATTAGCACAGCAGTCTGCTTGTTGTGCAAGACTTTGTAAATTAGCTTCAGGGGAATATCTTGACTCTCCTCAACAGGAAGGCGTTGCAACACAACAGGCTCCGAACCCTCAATAATTAACCCTTTAATTAACAGATGTTCATCTCGCAACAGCATTAACACGCATTTATCAGCCCCCGCATTTTCGATGATGATGGAAAGCAATGATGAAAGCAGTTTTTCGAGTTCGATTTCGCCTGAGATAGCTTGGGAAGCTTTGAGAATTGCAGCTAAATCTAAAGCTACAGAGACACTGCTACTGCTGGAAGTAGCGGAACTAGTGGAGGTGACACTCCCCAAGGCGAAAATAGTTTCGTTAATTGAGAGGGGAGAACGGGTTTGCTGGAAGATGGGAGCCAGCAGTTGGGGATAGCGTCTTTCCAAGTCGGCAACCTTGGCTTTAGCACCCCAACGACCATAGGCATAGTAGGCGTTCATCATGTATTCCTGGGCTATGCGCTGTTTGCCCCATTCCAGGTAGAACTTTGCCGCCAGTTCGTTGGCAAGTGCTTCTTCTTGGACGTATTCGTTGGCTTTAGCTCCAGCGATCGCCCGATCGTAAAACTCAGTGGCTTCGACTTTTTGTCCTAACACTCGACATTTTTCGGCTTCTATTAGATCGAACTTATGCTGGTGATTCATCGGCGCATAGTGCGCCCAATGCTGTAACTTAGTTTGGTTTTCTGCCACTCGCTCTAATACTGTTGATACCTCGCCTGACAGTTGACTCAATAGTGCCAGAGCAATCAAAGAATCATAAAAATAAAATGCAGGTTCGCCAACTGTTCCCGCACCCCCCATGAAATAGTTTCTGCACTCAAGAGCATGATTGTTTGCTTGCTCAATGTCCCCAAACAAAAAGCAAAGAGTCAGCTTATATGAGTAAAAATTATATAATCCATATAAATCATTTGCAGACCGCAGCAGGGGGAGAAGTTCTGTTTCTTGGAGAGCAGATCCAGACAAAATGGTGGGATATTCTGCAAAACCTAGTAAATTTAAAATAGATTGCCAATGAATTAGACAGCAATTAGCTGTTGCTAATTGGTTGAATTGCACCAAACCATTGTAGTAAGTGCGCGTATCTTGCTCCAAGGTAGCCAGGGGTTGACCGCACCAAAAAGAATGCCGACAGAAATTGTAACCATTATATCCGGCGTATTCCAGGTTTCCAACTTCTAGCCCAATCGTATAACTCTCGCTCAAGAGGGGTAATGTTTCTTTGATATGAGATTTGCGGTGGAGGATAAAACATCCTAGTAGGAAAAATATTTCCGGTTTAGTTGCTTTATCATCGAATTTTGCAGCCAAATTCAATGCCAAATGCCCAAATTGTGTGGCTAAATCTATATTTTGTTGCATATTACACAGAACCAGGCTGTAGCAAGCATAGTTACTAGCAGAAACAGATATATTGCCGTACCGTAGAGATAATTTGACTAACAAGCTCACTAGTAATGGATACAAAAGAGATCGACTATTGTAAGCTGCTGGTAAGATGCTGCTGGCAATCTGGATAATGGCAATTCTGTTTGCATCTGTGATTACAGGGAGGCACACCAAATCTTCAACTTTTCTCTTACCAATCAGTTCGCTAATCTCTTGCATTAGCTGTTGAATATCTGCTGGTGTCGGTGCTTCTGGAATCGTTATACCCAATTGTTGCAGTATTTGTGTGCCGATCTCAAGGGCTGCAATTCGCTGAGTCTGGGAAATTTTTGCTTGAATTATAATGCGATAAACATTGACCTTTTCCAGTAAAGAATGTGCCTGAGTAATGACGATCTCAATGAAGTGTTCCATCGTCTCAAAGTCACCACTTATCATTACCGCTTCCGCTGCTAATTCATGGAAGGTGAGGGTCATTTCATACTGCTGTTGCCAAGCATTTTCTCCCAATAGGGACAATCCCACTGTGGCATATTCACGCGCTGCTTGATAGGCAGTGGCGCTTCTGGCTTTGCGACAGGCAATCAAATTGAGTCCAGCTAATTCTTCTCGTTCTGTTTGTTTGGTAATTAAAGAAGTTCCGTAATTTAATTGATTGACCACTTCAAAAATGCGGTCAACTCTTGCTTCTGAGGAAATCTGTTGCAGGAGCAGTTGTCCGATTTGGTAATGGGTAGTTTGTTTTTGGTCATCGGGAATCAAAGAATAGGCGGATTGTTGGACGCGATCGTGTAAAAATTTATAAGAAACTGTCATTTGTCCATTGTCATTGGTCATTTGTTTTTGACTATCTACTAATGACAGATGACTAATGATTAATGACTCTTGTTGATAAAACTTATAAACATCACTAAGCGGTAAAATTAAACCTTCTTGTAATGCTTTCCACAAATCAGTAGCCGCTTCAATCTCCGATTGTTTTGAAACAATTGCCAAAGTTGCTAAATCAAAAGAGTTGCCAATACAAGCAGCTAACTGCAATATGTCTTGAGTTGATTGGGGCAGTTTTCGTAATTGAAATGCCATAAAAGCAACAACATCATCTGTAACTGCAATAGTTGTAACTTGTACAATGTCACATTGCCAACAGCCTGACTCAAAATCAAATTTAATCAGTTCTTCTTGATGCAATGCTTTGAGAAATTGCGTAGCGAAAAACGGATTACCTTGAGTTTTTTGATAGACTAATTGAGAAAGAGTCCATGCCAAAGTTTCTGTGCATTTCAGTGTGTCAGCAACTAACTGATTTACTTGCCCTTGACTCAATGGTGCTAAAGTAATTATATTGATTGTTGCTTGGTTTTTTTGAATCTCGCTCAAAGTCAACATTAATGGATGTGCTGGATTGATTTCATTATCACGATAAGCACCAATTAACAGCATATGCTTTGTATCAGCCATTAATAACCGCATTAACTTCAATGATGCCGTATCTGCCCATTGCAAATCATCTAAAAACATCACTAATGGATGTTCAGCACTAGTAAAAACTTGGATAAATTTTTGAAACAATAAATTAAATCTATTTTGTGCGGCATCTCCTGATAATTCCATTGCTGGGGCTTGTTCGCCAATAATTCTTGATAATTCGGGGAGAACTTCAATAATTACTTGTCCATTTTCGCCAACAGCCTCTAATATTTGGTTTCTCCATTGGTGGATTTGGATATCACTTTCAGTTAACAATTGTCCAATTAAATCTCGGAATGCTTGCACAAAGGCACTAAAGGGAATATTCCGTTGAAATTGGTCAAATTTGCCTTTGATAAAATAGCCACGTTGTCTGACAATTGGTTTATGAACTTCGTTGACAACTGCTGTTTTTCCAATCCCTGAAAACCCAGCTACCAGCATCATTTCTGTTGCACCAAGGCTGACTCTTTCAAAGGCTTCTAGTAGAGTTGATACCTCGGTTTCTCGTCCATAGAGTTTATCAGGGATGATGAAGCGATCGCACACATCCCTTTGTGCAATTTCAAAAGCGCTTATTATACCATTAAATTGTAGCTGATGTAAACAAATTTCTAAATCAAACTTCAGTCCCAACGCACTCTGATATCTATCTTCCGCATTCTTTGCCATCAATTTCATTACGATATCTGAAATCACCTGCGGTATCTGATCTCTGATAACTAAAGGAGGTTGTTTTGCAATATGAGAATGTACCAACTCCATCGGCTCGTTTGATTTAAACGGCAAAACTCCAGTAAGTAACTCGTAGAAAGTCACACCCAAAGAATAGAAATCTGTGCGATAGTCAATTCCCCGATTCATTCTTCCTGTTTGTTCTGGGGAAATATAAGCTAGTGTCCCTTCTAAAACATTGGGATTGACTAGTGTTTGAGTTTCCCGTGGGAGTAAAGATGCAATACTAAAGTCAATTAATTTAACTTGTTTGGTTTCTGGGTTAATTAAAATATTGGCGGGTTTGATATCTTTATGAATAATCCGCTCTCGATACAATATATCTAAGGTATTGCAGAGTGCGATCGCTATTTCTAAAAATTCCTCTAAAGATTCTCCCCTAACCCTGACTCCCATTCGGCTACGCTCACGGTAAACCCATTGCTTTAGAGAAATTCCCCCAAAGTCTTCCATCACCAACGCATAACCATTTTGGTATGCTTCTAGGCAATAAGTTTGGACGATTAGGGGTGAGTTGAGATTTTTAGCAATGGTGTACTGATTGCGAAACGATAAGAGTTCAGAGAAGCTGGGATAAGGATTTTTTAGCAGTTTAATGACTACTGGTAATGAGTTAGTCTCTCGATAGCCGCGATAAACTAGGGTTCTGGAACCATTGTAGAGTTCTTCAGTGATGTGATATCCAGAAATATTTACTGTTGTGCTAACCATATTGCGAAATCCTGACAATTTCCTAGATTAAGTATCTAAATTCGATGAACACAAATAGCTCAAAACTACACCGGAATTTCAATGATAAATTCTGTTCCTTCACCCAGAACAGAGTTGCAATCCAATTTTCCACCGTGAGTTTCTTCAACGATTTGCCGAGCGATCGCTAACCCCAACCCCGTGCCTTTACCAACAGCTTTCGTAGTAAATAAATGGTCAAATATTTTGGATTTGACTGATTCACTCATCCCCTTTCCATTATCAGTAATGGCAATTTTCACGCTATTATTTTCGATTGAAGTTGTAATTGTAATGCAGTTAGGATTGGCTTTGATTTCTTCAAATATGCGCCCATGATTAGATTCATCTAAGGCATCAATGGCATTTGCGATCAGATTCATGAATACCTGATTTAATTGACCAGGGAAACATTCAATTTGAGGTAAATTACCGTAATTTGTGACAACCTCAATAGCAGGACGTTGTTCATTAGCCTTGAGACGATGTTTCAAAATTAAAATTGTGCTATCAATGCCATCATGAATGTTAAATGGCACTTTGTAGTCTTGATCGGCACGAGAGAAAGTACGTAAACTGGTGCTGATATTTTTCAGGCGATCGCACGCCATAGACATAGAATCAAGCATTTTGGGCAAATCTTCTAAGCTATATTCCAAGTCAATTTCTTCGGCGTGGTCAAGAATTGCATCACTTTTGTTTGCTAAACTTTCTTGATATAGTTTTAAGTGTTCAAAAATATCAGTAAACGTTGGTTTAGCTTGTTTGAGGCTAGCAGCAATAAAACCGAGAGGATTATTCATTTCGTGAGCAACACCAGCAACCAAGTTACCTAGAGCTGACATTTTTTCACTTTGCACCATTTGTAATTGTGCTTGTTGTAAGTCTTGTAATGCTTGTTGTAAGTCTTGTAATGCTTGTTGTAAATCCTGTGATTTTTGCTGCACAATGGCTTCAGCTTGCTTGCGATCGCTAATATCGATCACTACCCCATCCCATAAAATTGCGCCATCAGCTTGTCGCTCTGGCCGAGCAGCACATTGAACCCATTTGAAGGTTCCCGAAGGCAGGATAATGCGCCATTCTTCCTTGAATGGTGTCAGATTTTGGGCAGAGTAGGCGATCGCTTCTGCAATAGCTGGATCATCATCAGGATGGTGCAGGGTGTAAAGGCTATGCTTCCCTGCCATCACAGACTCTGGCTCTAACCCATACAAGTCCAAACACCCATAACTAACATAGGGTGTTGAAGTTGAACCATCCGCACAGAGACGGAATTGGTACACCATACCAGGAATATTATTAGCCAAATTTTGGAAACGGGTTTCATTAATCTGCAATTTTGCTAGAGATTGTGTTAATTGTTGAGCATCGTTCTGGGAATTTTCATAAAGTCGAGCGTTTTCTAGGGATATTGCAGCTTGAGCGCAAAGTAAATTCAGTAGTTCGACGCGATCGCTCGTAAAGGCTCCAGTCGCTAAAGTATTTTCTAGATATAAAATGCCCATCAACTTACCTTGATGCAAAATCGGGCTGCACAAGATACTTTTAGGCTGCTGACGAATAATATACGGATCATTGGCTAAAGTCGGATCGGCAGTTGCATCCAGCAGCACAGCAGTCTTTCTGTCATGCTTCACTTTGTAAATCAGCTTCAGGGGAATATCTTGACTCTCCTCAACGGGAAGGCGCTGCAACACTACTGGCTCTGAACCCTGAATAATTGACCCTTCGATCAGCAGGTGCGAGTCTCGCAAGAGCATTAACACGCATTTATCAGCCCCCGCATTTTCGATGAGGATAGAAAGCAACGATGAAAGCAGTTTTTCCAGTTCGATTTCGCCGGAGATAGTTTGGGAAGCCTTGAGAATAGCTTTTAAATCGAGGGAATCAGAGACGCTGGAGGAAGAATTAGAAGAACTAGTGGAGGTGACTGTACCCGTGGCAAAGACGGTTTCGTTAACCGAGAAAGCAGTGCGATTTTGTTGGAGGATAGAAGCCAGAAGTTGGGGATAGCGTCTTTCTAATTCAGCAACTTTGGCTTTCGCACCCCAACGAGCATAGCCATAGTAAGCTTCAATCATATAGTCCCCAGCTATGCGCTGTCTGCCCCAGTCGAGGTAAAACTTGGCAGCCAGTTCATTGGCTAGCGCTTCTTCTTGAATGTAGCCTTGTTCTTTGGCTCCAGATATGGCCTTGTCATAAAACTCACTGGCTTCTACTTTTTGCCCTAACACTCGACATTTTTCCGCTTCTACCAAATCAACCTTATGCTGGTAATTCATTGGAGCATGGTGCGCCCAGTGCTGTTGTAACTGGGTTTGGTTTTGCGCCACCCGCTCTAATGCTTGTGATACCTCTGTTGGTGTTTGATTCAACTGTGCGATCGCAACCAAAGAATCATAGAGATAAAAAGCAGGTTCGCCGACTATTCCCGCAGCAGCCATTAAATAGTTTCTGCCCTCAACTGCATAATTGTTAGCTTGCTCAACTTCCCCAAATAAAAAGCAAAGGGTCAGCTTATATAAATAGAATAAATACAACCCATATAGATCATTTGCAGACAGCAACAGGGGCAGAAATTCCATCTCTTGGAGGGCTGAACCAGACAACAGGGTGGGATGCTCGGCAAAACCTAGTAAATTTAAAACAGATTGCCAATAGATCCGGCAGTAATTGGCTGTTGCCAATTGATTAACTTGCACCAAAGCATTGTAGTAAGTGCGCGTATCCTGTTCTAAGGTGGTAAGGGGCTGACCGCACCAAAAGGAATGCAAACAGAAAAATTGACCACTATGTCCAGCAATTAGCAGGTTTCCGACTTCTATGGCAGTTGCATAGCTCTCCCTCAAGAGTGATAACGTTTCTTGGATGTGAGCTTTGCGGTGTCGGATATACCCAGCCCGCATCAGTAATACTTCCGGTTTAGTTACTTTAGCATCGAGTTTTAAGACAACATTCAATGCCAACTGACTAAACTCTACAGCTAAATCTACATCTTCCAAGAGATTACAGACAATCATGCTATAGCAAATATAGTTATAAGCTGAAATAGATAAGTTTCCGTGCTGCAAAGACAATTTGAGTGAAAAGCAAGTCAGTAATGAGAACAAGGGAGAGCCAGAGAGGTAAGCTGCTGGTGTGATGCTACTAGTCATCTGAATAATTGCAAGTTTGGTGGTATCTGTCATTATTGGCAGGTAGACAAAATCTGCAATTTTCCTGTCTCCAATCAGTTCACTAATCTCTTGAATTGACTGTTGAATATCAGTTATTGTGGGTGTTTCTGGAAAAGTGACACCCAACTGTTGCAGGATCTGGATGCCAATCGCAATGGCTTCAGTTAGTTTATTCTGAGAGGTATGAGCTTGAATTCTCAGGCGGTAAACATTGAGCTTTTCCAGTAAAGAGTGTGCCTGTTTAATGACAATATCAATGAACTGTTCCATTGCCTCGAAGTCACCGCAGAGCATGGCTAATTCAGCCGCATCGTTATGGAATGATAGCGTCATTTCATATTGTTGCTGCCAAGCTTTTTCTCCAAGCATTGATAATCCAGTGCTGGCATATTCACGCCCAGCTTGATAGGCGGTGGCACTTTTGGCTTTACGACAGGCTATCAGGTTGATCTCAGCTAATTCTGTTCGTTCTGTTTGTTGGGTAATTAAATAAGTTCCATAATTTAATTGATTGACTATTTCAAAAATGCGGTCTTCTCGTGCTTCTGAGGAAATCTGTTGTAAAAGCAGTTGTCCGATTTGGTAATGAGTCGTCTGTTTTTGCTCATCGGGAATCAGAGAATAGGCTGCTTGTTGGACGCGATCGTGTAAAAATTTGTAACTTGCTAATTGCTCATTGCTAATAGCTATTTGTTGATTTCTATTGGCAATTAACAAATAGCTATTAGCCGTTTCATCTTGATAAAACTTATAAATATCACCAATAGGTAAAATTAATCCCTCTTGTAATGCTTTCCACAAATCAGCCGCCACCTCAATTGAAGATTTTTCTGAAACAATTGCCAAAGTTGCTAAATCAAACTGGTTGCCAATACAAGCAGCTAACTGCAATATATCTTGAGTTGATTGTGGCAGTTTTCTTAATTGCAAAGCCATAAAAGCCACAACATCATCTGTAACTGCTTGCTGACTTACTTGTGCAATGTCACATTGCCAACACCCTGACTCAAAATCAAATTGAATCAGATGTTCTTGATGCAATGCTTTGAGAAACTGTGTAGCAAAAAACGGATTACCTTGAGTTTTTTGATAGATTAATTGAGAAAGAGACCATGCCAAAGTTTCTGTACATTTAAGTGTATCGGCAATTAATTGATTTACTGTGACTTGATTCAGTGGTGCTAAAGTAATCGTGTTAATCGTGGCTTGGTTTTTTTGAATCTCACTCAAAGTCAACATCAATGGATGTCCTGGGTTGACCTCGTTATCACGGTACGCACCAATTAACAGCATATGCTTTGTATCAGCCATCAATAGCTGTATTAACTTCAGTGATGCTGAATCTGCCCATTGCAAATCATCTAAAAACATCACTAATGGATGTTTAGCACTGGTAAAAACTTGGGTAAATTTTTGAAACAATAAATTAAATCTATTTTGTGCTGCATCTCCTGATAACTCTATTGCTGGTGATTGTTCACCAATAATTCTTGATAATTCGGGGATGACTTCAATAATTACTTGTCCATTTTCTCCAACTGCTGATAATATTTGGCTTTTCCATTGCTGAATTTGTGCATCACTTTCGCTTAACAGTTGCCCCATTAAATCTTGGAAGGCTTGCACAAATGCACTGAAGGGAATATTTCGTTGAAATTGGTCATATTTCCCTTTGATAAAATAACCGCATTGCCGCACAATTGGTTTATGAACTTCATTGACAACCGCAGTTTTCCCAATTCCTGAAAACCCAGCTAACAGCATCATTTCTGTTGCACCAAGGCTGACTCTTTCAAAGGCTTGGAGTAGAGTTGATACTTCAGTTTCTCGTCCATAAAGTTTGTCAGGGATGATGAAGCGATCGCACATATCCCTTTGTGCAATTTCAAAACTCTGAATGTCACCAGTTTCTTGTAGCTGATGTAGACAATTTTCTAAATCAAATTTCAAACCTAAAGCACTTTGATATCTGGATTCAGCATTTTTTGCCATCAATTTACTGACAATCTCGGAGACTACAGATGAGATTTGTGGGTTAATTTCATGTACTAGGGGTGGAAGTTTGGCAATATGACAATGCACCAACTCCATCGGCTCGTTTGACGCAAAAGGTAACTTTCCTGTGAGTAATTCGTAGAATGTCACACCCAGAGAATAAAAATCAGTCCGGTAGTCAATCCCCCGATTCATTCTTCCTGTCTGTTCTGGAGAAATATAAGCCAGTGTCCCTTCTAAGACATTGGGATTGATGAGTGTTTGCGTTTCGCGTGGGAGTAAAGATGCAATACTAAAGTCAATTAATTTGACTTGTTTAGTTTCGGGATTAATTAATATATTGCTGGGTTTGATGTCTTTGTGTATAATCCGCTCTCGATAAAGTATATCTAAGGTATTGCAGAGTGCGATCGCAATTTCTAAAAATTCCTGTAAAGATTGTCCCCTAACCCTGACTCCCCATTCCTTTAGAGAAATTCCCCCGAAGTCTTCCATCACCAACGCATAACCATTTTGGTATGCTTCTAGGCAATAAGTTTGGACGATTAGGGGTGAGTTGAGATTTTTAGCAATGGTGTATTGATTGCGAAATGACAAGAGTTCATTAAAAGTGGGATAAGGATTTTTCAGCAGTTTAATAACTACCGGTAATGAGTCTTTTTCTCGAACTGCTCGATAAACTAGAGTTCTAGAAGCATTATAAAGTTCTTCAGTGATGTGATATCCATAAATATTTACTGTTGTGCTAACCATCTTGCTAAATCCTGACATTTTCCTAGATTAATTATTCCTAAATAGTCCTTGCTACGAAAACTTAAAAGTGAAATAGTTCAAGTTTGTCGAGTGGGAATGGTGACGGTAAATGTAGCCCTTCCCTCTCCCAGTTCGGAATCGCATCTCAATGTTCCCAGATGTTTTTCAGTCACAATCTGGTAGCTGATGGCTAGACCCATCCCAGTACCTTTTCCTACAGCCTTGGTGGTAAAGAATGGATCGAACATTCGTTGTTTAACCAAAATCTGAGTGACAACGGGGAGTTTATCGGAGTTGCTAACTCCTGGATATACCAGCGCTTTTATACCAGTGTAGAGTTGTTCTGTAATGTAATAGTCGGGAAAATCAAACCTCGCTGTCATATTGATGCGTCTACTCCTGAAAACAGATTCCCGCAATTTCAAACATATTTTGGGATAATGCTTAGAATTGCTTTTGAACATATTGTTCCCATAAAAATTGCAGTTTCACATCTCTAAATTGAGAAGTTCACGAAATTAAAAAATTCTTCAAATACTACAGCGATTAAACCGAAAATTTTTTCAGAATCCTTACCAAAGTCCACGTAGGTAGACTTGGTTTGTGTAGTAGCGAATTATATTCACCTAAAACTTTTCAAACATCCTCTAATAGCGATCGCTATTACCTCTAATTATCAGGTTCCAAAAAGCTGACTCGAACCCTTGTTTTTTCGTCAATCTTCAAAATTTTTCGGTTTACTAACTGTAGGATTTGAAGATTGCTCAAATAAATATAGATCAAACAGTTTCATAATTTAAGTCGAGAATCTGTTTTATATTCCGATAATCAATTCGACAAAATTTTGAAAATGTAATAATATAAAAACTTTACTTAAAATTTATCTTTAATTGCATAATCAAGTAATGGTTTGACGAATTAATTTAACTGATACAACTGTTAGAGAAGATGGTGTTGAAAGATGAAGCCGACTGTTCTATTCAGCAGGAGTTGGGTGAATGGCAACTGCCAGGATTTTGATAGTAGAAGATGAAATCCTAGTCGCCAGGGAAATTGAGAGCCACTTACATAAGATGGGGTATGAAGTGGTTGGCATTGCTGTCACAGCCAATACGGTGGTTCAGCAGGTTAGTGAGAGTATGCCCGACTTAGTGCTGATGGATATTAACCTGCAAGGGAATCAAGATGGAATTAGGATGGCAGATGAAATCGGCGATCGCTTCCAGATACCAGTAATTTATATTACTGCCTACTCCGATGACAGCACCCTGCAACGGGCAAAACTAACTAATCCCTTTGGCTATGTGCTAAAACCTTTTACTCAACAAGATTTGCGCGTTGCCATTGAGCTAGCAATGTTCCGGCGGCAGGGAGGGAGGGATGAGCCATCAGCGACCCCTACAGATACTTTTCCTCTGACATCTGGGGTGGGTGGACTGCCGCCTAATAAGCTCCAAACCATCCTTTGCTATATTCAAGACAACCTGAATCAGGAGTTGAGTTTGGAGAAGTTGGCAAATGAAGTTGGCATGACGACTGACTACTTTGCACGACTATTTAAACTATCCACTGGCAAATCAGTTCATCAGTATGTGATTGGGCAGCGTGTGGAACAAGCAAAACAGCTATTGAGAGAATCCGATCTCACAATTGCGGAGATTGCGATTGAATGCGGATTCGCTAATCCCAGTCACCTCGCACTTCACTTCAAGCGAATTGTGGGGGTCGCGCCGAAGCAATTTCGGTACTTTTAGGAGGGGCAGGGGGAATTGCGAGTGCGAGAGGGGTGGGAGGTGTGGGAAGCTTTTTTTATTCTCCCACATCTTCCCCCACTCCTAGCTTTTGGGAGGCTTTTAGGGAACCTTCAGGAGGTAACTATGATGTTAAAACTAGGTTTGTCACCAGACAAGCAAAGCAATTTCCAATCCAAAATCTAAAATCTAAAATCTAAAATCCAAAATGGTATTAGCAGCTGTTTTGTCTACAGTAATGGCGATCGCTTTATTCACTACTACCCAAAACTCAGAGAACCTCTATTTCCTGGGAATTGCGATCGCAGGCTTTCTGGGCGTGGTGTGGGAGCGGATCAGACAAAAAAGTGCTGTTTCTGATACAGCTGTACATCAAATCCAGGAAAGCGAAGCGAGGCTGCAACTAGCTCTCAAGGCAGCTCATATGGGTATTTGGAACTTGAATATAATTACCGGTGAAACAGACTGGACAGTGGAAACTGAACAGCTTTTTGGTATGGTTCCCGGCACATTTGATGGCAGGCATGAAACGTTTTTGCATTTTGTCCATCCTGATGACCTAGAGGCCCTAGAACAGGTGGTGCAAAAAGCCATCCAAGAACACCACATCTATCATCACGAATATCGCATCATCTGGGCAGATGGCAGCATTCACTGGATTGAGGGCAACGGCCACGCTTTTTATGACGCAAATAATCAACCTGTACGCATGACCGGAACCATAATGGATATTAGCGATCGCAAGCGTATCGAAAGTTCCCTGCAACGGCAAACTCGCCAAGAGCAAGGCTTTAACCGAGTTATCCAAACAATTCGCAATTCCCTGGATTTGAAGACAATTTTTACAACCACCGCCCAAGAATTCACTGAGTTGTTAGAAATGGATGGGGCAGCAATCATCCAATACCTGCCAGAGCGACAGTGTTCGATCATTCTGGCAGAGCATCTCCAAAGTCCAGAGAGTTTACCAGCCTTGGAACTTGAGATTAGCGATGAGGATAATCCCATCGCTGAACGGTTGAAACAAGGAGAAATCTTGATAATTGAGGACACACGCACCTTCACCGATCCAGTTAACCCAAAAATCGCTCAAGCAGTTTCCAAGGTTGCCTGTGGCTGGTTAATTCTTCCCCTAGAAGTGAATGGGGTCGTCTGGGGAGCGCTAGCAGGTCATAGATCGCCACCGCCTTTGGTATTGACTGAGGATGAGATTGATTTAGCGCGTCGGGTTGCCGATCAGTTGGCGATCGCCATTCAGCAAGCAAATCTTTATCAACAAGTGCAACACCTGAATCAAGAGTTGGAACAACGGGTGCAGGAACGGACTGCGGCGTTACAGGAGAGCGAGGAAAAATTCCGCCAGCTAGCGGAAAACATCAACCACGTCTTTTGCATTGAAGATACAAACGGACAGATTCTCTACACCAGCCCCAGCTATGAAGATATTTGGGGACAACCTGTAGAGACGCTTTACCAAAATTCAAACGCCTGGTTAGATGCGGTGCATCCAGAAGACCGCGATCGCGTCATCACCGAAGTATCCACGATCCGACAACACTGCCAAGGGGAAATAGAATTCCGCATTATCCGTCCAGATGGTGAAATTCGCTGGATTAGCGATCGCTCCTTCCCGATTCACAACCCCCAAGGCGAGATTTACCGGATTGCTGGACTTGCTGAGGATATCACCAATCGCAAAACCGCAGAAGCCGCCCTGCAAATTTCTGAGCAGAACCTCCGCACGATTTTCAACAATGTTAGCAGTATGCTCTTTGTGGTTGACGTAGATGGGACTCTGCTGGATGTGAATAATCGTGTGCTGGAACACCATAAGTTGAATCGAGAACAGGTGCTAAAATACTCCATTGTTGATGACTACTCTGCACCAGATAATCCCTTTCATCTCCGCCCAGACTATTGGAAAAGAGCATTGGCTGGAGAAACGATTAATTTTGAATGGAAAGCCAGAAAACCCATTGATGGCACATTCTTTGACACAGATATTACCCTCAACCGCATCATCTGGAATGGAAAATCGGTCATTCTTTCCACTGTAGTGGATATTAGCAAACGCAAAGCCGCAGAAGCCGCTCTGCTAATTTCCGAACAGAATCTGCGTACCATTTTCAACAATGTCAGCAGCCACCTCTTGGTGCATGATTTAGATGGAACTCTCCTGGATGTCAACGATCGCGTGCTGGAATTCCAGGAAATGGATCGAGAACAATTCCTCAAGCTGTCAATCATAGAAGACTGTTCTGCACCAGATGCTCCCTTCCACCTCCTCCCAGACTATTGGGCAAGGGCGGTGGCTGGGGAGACGGTTCACTTTGAATGGAAAAGTAGAAAACCCATTGATGGCACACTCTTTGACTCCGAGTTCACACTCACTCCCATCATTTGGAATGGTCAAGCAGTGATTCTCGCCAATGCGCGGGATGTCAGCGAACAGCAAGCTGCACTTCGCGAACGCCAACAAGCAGAACTGCGCCTGCAACGTCAAGCCGAAGCAGACCAACTCTTGGCAACCATCGCCCAAACTATTAATCAATCCATCCAATTAGACGAAGTTCTAGAAACTTGCCTAGAGCAGATTCGGCAATTTTTGCAGTGCGATCGCACTGTTATCTGCCGCTTTGATAGCGATTACAACATCTTCATTGAGCTAGAAGTTGTTTCCCTACCTGAGTTGTCTCTTTCGGGACAAACCATCGCAGATCCCTGTTTTGATCGAGACTGGGCAGAACGCTATCGCCAGGGCTATATCACTGCTTGCAATGATACACGATCCGCAGACATCCTTCCTTGTTATGCCGAATTTCTGGCTCAAATACAGGTGCGGGCAAACTTAGCGGTGGCTATTCTGCAAGCCGATCAAATTTGGGGACTGCTGATTGTCCATCATTGTTATGCACCCCGCCAATGGCAAACTTATGAAATCGACCTACTCAAACAAGTGGGTTTACAAATCGGCATTGCTAGTCAAAAAGCCAGCCTCTACAAGCAATTAGAAAATCAGTTAGCCCAAAAAGAAGTTTTGCTCAAAGAAATTCATCATCGAGTCAAAAATAATCTGCAAGTGATCTCTTCAATGCTGTGGTTGCAAACTGAAGCAACAAAGCATCCAGCGGTTTCCAGGGCGTTAGAAGAAACACGCCATCGTCTACGAGCCATGTCGCTAATTCACGAAACCCTCTACCAACACGGCGACGTTGGACGGAGCAATTTCCATGACTACATCCGGCGTTTAGCAAGTACTATTTTAGCATTCTTTAACGTTCGCTCGAATCAAATTAACCTGCGCTTTCGCCTGCAACCTGTTGTTTTCAATCTAGAAACGGCCATGCCCTGTGGGTTGTTGCTCAATGAACTGATTACTAATGCCATTAAGCATGGCTTTCCCAATGAGCGCCAAGGAGAAATCTTTATCACCCTAGAACAAGTGTTACCCCCAGAGTCCCAGCAGCCCAACGTTTCAACTTCATCTACATCACAGAATTCACAGTTGCCCCAAAAAACGCCACCTAAAGCTGGCTGCCAATACATTCTCACCATTGAGGACAATGGGGTTGGTATCCCAGAGTCTTTGAACATCAAAAAGCTGAAATCTTTAGGACTGAAGATTGCCTACGATCTCGCCCTGCAACTTGAGGGCAAATTAGAGCTTGAGCGCAGCAATGGCACACGATTTCGCTTGACTTTCTCAACCTTGGAGTATGGAAAACGATTTTAAGCGATTTATAAGAAGATTTCTTAAATTCAAATAATAGCTCGCTCTTTTTTTCTATAATTATAATGAAGCAATTTTACTAATATTCACAGTACAACTTTTTAATTCGTGATTTCCTTGGTGTCTTCAAGTAAAAGTCACCTTAAAGAGTGTCTAGCGGACAAAACCTATGATAGACACAAGGATATTCGTTGTAGAAGATGAAATTTTAGTTGCTAGAGAAATTGAAGGGCATCTCCAGAAGTTAGGATACCATGTTGTTGGCATAGCGGCCAGTGCAGAAACTGCCGTGAAGCAAATTGCTGAACTTCAGCCCAATTTAGTCTTAGTTGATATTGTACTTAAGGGAGAACAGGATGGTATTGCTGTCGCTCAAGAGGTACGCGATCGCTTCCAGATTCCTGTCATCTATCTCACGGCTTATGTAGATGGCCCAACCCTCGATCGAGCAAAGCACACCTATCCTTTTGGCTATATCCTCAAGCCATTTAACCAGAATGCTTTAAAAGCAAACATTGAAATTGCCTTAGCTCGACACCACGCAGAATCAAAGGAAAAAAGCACCATCATCAATGGCACAAATTGTCACTCCTTTGATTATCTTTCCATCCTCTCCCACGAACTCCGTAATCCCCTAGCTGTTATCTTGAGTTCCACCGAACTGCTGGAAGATAGTCGTTATTCAGTTGATGAAACAAAGAAGCAGAAACTAATTGAGCGAATTAAATCTTCAACCGATCGGATGAATGAATTGATTGAAGACGTTTTACTGATCGGACAAACAGACCGTGAAACAACTTTATTTAATGCTGAAATCACTGATATTGTAGAATTATGCCAAATATTAGTTGAACCCTGGCAATGTAACCCAGATAGACGGCACGCGATCGCTTTTTCTCACAACCCCGACCAGATCTACGCCAGTGTGGATGAAAAACTGCTTTGGCATCTCCTGAATAATCTCATCAGTAATGCCATAAAGTATTCACCTGACGGCAATCCAATTCTGCTCCGGCTTTATAGTACAGATGAAGCCATTTATTTTGAAGTCGAGGATCGGGGGATTGGTATTTTACCAGAAGATATGGAGTATCTATTTGTTCCATTTCAGCGTGGCAGGAATGTCGGTAAGCTGCAAGGAACAGGATTAGGGTTGGCGATCGCCAAACGAGCCGCAGAACTCCACAAAGGAGAAATTACAGTCCATAGCCGGGTGGGTTATGGATCAACGTTCACCGTCAAACTACCGCATGTGAATCACATCTAAGTATTGAAGAGTTAGAACAACGTTACCGTCAAGCTAGTGATGGGGTAGAAAGTCGTCAGTATCAAATCATTTGGTTAGTTGCTCAAGGGAAAAAAACAGAAGAAGTGGAGGAAATAACTGGCTACAGCAGAACATGGATATACGCATTGGTAAAAAGATACAACGAATTAGGGGTGGAAGGTTTAGGCGATGCCTTCGGCGGGCTTCGCCTACGCAGAGACTCAAACCAAGGTAAACAACCCCTAGTAAATGATATCCAGCAAGCACAGTTATGGCAGGCGTTACAAGAAAAAGCACCAGATGGAGGATTATGGAATGGCAGGAAAGTGGCAGATTGGTTAAGCGAAGTGACAGGGACTCATATCAGCAGACAGAGGGGATGGGAGATACTGCGGCAGATGACTTTTAGACTGAGAGTTCCTCGGCCATGTCACACAAAAAGTGATTATTTTGAACAAGAAGCCTGGAAAAAAAACTCGCCATAGAAGTAGAACAAATTCAAGCTGCTTATCCAGACGCAGAAGTTGAGTTGTGGTGTGAGGATGAGCAGACGCTCGTTCGCTCTTAGCGTCTCCCTTTGGGAGAAGACTCGCTAACGCTTAGGACTCAAACCAATTTTGCGACGAGTTTACGTACCAGAAGGGGAAACACCAATTGCTAATGTAAATTGGCGGTTTCAGTGGAAATGGAAAGTATGCTTTTGTACATCCTCAAACCGGAGAAACAAAAGGCGTGGATTCTTCCTTACGTCAATACAGAATTGTTTAATCAGGTTTTGGCTGATTTTGCTGCTGAATTTGCTTTGGGTGAACCATTGTAGAGTAAATCATAGATGCGATATCCGGGAATACTGACAATAGTGCTAACCATGCTGCTAAATCCTTAATACTTCCAGATTTAGTATTCCCAAAAAAGATCCCCGACTTCGCGCAAGTTGTCGGGGATCTGAGGACTAAACTATACCGAAATTTCAATAATAAACTCTGTACCTTCACCCAGAACAGAATTAAAACTTAATTTTCCGCCGTGGGTTTCTTCAACGATTTGTCGAGCGATCGCCAACCCCAAGCCTGTACCTTTACCAACAGCTTTCGTAGTAAATAAATGGTCAAATACTTTTGATTTGACTTGTTCACTCATCCCTTTACCGTTATCCATAATGGCAATTTTAACTAGATTAGTTTCAACTGAGGTTGTAATTGTAATGCAGTTAGGATTGGATTTAACTTCTTCAAAACTGCGCCCATAATTAGATTCTTCTAATGCATCAATAGCATTTGCTAAAAGATTCATAAATACCTGATTTAATTGACCAGGGAAACATTCAACTTGAGGTAAATTACCGTAATTTGTGACAACTTCAATGGCGGGACGTTGTTCATTAGCCTTGAGACGATGTTTGAGAATTAAAATTGTGCTATCAATGCCTTGGTGGATATTGAAAGGCACTTTGTAATCTTGGTCAGCACGAGAGAAAGTACGTAAACTGGTGCTGATGTTTTTGAGGCGATCGCACGCCATAGACATAGAATCAAGCATTTTGGGCAAATCTTCTAAGCTATATTCCAAGTCAATTTCTTCGGCGTGGTCGATAATTTCCTCATTCTTGTTGGGAAAACTTTCCTGATAGATTTTTAAGTGTTCAAAAATATCAGTAACACTGGGTTTAGCTTGTTTGAGACTGGCAGCAATAAAGCCCAAAGGATTATTCATTTCGTGAGCAACACCAGCAACCAAGTTACCTAGTGCAGACATTTTTTCACTTTGCACCATTTGTAATTGGGCGTTTTGCAGATCGGTTAGCGCTTGTTGTAAATCAAGTGATTTTTGTTGCAAGGCAAGTTCAGCTTGTTTGCGATCGCTAATGTCTTCGGCTGTCACCAAAATACCCATAACATTTTTGTCTAGATCGTGCAGAGGAATTATATTAGCGTCGAGCCAGCGTTGAGTGTCATCAGCTTCTCTTCGGGTTTCGATAACGTGGAGTTCGGACTCTCCTGATTCTATGACGCGGCGATCGTACTGTTGATACCAATCGGCTTCTATCGGGGTACAAAAGTCACGATCTTTTTTACCCACAATCTGTTCTGGCGACTCCAGATTCGTAGCTTGAGCCGCACTGATATTACAACCCAAGAAGGTGGAATTGCGATCTTTCCAAAAGACTAACTGGGGAATATTATCGATCACCAATCGCAAGAACTCTTGAGACGATTGTAGTTGACTTTGGGTATCTTTGAGGCATTGAATTGATTCCTCTAGCTCTTGATTCTTAATCTGCTCTCGCTCATAAAGTCGGGCATTTTCTAAGGATATGGCGGCTTGAGCGCAGAGTAAATTGAGTAGTTCGATGCGATCGCTCGTGAACGCCCCCCTTACTAAATTATTTTCTAGATATAAAATGCCCATCAACTTACCTTGATGCAAAATCGGGCTACACAAGATACTTTTCGGCTGTTGACGAATGATATACGGGTCGTTGGCTAAGGTCAGATCGGCACTTACATTAATTAGCACAACAGTTTGGCTGTCATGCAAGACTTTGTAAATCAGCTTGTGGGGAATGTCCTGACTATCTTCAATGGGAAGATGCTGCAAGACAACTGGCTTTGAACCTGTGGTAATTGACCCTTTGATTAACAAGCGCGAGTCTCGCATGAGCATTAACACGCATTTATCAGCCCCCGCATTTTCGATGATGATGGAAAGCAATGATGAAAGCAGTTTTTCGAGTTCGATTTCGCCAGAAATAGTTTGGGAAGCCTTGAGAATAGCTTTTAAATCGAGGGAATCAGAGACGCTGGAGGAGGAACTGGTGGAGGTGAGGGTTCCTACGGCAAAGAGGGTTTCGTTGACCGAGAGGGCAGAGCGAGTTTGCTGTAATATGGGAGCCAGCAGTTGCGGATAGCGTTTTTCTAAGTCAGCAACTTTGGCCTTTGCTCCCCAGCGAGCATAGCCGTAGTAGGCTTCGGTCATGTATTCTTGGGCAATGCGTTCTTTGCCCCAATCGAGGTAGAATTTTGCTGCCAGTTCATTGGCTAAAGGTGCTTCGTTCATGAACTGGTGTTCAATAGCCAGCGCGATCGCCCGGTCGTAGTACTCGCTAGCAGTAACTTTTTCACCCAACACCCGGCATCTCTCTGCTTCTACCAGATACCATTTGTGCAAGTAGTTCATTGGGGCATTGTGCGCGTATTGATGCAGAGCCGTTTGATGGGTGGCGATCGCAGCAAGCAGTTCGCCTTGCTCAACTTCTGGCTGGGTGGGGAAGACTGCCAGGTGCGTTAGCGCCGCATAAAAATGGAAAACGGGAATAAAAACCAATCCCGATGCATTCATCCAATAGGACTTGAGTTGGGTGAGGTACTCCTGGGCTGCCGGATAATTACCAAAACAGTAGGCAAGTAGCAGTTTGTAGGTGTAGAGCATAGCTATTTCGGAGAGTTGATTATCCTGCGGGTGCTGTGCCAGTATCATGGTTTCATCATAGGCAGTGCCGATTAAGCGATCGCTCTGGCTCACTGTTTCTCGCAAATTCTGTACTGTTTGGCTCGTCATGCCAAAAAAAGGACGTACGAAACCTTGTTTGATCTGATCCAGGGCAGCACTGTAAGCCACTAATTCCGGGTCTAACAGGTCTAGCTCTACACCCGAAAAAAGCGAAAAATAAGCACAAACTATGTTGTAGCCACTGGAGAGAAAATCGCCTGTTTCTATGCCAGCTTTGTAGCCCTCTTTGTTTGTCAGTACGACTGCCCGTAGCGCTTCTTTGTGATGTTGAATGAAACACCCAAACAACATGAACGTGAGGGACTTCATGCTTTGAGCATTCAACAGATCCTGCACCAAGAGTGCTAATTGACCAAACCTGTAGCCAGTTTCGACATCCCCTAAAAAAGCACACAGCACCATGCCATAAACCACATAGCCGATTGTCGAGGCGGGGGTATTGCCAAACTCCAGCGACAGCAATACCATCCTTGCGCTCAACAAAGGCAGTAGCTCTGGCTTAGTCACGTACACAGGCATAAATAACAGGCTTAACAATTGTATGGCGGCGATCGCGGTGGGGTCGCTCATCACGGGTAGCTCAACCAATTCGGCAATCTCTCTGCCGCTTAGTTGCTCGTCGATCTTTTGTAAAGCACTGCTAGTCTTGGTTTCGTCTGCGGCTGTTGGCAAATCTACCCCCAATTGAGCAAGTGCTTCTCTTGCCACCGCGATCGCCTCTAACAGTTGGCTTTGGTTCGTGTATGCCGCGATTTGAATTTCGTAGATTTTCACTTTATCGAGAATCGTCTGTGCCTGCGGCAACACCACGGAGGCAAGCTGCTCCATGCGCTCAAAGTCACCATTCAAGTAACTGGCTTCGGCGGCGGCTACATACAGATTTAGCGTCAGTTCGTACTGATGAAGCCAGCAGTCTGGCTGGAGTAACTCTATCCCAGTTTGCAGATAAACCCTTGCAGCAGCATAGGCGGTAGCACTTCTGGCTTTCGTTCCAGCTTTCAAATTCAGTTGTGCTAGCGCTTCTTGCTCGCTCGGTTGTGTGAGTAATGCTCGTCCCCGGTTCAGGTGTCCGACAATATCAAACAGCTTTTCTGCTTGCTCTGTTTCCGAGAGCTTTTGCTGAAGTAGCTGTCCAATTTGCAGGTGGGTTGCTTGTTTGTTGTCGTCAGGAATCAGCGAATAGGCGGCTTGTTGGACGCGATCGTGTAAAAATCGATAGGTTGGATTAACTGTATCCTCTGCCTGTGACTGTTGTGTACCCTGAAAAAACTTGTAAATCTGACTCGTGGGTAAAATCAAGCCTTCTTGCAAAGCTTTCCACAATGCTGTTGCGGCATCGATTGAAGAAAATTCTGAAA
>NNBU01000614.1_pt1 | contig 24564 bp, 21 predicted proteins | sample 1173781 | NCBI WGS metagenome assembly NNBU01 (sample SAMN07173937, study PRJNA388173) | plant metagenome | biome: Plant school; feature: Soil; material: Symbiotic tissue of Blasia pusilla L.; isolation source: symbiotic tissue sample KVJ2 | host: Blasia pusilla | place: Norway: Troms, Kvaloya...
CCAGCCACCCGCGCCGCCCCAGTCGTGGCCGAGCAGCGTCACCGTCTCGCGGCCCGTGCTGCGGATCAACGCGCAGACGTCGTCGGCCAGCGTCTCGAGGTCGTAGGCGTCCACGCCCTGCGGCTTGTCGCTTTCGCCGTAGCCGCGCTGGTCGGGCACCCAGACACGGTAGCCCGCCGCGGCCAGCGCGTCGATCTGGCCGGCCCAGCCGCGCCAGAACTCCGGAAAGCCGTGCAGCAGCAGGGCCACCGGACCGTCGACCGGGCCGGCGTGCACCACATGAAAACGAAGGCCGTTGGCCTGGACGAAGGTGTGCTCGCAGGCATCGCTCATGGTGCGGTCCTGACCAGCGGGTTCTGCGTCTTCATGGTGTCTCTTTCTCCGATGTTGTTATGCCGGCCAGCATAGCTGGCACCGACCGGAACACGGGCACACTCGCGGCCATGCAATCCAGGCGATGGGACATCTTCTGCAAGGTCATCGACAACCACGGCGACCTCGGCGTCTGCTGGCGGCTCGCCTGCCAGCTGGCCACGCTCGGCGAGCGCGTGCGCCTGTGGATCGACGACCCGGCGGCGCTGCGCTGGATGGCGCCTTCGGGCCACGACGGCGTGCAGGTGATCGACTGGTGCGACGCGGCGGCCGTGCACGCCGCCGTGTCGGCGCCTGCGCCCGACGTGCTGGTCGAGGGCTTCGGCTGCGAGCCGGCGCCGGAGCTGGTTGCACGCTTCGCCGAAGCGCCGGGCCAGGCCTGGATCAACCTCGAATACCTGTCGGCCGAGCCGTACGTCGAGCGGCTGCACGGGCTGCCTTCGCCGGTCTTCAAGGGTCCGGGCGCAGGCTTGAGCAAGCGCTTCTTCTATCCGGGCTTCACGCCCGCCACCGGCGGCCTGCTGCGCGAACCCGGCCTGATGGAACGGCGGGCGCGCTTCGACCGCGCGCAGTGGCTGGCCGCGCAGCAGATCGCATGGACGGGCACCGAACGGCTGGTCTCGCTGTTCTGCTACGAGCCGCCCGCACTGGCGGCGCTGCTGGAACAGTTGGCGCAAGGCCCCGAACCCACCCGCCTGCTCGTGACGGCGGGTCGTGCCACGCAGGCAGTCCAGGCGATACAGGCTGTTTTCTCAGATGAAAAACGGCCAGTACGCGCATCCACCTTGCGTGGTGCGCTATCAATTTCATACCTCCCGTACCTGGCCCAGACCGACTACGACCACCTTCTGTGGGCCTGCGACCTGAACTTCGTGCGCGGAGAAGATTCGTGGGTGCGCGCGCTCTGGGCGGGCGCACCGTTCGTCTGGCAGATCTATCCGCAGGACGACGACGCGCACCACGCCAAGCTGAATGCGTGGCTCGACTGGCTGGGCGCCCCGCCCTCGCTGCGGCTTTTTCACCACGCGTGGAATGGCGTCGACAACACCGCGCTGCCCCCGCTGCAAACACAGGGCCCATGGCACGAAACGGTGCTGGCGGCCCGCACGCGGCTGCTCGCGCAGAGCGACCTGGTCACGCAACTGCGGGAATTGCTCGTCCAAAAAAGCTAAAATGGCGGGCTTTGCGGATTTCGGCCCGGATCTCGACGATCCGAGATGCTCTCCGCGAAACCTGCTCAACCCGCCGTTAGACCTGTACCGCGGGGCCAGACAAACCGGCAAATGTCGAAACGTCGCCGATGGCCCCGTGCACCGAGCGGCCAACATCCAGAGACCCTGTTATGAAAATCGCTCAAGAAATCCGCGCCGGCAACGTCATCATGCACGGCAAGGACCCGATGGTCGTCCTGAAGACCGAATACAGCCGCGGCGGCCGCAACTCCGCCACCGTGCGCATGAAGCTCAAGAGCCTGATCGCCAACTTCAACACCGAAGTGGTCTTCAAGGCCGACGACAAGATCGACCAGATCGTGCTCGACAAGAAGGAGTGCACCTACTCCTACTTCGCCGACCCGATGTACGTGTGCATGGACACCGAGTACAACCAGTACGAAGTCGAAGCCGAGAACATGGGCGACGCCCTGAACTACCTCGAAGACGGCATGGCTGTCGAAGTGGTGTTCTACGACGGCAAGGCCATCTCGGTCGAACTGCCGACCAGCGTCGAACGCGAAATCACCTGGACCGAGCCGGCCGTCAAGGGCGACACCTCGGGCAAGGTCATGAAGCCCGCCAAGATCGCCACCGGCTTCGAAGTGCCCGTTCCCCTCTTCGTCGCGCAAGGCGACAAGATCGAAATCGACACGCGCACCGGCGAATACCGCAAGCGCGTCTGAGGCCCTGAGGCTGCGGCCTCACCGCTGCCCCCCCCCGAAAAAGGCTCCGCAAGGAGCCTTTTTTGTTGTCTGGGCACGCGGTTTGCAACGCTGCACAATCACTCGTGTACTTCTGTCTGGTTTCCTCATGAACAACACGCACAACCTTCACGACAAACGCCTGGCCGACGCCTGGGCCACGCTGCACTCCCATGCCGACAAGGGCCTGCCGCTGGACCCCGATCCGTCGCGCATCGCCTTCGCCGACCCGGAGTTCCTGCTGCGCCGCGAAACGCGCGGCATCCGCATGCAGCTGGAGCTGATGAAACCCGACATCGAGCAGCGCGCCCATGGCATCGAGAACACCGTGGTGGTGTTCGGCAGCGCGCGGTTCCGCAGCGAAGAAGACTCGGCCGCCATGATCGCGCAGGCCGATTCCGCCGGCGACACCGTGGCGTCCGAGCGCTGGCGCCGGCTGGCGCGCAATTCGCACTACTACGAGAAGGCGCGCGCCTTCGGCAAGCTGGTCGCGCAGTACAGCAACGACAAGGAGCCGCAGGACAAGCTCTTCGTGTGCACCGGCGGCGGCCCCGGCATCATGCAGGCCGCCAACCGCGGCGCGCATGAGGGCGGCGGCCTCTCGGTCGGCCTGGCCATCGCGCTGCCGATGGAAGAAGAAGCCAACCCCTACGTCACGCCGGCGCTGAGTTTCAAGTTCCACTACTTCGCCATCCGCAAGATGCATTTCATGATGCGTGCGAAGGCGTTGGTGGCGTTCCCGGGCGGCTTCGGCACGCTCGACGAACTGTTCGAGGTGATCACGCTGGTGCAGACGAAGAAGTCGAAGCCGGTGCCGATCGTGCTGTTCGGCTCGGACTACTGGAAGCGCATGATCGACTTCGACTTCCTGGTCGACGAAGGCGTGATCTCCCCCGGCGACGTGAAGCTCTTCGAATACGTGGACGCGCCCGAAGACGCATGGACCGCCATCAAGCGCTTCTACAAGCTCTGAAACAGGGCTGAGTTCGGTCTGCGCTGACGTCCTCGGCCGGACGCAGCGCCAGCCCGGGGCCCTGTCAGACCTTCAGGCCCCATGTGGCGCGCGCGCCGAGTGCCACCACGCCGCCCACCACCCAGAACACGCCGCCGATGCCGATCACCGCGCCGAGCGAGCCGAACAGCATCGGCATCGCGACGCTCGATGCATTGATGGTCATGAGCCGCAAGCCCAACGCCTCGCCGTGGCGCGCGTGCGGCGTGATCTGGTGCAGCATGCTCATCACCATCGGCTGCACCGCGCCCAGCGCAAAGCCCAGCACCACCGAGCAGACGCCCATGGCCAGGGCCGAATCGAGCAGCGGGTAGATCGAGAACACCAGCGCCGTGACCATCGACGAACTCAGGATCACGCTGCGTTCCGATGCGCGCGAGGCGATCACCGGCAGCACGATGCGAATGAGGGCCGCCGCAATGGCAAAGGCGCCGAGGATCGAGCCGATCACCGAGGCGCTGATGCCCCGGTCGTGCCCCAGCACCGGCAGCACGAAGGCATGCACGTCCCAGCTCGACGACTGCAGCCAGTTCACGAACAGCAGGCGTCGGAACATCGGCTCGCGCAGGAGGTCCCAGGCGCGCGTGGGCGCGGCGCCCACGACGGGCGGGGTGGGCGGCGGTTCGTGCGCACCGCGTGCGAGCAACCAGCACAGGATGGGCAACGCCGCCATCACCGCGAACGAGATGCGAAACGCGAGCATGTCCGCGGGCGCACGCCCCGCATGGTCGATCAGCATGCCGGCCAGGAACGGCCCGACGAAGTTGGCCACCGCGGGCGCGATGGCCAGCCAGCTGAACACGCGCTTGAGCTGCGTCGGGTCGTGCGCCGAGCGCCCCACATGCCGCTGCAACGCAATGACCGTTGCGCCTGTCGCGCCACCGGTCAGCAAGGCCGCCAGGCACATCACCGGGAAGATGGGAAAGATCACCACGAGCCCCGCGCCCGTCACCGCCGCAATCACCGACAGCCACAGCGGCCGCTTGAAGCCGTACCGGTCGGCAAAGCGCCCGGCGGGCAGTGCCAGGAACACCTGGGTCAGCGCGAACAGCGAGATCAGCACGCCGACCGCCGCCGCGCTGTAGCCCTGCTGCAAGGCCAGCAGCGGCGTGGCCAGGCGCATGCCGGCCATGGTCGCGTGCAGGCACACCTGGGCGCCGATCACACGCAGCAGTTCGGAGCCTTTCACGGGGTGTCTTCGCCCTCGGTGTCGGTGTCGGCGCTGGATGTGGTCGGCAGCAGCGCCTGCGACTGCGCCTCGGGCAGGGCCTCGACCTTGCGCAGCGCCAGGCGCATCTGCTTGGCGCGCGTGTCGGCCTTGTCGAGCGTGTCGGAGGCCTTGGCCACCTGCTCCTTGATGCGCGCGACCCATTCGCCGTAGCGCTCGAACTCGGTCTTGACCGCACCCAGCACCTTCCAGACCTCGGAGGCCTGCCGCTCCAGCGCCAGCGTGCGAAAGCCCATGTGCAGGCTGTTGAGCATGGCCAGCAAGGTGGTCGGCCCGGCCAGCGTCACGCGATGCTGGCGCTGGATGGCGTCCATCAGTCCTGGGCGGCGCAGCACCTCGGCGTAGAGGCTCTCGACCGGCAGGAACAGGATGGCGAAGTCCGTGGTGTGCGGCGCGGCCAGGTAGTTGTCGGCGATCGACTTGGCTTCGGTGCGGATGCGCGCCTCGAGCGCCTTGGCGGCCTGCTCGGCGCCGGCGGCGTCGGCGCGTTCATGCGCATCGATGAGCCGCTCGTAGTCGTCCCGCGGAAACTTGGCGTCGATGGGCAGCCACACCGGCGCGCCGTCGTCGCCACGGCCCGGAAAGCGGATCGCAAAGTCCACCCGCTGCCCGCTGCGCGGCTTGGTCTCGACCTGCTTGGCGTACTGGTCGGGCGTGAGCACCTGTTCGAGCAAGGCTTCGAGCTGCACTTCGCCGAACACGCCGCGCGTCTTCACGTTGGTCAGCACGCGCTGCAGGTTGCCGACGCCCACGGCCAGCGTCTGCATTTCGCCGAGCCCCTTGTGCACCTGCTCCAGCCGGTCGGCCACCTGCTTGAAGCTTTCGCCGAGCCGCGCTTCGAGCGTGCTCTGCAGCTTCTCGTCGACGGTCCTGCGCATCTCGTCGAGCTTGGCGGCGTTGCTCTGCTGCAGCTGTGCGAGCTGGGTTTCCATGGTCGAACGCACTTCGGACAGGCGGCGCGCATTCGAGTCACTCAGGCCTTGGAGCTGCGTGTTGAGCGTGTCGGCCAGCGTCTTCTGCAGCGACGCGAGCTGCAGCGAGAAGGCGTCGAGCTGCGCGTTCTGCGTGCGCGTGGCTTCGGCGCCCTGCTGCACCAGCGAACGCTGAAAGGTGGCGAAGGCCTGCGCGGTTTCCTGGCGCGCGCCGCGCGAGCTCTCGGCGATTTCGTGGCGCAGTTCGCGCTCGGTGCGTTCGCTGGCGGCGCCCATCGTGGCCAGCACGCGCAGCAGGTCGCTGTGGTCGGGGGTGGGCTGCGGGCGTGCGAGCAGCCAGATCACCAGCACCAGCTGGATGACCGCGAGTGCGGCCAGTCCGATGAGGATCAGGTCGGAATAGGAATCCAAGGTCGTGGTGCGGTGCCGCTGCTTGCTGTGGTGCCGCGTTTACTTGCTTGCCGGCGGAACGGGCGTCACAGGGGTCAGGGGCCCCTTGCCGCCGAAGTACGCGATGAGGTTGTCCGCCGCCAGGTCGGCCATGGCGCGGCGCGTGGGCACGGTGGCGCTCGCGATGTGCGGCGTGAGCACCACGTTGGGCACGCTCAGCAGGTCGGGATGCACCTTGGGCTCGCCCTCGAACACGTCCAGCCCCGCGGCGGCGATGCGCTTCTCGCGCAGGGCCACGGCCAGCGCAGCGTCGTCGACGATGCCGCCGCGCGCAATGTTGACGAGCGTGGCGCTGGTCTTCATCAGCGCGAGCTCGGCCGCACCGATGGTGTGGTGCGACGCCGCCGAGTACGGCACCACCAGCACCACGTGGTCGGCCGTCTGGAGCAGCTCCTGCTTGCTCACGTAGCTGGCCTTGCACTCGGCCTCGAGCGAGGCGTCGAGCCGCGAGCGGTTGTGATAGATGACCTTCATGCCGAAGCCGTGCGCGCCGCGCTTCGCAATGCCCTGCCCGATACGCCCCATGCCGATGATGCCGAGCGTGGAGCCGTGGATGTCGGAGCCGGCGAACATGTCGTAGCTCCACTTCTGCCACTTGCCCGCGCGCAGGAAGTGTTCGCTCTCGGTGATGCGGCGCGCGGTGGCCATCAGCAGCGCAAAGCCGAAGTCGGCCGTGGTCTCGGTCAGCACGTCGGGCGCGTTGGTGCCCAGCACGCCGTGGGCGGCCATCGCGTCGACGTCGAAGTTGTTGTAGCCCACGGCCATGTTGGCGCACATCTTCAGGTCGGGGCAGGCGTCGAGCACTGCGGCGTCGATGCGTTCGCTGCCGGTGGTGAAGGCGCCCTGCTTGCCTTGCAGCCTGGCAATCAGCTGCTCCTTGCTCCAGCCTTCGTCGGCCTGGTTCGACTCGACCTCGAAATGCTGCGACAGGCGCTCGAGGGTCTCGGGAAAGATCGCGCGCGCGACCAGGATCTTGGGCTTGCTCATGATGTTGTCTCAGCTCGAAAAGTGGATCAGCGGAAGAAGAGGAAGGTGGCAACGACGAACAGCGGAACCAGGATGGACACCGACCACGCCATGTAGCCGAAGAAACTCGGCATGCGCACGCCGCGGCTCTCGGCGATGGCCTTGACCATGAGGTTGGGCGCGTTGCCGATGTAGGTGTTGGCGCCCATGAACACGGCGCCGGCCGAGACGGCGGCCAGCGTGCTGGCGTAGGTGGTCATCAGGGCGGCCGGGTCGCCGCCTGCCGTGTTGAAGAACACCAGGTAGGTCGGCGCGTTGTCCAGGAACGAGCTCAGCAGGCCGGTGGCCCAGAAGTACATCGCCGGGTCGGGCTGGCCGTCGGCGCGCGTCACGGCCGCGACGATGGCGCCGAACGGGCCTTGCGTACCGGCCTTGAGCATCGCGATCACCGGGACGATGGTCAGGAAGATGCCGGCGAACAGCTTGGCCACCTCGGCCATGGGGCCCCACTCGAACTGGTTGTCGGCATGCACCTTGGCTGCGGTGATCTTGAGCGAGAGCAGCGTGATCGCGATGAGGCCCACGTCGCGCACCAGGCCCGGCAGGCCGACCCGTGTGCCGAAGACGTCGAAGCTCACCGCCGACTTCCAGAAACCGCTGATGAGCACGAACGCCACCACGCCGCCCAGCAGCCAGAAATTGACGGCGCCGTCGAAGCCGATGCGCCGCGTGTCGGGCGTCGGGTCCACCGGCAGCACGCCTTCCTTGCGGTAGTAGTAACGGTCGATGCCGTAGAACAGCGCAAGCAGCGACCCCACGATGAACAGCGTATCGGGCAGGATGTTCTTCGCGGTCCAGAAGAAATCGACGCCCTTCAGGAAGCCCAGGAAGAGCGGCGGATCGCCCAGCGGCGTGAGCGAGCCCCCCACGTTGGAGACGATGAATATGAAGAAAACGACCACGTGCACCCGATGCAGGCGGTTGTCGTTGGCACGAATGAGCGGGCGGATCAGCAGCATCGACGCTCCCGTGGTTCCCATGACGCTCGCGAGCACGGCGCCGATGGCCAGGATGCCGGTATTGAGCCCGGGCGCGCCCCGCAGGTTGCCGCGGATGTGAATGCCCCCCGCCACGGTGAACAGCGCGGTGAGCAGGATGATGAAGGGGATGTATTCCTCCACCAGCGCATGCACGAGCTGCGTGCCGGCCAGCGCAAACCCGTAGGTCGCCGCAAACGGCAGCAGGAACGCCAGCGCCCAGGCGGCGGCGATCTTGCCGTAGTGGTGATGCCAGAACGTGGGCGCAAGAAGCGGAAACAGTGCGATCGACAGCAGGATGCCGGCAAACGGCGCGCCCCACAGCGGCGAGAGCTTGCCGCCGTCGAAATCAGCGGCCGAAGCCAGGACGGGAAGCAGCGCCAGCGCGGCGGCTGCACTCAGTCGAATGGTTTTTTGCATGGGGGCCGTACCGTACCAGACCGGGGGGTGTGGGGCAGTACAGCCGTCAGCTGGCAGGTTGTTCGATCTCGAAGACCTGGCGCAGGTAGGCGAGGTATTTTTCGTCTTCGCACATGTTCTTGGACGGCGTGTCCGACAGCTTGGCCACCGGCTGGTCGTTGCAGTGGATCATCTTGATGACGATCTGCAGCGGCTCGTAGCCCAGGTCGTTGGTGAGGTTGGTGCCGATGCCGAAGGCCAGCTGGCAACGACCGCGGAACTGCTGGTAGAGCTCGATGGTGCGCGGCACCGTGAGGCCGTCGCTGAAGATCAGCGTCTTGGTGCGCGGGTCGACCCGGTTGGCGACGTAGTGCGCCAGCATGCGCTCGCCCCACTGGAACGGGTCGCCGCTGTCGTGGCGCGCGCCGTCGAAGAGCTTGCAGAAGTACAGGTCGAAGTCGCGCAAAAAGGCGTTCATGCCGTACACGTCCGACAGCGCGATGCCCAGGTCGCCACGGTACTCGCGCGCCCAGCTCTCGAAGCCGAAGATCTGGCTGTCGCGCAGCCGCGGGCCCAGCGCCTGGCAGGCCTGCAGGTACTCGTGCGCCATGGTGCCCAGCGGAATCAGGCCCAGCTTCATGGCGTACAGCACATTGCTGGTGCCCGCAAGCTGCGGCAGCCGTGTGCCCGGCGCGGACTGCACCGCGGGCGAGGTGACGGCGCCGAGCCGGCCGGTCAGGGTGCGCAGCACCTCTTCATGCCAGTCCTTGGAGAAGCGGCGGCGCGTGCCGTAGTCGGCGATCTTCAGGTCGGTGAGGCCTTCGTCCTGCAGCTGCGAGATCTTGGTCTCGAGGCGGCGGCGGCCTTCCTCAAGGTCGGGCTTCTTCTGCGTATTGCGAAAGTACACCTCGTTGACGATGGCCAGCACCGGAATCTCGAACAGGATGGTGTGAAGCCACGGGCCCTTGATGCGGATCTCGAGTTCGCCCGAGGGCTGGGGAATGATGTTGATGTACTTCTCGTTGAGCCTGAACAGGCCGAGGAAGTCGACGAAGTCGCTCTTGATGAAGCGCATGGAGCGCAGGTAGGCAAGCTCGGCGTCGCGGAACTGCAGCGAGCACAGGCTGCGGACTTCGTCGCGGATCTGGCCGGCGAACTGCGCCAGGTTCACGCCGGGGTTGCGGCACTTGAAGCGGTACTCGACGCGGGCCCCCGGAAAGTGATGCAGGACCACCTGCATCATCGTGAACTTGTAGAGGTCGGTGTCGAGCAGGCTGTGAATGATCATGGTGCTGGGCGCTGTGCGCAGGCGATGCGGAGTCTCAAACTTTCGGCGGCCGCTGGATTATCACGGGGCGCGTCGGCCTGTGCCTACGGGGGCTGAACTGCACGTCCTACCGGCAGGGTGAATCCACTTGGCGACAGTGATTTCACGGCGGCAAAAAAGCGCAGCGCCGGAATCCACTGAACCAAGGAGATTCTCATGAACAAGGACACCATCGAAGGCAACTGGAAACAGCTCAAGGGCAAGGTCAAGGAGCAATGGGGCAAGTTGACGGACGACGACTTCGACGTCATTGCGGGCAAGCGCGATCAGCTGCTCGGCCGCATCCAGGAACGCCACGGCATCAGCCGCGAGGAAGCTGAAACTCAGGTCAAGGCATGGGAATCGCGCGATGGCCGCACACCCGATGCGCTGTGGTTCGAGCGCTATTGAGCGCACCGCCACCGCCTGCATTCCTGACCCACTGAACTCAATCCAATTCCCGAAGGACTCACTCTCATGAAAAAACATCTCCTCGTGATGGCACTTGCCTCCACCTGCTTCATGGCCACGCAAGCCAGCGCCATGACCAAGGACGAATACAAGGTCGCCAAGGAAAAGGTCGAGGCCGACTACAAGGTCGCCAAGGCCCAGTGCGACACGATGAAGGACAACGCCAAGGACGTCTGCCAGAAGGAAGCCAAGGGCAAGGAAGACGTCGCAAAGGCTGAACTCGAGCAGCAATACCAGCCGAGCGACAGCCACGCCCGGAAGGTGGCCGAAGAGAAGGTGAAGGCCACCTACGAAGTCGCGAAGGAAAAATGCGACGACCAGAAGGGCGACGCCAAGTCGGCTTGCGAGAAGCAGGCCAAGGCCGACGAGGCCCAGGGCAAGGCCGACATCAAGGCCATGAAGAAGACCATGTAAGGGTCTGAAGCCTCGGAAAAGAACAACGGCGCCCTCGGGCGCCGTTTGTCATCGGTGAATCGATCAGACCCGAAGCGAATCGATCACCTGCAGCAACGCCTCGGGCAGTGGAACGGGGCGCTGCGTGGCGCGGTCCACATACACATGGACGAAGTGGCCCTGCGCTGCGGCCGCGTCGGAGCCCTCGGCAAACAGCGCGATCTCGTAGCGCACGCTCGAACGGCCGGCCTGCGCCACGCGAATGCCCGCCTCCACGGTCTGCGGAAAGGCGATCGGCGCAAAGTAGTTGCACTGCGTCTCCACCACGAAGCCGATGGTCTGGCCCTGGTGGATGTCGAGCGCGCCGCGTTCGATGAGCAACGCGTTCACCGCGGTGTCGAACCAGCTGTAGTACACGACGTTGTTGACGTGGCCGTACATGTCGTTGTCGGCCCAGCGCGTGGGGATGCTGCGGAACGCGCGGTAGCTGCTGCGCGCGTGCGGGGTGGGTTTGGTGGTGGCGCTCATCGCGCGGCATTCTGCCAGCGGCGGCTGCGCCGGAGGGGCCACCTTGAAGACAGCCGGACACCCCCGCGCAGGGTCCTTTTGGGGCCATGCGGCCAAATTTAGAAGAAGGCTTCTAAATTGCTGCACAGCAGCAAAAAACCCTTGATCGCAAAACTCAGCTGCCTATACTTGAGGCCATGCTGCAGCGCAACATAGACGGCGAGACAGCGCAACGTGACCCGACCACTCAATCCCTTCTGGAGATATCAAATGGCCCTGACCGCTGACCAAATCCTCGCCGCCCAAAAAGCAAACCTCGAAACCCTGTTCGGCCTGACCACCAAGGCTTTCGAAGGCGTCGAGAAGCTCGTCGAACTGAACGTGACCGCTTCCAAGGCCGCCCTGGCCGAAGCCCAGAGCACCGCCCAGGCCGCCCTGAGCGTCAAGGACGCACAAGAACTGCTGACGCTGCAAGCCAGCCTGTTCCAGCCCCTGGCCGAAAAGACCGCCGCCTACAGCCGTCACCTGTACGACATCGCCCAAGGCACCGGCGCCGAGTTCTCCAAGGCTTTCGAAGCCAAGGCCTCTGAAGCCCAGCAAGCCTTCGTCGGCCTGGTCGACAGCGCTTCCAAGAACGCCCCCGCCGGCTCGGAAACCGCCGTCGCCGTCATGAAGAGCGCCGTGGCTGCCGCCAACAACGCTTTCGAATCGGTTCAAAAGGCCGTCAAGCAAGCGTCGGACGTCGCCGAAGCCAACTTCAATGCCGTGTCGTCGCAAGCCGTTGCCGCTGCGAAGACCGCGACCGCTTCGCGCAAGCGCTGAGCCGCCGACCACCACCAGTTGTCTCCTTGGGTCCTCACGGATCCAATTCAGGGCCTCATCCTCGGATGGGGCTTTTTTTTCGTCTTCGATAATGACGGCCTCATCTCAGGAGACTTTCAATGCAGATCGACGGCAAGGTTTTTATCGTGACCGGTGGCGCTTCGGGCCTCGGCGAAGGCACGGCGCGCATGCTGGCCGCCAACGGCGCCAAGGTGGTGATCGCCGACATGCAGGCTGACAAGGGCGAGGCCGTTGCCAAGGAAATCGGCGGTGTGTTCGTCAAGTGCGACGTGAGCCAGGAGGCCGACGGCCAGGCGGTCGTGGCCGCCGCGCAAAAACTCGGCAAGCTGATGGGCCTGGTCAACTGCGCGGGCATCGCGCCGGCCGAGAAGACCGTGGGCAAGAACGGCCCGCATGCGCTGGCGGTGTTCAGCAAGACCGTCACGGTCAACCTGATCGGCAGCTTCAACATGATCCGCCTGGCGGCCGACGCCATGGGCAAGAACGAGCCCGAATCCACCGGCGAGCGCGGCGTGCTCATTTCCACCGCCTCGGTCGCGGCTTACGACGGCCAGATCGGCCAGGCCGCCTACAGCGCCTCCAAGGGCGGCGTGGTCGGCATGACGCTGCCCATCGCGCGCGACCTCGCGCGCAGCGGCATCCGCAACATGACCATCGCCCCCGGCATCTTCGGCACGCCCATGCTGTTCGGCATGCCGCAGGAAGTGCAGGACGCACTGGCCGCCAGCGTGCCCTTCCCTTCGCGCCTGGGCACGCCCGAGGACTACGCCAAGCTGGCCAAGCACATCATCGAGAACGACATGCTCAACGGCGAAGTGATTCGTCTGGACGGAGCGATTCGACTGGCTCCCCGCTGAGCTCGCCCTTCGGTGGCTTCACGCTGCCGGTGCGGTCCAGGCGCTCGTAGTTCGCGATCACCTGGGCCCCCAGCAGCACCAGCGTGGCCGCGATCTCCAGGCTCAGCAGCACCACGATGGCAGTGGTGAGCGAGCCGTAGACCACGTTCACCTGCGACAGCGTCGAGAAGTACCAGATCAGCACGCGCCGCGTGAGCTCCCACAGCAGCGCAGCCGTCACCCCGCCCAGCAGCGCGTGGCGCAGCGACATGCGCCCGGCCGGCATCACGAGGTAGAGCGAGGTCAACATGAAGATCTCGCCGCCCAGCCCCAGCAGGTAGAGCAACAGGCCCGAAATGCCCGACAGCGACCAGCTGCGCCCCAGCAGGTCGACGCTTTCCCGCCCCACCAGCTGCAGCGCGCCCGACACCAAGGTGACCAGCAGCAGCCCGACGCACAGGCACAGGATGTAGACGTAGGGCATGGCCACCGACACCAGGAAGTGGCGCTTGTGGTCGGCCTTGCGGTGGTGAAAGATGACCGCCATCGCGCTCTCGAGCACGCTGAAGGCCAGCGAGCTGAAGAAGATCATGGTCACCAGCAACACCGGCCCGAGCACGTCGCGGTGGTCCAGGAAGCTCGACAGCTCGGCCACGATGGCCTTCGACTGGCCCGGCAGCAGCCATCCGAGGTACTGCCCGATGGTGCGCAGCAGCTCCGCCTGGTCGATGACGTGCGACAGCGCAATCACGCTCACGATCAGCAGCGGCACGATCGACAGCAAGGCGTAGTAGGCCACCGCGCCCGCAAGCAAGAGCCCCTGGTTGGCGCGAAATTCCTTGAGCGCCTCCCAGCCGAATCGCAGGGGGTGGCGCAGCAGCGGCGCGGCGTGTTGCAGGGGGTTGGGCATCGGCTTGCGTGGATTTCGGACGCTTTCAGTATGCCGTCGGCCCGCAGGCATGCCGCCGCTTGCGTATGATTTGCCGCTCTTCGCCTACATGACCATCCCCGCTTCATTCATCCAGGAACTCATCGCGCGCGCCGATGTGGTCGAAATCGTCGGCCGCTATGTGCAGTTGAAGAAGGCCGGCGCCAATTTCATGGGGCTGTGCCCGTTCCACGGCGAGAAATCGCCCTCCTTCTCCGTCAGCCCGACCAAACAGTTCTATCACTGCTTCGGCTGCGGGGTGCATGGCAACGCCATCGGCTTTCTCATGGAGCATGCGGGCATGGGCTTCGTCGAAGCGGTGCACGACCTGGCCGGCCAGTACGGCCTGCAGGTGCCCGAGGACGACGCCTCCCCCGCCGAGCGCGCCCGCGCCGCTACCCAGCGCCAGAAGCAGGCCACGCTGACCGACGTGCTCGAAAAGGCCGGCGAGGCATACCGCAAGCAGTTGCGCCAGGCACCGGGCGCCATCGAATACCTCAAGGGCCGCGGTGTCTCGGGCGAGGTGGCCAAGCAGTTCGGCATCGGCTACGCGCCGGCCGGCTGGCGCTCGCTGGCCAGCGTGTTCCCCGACTACGACGATCCGCTGCTCGCCGAAAGCGGGCTGGTGATCGTCAACAATGAGGAAGGCCAGCTCAGCGAAGCCGAGGCCAAGCGCTACGACCGCTTCCGCGACCGTGTGATGTTCCCCATTCGCAACGTGAAGGGCGAATGCATCGGCTTCGGCGGCCGCGTGCTGGGCGACGAAAAGCCCAAGTACCTGAACTCGCCCGAAACCCCCGTGTTCAGCAAGGGCCGCGAACTCTACGGCCTGTACGAGGCGCGCGCCGCCTTCCGCGACCGCGGCTACGCGCTGGTGACCGAGGGCTACATGGACGTGGTGGCGCTGGCCCAGCTCGGCTTTCCGAACGCGGTGGCCACGCTGGGCACCGCGTGCACGACGGAGCATGTGCAAAAGCTCTTCCGCTTCACCGAGTCGGTGGTGTTCAGCTTCGACGGCGACGCCGCCGGCCGCCGCGCCGCGCGCAAGGCGCTCGACGGCGCCCTGCCCTACGCCACCGACGTGCGCAGCATCAAGTTCCTGTTCCTGCCGGCCGAGCACGACCCCGACAGCTTCATTCGCGAACACGGTGCCGAGGCCTTCGCCCGCTTCGTGACCGAGGCCACGCCGCTGTCGCGCTTCATGCTCGAGGCGGCCCGCGAAGGCTGCGACCTGACCACCGCCGAAGGCCGCGCGCACATGACCAGCAACGTGCGCCCGCTGTGGAGCGCCATGCCCGACGGCGCCCTCAAGCGGCAACTGCTGAGCGAAATCGCAACGCTGGTGCAGCTCGACGCGCCGGCACTGTCGGACCTGTGGGCGTCCACGCCCGGCCCGCGCAAGGCCGGCGGCGCGCCCGCGCAGCAACGCCACAACGAGCCCGGCGGCTACGACGGCGGGAGCGGCGACGACCACTACCCCGACATGCCCCCGCCGCAGGAGTACGACCCGTCGCGCTATGAAAGCGATAGCAAGCCCAAGTTCCAGCAGCGCAAGTTCGTCAAGGGCAAGCGCTGGGGCGGCAAGTTCGAGGAGCCCATCGAACCCCTGCGCGGGCGCGGCGCTCCCCCGAGCCGCCCGGACGTCGCGGTGCGGCTGCTGCTGTCGAACATGGCGCAGTGGGATGCGCTGTCGCACGAGCTCCACGTGATGCTGTGCGAGCTGCCCGGCGCGCACGGTGCGCTCTTCACCTGGCTGGACAGCCAGTTGCACGAACACGGCGTGCAGCCATGGGCAGCGCTGCGCGAAGGCATGCGCGAGATGGATTTCGAAGGATTGGCCGAGCGGCTGATGTCGGTGTCCGAGGCCGGCCCCGCGCCCGAGGGAGAGGAGGCCCAGCACCTGGCCGAAGCCGCGCGCGAACTCGCCAGCGTGCTCGATTTCATGCTCGACGACCGCCTCAAGGCCCAGCAAAGCGAGGCCATCGCCGCCGTCGGCAAGGACCCGAAGGCCCTGGAGCGCTACAAGGCGCTGGAGACCCGGCGGCTCGAATTGCGGGCACGCATTCGCTCTTCCGGTGGAGAAACCACTTGAAATTTTCGCAACGGGCTATAATGTAGGGCTTCGCAACTGGCGAAATTAGGCAAGAGCGACAGCAGCACCTCCGGGCCGACCCTCAGCGCAACGCACTCCACCGGTAAATTCCGGCGGAAAGGGTCAATAACCGCAAGGACTGCACACCAAATGTTCGCCCGACATCTTGCCTGTTGAGGAATTAATTCCTCTTTCCCAATTGTTTTAGTCCGTGCCTGTGCACGGGCTGTGGTGGCGCCGTCCGTGTGACGGTGCGCCTGTGATTTCGCTTGTCTTTTCTTTCCGTAACGAGGTCGTATGCCCAGTTCAAAGAAGCCTGCTCCTTCACTTGCCAAAAGCGTCGCCACCAAGCCCGCAGCAGAAAAACCGTTGAAAGCCGGCGCCAAGCCAGCAACTAAGACGGGTGCCGTCGCATCCAAAGCGGCAGCCGCAACGAAAGTGAAAACCGTGCCCACGAAATCGACCTCTCTCGACGATCCCAAGAAGGCAGCCGCCCCAGCCGCCAAGAAAGCCGGCCGCCCGCCCAAGGCCGCCGGCGCCGCAGCGCCCGCCACCGGCGCCAAGCGCGGCCGCAAGCCCAAGGCCGACAAGGACGCGCCCGAGAACGACATCGACCTGTCGGACATCGAAGAAGACATTGCCGGTGACGAGCCCGTCGCGGCCACGACGACCGAAGAGAAGGTCAAGCCGCTGCGCATGAAGATCAGCAAGGCGAAGGAACGCGCCTTGATGAAGGAGTTCGGCCTCGACGAGACCGTGCTCTCCGAAGAAGACCTGGCCAAGCGCCGCTCGCGCCTGAAGACCCTGATCACGCTGGGCAAGACCCGCGGCTACCTCACGCACGGCGAAATCTCCGACCACTTGCCCGACAAGCTGGTCGACGCCGAGACCATGGAAGTCGTGGTCACCATGCTCAACGACATGGGCGTGGCGGTGTACGAGCAGACGCCCGACGCCGAGACCCTGCTGCTGAACAACACCGCGCCCACCGCCACCACGGTGGAAGAAGCCGAGGAAGAAGCCGAAGCGGCCCTGTCCACGGTGGACAGCGAATTCGGCCGCACCACCGACCCGGTTCGCATGTACATGCGCGAAATGGGCACGGTCGAGCTGCTGACGCGCGAAGGCGAAATCGAAATCGCCAAGCGCATCGAAGGCGGCCTGATGGCCATGATGGAAGCCATTTCGGCCTCCCCTGCCACCATCGCCGAGATCCTGCGCCTGGCCGCTGAAATCCGCGAAGGCAAGGTCGTCATCTCGACCATCGTCGACGGCTTCTCGAACCCCAACGAGGCCGACGACTACGTGGCCGAAGAAGACTTCGACGAGTTCGACGAGGAAGACGACGACGACGGCAAGGGCGGCTCCAAGGCCCTGACCAAGAAGCTCGAAGAACTCAAGAACGAGGCGCTCGCGCGTTTCGACCGCATCGCCGGCATGTTCGAGAAGGTCCACAAGATCTACGACAAGGAAGGCTACGGCACGCCCGCGTACGTCAAGGCCCAGGAGTCCCTGTCCGAAGAGCTGATGACCATCCGCTTCACGGCCAAGACCATCGAGAAGCTGTGCGACCTGGTTCGCACGCAGGTCGACGACGTGCGCAAGAAGGAACGCGAGCTGCGCCGCATCATCGTGGACAAGTGCGGCTTCCCGCAGGACGAGTTCATCCGCGACTTCAGCGGCTACGACAAGAACGGCAACCGCATCGCGTCGAACCTGCTGAACCTGAAGTGGGTCGAGAAGCAGGCCGCGGCCAACAAGCCCTGGAGCGCCGTGCTCGCGCGCAACATTCCGCCGGTGCAGGAACTGCAGCAGCGCCTGGCCGACATCCAGTCGCGCGTGGTGGTGCCGCTGACCCAGCTGAAGGACATCAACAAGCGCATGAACGAAGGCGAATCGTCTTCGCGTGACGCCAAGAAGGAAATGATCGAGGCCAACCTGCGTCTCGTGATCTCCATCGCCAAGAAGTACACCAACCGCGGCCTGCAGTTCCTCGATCTGATTCAGGAAGGCAACATCGGCCTGATGAAGGCGGTCGACAAGTTCGAATACCGTCGCGGCTACAAGTTCTCGACGTACGCCACGTGGTGGATCCGCCAGGCCATCACCCGCTCGATTGCCGACCAGGCGCGCACCATCCGCATTCCGGTGCACATGATCGAGACGATCAACAAGATGAACCGCATTTCGCGCCAGCATTTGCAGGAGTTCGGCTTCGAGCCCGACGCCGGCATCCTGGCCGCGAAGATGGAGATTCCGGAAGACAAGATCCGCAAGATCATGAAGATCGCCAAGGAGCCGATCTCCATGGAAACCCCCATCGGCGACGACGACGATTCGCACCTGGGCGACTTCATCGAGGACAGCAGCAACACGGCGCCCATCGAAGCCGCGATGCAGGCCGGTCTTCGCGACGTGGTCAAGGACATTCTGGACAGCCTCACGCCGCGCGAAGCCAAGGTGCTGCGCATGCGCTTCGGCATCGAGATGAGCACGGACCACACGCTGGAAGAAGTCGGCAAGCAGTTCGACGTGACCCGCGAACGCATCCGCCAGATCGAAGCCAAGGCGCTGCGCAAGCTGAAGCACCCGAGCCGCAGCGACAAGCTGCGCAGCTTCATCGACACCCTGTAATCCGGGTTCGCTGAAGCCAAAGCGCCCGCCGTGCCCCTCACCCGGGCGGCGGGCGCTCTCTTTTTTGCAGACGACACAACCACACGTACAACGGAGCTGCCTTTCCATGAATCCCGACGCAGACAAACTCTGGAAGGCCCCGCGCTGGGCGCTTGCCGTGCTGCTGGCCGTGCTGGGCATGCTCGGGCCCTTTTCCATCGACACCTACATCCCGGCCTTCTCGGGCATTGCGCAGTCGATCGGTGCGACGCCGGCCGAGATGCAGCAGACGCTCTCGGCCTACCTGTTCGGCTTTGCGTTCATGAACCTGTTCCACGGCGCGCTGTCGGACAGCTTCGGGCGCCGGCCGGTGGTGCTGTGGGGCCTGGCCGTGTTCACCATCGCCTCGCTGGGCTGCGCGCTGTCGCAGAACATCACGCAGCTGGTGCTGTTCCGCGGCCTGCAGGGTCTGTCGACGGGCGCGGGCATCGTGGTCTCGCGCGCGGTGATCCGCGACATGTTCCCCCCCGCCGAGGCGCAGCGGGTCATGAGCCAGGTGACGATCTATTTCGGCGTGGCGCCGGCCATCGCCCCCATCGTGGGCGGCTTCCTGTTCGTGCACGCGGGCTGGCACGCGGTGTTCTGGTTCCTGGTGGCGGTGGGCGTGGTGCTGTTCGCGGCCAACTACAAGCTGCTGCCCGAAACCCTTCACAAGGACCACCGCCAGCCCTTCCAGGTGCGCCACCTGATGCGCGGCTACCGCGACCTGTGCTCCGACCCGCGCTTCCTGCTGCTGGCCTTTGCGAGCGGCGTGCCCTTCAACGGCATGTTCCTCTACGTGCTGGCCGCGCCCGCGTTCCTGGGCGACCACCTGGCGCTGCAGCCGCAGCAGTTCTTCTGGTTCTTCCTGCTGACCATCGGCGGCATCATGCTCGGCGCGCGCGCCAGCGGGCGCATGGCCGGCAAGGTGACACCCAAGCGGCAGATCCGCGACGGCTTCCTCATCATGCTGGTGACCTCGGTGGTCAACGTGGTGGCCAACTTCTTCTTCGACGCGCACGTGGCGTGGGCGCTGTGGCCGCTGGCGGTGTTCGCCTTCGGCTGGGCGCTGATGGTGCCGGTGGTCACGCTGCTGGTGCTCGACCTGCATCCCGAGCGCCGCGGCATGGCCTCGTCGCTGCAGGCCGTGATCGGCTCCACCGCCAACGGCGTGGTGGCCGGCGCCATCGCGCCGCTGGTGATGCATTCGACGCTCGCGCTGGCGCTGACCTCCCTGAGCATGCTGGTCATCGGCCTGGTCGCCTGGGTATGGCTGCACGGCCGCTGGCCCGAGATCGGGCGGCGGGTGGCCCACGAAGGCTGACAAGGGAGGGCACGCGGCGATGCGGTTCGATGCATTCCTTGCCCATGCCCGCGCCTGGCTGCCGGGCCGCACCACCGTCGATGCGCGTGAACGTGTGCGCGCCGTCGCGGGTGCCGGGCTCGGCCTGCTGGTCGCGGCGCTGCTCTCGCATTGGCTGGCCGGTCTGCTGCATGCCAGCGTCTGGCTGATCGCGCCGCTGGGCGCCAGCGCGGTGCTGGTGTTCGCGGTGCCGGCGAGCCCGCTTGCGCAACCCTGGGCGGTGATCGGCGGCAACACCTTGTCTGCGCTGGTCGGCATCGCCTGCGCCAACTGGATTCCCGAGCCCGCCACGGCGGGCGCGGTGGCGGTGGCCCTGGCCATCGGCCTCATGTTCGGCGCACGCTGCCTGCACCCGCCCGGCGGTGCCGCGGCGCTGCTGGCGGTGCTGACGCACACCACGCAGTTCTCGTCCGCCCTCTTCCCCGTCTTCACCAACTCGCTGCTGCTGGTGCTGGCGGGTGTGGCCTACAACTCGCTCACCGGGCGCCGCTATCCGCATGTGCAGGTGGCACGCCCACCGGCGGCCGACGCGCGCTTCAGCCAGGCAGACATCGACGCGGTGCTGGCCCGCTACAACCAGGTGCTGGACATCAGCCGCGACGATCTCGAATCGCTGATCCAGCAGACCGAGCTGGAGTCATACAAGCGCCGCCTGGGCACGCTGCATTGCGCCGACATCATGTCGCCGGCGCCGGTGTCGGTGGAGTTCGGCACGCCGCTGCAGGAGGCCTGGGCGCTGATGCACGAGCGCCGCATCAAGGCCCTGCCCGTCACCGATCGCACGCGCCGCGTGGTCGGCATCGTCACGCAGGCCGACTTCTTCCGGCAGCTCGACCTGCAGCACCACGAAGGCATTGCGGGCAAGCTGCGCGACCTGATCCGCGCCACGCGCACCGTGATGTCCGACAAGCCCGAGGTGGTCGGCCAGATCATGACGCGCCAGGTGCGCGTGGCCAGCGCCGACCGGCCCGTGGTCGACCTGGTGCCGCTGTTCTCCGAGGGCGGACACCACCACATTCCGATCATCGACGGCGAGAAGCGGCTGACGGGAATGATCACGCAGTCGGATTTCGTGCGGGCGTTGTACCGCGCGGTAGGCCCGGCATAGGACCTTTGGTATTTCTCCCTCCCCGGGGGGGGAAGGAGCAAGACATTCACTCCAGGACGACGTTCGCCTTTTTCACCAACGCCGCATAGCGCGCAGCCTCGCTGCGGAAATACGCCGCCGCCTGCGCCGCCGTCGTCGGCTTGATGACGTTCCCCTGCTTGTCCATCGCCTCGCGCACCTCGGCGCTGGTGAACGCAGCAGCCACGGCATCGTGCACGCGCTGGATGTCCGCCGCCTGCATCTTCGGCGGGCCGATCACCGCGAACCAGCCTTCGACCGCGTAGTTCGGCAGCCCCTGCTCCACGATGGTCGGAATGTCCGGCGCGGCCGGCGAGCGCGTGGCACCGCACAGGCCGATGGCGCGCAGCGCGCCGCTCTTGATGTGCGGCTGCACCGCCGGCAGGGCGACCACGCCCATCTCGACCTGCCCGCCGATCATGTCGGTCACCATCGGGCCCGTGCCCTTGTAGGGAATGTGCCGCGCCTTCACGCCGGCCTCGTCCATGAACATCTCGCCGGCCAGGTGAATGATGGTGCCGTTGCCCGACGACGCGTAGTTGTAGCCGCCGGGCCTGGCGCGCAGTAGCGCCACCAGCTCGGGCACGTTCTTCGCGGGCAGCTTGGGGTTGGTCACCAGCACCAGCGGCGTGGCGCCGACCACGCTGATGGGCGTGATGTCGTTGATGGCGTCGAAGGGCATCTTCTTGAACACCGCCGGGTTGATCACGTGGTTGTTCGACACCATGCCCAGCGTGAACCCGTCGGGCGGCGCCTTGACGATGGCCGCCGCGCCGGTGATGCCCCCTGCGCCGGGCAGGTTCTCGATCACCACCGGCTGCCCGAAGGCCTTGCCGAGCGCCACCGAGGCGGCGCGCACGATGGTGTCGACGCCCGAGCCCGCGCTGATCGGCAGGATGAAGCGAATGGGTTTGTCCGAACCCTGCGCCAGCGCGGGGCAGGCCGCCACGGCGGCGGCGCACGCGCCGAAGCCGAGCACCGTACGGCGGTTCAGGCGGTTCATTGAGGGAAGTGTGGGATTCATGGTCTTGTCTCTCTTTATTTGTGTTCGGAAGAATCGTCGCGCGCAGCTCAGGCCACGGCTGAATCGGCATGCAGGGCGTCCACCTGCTCGCGTGCATAGCCCAGCTCGGCCAGCAGCTCGCGCGTGTGCTCGCCCAGCGTCGGCGGATGCAGCCGCACGCCGAGCCGGTCGCCGCCCAGCGTGATCGGGAACAGCGTGGTCTGCGCCATTTCCCCGGCACGCTCGCCGTCCGGCAGGCGGATGTCCGCGAGCCCGCCGGTGGCCTTGAGGTGCGGATCGTCGTACAGGTCCTGCGGCCGCACGATCGGCGCGAAGGGCAAGCCCCTGGCCTCGAAGATCGCCGACAGCTCCGCAGCCGACCGGTCCGCCAGGCGCGCGCGCAGGTCGGCCAGCAGCGTCGGGCGCATCCGCACGCGGTCGTTGTTGGTCAGCAGCCCCGGGTCGGCCTTCAGATCGGCGAAGCCCAGCGCGTCGCAGAAGGTCTTCCACTGCGCGTCGCTCACCGCGGCCAGAAAGATCTGCTCGCCGTCCTTCACGGTGAACACGTCGTACAGCGCCCAGGCCGAGATGCGGTCGGGCATCGGCGCCGCGGCCTGCCCCGTGATGGCGTACTGCAGCATGTGCTGGCCGACCAGGAACACGTTGTTCTCGAACAGCGCCGACTGCACCTCCTGGCCCTTGCCGGTCTCGGCGCGCTGCATCAGCGCGGCGATGGCGCCGATGGCGCCGAACATGCCGCCCATGATGTCGTTCACGCTGGTGCCCGCGCGCAGCGGGTCGCCCGGCCGGCCCGTCATGTAGGCCAGCCCGCCCATCATCTGCACCACCTCGTCGAGCGCCGTGCGGTGCTCGTACGGGCCGGGGAGAAAGCCCGTGTGGTTCACATAGACGAGGCGCGGGTTGAGCTTGCCGAGTGCGGCGTAGCCCAGGCCGTACTTGTCCATGGTGCCGGGCTTGAAGTTCTGCGCCACCACGTCCGCCGTGGCGCACAAGCGCAGCGCGGCTTCCAGGCCTTGCGGGTGCCGCAGGTCGAGGGCGATGCTCTTCTTGTTGCGGTTGAACATGGGGAAGAAGCCCGCGCCCGCGCCCAGCAGGTGCCGCGTGCGGTCGCCGTCGATGGGCTCGACCTTGATCACCTCCGCGCCCAGGTCGGCCAGCACCATGCCGCAGGTCGGGCCCATGACCATGTGCGTGAACTCCACCACGCGGATGCCGGCCAGCGGCAGGCGTTTTTCTTCTGTGGTTGCCGTGCTCATGCCGCGACCCCTTCCGCAACCGCGAAGGTCTTCGGAAAGCCCGCGCGCCACACCGTTCCCTGCAGCGTCTCGCCGTCGAGCCACCCGGCCACGCGCCGGCGCAGGTCGAGCAGCTTCGGCAGGTCGACGCCGGTGGCCACGCCCATGCTCTGGAGCATGAAGACGAGGTCTTCGGTGTCGACGTTGCCGCTGGCACCGGGCGCATGCGGGCAGCCGCCGATGCCGGCCAGGCAGGCGTCGAAGCGCGCGATGCCGACCTCCAGCGCCGCGTACACGTTCGCCAGCCCCATGCCGCGCGTGTCGTGGAAATGCCCGCACCACAGCCGGTCGCCCGCGATGCGCAGGGCGCGCTCGAACAGGCTGCGCACCATGGCCGGATCGGCATAGCCGACGGTGTCGGCCAGGCTCACGCGGTCGGCGCCCGCATCGAGCAGCGCCTGCATCAGCCGCAGCACTTCGTCAGGCTCGACATGGCCCTGCAGCGTGCAGCCGAAGGCCGTGCCCACGCCGCCGTCGATCAGCGTCTTCGAGCCCGCCGCGTCGCGCGCCGCGCGGATGCGGCCCACCTCGGCCACCACCTCGTCGGGCGTCTTGCGCAGGTTGGCCAGGCTGTGCGCATGGCTGGCCGAGAGCGGCACGATCATCAGGTCGGCCTCGCCTGCAATGGCACGCTCCGCACCCTTGAGGTTGGGCACCAGCACCGAGGCGAAGAGCCCCGGCAGCGTCTTCGCAAAGGCCAGCAGTTCGGCCGTGTCGGCCAGTTGCGGAAGCAGGTGCGCGGGCACGAAGGAGCCGACCTCGATCTCGCGCTGGCCGGCGGCGTGCGCGTCGCGGATCCATTCGAGCTTGCGGGCGGTGGGCAGCACACGGGCAATGCTCTGCAGGCCGTCGCGCAGGCCCACTTCGCGAACGACCGCGCGCGGCGGCAGGAAGGCGTGAATCAAAACTTTGTCTCCGTCGTGAGGGGTACGGCGTCGATGTTAGAAGTTCCGTTTCGGTTCAGAAGGTATATTTTGGAAGCGATCTACTTCCAATACGGAACACCACGAAAACATCAAGGAGAACACATGCGCGACCTCGACCTCACCACCCTGCGCCTGTTCGTTTCCGTCTGCGAAACCCGCAGCATCGCGCGCGCCGGCGAGCAGGCCAGCATCGTCGGCTCGGCCATCAGCAAGAGGCTGGCCCAGCTGGAAGACGCGGTGGGCACGCCGCTGCTGCTGCGCAAGCGCCGCGGCGTGGTGCCGACGCCGGCCGGCGAAACCCTGCTGGAGCACGCACGCGCCATGCTCGGCAGCGCGAACCGCATCGACCGCGACATGGCCGCCTATGCGGGCGGCGCGCGCGGCCATGTGCGCATCCTGGCCTCGGCCTCGGTCCTGGCCGAGTCGCTGGCCGCAGATCATCCCCTTATACTCCTCCCCGATCCCACCAGACTCAGGGCAACATCGTCACC
>NNBU01000542.1_pt1 | contig 24518 bp, 18 predicted proteins | sample 1173781 | NCBI WGS metagenome assembly NNBU01 (sample SAMN07173937, study PRJNA388173) | plant metagenome | biome: Plant school; feature: Soil; material: Symbiotic tissue of Blasia pusilla L.; isolation source: symbiotic tissue sample KVJ2 | host: Blasia pusilla | place: Norway: Troms, Kvaloya...
TCGCCAGCACCGGGTAATAGGCCACGCAGGCCAGCGGCACGATGAAGGTCAGCACGCGGCGAAACCACTGCGCATACAGCGCCAGCGGGTACTGCGCCGCCTGCACGCCGCCGTAGGTGAGCACGTTGGCGATCTCCAGGCTCTCCACGGTCCAGAACGACAAGGTGCCCTGCAGCACCAGGATGCCGAGGAACAACGCCACGCCGCCGGCCAGCGCAAACAGCGCGATGGCCACCGCGCCGGGCGACCACACCACGCCCGCCTGCACCGTGCCGAAGGCCATCACCGCCACGCCCTGCAGCAGCCGGCCCGCGCGGCTGATGCGGAAGTCGTTGCCCATCAATTGCAGCGCCAGCGGACGCGGACGCAGCAGCAGCCGGTCGAACGCGCCTGTGCGAAGGAACTCGGTGCCGAGCACGTCGAAGCCGCGTCCCAGCGCATCGGCAATGGCGAACATGCAGTTCACCAGCCCGTAGAACACGGCCACCTCGCCGAGGGTCCAGCCCTGCACTTCGCCGAAACGGTGGAACAGCGCCCACACGGCGACCACCTCGATGCCGGTCCCCAGGAACTGGCCCAGCGTCAGCATCAGCGCTGAAGCCGGATAGCGCGCCTGGCCGCCGATGGAGGCCCGGACCAGCCTGAAGAAAAGAGGGAGCGTGCCCATCAGTTGCTCCGCATCGCGATTAGTACAGGCGCCACTTCAGCCCCCTTGAATCTGAAGACTGCGCATGGTGCGACCCATGGCGAATCGCCCCGCCGCGACCAGCACGACGATCCAGAAGCACTGCAGCCCCAACCCGCCCAGCGCATGCCAGCCGCCCAGCTGCCCGAAATACAGCCGCGCCGGAATGTCCATCAGCCCGGCCAACGGCTGGACCAACAGCGCGCCCTGCCAGGCGTCCGGCAGCAGCGCGAGCGGCAGCACGTTGCCCGACAACACGATGACCACGGGCGTCGCCACCGCATTGATGCCGCGTTCGTTCAGCGCGGCCGTCATCGCCACGTTGAGCAGCATCACCATGGCTGTCGAGAGCAGCAGCGCGAGCGCGGCGGACAGCAGGAACGCAAGCCCCGCCGCCGCGCCCGCGGGCGGCTGCCAGGACCATTCGCTCAGGCCGACCAGCGGCAAGGCGACAGCCGCGAACGCCGCCATCAACGCCACGCGCGGCAGCAGGCGCGCGGCGATCCAGCCGGCGCTGCGCGCGAACCACAACGCGTAGGCGTCCACCGGGCGAAGGCGGTCGTAGGCGACCGAGCCGGTGCGCACCGCCTGCGCCACTTCGGGGTCGCCCAGCCAGGGCAGCAACACGAGCAGCCCCTGGGCCAGCCATGTATAGGTGATGGCCTGCGCGAGCGACATCGGCGAACTGGCGCCCGCGATGGCGGTGCCACCATAGAACGCGGCGAACACCATCACCTTGATGCCGCCCCACCAGCACTGCGTGGCGAAGCCCGCGAGCGCGGCGGTGCGGTACTGCAGCATCTGCAGGAAGCGCGACGCGAAAGCCGCGACGTAGGGGCGCGCGAGTTCGCGCAGGGTGGCCATGGTCACGCCTCGCCCGCGCCGTGCATGGCGTAGAACCGCGCGATGACCGCCTCGATCGCCAGGCCTTCCAGGCGAATGTCCTGCACCGCATGCGCGGCCGCGATGCGCGCGATCAGCGCGGGTGCGGTGGTCACGGCGGGGTCGAAGTCCAGCACCAGCGTCTGGCCGTCGCGCGAATGCACTTTAGCGCCGTCCACCTGCAGGGGCAGCTCGGCGTCCTGCGCAAAGTCGACCACCAGCCGCCGCTCGGCCATCACCTGTGCGCGCAGGGCCTCGACCGGGCTGTCGGCCAGCACGCGCCCGTGGCCGATGATGATCACGCGCCGGGCCAGCGCCTCGATGTCGTGCATGTCGTGCGTGGTCAGCAGCACCGTGGTGCCGCGCTCCCGATTGGCGCGGCGCACGAAGTCGCGCACGGCCAGCTTCGAGGGCGCGTCCAGCCCGATGGTCGGCTCGTCGAGAAAGAGGATGTCGGGCTCGTGCAGCAGCGCCGCCGCAATTTCCGCGCGCATGCGCTGGCCCAGCGACAGCTGGCGCACGGGCTGGTCGAGCACGCGCTCCAGGTGCAGCAGCGCGACCAGTTCATCGCGCGTGCGGCGGTAGCGCTGCGGATCGACGCGGTAGATGTCGCGCAGCAGGTCGAAGCCGTCGCCCACGGGCAGGTCCCACCACAGCTGCGTACGCTGGCCGAAAACCACGCCGATGCGCGCCACGTGCCGCTCGCGGTCGGCGAAGGGGTCGCGTCCGTCGACCTCCACGCGACCGCCGTCGGGCCGCAGGATGCCCGCGAGGATCTTGATGGTGGTCGACTTGCCCGCGCCGTTCGGCCCGATGAAGCCCAGCAGTTCGCCGCGCTCGAGCGAGAACGACACGTCCGACAGCGCCTCCACCGTGCGATGGCGGCGGTGCACGAGCCCGCGCAGCGCGCCCATCACGCCGGGGTCGCGCTCGGAAATGCGGTAGGTCTTGAGGAGGTGGTCGACGAGGATGTGGGGCATGGAAGGCGCCGCGCCGGCTTCGAACGCGCGGCGGGGGCGGGATGCTACCCGAAAGCGCCGGTAGGATCGCGGCTCCTCCCGGATTCCTTGCCATGTCTTCGCCGTCTTCCCTGCCTTCCTCGCCCTTATTGCCCCCCGCGCCCCACCACCTCTTGCCCCTGACCCAGTGGGATGCGGCCGCACGCAGCGCGCTCGTCGGCGTGTTCACCGACATCGACGACACGCTGACCCACGAGGGCGCGATCACGCCCGATGCGCTGCAGGCGCTCGCCGACCTCAAGGCCGCGGGCCTGTCCGTGGTGGCCATCACGGGCCGGCCGGTGGGCTGGAGCCTGCCGTTCGTGAACACCTGGCCGATCGACGCCATCGTGGCGGAGAACGGCGCGGTGGCATTGCTGCCCCAGGCCGACGGCCGCATCGAGAAGCGCTACCAGCAGGACGCGGCCACGCGCGCGGCCAACTTCGCGCGCATGCAGGCCGTGCTGGCGCGCATCGAGCGCGAGATTCCGGGCGCCACCCGCGCCACCGACTCGCCGGGGCGCGAGACCGACATCGCCATCGACCACAGCGAGTTCGTGCAGCTGAGCGACGCCACCGTCGCGCAGGTGGTCGCGCTGATGCGCAGCGAAGGCATGCACGCCACCGTGAGCAGCATCCACATCAACGGCTGGTACGGCGACAACGACAAGCTCGAAGGCGCGCGCTGGATCACGCGCGAGCTGTGGGGCCGCACGCTCGACGACGAGATGGACCGCTGGGCCTACGTGGGCGACTCCACCAACGACCAGCTGATGTTCCGCAGCTTCGCGCACAGCATCGGCGTGGCGAACGTCGCGCGCTTCGTGCCGCAGCTGGAACACCTGCCGCGCTACGTGACGCTGGGCGAGCGCGGCACGGGGTTCGCCGAAGCGGCGCGCGCGATCCTGGCTACTCGCTGAGCGGCACTTCGGGCGCCGCGCGTCGCAGCCCCGCCCACTGGCGCCAGGTGCCGAAGGCCGCAATCAGCAACAGCACCGCCGCGTAGCCCTGTGCGGTGTTCAGCAAGCCCAGCGGCGCGACCAGGAAGCCCGCCAGCATCGCGGGCAGGCTGAACGCCAGGTAGCTGACCACGAAGATCGCCGCGAACAGTTCGCCGCGCTGGTGCGGCTGCGCCAGCGGCGCCAGCGTTTGCACCAGCGCCGAAAACGCGCCGCCGAAGCCGATGCCCGTCACCGCCGTACCGACGAAGAACAGCGCCAGCGAACGCGTGGCCAGCGACGCCAGCAGCAGCGCCAGCCCGAGCACCATGCTCGCCATGCCGAGCACGGCCGGGCGCGGCGCCGCAAAGCGCCCGAGCAACGTCGGCGCGATTGCGCCCACGCCCGACAGCACCGCCACCGTCAGCCCGTTGACCACGCCGTTGTCGACGCCGAACACATGCAGCATCAGCGAGGGCGCCAGCGACAGGAACAAGCCGCCGAGCGCCCACACCGCGATGAGCACCGGCAGACCGCGCACGAACTCGGCACGCGCCTTCACTGGAATCGACACGCGCGGCACCAGCGAGGCCAGCGCGCCGGCGCGCGGCGTCGCCGTTTCGGGCATCCACAGCACCACCACCGCCCCCAGCGCGAACACCGCGGCCAGGCCGCCGAACACCCACGTCACCGGCTGCACCGAGAACTTCACCGCCATGCCCGTCAGCAGCGCGCCCACGGCCAGTCCGGCCATCGGCGACACGCTGGTGATCAGCGCGCCCAGCCGCTTGCGCGAGGCGGGTGCGGCCTCGACCACGGCCGCGCTCAGCGCCCCGCTCGCGATGCCCGTGGCCACGCCCTGCACCACCCGCGCGACGATGAGCCCGCCGATGTCGTGCGCCAGCAAGAAAAGCCCCATCGCCACCGCCTGGAGCACCAGTGCGGCCAGCACCACGGGACGGCGTCCGATGTGGTCGGACAGCGAGCCGGCGACCAGCAGCGAAAGCAGCAGCGCAATCGCATAGATCGCAAATGCCACGGTGAGCATCGACGAAGAGAAATGCCAGGCGTGCTGGAACACCACGAACAGCGGCGACGGCGCGCTGGCGGCGAAGAAGAAAGCGAACAGCACGGCGGCCAGCAGCGCGAAGGTCACGCCGGCCGGCAAGCGCCAGGGCTTGGCGCGCGCGGAAGTGGCGGCGGCTACGGCAGCGGCGAATTCTGGGCAGGTGGACGGCATGTCTGGATCCTTAATGCAACTATTTTTGCTTTTGTGATTCTAGGCCTGAGAAGCACCTAAAGCAAATATCTTTGCGTTAAAGTCCGAAACATGAACGACGTCGTCCTGCCCACCCCCTCCAACAAGCGCCCTGGCGGCCGCAGCGCGCAAGTGCAGGCGCTGGTGCGCACCGCGCTCGAAGAACTCGTGGCCGAGCAGGGACGCGACCGCGTCACCGTGCCGGCCGTGGCGGAGCGCGCGGGCGTCAGCGCGTCCAGCATCTACCGGCGCTGGGGCGACCTGCAGGGCTTGCTGGCGGAAACGGCCACGTACCGGCTGGACCCGAACCGGCCGCTGCCGAACACGGGTGCACTTCGCGCGGACCTGGAGGCCTGGGCGCGCGAGCTCATCGAGCATCTGGCCAAGCCGTGCAACACCTCCCTGCTGAAAGCGGCGGCCGCGCTGGCCAATGCCGATTCGGACACCGATTGCCTGCGCAATCGCAGGAAGGAAGCGCTGACGATGGTGGAACAGGCGCGCGCACGCGGGGAGCATGCGCCGCAGCCGCAGCAGGTGATCGACCACCTGATTGCGCCGATCGTGTTTCGGCTGGTGTTCGGGGGGGAGCCTGTGAAGGCTGAGCTGGCGGGGCGGCTGGTGGAAGAGTTGTTTGCGATCTCGGCCGAGGGTCAGCGCCTGAAGGTGCCGGCGACGGCGCGCACATCGCCAGCCGCCGCCGAGGGTGAGCCTGTATAGAAAAGGGCGATTTCCAAACATGCCTCACTCGACATGTTTAAAAAATAGATTTTTTTAAACATGAAGCGTGGGCAATTGCCGAAATCAGGAGCCCTTCGCCAACCCCAGCTTCTCGATCACCGCCTTCTCCTTCACCACCGTGTCCTGCGCAAACTTGGTGTACGTCGCCGAGCTCATGTAGTTCGGCAGCATGTCGTAGCGCCCCAGCGAGGCCACGTAGCTCGGCTCTTCCATCGCCTGCTTGAACGCGTCGTGCAGCTTCTTCACGACGTCGGGCGGGGTGCCCTTGGGCGCGCCGATGCCGAAGGGCGAGTTCTGCACGATGTCGTAGCCCAGTTCCTTCAGCGTCGGCGCGTCGGGGAACTTGGCCAGGCGCTTGTCGCCCCAGGTGTTCAGCACGCGCAGCTTGCCGGCCTCGACCTGCGGTGCGAAGCCGGTGCTGTCGGCGGCGGCCATCAGCTGGCCGCTGACCACGGCGAGCATCAGGTCGGCGCTGCCCTTGTAGGGCACGTGCTGCAGCTCGATGCCGGCCTTCTGCGCGACGATTTCGGTCGTCAGGTGCGGGCTGGTGAGGTTGCCGGTCGAGCCGTAGGTCAGCTTGCCGGGGTTGGCCTTGGCGTAGGCGACGAAGTCGGCCCAGGTCTTGAAGGGGCTGTTGGCCGGCACCACGATGCCGAAGGCGTAGCCCGTCACGTTCAGCACGTACGTGATGTCCTTCAACGGGTCCCAGTTGATCTTGGTGGTGTAGCCCAGGCGGAACACGCCCAGCGGGATCTGCGCGACGGTGTAGCCGTCGGGTTGCGAGGTCTGCAGCGCCTGCGCGGGCAGCGTGCCGCCGGCGCCGGGCTTGTTGTCGATGATCACCGGCTGGCCGAGGATCTTGCTCGCGTTGTCGGCGAGCTGGCGCATGGTGATGTCGGTCGGGCCGCCGGCCGGGAAGGCGATGACCAGCTTGATGGGCTTGGCGGGAAAAGCTTGAGCGAAAGCCGCCAGCGGGGAAACGAGACCGCACGCGGCGAGCGTGGCGGCACAGAGGAAAGAAGAGCGGCGCAGCATGGCTGACTGGATCCTGACTTGAAGAAGCGCCGATTGGGCCTCGCCGGGTCGGCAAAGGCAATCGGGGAGCCCCCGATTGCCCGCCAAAAACAAGGCCATTGGCGCGCCCGGAGTCGCCTGCGCGTCAGCTACGCCTGCGCGAAGCCTTCCAGCACGTTCACCGCGTTGACGCCCACCTCGGCCACCGCGTAGCCGCCCTCGAACACGAACACGGTGGGCAGGCCCGCGCGCGCGAGGTCTTCGCCCATGCGCAGGTAGTCGTCGCTCTTCAGCTTGAAGCCCGAGATCGGGTCGCCCTCGAAGGTGTCCACGCCCAGCGAGACGACCAGCGCGCCGGCCTTCACGGTCGCAATGCGCGCGAGCGCGGTCTTCAGCGCCGCGCGCCAGGCCGCGAAGTCGGTGCCGCGCGGCAGCGGCAGGTTGTGGTTGAAGCCTTCGCCCCGCCCCGCGCCGCGTTCGTCGGCGTGGCCCAGGTAGTACGGGTAGTCGGTCAGCGGGTCGCCGTGCAGGCTGGCGAAGTGCACGTCGTCGCGTTCGTAGAAGATGGCCTGCGTGCCGTTGCCGTGGTGGTAGTCCACGTCGAGCACGGCCACCCGCTCCACGCCCGCGTCGCGCAGCGCCTGTGCCGCGACGGCCGCGTGGTTGATGAAGCAGTAGCCACCGAAGAAGTCGGCGCCCGCGTGGTGTCCCGGCGGCCGCGTGAGCGCAAAGGCCGCGCGCTCGCCGCCGACCACGCGCTGCGCCGCCGTCCACGCGCACGCCGCGCCGTGCCGCGCGGCCTGCCAGCTCCCGGCCGTCAGCGGCGTGCCCGCGTCGAAAGAGAACAGCCCCATGCGCGCTGGAAAGCTCCTGGGCAGCACGTCGGTGCGCATGCCGCGCGTGGGCCAATAGGAAGGCAGCGCATCGCGCGACACGTTGGCCGGGTCCAGCGCCACCCACTCCTCCCACGCATGCGCGATGAAGTCCAGGTAGCGCGGCGCATGCACCTTGGCCAGCAGCGCCGCATCGAAGGCGTCGGGCAGCTGCAGCGGGCCGAGGCCCCGGCGCGCCAACTCATGCTTCACATGGTCGACGCGGGCGGGCACCTCGAAGCACGGCACGAGCTCGCCGCGGAACATCTCGACTTTGCCCTGGTGAAGAACGTGCTGGTCGTTGTAGATGGTGAGCATGAAGCAGTGCGACGCCGGCGGTGATGAAGCCGGCCATCATGCCGCACGCCGCAGCACCGCCCGGCGCCTGCCCGAGGCCGTGAGGCCGAACAGGTCCTTCGGGTCGTCGAGCTCCGGCACCAGCGCAATCTGCTGGCCGATGCCGCGCTCGGTCGCCATGCGCTGGATGTAGCGCAGCGCGGTGTAGTCCTCCAGCGCGAATCCGACCGAGTCGAACAGCGTGACCTGCCGCGGGCTCTCGCGGCCCGGCACTTCGCCCAGCAGCACGCGCCACAGTTCGTGCACCGGAAAGTCGGCCGCCACCTGCTGGATCTCGCCCTCCACGCGGGTCTGCGGCTCGTACTCGACGAACACACGCGCCATGGCCAGCACGTCGGGGTGCAGCTCGGTCTTGCCGGGCGAGTCGCCACCCACGGCGTTGATGTGCATGCCGGGCTCGATCATCCCGGGCGTGAGCACGCTGGCATGGCCCTGGTAGGCGGTGACGGTGGTGACGATGTCGGCACCGCGCACCGCGTCGGCCACGGAAGCGGCACGCACGATCTCCAGCGGCGTGCAGGCCGACAGGTGGCGCACCAGCTTGTCGGTGGCGTGCGGGTCGGTGTCGAACACGCGCACCTGCTCGATGCCCAGCAGCGCATGGAAAGCCAGCGCCTGGAACTCGCTCTGCGAGCCGTTGCCGATGAGCGCGAGGCTGCGCGAATCGGGTCGCGCCAGCGCCTTGGCGGCCATGGCCGACGTGGCGGCGGTGCGCAAGGCGGTGGTGAGCGTGAGCTCCGACAGCAGCACGGGGTAGCCCGTGTCCACCTCGGCCAGCACGCCGAATGCCATGACGGTGGGCAGCCCCACTGCGGTGTTGTGCGGGTGGCCGTTGACGTACTTGAAAGCGTAGGCGCCGTCGTCGGCCACGGGCATCAGTTCGATCACGCCCAGGTGCGAGTGGCTGGCCACGCGCGCCTTCTTGTCGAACTCGCGCCATCGCAGGAAATCGTCGCGCAGTGCGTCGGCCAGCGCCTCGAGGAACTGCGGAACGCCGGTCTCGTCCACCAGGCGGACCAGGCTGTGAACATCGATGAAGCGGGTCATGACATGGCTCCTTGCGTAGCCCTGCCGCGGCGCTTCATCCCCTCGCATGTTCACTCCACCATGGCTGATTCAGGATGCGCCTGCGCCAAGGGTTGAGGCCATTGTGCGCCTGCCGGCAGGCCATTGCGAGCCCTGTCAGTCGTATCTGCGCTCCTCGATGCTGCGCTCGAGAAAACGCCAGAGCCGTTCGTCTTCACTGAAGGCCACATTGAAGCGAAGCCAGCCGGTGGGATGCGGGTTGACCAGGAACAGCTGGCCCGGGCCGAGCATGATCCCCTCCGCCGTGGCGCGCTTCGAGAGCTCTGCACTGTCGGCAATGTCCGGGTGCCGGGCCCACGAATACATGCCGGCCGCGGCGTGATGGAACAACTCGAAGCCCAGTGCGTCCAGCCGCCTCGCGACGTTGCCCTGCGCCTGGGCGAGGCGGTCGCGCAGGGCCTTGAGATGCTTGCGCCAGCGGCCGTCCGTCAGAATGCCGAAGGCCAGGCGCTCGGTGATGTCGGAGGACGTCAGGCCCGAGATCATCTTGAGCTGCGCCAACTCGTCGAGCAGCTCCGGCTGGGCAACCACGTAGCCGACGCGGATGTTCGGCGAGATGGTCTTCGAGTAGCTGCCCACGTAGACCACCCGGCGCAACTGGCCCAGGCTGGCGAGCGACGGCCGCATCGACGCATCCATCTCGGCATAGATGTCGTTCTCGACCAGCGTGAAATCGTGCGTCTGCGCCAACTGGAGCAATTGCACCAGTTGCGGCAGCGAGGCCATCGAGCAAGTCGGGCTCTGCAGCCGGGGCTGGGTGAAGAAAGCCTTGGGCCGGTGCTCGGCAAGCAAGGCCTCGAGCGCGGGCATGTCGTAGCCCGAGGGAATGCGCGGCACGCCAATGATCTCCACGCCCAGAAAGCGCAGCATGACCATCAGGTTCGGATAGCCCGGGTCGTCCACCAGCACCGAATCGCCCGGCTTGAGGAGCCGGCGTGCGACCAGGTCCAGCGCCTGGCTGGAGCCCTGGGTCAGCAGCACCTGGGCAGCCTCGACCACGATCTGCTGCTCGGACAGTGCCTCCGCCGTTGCCATGCGCAGCGCCATGTGGCCAAAGGGCAGGCCGTAGCCGCCGATGTCGGCGCCTTCGGAGGCCAGGTGGCGCAGGCTGCGGCGCATGCCGTCCTCGAACAGCCAGTCGTGCGGCAGCCAGCCGCAGCCGGGCTTGAGCGGGAGGTTGCGGTTCTCGAAGATCTGCTGCAGGTACCAGCGGGCGTCGAAACGGGGGTCTGGCCGGGGCGCACTGGCCGCACCGGCGGTGCTGTCCTCGCTGCGCCGCTTGACGAAAAAACCCGCGTTGGCCCGCGAGACCAGCAGGCCCTGGGCCACCAGCCGGTCGTAGGCCTCCACCACCGTGAAGACACTGACGCCATGGGTCGAGGCGAAAGCGCGGATCGACGGCAGCTTGCTGTCGGCCTTGAGCTTCTGGGCGCCGATGAGCCCGCGCAGCCCTTCCACGATCTGGCTGACCAGTGGCGTGGGCTGTTCGGGACGAAGAATGAGCATCGGGAGCATCTCCGGCAGTCCGGCCTGCACCATATTGAGGAAAGTATGTACAGGATACAAGACCAGTACAGTCTCCCCGGCGATCGCTTGCGGTGTACATGGCCGTACCGATTCACGCGACCTAGAGTGCCGGCATTCCTTCTTCAATGCACAGGCCGCTTCCATGCAACGCGAACCCCAGCTCGGCAATGCCGCTTCGACGGCACGCCGCGGTGCGGCCCTCACGCTGACCCGCCGGGTGGTCGCAGCGGCGGCGCGACGCGGGTCAATCCCGCTGCCGTGCGGCACCTGCGGCAATGTAATTCGCGTGCTGGTGCCGCTGACGGCATCCGACTTGCTTCTGGACGAAGGCCCGGCACTTCTCGCGGACTGCTTCACCTCGCGTCGCTGATCGACCCTTTCCTGAAATCCTCCATGACAGCAGAACCCTTGGTGCGCTTCCAGCGCGTCCAGAAAACCTATGACGGCGAACAGCTGGTGGTGCGCCAGCTTGACCTGGACATTCACCGTGGCGAGTTCCTGAGCCTGCTCGGGCCTTCAGGATCGGGCAAGACCACCACGCTGATGATGCTGGCGGGCTTCGAGTCGCCGACCTCGGGCGAGATCCTGCTCGACGGCAAGCCGATCACCGGCGTGCCGCCGCACAAACGCAACTTCGGCATGGTGTTCCAGAACTACGCGCTGTTTCCACACCTGAGCGTAGGGCAGAACGTGGCCTATCCGCTGACGGTGCGCAAGGTGCCGAAGGACGAGCAGCAGCGCCGCGTGCAGCGCGCGCTCGACATGGTCCAGTTGCGCGGCATGACCGAGCGCCTGCCCGGCCAGCTCTCGGGCGGCCAGCAGCAGCGCGTGGCACTGGCGCGCGCGCTGGTGTTCGAACCGCAGCTCGTGCTGATGGACGAGCCGCTCGGCGCGCTCGACAAGCAGTTGCGCGAGCACATGCAGATCGAGCTCAAGGACCTGCACCGCCAGCTGGGCGTGACCTTCGTCTACGTCACGCACGACCAGGGCGAAGCGCTCACCATGAGCGACCGCGTCGCGGTGTTCAACGAAGGCGTGATCCAGCAGCTGGACACGGTCGACCGCCTGTACGAGACGCCGTCCAACCGATTCGTTGCCGGCTTCGTCGGCGACAACACGGTGTTCAAGGGCCGACTGAGCCGCGGCGGCGAGCACACCGAGATGACGCTGGCCGACGGCCGCGTGCTGCACGGGCTCAACGTCAGCGGGGCGGCCGCGGGCGCGGCCGTCGAGGCGTGCATCCGCCCCGAGCGGGTGGTGCTGCACCGTCGTGCGACCGCGCAGCAGGGCGCCAACATGCTCGCTGCCGAGGTGGCGCGCGTCATCTACTTCGGCGACCACCTGCGGCTTCTGTGCAGCATGGGCGACGGCCAGGCCGAAGCCACCGTGAAGCTGCCGCTGGACAGCCTGGACGGTGCCGCCGCGCCGCAGGCGGGCGAAGGAGTGGTGCTCGAATTTCCGATGGCGCATACGCGCATATATGCACCCTGAATCCAGTCTGTTGCTCCCTCGTTTCGTTTCATTACCCAGGAAGACTTCCATCATGAAAAAGACCCTCCTCGCCTGCACCGTCGCCGCCAGCTTCGCGCTGCCGGCCCTCGCCCAGCAGCAGCTCACCGTGGTCAACTTCGGCGGTGCCAACGCCAACGCACAGAAGAAGGCCTACTACGAGCCCTACGAGAAGGCCGGCACCAAGATCATTCCGGTCGAATACAACGGCGAGCAGGCCAAGATCAAGGCCATGGTCGAGACCAAGAAGGTCACCTGGGACGTGGTGGAGGTCGAATCGCCCGACGCGGCGCGCGGCTGCGACGAGGGCCTGTTCGAGAAGCTTGACTACTCGAAGATCGGCAGCAAGGCCGACTTCCTGCCGGCCGCGGTCACCGACTGCGGCGTCGGCCTGTTCGTGTGGTCGACCGTGATGGCCTACAACGGCGAGAAGCTCAAGACCGCTCCCGCCAGCTGGGCCGACTTCTGGGACGTGAAGAAGATCCCCGGCAAGCGCGGCATGCGCAAGGGCGCGCGCTACAACCTCGAGTTCGCGCTCATGGCCGACGGCGTGAAGCCGGCGGACGTCTACAAGGTGCTCGCCACCAAGGACGGTGCCGACCGCGCCTTCAAGAAGCTCACCGAACTCAAGCCGAACATCCAGTGGTGGGAGGCCGGCGCGCAGCCGCCGCAGTTCCTGGTGGCCGGCGACGTGGTGCTGACCACCGTGTACAACGGCCGCATCGACGCGGCCAACCGCGAAGGCCGCGACCTCAAGATCTTCTGGCCGGGCGGCATCTACGACCTCGACTACCTGGTGATTCCGAAGGGCGCGCCGAACAAGGAAGCCTCGCTGAAATACATCCAGTTCGCCATGCAGCCGGCCAACCAGGCGGTGTATGCCCAGAACATCGCCTACGGCCCCACCAACACCAAGGCGCTGGCCTCGCTCAGCAGCAAGGTGCAGGCCGACCTGCCGACCTCGGCCAGCAACGCCAAGGACGCGCTGCAGTTCAGCGTCGGCTTCTGGGCCGACCAGGGCGAGGCGCTCGAGAAGCGCTTCGCGTCCTGGGCCACGCAGTAAGCGGACAGGCAAGAGGCCATGCACGCGGCAACGTCTGCCCCCCTGGGTTCCACCGAGGCGCCACCCGGCGAGCTCCGGCGTGCGCTGGCGCGCGCCGACGCCCGCCGCAAGTGGCGCGCCTTCGCGCTCACGGTGCCGCTGCTGGTGTTCCTGCTGCTCACGCTGCTGGTGCCCATCGTGGCGCTGCTGCAGCGCGCGGTGGAAAACCCCGAAGTGGCCAATGCGCTGCCGCGCACCGTGCGCGCGCTCGACGGCTGGAACCGCAAGGAGGCGCCCGCGCCCGCGGCCTATGCCGCCATCGCGGCCGACCTGGGCCAGCTGCCCGACAGCTCCGACGCCGGCGCCTTGGCGCGCCGCCTCAACACCGAAATCGCGGGCGCCCGTTCGCTCGTTATGGGCACCTTTCGCGCGCTGCCGATCGCGGGCACGCCCGAAGAGGTCAAGGCGCGCATGCTGGAGATCGATGCACGCTGGGGTGAGCCGCCGTTCTGGCAGGCCATTGCCAAGAACGGCTCGCGCTGGACGCCCGACTACCTGCTCGCCTCGGTCGACCTGCGGCGCGACGTGGCCGGCGACGTGGAGCGCATGCCCGCCGACCAGCGCGCCTTTGCCAACATCCTGCTGCGCACCTTCCAGATCAGCGCCGTGGTCACCTTCTTCTGCCTGCTGCTGGCCTATCCGCTGGCCTGGTGGCTGTCGACGCTGCCGGCGCGCAAGGCCAACGTGCTGATGATCCTGGTGCTGGTGCCGTTCTGGACGTCCATCCTGGTACGCGTGGCAGCGTGGATCGTGCTGCTGCAATCCGAGGGGCTGGTCAACCGCGGCCTGATGGGCATCGGCCTGACCGACCATCCGCTGGCGCTGCTGTTCAACCGCACCGGCGTGATCATCGCGATGGTGCACATCCTGCTGCCCTTCATGATCCTGCCGCTCTACAGCGTGATGAAGAGCGTGCCGCCCACTTATCTGCGCGCGGCCGTGTCGCTGGGCAGCTCGCCGCTGGCGGCCTTCTTCAGGGTGTATGTGCCGCAGACCTATCCGGGCATCGGCGCGGGGGCGCTGCTGGTGTTCATCCTGGCCATCGGCTACTACGTGACGCCTGCGCTGCTGGGCGGTGCGGACGACCAGATGCTCAGCTACTACATCGCGCGCTACACCAACGTGGAAATCAACTGGGGCATGGCCTGCGCGCTGGGCGCCGTGCTGCTGGTGGCCACGCTGGTGCTGTATGCCGTGTACCGGCGCATCGGCAAGGCCGAGCTGAGCCTTGGTTGAACGGCACGAAAGACACGCAAGATGAAGCTTCCCCAATTCCCGGCCTACGCCACCTTTGCCGACAAGCTCGGCTGGTGGGCGGTTCGCGTGGGCTGCGTCGCGGTGCTGGCATTTCTGCTGGCGCCCATCCTGGTGGTGATTCCGCTGTCCTTCTCCGACAGTTCGTTCCTGGCCTACCCGATTCCCGGCTGGTCGCTGCGGTGGTACCGCAACCTCTTCGAATCGCCCGAGTGGGCGCGCGCGGCGCGCAACAGCTTCATCGTCGCGCCGGCCGCCACGGTGCTGGCCACGGTGCTGGGCACGCTGGCGGCGGTGGGCCTGTCGCGCACGAGCTTCGCCTTCAAGGGCCTGCTCATGAGCGTGCTGATCTCGCCGATGGTGGTGCCGATCGTGGTGGTGGGCGTTGCCACCTATCTTTACTTCGCACCGCTCGGGCTGGCCGACACCTACTTCGGGCTGATCGTGGTGCATGCCGCGCTGGGCGCGCCCTTCGTGCTGACCACCGTGCTCGCCACGCTGGCCGGCTTCAACCAGAACCTGGTGCGCGCGTCGCTGAGCCTGGGCGAGACACCGTTCCGGACCTTCATGCGCATCACGCTGCCGGTGATTGCACCGGGCGTGATCTCGGGCGCCCTGTTTGCCTTCGCCACCTCGTTCGACGAGGTGGTGGTCACGCTGTTCCTCGCGGGCCCCGACCAGGTCACGCTGCCGCGCCAGATGTTCACCGGCATCCGCGAGAACATCTCGCCCACCATCGCCGCCGTGGCAACGCTCCTGATCGTCTTCACCACCGCGCTGCTGCTTGCGCTGGAATGGCTGCGCGGCCGGCGGCGCTGACCCCCACCCACCATGCACACGCCCATTCCGAACCAGCCGCTCGGCGGCAACACGATGCCGCGCTTTGCCGGCCCCGGCACGATGATGCGGCTCCCGGCGGCAGCGTCCCCGCACGGGCTGGACGCGGCGTTCATCGGCGTGCCGCTGGACATCGGCACGTCCAACCGGCCGGGGGCGCGCTTCGGGCCGCGCCAGATCCGCGCCGAGTCCGCACTGCTGCGGCCCTACAACATGGCCACCGGCGCGGCGCCTTTCGACCGGCTGAACGTGGCCGACCTGGGCGACGTGCCCATCAACACCTATTCGCTCGAAAAGTCGATTGACATCATCTCGGCCTTCTACGACACGGTGCTGGCCGCGGGCTGCGCGCCGCTGACCCTCGGCGGCGACCACACCATCGCGCTGCCGATCCTGCGCGCGGTGGCGCGCAGGATCGGCCCGGCCGCGCTGGTGCATGTGGATGCGCACGCAGACGTGAACGACGACATGTTCGGCGAGCGCATCGCCCATGGCACGCCGTTCCGGCGCGCTGTCGAAGAAGGCCTGCTGGCCTGCGACAAGGTCTGGCAGATCGGGCTGCGCGGCACCGGCTATGCGGCGGACGATTTCGACTGGCCACGCGAACAGGGCTTTACCGTGGTGCAGGCGCACGAGGTCTGGTACCAGTCGCTGGCGCCGCTGATGGCCCAGGTGCGCGAGCGCATCGGACCGACGCATCCGGTGTACATCAGCTTCGACATCGACGGCATCGATCCCTCGTTCGCCGGCGGTACGGGCACGCCCGAGATCGGCGGGCTCACCGTGCCTCAAGCGCTGGAGATCGTGCGCGGCTGCCGCGGCCTGAACGTGGTGGGCGCCGACCTGGTGGAGGTCAGCCCCCCGTACGACACGAGCGGAAACACCGCACTGCTCGGCGCCAACCTGCTCTACGAAATGCTCTGCGTGCTCCCCGGGGTGCCTTTCCGCTGAGACAGGCGGCGCAGGTCCTGCCTGCGCGATCTCCGGCAGCGGGAGCGCCGAGGCCCGAGACTCACCTGGCCAGTACCGGCTTGAGCGCCACGCCCGTGTGCGTCCCCAGGCGCACCACCTCTTCCGGCGGCGCCGCCGCCACGATGCGCCCGCCCGCGTTGCCGCCGTCGGGCCCCAGGTCGATGACCCAGTCGGCCTCGGCGATCACGTCGAGGTCGTGCTCGATCACCACCACGCTGTGGCCGCCGTTCACCAGCCGGTGCAGCACGTGGATCAGCTTCTCGACGTCGGCCATGTGCAGGCCCACGGTCGGCTCGTCGAGCACGTACAGCGTGTGCGGCGCCTTCTGGCCGCGGCGGGTGATGTCGTCGCGCACCTTGCTGAGCTCGGTCACCAGCTTGATGCGCTGCGCCTCGCCGCCCGACAGCGTGGGCGAGGGCTGCCCCAGCGTGAGGTAGCCGAGCCCCACGTCCTTCAGCAGCTGCAGCGGGTGGGCGATGTTGGGCATGCTCGCGAAGAACTCGACGGCCTCGTCGACCTCCATCTTCAGCACGTCGCCGATGCTCTTGCCGCGCCAGCTCACGGCCAGCGTCTCGGGGTTGAAGCGCGCGCCGTGGCACACCTCGCAGGGCACCTTCACATCGGGCAGGAAGCTCATCTCGATGGTGCGCACGCCCGCGCCTTCGCAGCCCGGGCAGCGGCCTTCGCCGGTGTTGAAGCTGAAGCGCGCCGGGCCGTAGCCGCGCGCCTTGGCCTCGAGGGTGTCGGCGAAGAGCTTGCGGATGGTGTCCCAGAAGCCGATGTACGTGGCCGGGCAGCTGCGCGGCGTCTTGCCGATGGGCGTCTGGTCGACCTCGAGCACGCGGTCGATGACCTCGTACCCGTCGACGCTGCTGCAGCCGGCCCAGGCCGGGCGCTTGCCGGCGGCGTCCGCGTCGCGGCCCGCCTTGGTCATGCGCTGGATGACCACGGCCTGCACGTTGGCCAGCAGCACGTCGCGCGCGAGCGTCGACTTGCCCGAGCCGCTCACGCCGGTGACCACCACCAGGCGGTGCAGCGGCAGCGTGGCGGTCACGTCCTGCAGGTTGTGCAGGTCGGCGCCGTGCACGGTGAGCCATTCGCCGTTGTGCTCGGCCTTGGGGTCGGGCGCGGGCACCAGGCGGCGCGCCTGCAGCGGATGCCGGATGGCATCGCGCAGGTAGCGCCCGGTCTGCGAATCGGCGGCGTTCTGGATGTCGGACACCGAGCCTTCGGCCACCAGCCGGCCACCGCGCTTGCCCGCGCTCGGGCCGATGTCGATGATGTGGTCGGCGCGGCGGATGGTGTCTTCGTCGTGCTCCACCACCACCAGCGTGTTGCCCTTTTCGCCGAGCTTGTGCAGCGCGTTCAGCAGGATCTGGTTGTCGCGCGCATGCAGGCCGATGGTCGGCTCGTCGAGCACGTAGCACACGCCCTGCAGGTTGCTGCCGAGCTGCGCCGCCAGGCGGATGCGCTGCGCCTCGCCGCCGCTGAGCGTGGGCGCGCCACGGTCGAGCGTGAGGTAGCCCAGGCCCACCTCTTCGAGGAACTCGAGCCGGCTCTTGATTTCCGGCACCAGGTCGCGCGCGATCTCGGCTTCGCGGCCCGAGAGCGACAGCCCTTCGAACCACTGCCGCACCTCGGTCACGCTCATGCGCGCGAGCTCGGTGATGCCGATGCCGCCCGAGCCGTCGGCCGGCGACGCGCCGAAGCTCACGGCGCGCGCCGTGGCGTTCAGCCGCGTGCCCTGGCAGGTCGGGCAGGCGGTGTCGGCCAGGTCCTCGATCTCGGGTTCGGCGAAGGTCTGTTCGCGGCCCTTGCTGTCGTCGTCGCGCACGGAGTCGTCGAACACCTTGCGCTGGTCCTTGCTGAGCTTCACGCCCGTGCCCACGCAGTCGGGGCACCAGCCGTGCTTGCTGTTGTAGCTGAACAGGCGCGGGTCGAGTTCGGCGTAGCTGGTGCTGCACACCGGGCAGGCGCGCAGCGTGGAGAAGACCTGGACGCGGCCGATGCCCACCGCGGACAAGCCGGCCATCATGGCGGCGCGCAGGCCGTCCAGGTCGCTCAGCACATGCACCACGCCCTTGCCGTGTTCGAGCGCCTTGGTCAGCGCCTCGCGCAGCTCGGTTTCCTTCGAGGGCAGCACGTCGAGGCTGGCGACCGGCAGCTCGATGCTGTGTTCCTTGAAGCGGTCGATGCGCGGGAAGCCCGTGGTCGGCAGGAAGTCGCCGTCCACGCGCAGGTGGGTGAAGCCGCGCGGGCGCGCCCAGTCGGCCAGCTCGGTGTACACGCCCTTGCGGTTGCTCACCAGCGGCGCGAGCAGGCCGATGTGCTGGCCCTTGAAGTTGCGCATCAGCTGCGCGGCGATGCTGTCGGGGTTTTGGGGCTGCACGGCGGCGCCGTCGTGGATGCAATGCTGGATGCCCAGCTTCACGTACAGCAGGCGCAGGAAGTGCCACACCTCGGTGGTGGTGCCCACGGTGCTCTTGCGGCCGCCGCGCGACAGGCGCTGCTCGATGGCCACGGTCGGCGGAATGCCGTACACCGCGTCCACCTCGGGCCGGCCGGCGGGCTGCACGATGCTGCGCGCGTAGGCGTTGAGCGATTCGAGGTAGCGGCGCTGCCCTTCGTTGAACAGGATGTCGAAGGCCAGCGTCGACTTGCCCGAGCCGCTCACGCCGGTCACCACGCTGAACTTGCCGCGCGGAATGTCCACGCTGAGGTTCTTCAGGTTGTGCTCGCGCGCGTTGACGATCTCGATGGCGTTGGCGCCCGGCGCCGTCTTGGCGTTGGCGATGTAGCGGCGCGCGGCACGTTCGGCCACCTTGTAGGCGTCGGGGCCGATGGCCAGCTCGTAGTCGGCCAGCGCGGCGCCGGTGAGCGAGGCGCGGTTCTCGCGCATCTGCTCGGGCGTGCCTTCGGCCACCACCTGCCCGCCGCCCTCGCCGCCTTCGGGGCCCAGGTCGATCAGCCAGTCGCTGGCGCGGATCACGTCGAGGTTGTGCTCGATGACGATCAGCGAATGCCCCGCGTCCAGCAGCTTGCGCAGCGCGCGCATGAGGCGCGCGATGTCGTCGAAGTGCAGGCCGGTGGTCGGTTCGTCGAACAAGAACAGCGTGCCCTTGCGCGCCAGCAGCTGCTTGCTCGACGTGGCGTTCTTCGCCGCCTCGGCCAGGAATCCGGCGAGCTTCAGGCGCTGCGCCTCGCCGCCCGACAGCGTGGGCACGGGCTGGCCCAGCTTCACATAGTCGAGCCCCACATCGGAGATGGGCTGCAGCACACGCAGCACGTCGCGGTCGGCGTCGAACACCGTGGCGGCTTCGGCCACGGTGAGGTCGAGCACGTCGGCCACGTTGTAGGTCTTGCCCTTGCGCTCCACGCGCACTTCGAGGATCTCGGGGCGGTAGCGCTTGCCGTCGCAGTCGGGGCAGCGCAGGTACACGTCCGACAGGAACTGCATCTCCACGTGCTCGAAGCCCGAGCCGCCGCAGGTGGGGCAGCGCCCGTCGCCGGAGTTGAAGCTGAACTTGCTGGCGGTGTAGCCGCGCTGGCGCGACAAGGCCGCTGTGGCGAAGATTTCGCGGATCGCGTCCCAGGCGCCCACGTAGCTCGCGGGGTTGGAGCGCGCGGTCTTGCCGATGGGCGACTGGTCGACGAACACCACGTCGCCGAGGTGGTCGGCGCCCAGCAGGCGGTCGTGCGCGCCGGGCGTTTCGGTGGCCTTGCCGAAGTGGCGCATCAGCGCGGGCGCCAGCACGTCCTGAATGAGCGTGGACTTGCCCGAGCCGCTGACGCCGGTGACGCACACCAGCCGCGCCAGCGGAAACTCGACCGTGACGTTCTTCAGGTTGTGCTCGCGCGCGCCTTCCAGGATGAGCCGGTGCGTGTTCTCGCTCACGAGCCGCTTGAAGCCCATGCCGATCTTTTTGCGCCCGCCCAGGTACTGACCGGTGAGCGTGTCGGCGTCGCGCAGCTGGTCGGTGGTGCCGTCGAACACGATCTGCCCGCCGCGGATGCCCGGGCCCGGGCCCATGTCGATCACGCGGTCGGCCGCGAGCATCACGGCCGGATCGTGCTCGACCACCACCAGCGTGTTGCCCGCATCGCGCAGGCGCAGCATGGCCTCGGTGATGCGGTTCATGTCGCGCGGATGCAGGCCGATGCTGGGCTCGTCGAGCACGAACAGCGTGTTGACCAGCGAGGTGCCGAGCGCCGTCGTGAGGTTGATGCGCTGTACCTCGCCGCCGCTCAGCGTGCGGCTCTGGCGGTCGAGCGTGAGGTAGCCGATGCCGACGTCGTGCAGGTAGCGCAGGCGGGTGGTGATTTCTTCGAACAGCAGCTTCAGCGCTTGCTGCTCCCCGTTTCTGGCTCCTTCCCCCTCTGGGGGAAGGTTGGGATGGGGGCTCTCGGCCTCCACCACCGCCACAGCCTTCGTGGAGGCCGCCTGCCCCCACCCCTGCCCTCCCCCAGCGGGTGAGGGAGCCATTCCCTGGCCCATGCGGTCGAAGAACCGCCGCAGCCGCTCGATCGGCAACAGCATCAGGTCATGCAGGCACAACCCCGGCAACGCCTCCAGCTGCGCACGCGTCCACTTCGCGCCGGTCGGCATGAAGCGCTTCTCGGGCGGCAGCACCGCGTCCGCGTCTTCCTGGCTGCCGATGCGCCAGATCAGGCTGTCGAGCTTCAGGCGCGCCCCGCTGCAGGTCGGGCACGGCGTGTAGCTGCGGTACTTCGACAGCAGCACGCGGATGTGCATCTTGTAGGCCTTGCTCTCCAGGTAGCCGAAGAAGCGCCGCACGCCGTACCACTGCTTGTTCCAGTTGCCTTCCTTGTAGTTGGGCGTGCCTTCGATCACCCAGTGCTTCTGCTCGTCGGTGAGCTTGTTCCACGGCGTGTCGCGCGGAATGCCGGCGGCCTCGGCGTGGCGCATGAGGTCGTCCTGCGCTTCTTTCCACGCAGGCGTCTGGATGGTCTTGATGGCGCCCGCGCGCAGCGTGAGCTTGTCGTTCGGAATCACCAGGCCCAGGTCGACGCCGATGACGCGGCCGAAGCCGCGGCAGGTGTCGCAGGCGCCCACGGCCGAATTGAACGAGAACATCGACGGGATCGGGTCGGCGTAGCGGATGTCGCTCTCGGGGCAGTGCAGCCCGGTCGAAAACTTCCAGACCTCGGTCACTGCGCCTTCTTCGGCGCCCGTGGCGTGCACCGTGACGCGCCCGCTGCCGCGCTTGAGCGCCACCTCGATGGCCTCGACCACGCGCGCGCGCTCGGCGCTGGACACGCGAAAGCGGTCGGCCACCACGTCGAGCACCTTGCGCGGCCCGGTGGGCGTGGCCACCTCGCGCTCGGCCTGCACGCGCGTGAAGCCGCTGGCCGACAGCCATTGCGTGACTTCGTCGGCCGTGGTGCTCGCGGGCAGCTCGACCGGAAAGGTGACCACCAGCCGCGGATCGCCCGCCGCGGCGGCGCGCTCGACGATCTGCGCATAGATGCTGTCGGGCGAGTCATGGCGCACCGGCAGGGCTGTTTCACGGTCGAACAGGTTGGCCGCGCGTGCGAACAGCAGCTTCAGGTGGTCGTTCAGCTCGGTCATCGTGCCCACCGTGGAGCGCGAGGAGCGCACCGGGTTGGTCTGGTCGATGGCGATGGCGGGCGGCACGCCCTCCACCTTGTCGACCGCCGGCTTGTCCATGCGGTCCAGGAACTGGCGCGCATAGGCGGAGAAGGTCTCCACATAGCGCCGCTGGCCTTCGGCATAGAGGGTGTCGAACACCAGGCTCGACTTGCCCGAGCCGCTGGGGCCGGTCACCACGGTCATCTCGCCGGTGCGGATGTCGAGGTCGAGGTTCTGGAGGTTGTGCTGGCGCGCGCCGCGAATCCGGATGGAGCCCTGTGTCATGAATGCCTTGGGGGGTGGGGCAAACATTCTAGGGAGAGAGCCGTGACCGGCTTGTGCACTGCGTCACAAGGTTGGCCGTTTCGCAGGGGTTTCTCCGAATGGCGTTCAAGACACTTTAAGAAACAAATACGACGTTTCCTTGCGTCTTTTCGCAACCGTTCGTGTATTCCTTCGAAAGCCCCTCATGACAAAGACGCGCACGCTTTGCGCCGCTGCCCTGCTGGCATTGACGGCACTGGGCGCCTCGGCCCAGATCCTGATCGGCCAGACCGCCGGCATGACCGGCTCGGTGGCCGCGAGCGTGAACGAGACCATCGGCGGCGCGCAGCTGGTCATCGACGCGGTCAACGCCCAGGGCGGCATCCACGGCGAGAAGATCGACGTGATCCGCATGGACGACGCCTTCGACGTGAAGCGCGCCGGCGAGAACGCCCGCGCGCTCATCGAGGACAAGAAGGTGCTCGCGCTCTTCATGAGCCGCGGCACGCCGCATTCGCAGGCCATCATCCCTTGGCTCGACAAGTACGACGTGGCGCTCATCGGCCCCTCCACCGGTGCCATGGTGCTGCACAAGCCGCTGCAGAGGCAGGTGTTCAACGTGCGCGCCACCTACCAGCGCGAGGCCGAGAAGGCGGTGCAGCACCTGCTGACCATCGGCCTCACGCGCATTGCGGTGGTGTACGTCACCGACTCCTTCGGCACCGACGCGCTCGAAGGCGCGATGACCGGCTTCACCAAGGGCAAGGCCAAGCCGACGGTGACCATTCCGGCCGACCGCGAGAAGCCGGACTACAAGGCCATCGTGCCGGCCATCCAGGAGGCCAACGCACAGGCGGTGGTGTGGATCGGCTCGGGCGTCGCGGTGGTCGACGGCATCAAGGCGCTGCGCGCCGCGGGCTCGGCGGCGCAGGTGGTCACGCTGTCGAACAACGCCTCGTCGGGCTTCATCAAGCAACTGGGCGAAGCGAGCAAGGGCGTGATCGTGACGCAGGTGTTCCCCAGCGAGCGTGCCGCGGGCCAGCCGATGGTGAAAGAGGCCATGGCACTGGCGCAGGCCAAGGGCCAGGCCGAACTGTCGCCGGCCGCGCTGGAAGGCTTTGCGTCGGCCAAGGTGCTGGTCGAGGCGCTGCGCCGCGCCGGCCCCAAGCCCACGCGCGCGAAGATGGTCACCGCGCTCGAGAGCATCAGGAACTTCGACCTGGGCGGCGGGCTGGACGTGAGCTACTCGCCGCAGGACCACAGCGGCATCGACTTCGCGGACCTGTCGATCATCAGCGACGGGCGTTTCAAGCGCTGAGCCTTTGAGAGGATTCGATCGTCAAGATCTCGCCTCCCAGCGCAACGGCTGCTCGGGTCCCACGCCGCGCTCGCGCCGCTTGCGACCGCAGTCACTGTTCCATTCCACCGGGAACTTCGGCCAGTAGCAAAGCCGTTCAGCCAGTGAATGCAACGGGGCCCAAGGCGCGTTGGCCGCGTAATTGAGCGCTGTCATTCCAGTCGTGCCCTTGCCTTCGATCGCGTCACGCTGGTGACTGCCGTGCATGGCGTTTTCTTCAAGGTGCTCGCCTGAATCGCTGAAGCCCTTGCGCAGCCAGTTGTCCGGGCCGGGCGCAGGCACGGCCTGCATTCCTTGCTCCATGAAGGTGCGGATGTACTGCCAGAGCGGCTCTCTGCTGCCCGTGGGGCCGACCCACAGAATGTCTTCTCCCTTGCGCTCGGCGTCGTTGGCATCGAACGGCGGCCAATAGAGAACCAGGCTACCTTCGCCTCGGAAGGCAGACAGCAGCCGTGCCTCGCGGGCTTCAGGGTTCTGCGCCAGTTCTTCAGGCATCCAAGACTTGGGCGGTGTCCATTGCACATGGGCCCGCACGCGAGACCAATCCAGCACGGCGTTGCCGCCGAACTTTTTCGGACGCAGCACATAGACCTTGCCGGTGGTTCGATTGAACCGATAGCGTGGACACAGCGCGGTGAAGAAGATGGCGGCGAAGATGGTGCGCCAGGCGAAGTAGAGGCCGACCAAGACCACAAGAAGCATCAGAACCATTGATGCAGCCCCTGTGAGCCAATCGAAATCCCTTGCTCCGCTATAGAAAAAAAATAGCAAAGATGTCCCGTACAACGGAAGTCCCACCATCAGCCCAGCCATCGCCAGCACCATGAACATCAACGACCGCAACTCCTCCCCCGAATTGCTCATTTCGATGAAGTGCCCGTTGAAATCAAACAGTACCCTCCTGCCCGACAAGCTGGGTTCGGCAAAGACAGGCCGTTGCTGCTTTTCCCTGTTCGTGAGCTTGGGCGTGTTGGGCTCGCGAGGCTTGGGGCCTTCCTGTGCACCGTGGAGCTGAGTGTGCTCGTTGATGTCGGCGTAGTAGGCCAGCGCCTTTTGCGTGCCCGTCCGGCGCACTTCCTGGGCGTAACTCAGTTCTGTTTTAAACATGGTTTTTTACTCCATGTCCTCAATGGCGTTCGAGAGCCGCGCAAGCATATTGTTTTCGCTGAAATGCGGGTGCTCCCGACTGTTGTCCTTGCGGAAGGGCTGGGCTTCCAGCCACACGATCCATTCCTTATCTTTGAGACGGTCAATCAC
>NNBU01000943.1_pt1 | contig 24482 bp, 27 predicted proteins | sample 1173781 | NCBI WGS metagenome assembly NNBU01 (sample SAMN07173937, study PRJNA388173) | plant metagenome | biome: Plant school; feature: Soil; material: Symbiotic tissue of Blasia pusilla L.; isolation source: symbiotic tissue sample KVJ2 | host: Blasia pusilla | place: Norway: Troms, Kvaloya...
GTTCATCGACGCCTGCAGCGCGGGGGTGAAGGGTGCCATGCTGTAGACCAGCGTGTTGTGCGGGTTGTGCGAACGCAGTTCCTTGCCGTCCTTCACCACGTTCACGCCGCTCACACCCACGGTCTTCACCAGGTCCTTGCCGGCGTCGCCCATCCGGGCGTAGACCGGGCCGGTGACGCGCGGCAGCGGGCCGTCGCGCAGCGGCGCCATGGCGGCGGTGGTCACGGTGTTGTAGGCCATCATGTCCTCGAAGCCCTGGCCGGTCTTCACGATGCCGAGGTCCAGCCACCAGGGGCGGCCCGCGTCCTTTGCGGCTTCGGTCGTGTAGAAATTCTTCAGCGTGAGCTTGATCGGCGCCGGCGGCTTCGGCAGCGCCTTGAGCATCTTCTGCGGCGTGGTCGGGTCGGCGCTGTGGATGTGCACCACCGTCACGTGCGGAATGTTGAAGTTCTGCGCCTCGGCCTGCAGGCCGAGCCGCACCAGGTCTTGCCGCAGCGCGGGGTACACGCGCGCGTCGAGCACGTCGTTCACCTCCTTCGGCAGCCTGTAGACGACGCCGTAGGTCGTCTTGTGCGCACGGAATTCGGGCTGTCCGATGCTGCTGTTGTCGATGGCGGTCGCCGACGGGGCGGTGGTGCCGCACGCCGCGACGAGCGAGCCGAGGGCGATGGCACAGGCCAGGGGCCTGAGGGTCTTGAAGGGGCGGATCATTGCAATTCCATTTTCAGAAAAACGTCATGACAGCGAGCCATCACGACAAGGCAGCGGCGGACTGCAGGTGAACCGAGCAGCGGCCGCACAAATGGGATGGAACGGATCGCGGGGTTTCAGCGTCATTCGCAAAGCATTGCGTCGGCGCGTTTGTAGTTATTGCAATGATTTCCACAATCACCATTTATGCCACCATCGTGCGCGACGGACATGACGTTTCCTTGACACCCTGAACGCAGCCCCTGTGCTTTGTCAGCCGGCGAGCGCCGCCACCGCGATGCGCGTTGCCGACGCGATGACGTCGTTGCGTCCCTTGGCATCTTTCTGCGGAAACGTCAGGTAGACCGACAGCACCAGCGGCGCACCGGCCGGCGGCCAGAGCACGCCGGTGTCGTTGGTGCTGCCGTACGAGCCCGAGCCCGTCTTGTCGCCGACCTTCCAGCCTGCGGGAACGCCGGCCACGAAGCGCTCGGTGCTGGTGGTGTTGCCCAGCAGCCAGGTCTTCAACTGCTCGCGCTGGGCCGCACCCAATGCATCGCCCAGCGCAAGGCGCTGCACGCTGTCGGTCATGGCCGCGGGCGTGGTGGTGTCGCGCAGGTCGCCTGGAATGGCGGTGTTGAGTTCGGGCTCCGTGCGGTCGAGCCTGAAGGTGGCGTCGCCGATGCGGCGCGAGAACGCCGTGACCTCGGCCGGCCCGCCGAGCAGCTTCAGCAGCACGTTGGCGGCCGTGTTGTCGCTGTACTGGACGGTGGCGGCGCACAGGGCGGCCACGCTCATGCCCGTGCCCACGTGCTTCTCGGTGATGGGTGAATAGGCGACCAGGTCGCCCTTGCCGTAGGTCAGTTGGCGCAACAGCAGGCCGGCGTCTTTTGCGCTGCGCTCGAGCACGGCGGCCGCGAGCATCAGCTTGAAGGTGCTGCACAGCGGAAAGCGCTCGTGCGCCCGGTGATGGATGCGCGCGCCGCTGCCCGTGTGCAGGCCGGCCACGCCGAGGCGGCCGCCGCAGGCGCGCTCCAGTTCGGCAAGTTGCGCTTCGCCTGAAGACTGCGGGCCGTTGCGAGACCAGGCAGTGCATGCGCTGGCCAGCGGCAGCACGGAAGCGGCAAGCAGCAGGGTGCGGCGTTGTACGGATGAATTCATGTCGTTCTTCTTTCTTTCGGCGAGTGGATGGGACGACAGGCATCGTAGGAGCGCGGCCTGCGATGTTCCAGCAAGCCGCCCGTGCTCGGCGTCCCGGGTGTATCCGCTGTAACGGCGCGCGCGAACGGCGAAGGGCGCGCGCACTGTCAAAGCGCTGTCACTTGAGGACAGCAAGATCTGAGGCATTCAAGGTATTTGTGCGTTTTCTTGCAAATGGTTGCAAGGCCGCAAGCACCCACCGCCACACAGATTCCGGGAGCGCGGCACTGCGCTCTCGCCTTCCACATTCTTCGGGAGAACCACATGAACAGAGGAACGACTGCGCGCGGCGCGTCGGCGGCGGCCAGCATCTGCGCCCTGCTGCTGAGAACGCGTGACCGCGCCAAAGCGCTGCGCGTGGACAGCCGCGTCGCCAGCGGCATGGCCGGCTACCGCCTCAGGCAGACCACCGACGTGACCACGGACGCGGGCACCACCGCCTTCACCATCGGCTTCTGGGTGCGCGGCGTTCAGACCGGCCGCGTGGCGCTCTCGTCAGCACTGGTCGCCAAGCTCGGCGGCCTGAAGAACGGCATCGGGCTGAACGAAGACGGCTCCGGCCTCTACTACAAGCGCCAGTCCGCCTCGCCCCGCGGTGCGATGGACTTCAACGACTTCGCGATCTGGAACCGCGCGCTCACCGCGGACGAGATCGCCAGCCTCTACAAGGCAGCCCGCCCGCTGTCGACGCTTTCTCCCTGAACCCCTTCCACAAACACTGCACAACAAAGGATAGACCCATGAAATCTGCACCCCTGAGCGCGCGCCTGCTGGCCGCGCTAGCCGTGGCCTGCGCGCTTTCCGCCTGCGGCGGCAGTGGCGGCGGCGGTGGCGTCACCGGTGGCCTCCCCACCGCGCCCACGACACCGACCACACCCGCCCCCGACAACGGCACCGCGCCCGTGAAAAGCTGCGCACCCTGAGGCCCACGACATGAACGACAAGACCCACAAGCCCATGAACTCGCGCCGCAAGTTCCTCACCGGCACCGCCACCACGGGCGCGGCCGCGCTCGCCATCTCGGTATTTCCGCCGAGCATTCGCCGCGCGCTCGCCATTCCCGCCAACAACAAGACGGGCACGATCATGGACGTCGAGCACGTCGTGATCCTGATGCAGGAGAACCGCTCGTTCGACCACTACTTCGGCACGATGATGGGCGTTCGCGGCTTTGGTGATCGCTTCACAATTCCGCTGCCCAACGGCCTGAATGTCTGGCAGCAGAGCGACGCCAACGGCAAGCCGCTGCTTCCCTACCACCTCGACCAGAGCCAGGGCAACGCGCAGCGCGTGGACGGCACGCCGCACAGCTGGGGCGACGCACAGAGCGCCTGGGACGGCGGGCGCATGAACCAGTGGCCGCGCTTCAAGCATGTCGAGTCCATGGGGTATTACAAAGAAGCAGAGCTTCCGTTCCAGTTCGCGCTGGCCAACGCCTTCACGCTGTGCGACAGCTACCACTGCGGCATGCACACAGGCACCAACTCGAACCGCCTGTTCCATTGGACCGGCACCAACGGCCCCTCGGGCCAGACGGGCAGCGGTTTGGCGGGCGTCGCATCGATCGACAACACCTGGGAGAACCTGCGGGCCCCCTGGGACCCCGACAAGAACCCCAATGTCGATTCCACCCAGTACGGCTGCAACTGGAAGACCTACCCGGAGCGCCTGGAAGACGCAAAGATCAGTTGGATCGTTTACCAGAACCTGCCCGACAACTACACCGACAACCCGCTGCACGGCTTCCGGCAGTACCGGGTCGCGAACAAGCTCTCGGGAAAAAACGACGACCGCTACGACGGCGACGCCAGCCCGCTCGACGGCAAGCCCCTGCCCGCCTACGACGCCGCCAGCGACGACCCGGGCAACCCGCTGTACAAGGGCGTGGCCAACACCATGCCAGACGGCGGCTTCCTCGGCACCTTCAAGCAGGACGTGCTCAACGGCAAGCTGCGGCAGGTGTCATGGATCGTGGCGCCTCAAGAGTTCTCGGAGCACCCCAACCCATCGAGCCCGGTGCAGGGCGGGTGGTACATCCAGGAGGTGCTGAACGCGCTCACCGCATCGCCCGACGTGTGGAGCAAGACGGTGCTCATCGTCAACTTCGACGAGAACGACGGCTTCTTCGACCACGTGCCCTCACCTTCGGCACCGTCGCTGCTCAATCCCACCGACCCGAACAGCGCCGCCGCGGGCAAGACGACGCTGTCGGATGCCGACGTGGCCTTCGAGCGCCATACCTATCCGCTGGTCGGCAGCACCACGCCGCCTGCCGACGGTCGCGTGTACGGCCCTGGCCCGCGCGTGCCGATGTACGTCATTTCGCCCTGGAGCCGCGGCGGCTGGGTCAACTCGCAGGTGTTCGACCACACCTCGGTGCTGCGCTTCCTGGAAGCGCGCTTCGGGGTGAAGGAGCTGAACATCTCGCCGTTCCGCCGCGCGATAAGCGGCGACCTGACGAGTGCCTTCAACTTTGCGACGCCTAACACCGAAGCCCTGCCTACACTCGCCGGCAGCCGCACCAAAACCGATGCCACCAATCTGCGCACAGCCCAGGAGGCGCTCCCTGCGATCGTGCCGCCGGCCAACGCGACGCTTCCCAAGCAGGCCACCGGCACCCGCCCCTCGCGCGCGCTGCCCTACGAGTTGCATGTGAGCGCACGCGCGGACGCGCTCAATGGCGCGATGCGCCTCATCTTCTCCAACACCGGCAAGGCCGCCGCCGTGTTCCATGTGTACGACAAGCTGCACCTCGACAGGCTGCCGCGCCGCTACATGGTCGAGCCCGGCAAGATGCTGGACGACGTGTGGAGCGGCACGGCGGACACCGCCGGCAACTCGTACGACCTGTGGGTGCTCGGGCCCAACGGCTTCCACCGCCACTTCAAGGGCAACCTCGACACGCTGCGCGCCAGCAACGCGCCCAACCCGGAAGTGCGCGTGTGCTACGACATTGCCAACGGCAACGTGTACCTGGAGATGCTCAACGGCGGCACCAACGCCTGCGGCTTCACGGTGCGCGCCAAGGCCTACCGCAACGACGGCCCGTGGGGCGCGAGCGTGAACGGCGGCGCCAAGGCCGAGCAGCTCTGGAAGCTGGACAGCAGCGGCCAGTGGTACGACTTTGCCGTCACCTGCGACGCCGACCCCACCTTCTACCGCCGCTTTGCCGGCCGCGTGGAAACCGGCAGGCACTCGATCAGCGATCCGGCCATGGGCCTTGCCGATCTCTGACATCGGCAAAATGGCGCGAGTTGCGCGCCTGGTCAAGGCCTGTTTCCGGCCTTGAACATGCAGACCGGGGCGGCCGTCGCACTGAGGCCGCCCCTTTTTCCGTTTACCCGCCCGCATTCATTCATGCTCCAAGACGAACGATTCCTGCGCATCCGCAGCCTGCTGGCCACCTTCTCGCGCCTGAGCGTCGAGCGCATCGTGCAAGACTTGGCGGTGTCGCGCGAGACGGTGCGGCGCGACCTGCTCGAGCTCGAAGGCCTGGGCGAGCTGCGCCGGGTGCACGGCGGCGCCATTGCCACCAGCGCCGAGCCCGAGCCGCCGCTGGCGGTGCGGCTGGTGGCGCGGCAGCGCGAGAAGCGCGCCATCGCCAAGGTCGCCGTGACGCTGCTGCGCCCTGGACAGACGGTGTTCATGGACGCGGGCAGCACCATGTCGATCTGCGCGGAAGAGATCGCCACGCTCAGCGGCATGACCGTCATCACCAACTCGCTGAACATCGCGCTCAAGCTCGCAGGCGCGGGCGAGGGGCGGCTCACCGGCAACCGGACCATCCTGCTGGGCGGAGAGATCGACGTGAAGGCACAGGCCACCTGTGGCGACACCACGGTCGAGGCCATCCGCCGCTACCGCGCCGACGTGGCGCTGCTGTCGCCGGTGGGCCTGCATGCCAAGCATGGCGCCATGAGCTTCGAGCACCACGAGGCCACCGTGGCGCGCGCCATGGCCGAGCAGGCGCAGCAACTGATCCTGCTGGCCGACCACGCCAAGATCGGCCAGGCCAGCCGCGTGAGCTATGCGCGCGCGGCGGACATCGGCGTGGTGGTCACCGATGCGAAGGCACGCGACCTGCCGGGCATGGCGGCACTGCGCAAGGCATGCGAGCGGGTGGTGCTGGCCTGAAGCGCTGAAGCGCTCACGCTGAAGGCTAGCGGGCACGGCAATCAGCGGCCGTCCTACAGCGTTTGCGCGGGGCACGGCCGAGATTGCAGCCTCCCACTCGCCACGCGCACGCTGCCGCTTCATGACCTCCCCACCCTCCAAGACCGAGCCCAGGATCAAGCCCTATCCCTTTGCCGCCGGGGGCTGGGGGTCTCTGAAGGCCGTCACCACCAGCCTGCTGCACGAGCACGCCGGACTGGCCGGCGCGCGTGCGCTGCTGCACCAGAACAAGACCGACGGCTTCGCCTGCGTGAGTTGCGCCTGGGCCAAGTCGGCGCACCCGCACACGGCCGAATTCTGCGAGGCCGGCGCCAAGGCCACCGCATGGGAGCTCACGGCCAAGCGCGTGCCGGGCGTCTTCTTCGAGCGCCATACGGTGGGCGAACTGCTGCAGTGGAGCGACCACGAACTGGAAAGCGCCGGCCGGCTCACCGTGCCGCTGCGCTGGAACCGCGACACCGACCGCTACGAAGAAGTCGGCTGGGACGAGGCCTTCGAAGGCATCGGCGCCGAGCTGCGGGCGCTGCGCGCCGTGAACGCCGAGTCGGTCGTGTTCTATGCCTCCGGGCGCGCATCGCTGGAAACCAGCTACATGTACCAGCTGCTGGCGCGCCTGTACGGCAACAACAACCTGCCCGACAGCTCCAACATGTGCCACGAGAGCACCTCGGTGGCGCTGCCCCAGACCATCGGCGTGCCGGTGGGCACGGTGACGCTGGACGACTTCGAGCACACCGACGCCATCTTCATCTTCGGCCACAACACCGGCGTGAGCAGCCCGCGCATGCTGCATCAGCTGCAGGACGCCCGAAAGCGCGGCGTGCCCATCGTCACCTTCAACCCGCTGAAAGAGCGCGGACTGGAGCGCTTCGCCAACCCGCAGTCGCCGCTGGAAATGCTCACACCGGTGGAAACTGCCATGAGCACGCAGTACCTGCAATTGAAGATCGGCGGAGACATCGCCGCGCTCACCGGCCTGTGCAAGGCGCTGGTGGCGATGGACGACGCCGCGGTGCAAGCGGGCCGGGCCCGCGTGGTGGCGGCCGACTTCATCGCCGAGCATGCGCACGGCTTCGAGGCGTTCGCAGAGTCGGTGCGCGCGGCGCCCTGGGAAGCCATCGAGGCCGAGTCGGGCCTGGAACGCGCGGCACTGGAAGAAGCGGCGCGCGTGTTCGCGGGCGCCAAGGCCGTCATCGGCATCTACGGCATGGGCCTCACCCAGCACCGCAAGGGCGTGCAGAACGTGCAGATGCTGAGCAACCTGCTGCTGCTCGGCGGCCACATCGGCCGCGTGGGCGGGGGCATCTGCCCGGTGCGCGGGCACTCCAACGTGCAGGGCCAGCGCACCGTGGGCATCAGCGAGAAGCCGGAGCTGGTGCCGCTGGACAAGCTGGCGCAGCTGTACGGCTTCGAGCCGCCGCGCAAGAAGGGCTTGAACACGGTGGAGACCTGCCAGGGGGTGATCGACGGCTCGGTCCGTGCCTTCATCGGGCTGGGCGGCAACTTTGTGCGGGCGGTGCCGGAAACACGGCGCGTGGAAGCGGCCTGGCAGCGCCTGCGGCTCACGGTGCAGATCGCCACCAAGCTCAACCGCAGCCACCTGGTGCACGGCGAGGTGTCTTACGTGCTGCCTTGCCTGGGCCGCATCGAGATCGACGAGCAGGCGGGCGTAGCGCAGAGCGTGGCGGTGGAAGACTCCACCGGCTTCATGCACGCCTCGCGCGGCGTGGCGCAACCGGCGGCGCCCACGCTGCGCTCCGAGGCCGCCATCGTCGCGGGCATTGCCAAGGCCACGCTCGCGCCCAACCCGCTGGTGCCGTGGGACGCATGGGTGGGCGACTATGCACTCGTGCGCGATGCCATCGAGGCGACGTGGCCCGAGATATTTCGCGACTTCAACGCCCGCTTTCGCATGCCCGGCGGCTTCCAGCGACCGGTGCCCGCACGGCAGCGGGTGTGGAAGACGAAGAACGGCAAGGCCAACTTCATGCGCTTCGACAGCCTCGTGGCCGACCCCGACACGCCCGAGACCGGCCCCGACGTTCTGCGCCTGATGACGCTGCGCAGCGACGACCAGTTCAACACCACCATCTACAGCCTGGACGACCGGTTCCGTGGCGTGTACGGCTCGCGCATGGTGATCTTCATGAACCGGGGCGACATGGCGCGGCTCGGCCTGGAAGAAGGGGCGCGCGTGACCGCAACCACCGCCGTGGACGACGGCACCCTGCGTGCCGTGCAGGGCCTTCGCGTCACCGGCTACGATATCCCCTCCGGTTGCGTGGGCGGCTACTACCCCGAGTGCAATCCGCTGGTGCCGCTGGCGCACCATGCGCTGCAGAGCATGGTGCCGGCGTCGAAGTCGATACCGGTGCGGCTGCGCGCCGAGGCCGTGGGCTGAGCGCCCACCGAGAGCACAGCACAAGACCGTGCCGGGCGATGGCACTCGCTGCCTCATCTCGGGCCGAGCAGCTTGCCGCTGGCGATCATCTGGACCGTGCGAACCGTCAGAACCGCAATCAGGCCGCTGAGAAACACCAGCAGCGCCACCGCCAGTGCCGTCACCGGTGCATACCGTGCATGCTCCGCATAGCGAAGCGCCGCATTGCAGAGCGCGGCAATCGGGAAGCTCAATGCCCACCATCCGGCCGCAAAGGGAATGCCGCGCCTGAAGACCTTGAAGACCAGCGAGAAGAAAACGAAGAGCCCGAAATAAAAAAGCATGGCCGCGAAGGTGTCGACCCGCTCGAAGAAGCTGGTGTACGCAAGGAACCCGACTTCGAAGGGCGCAATCAGGATCATCAAGGACGGCACCATCTCGGTCGCCAGCTTCTCGTGGTGATGGATGAGCCTGGACACGATCATGGTGAAGAAGACCAGCGCGACCATCGTGCCCACCGCCATCGAGAACAGGTTGACCTCTTTCGCCCAGGCCATCGGCATGGCGCTGCCGGCCACCGTGATGTCCAACGTGGCCACGCCGGGAATCAGCCAGGCCGGCACGGCGTGGCCCGCATCGACCTTTCCGCGCAACAGCCGGCTGACGATGGTGAACGCGAGTGCAATCGTCGCCACCGCGCCGATGCTCCAGAGCACTTGCGACGCGCGCGCGCTGACCGGCGCCACCATCGACGAGATCAGCAGCGTGGCAATGGTCACCGTGCCGAAGAAGTTCCCGGCGATGGGGTGCAGGAACTCGTTGCGCACCGCCTGCGGATGGCGAACGGCCTTGCAGGCATAGGCCACGCACAGCAGCACGAAGATTGCAACGGCGATGCTCCCGATCGCACCATCGACCAGAGGACTCGTGCCGAACTGGTGGCTGGCCTGCCGCCACGCCGAAGCCAGGCCCGAAATGCCCATGACCGAGGCGAACAGATTGACGGGAAGGTACTGAATGGATGCCTGCCGCGGGTGTCCCGCCGGGCTCAGCGTGTGCGTGATGTTGATACGTGCTCCTGGATTGACGCGGTCGCGCAGCCTGCGAATTCGCGTTCGCTGCGGCGACCCCGAAAGTCTAGGTACGGCGGGTCAGGCGCGGTCTTCGGATGCGGCCGGTTTTGAGCCATTCACGTCCGTTTTCAGGACAGAACGGCGGACGCGCGGCACTGCGGCCTGCGCACCCCTAAAGCGCTCCCGATAGGCGCGGGGCGTGGTGTCGAGCCGCTTCGCGAAGATCACCCGCATGTGATTGGCGCTGTGAAAGCCGCATCGAAATGCCACCGTCTTCAATGGCAGGTCGGTCTCTTCCAGCAGCTTGCGGCAGAACTCGACGCGCACCTGGTCCACGAACGCCGAGGGCGTCATGTTGGCGTCCTTCGCGAAGACGCGCGAGAACGTTCGCCGGCTGACTCCCACGGCATCGGCCAGCTGCTCGATGGACAACGGCTCGCTGAGATGGTCCGTGACATGGCGCAATACCTTCGCCACGATGGTCTCTTCCTTCGGGCCGGCCGCCAGGTAGGGGCTGTATTGCGACTGGCCGCCGTCGCGGCGGATGTACACGATCAGCCGCTTGGCAATGCGCAGCGCCATCTCGTGGCCCCAGTCCTCCGTGACCAGGGCAAGGCACAGGTCGACGCCGGCAGCGACACCGGCGGAGGTGAACAGCTTGCCGTCTCGCACGAAGATCTTGTCGGGCCGAACCAGGGCCCGCGGAAACTGCGCGACGAGGCGGTCCACGTCGTGCCAATGGGCAGTCACCTCCTTGCCATTCAGCAAGCCGGCATGCCCCAGCGGAAACGCGCCGTTGCACACGGAGCCGAAGCGCTGCGAACCCGCGGCCTTGTCGCCCAGCCACTGCAGGAAGCCGGGCGCGTAGGTCTGTACCTCGTACAGCTTCGGGCCACCAGCCACAAGCAGCAGGTCGGGCTGGTCTTCGTAGTGAAGGTAATCGGTCTCTACATGGAGTGCCATGCCGTTGGCGCACCGCACGCTGCCTGCGCGCAGGCCCACCAGCGTGATCTGGTAGTGCTGGTGCGGGGGAAGGAAGTTGTTGGCCTCGGCGAAGACATCCATGGGGCCGGCAACGTCCAGCGCCTGCACCCCTTCGAAAACGACGATCACCAGCTTCATGATTTCAGCTTTTCGTTCTTGCGCGGGTCCGCACCAGAAGCTCGCCTGCAACCGAGCCGACGCATTCTAGGACGGCACATCTTCCTAGGGGCGCACGGCGGGCGGTGCGCCCGTGCGTGGCCTGAAACCGTCGCAGTTTGGCCGGGAAGCACGACATTCGGCGGCATGCGCCTCCAGGCGCCAACCTAGACTGCCTGCATGAGCGAAGCACCCCCGGTTCCGAAGCGCGCCGCGGCCGAACCATTCATGCGGCACCAGCCGGACACCGAGCTGCCCGGCATCGCGCCGATGGGGCTGCCTGAGCTGTTGCGGCCAGGGCTGGAGATCGTCTTCTGCGGCATCAATCCGGGCCGACGCGCGGCTGCGTCCGGTCACCATTTCGACGGCAGAGGCAATCGGTTCTGGCGGGTGCTACATCTGGCCGGGTTCACCGCGACGCTGATGACGCCCGAGCAAGGACCGCTGTTGATGGCGCTGGGCTATGGCCTGACGACGGCCGTCGATCGGGGCACCGCACGCGCGAGCGAGGTGGCGGCACATGAGTTTTTCGCTGCGGCCGAGGACTTCAACCGAAAGATCGTTGCGTGCAGCCCGCGCCGGCTTGCGTTCCTGGGCAAGGCGGCCTATGCAGGCATGACGGGCCAGAAGCACATCGCGTGGGGTCGCCAGGCCGCGCGCTGTGCAGGCGCCGAAACCTGGATTCTTCCGAATCCGAGCGGGCTCAATCGCGCGTTCTCGCTCGACGATCTGGTGGGGGCTTACGGGGCGCTGCAGGACGCCGCGGTGTTCACCGCGCGAGCGTCATGAAGCACTGCGTCGTTGCCTGACCAGGCGGCGATGCGACCGACACGCTAATGCGTACGCGGCACCGCACTCGTCAGCAGCCCCAACGCCTGGTTCAGCGTAGAGGTGGCGAACCGCTCGCCCTTGGAGTAGCCGATCCGCACAACGACAAGGTCATGCGATGGCACAACGACCACGTACTGACCTGCGGCGCCCAACATGTAGTAGGCGGAGGTGGGCACGGCCAGCGCGCCGGTGCCATTGATCCAGAAGAAGCCACCGTAGATGGGGCGCTTGTCCGCGGCCCATGCAGGCGCGACGGTACTCACGAATTTGACGAATCCTTCGGGAAGGATTCGCTCGCCGTTCCACACGCCATCCTGGAGGTACAGGTTGCCCAGCCGCGACCAATCTCGCGCGGACATGAAGTCATAGCCCTGCGTCAGAAAGTTGCCGTACGGGTCTGTCTCGATCACCATCGACCGAATGCCTATCTTGTCGAAGACGCTTCGCTGCGGGAACGAAAGGTATTCCTCGCCGCGCTTCTCCACCGCAAGTCGCACCAGGTAGTTGGCGAGCACCGGGTCCGTGTTGCGGTAACGCCCGACGGTGTTCGCCGGCCATTGCTGCGGCCGTGTCGCGGCGTAGTTGAACGCATTGATCCTGCCGGTGTAGAAATAGATGTGGTCCGGGTAGGTTCCGTTCGGGTCGAAGTCCGGGTCGTCCGGCGCCTTGATCCGCAGGCCGCTCGACATGTGCAGGATGTCGGAGATGCGGATCTGCTTTCGGCCGTCGCCTTCGCCCTGCCACTCGGGAATCGGGGCCGGCTGATCGAGCTGATAGACACCCTGCTGCATGAGCACGCCAAGCATCGTGGCGGTCACGCTCTTGCCCATCGACCATGATTCGAGCGGCGTCGTCACACCCACACCGGCTTGGTACCGTTCACCGACGATGCGCCCCTTGTGCGTCACCACGACCGCGGAGGTGTAAGCCTCCGGGTTTGCAAAGGCGGCGTCGAGCGCCTGCGTGACCTTGGCAACGTCGACCTCGGCGGGCAGCGGGTCGGACGGCAAGACGTCCCCCATGGGCCAAGGCAGGGTGTTTGCAGCGGCCAACGCGCTCTTGACTTCGACGGGCTTGAAGAAAACATCGTCCTTGCCCGCCGGCAGCGTGATGCAGCCCTGGGAACCGAAGTAACGCGCCACCAGCGTCGGTCCACTGGGAATCGAGATACGCACTTCCTTCTTGCTGCGGTCGACGACCGGCGTGCCCACCAACTTTCGCTGCGCATAGGGCCCGACGAAGTACCCGAGGCTTTCGGCAGCGACCGCGGGATCGATGCCCGTGATGAACACGGCCGAACACATGCTCTTGGCGTAACCCGACGTGTTGTGCTCGAGAACATCGCCCGGCGGCGGCACATAGGGGGTGTTCAGCTCCAGGCACTTGGCCCGCGCATTCAGTGCGCTGGCGGCCGGCAGCGCCGACGTGATCGACGGTGAGTCGCACGACGGGGCCGCTTCGCTGGCGCTGCCGGAACCGCCGACCGGAAGGACGACGCCGATGCCGGCTCCTCCACCACCTCCTCCGCCGCCCCCACCGCCGCATGCGCTCAGTGCCACAGTCAAAGCGAAAGCCACGGCATTCGCGTATCTCTTGGTGTGTGTCATATGGCCTTTGTTCGAGGTCTTCGATTGCCTGTGGAGCGTGTTGACAACGCTTCGACGGCCCGCCCGGATGAAGTTTGGCCGGACTTGTTCCCCACAGCGATGAAACTGATCGAAATTAAATGAATTGCGCGGACATACGCTTTCGTTTACTCATTCAACTGATCGACTCAACACACGAAAACCGTGCAGTCAAAAGAATTGATGCAGTTGAAGTTCGAATACGGATTGATTACTCGCAAAGCCGGAAAGCGCCGACGTGGAAGCACGGGACGTGACGTCAGCCCCGACCGGTAGATGACTGGATTGTTCGATCGACGCCACATGGATGTGCTGGTTCACGGCACCGGCAGAGCTCTGTCACTTTGGCAACGGCTGCGTTGGCCACGCACGGCAATGCGTCGGCTGAATTCCGCCAGCGTGCGCCGAGGATTGACGCTCCCCTACACAGCTATGCTCGCGCCACATGCCGCCTTCCAACAAGCTCCCTCGCGCGTCTCGCGGCCTTCTCGGCTTTCTGCCCCTGCTGGCCTGCACCCTCGGGCTGGCCTTCTCGGGGCTCGCATCCGCAACCCAGAGCTGCACCGAAACCGCCACCCAACTCCCCTCCCCCTCGCGCGCCCTTGCGATGGCGACCTTCGCCATGCAGGAGCACCAGGCCTTCGGCGCCCAGACCATGGATGCCGAAGGCCGCATGACCGAAGCCGGTGACTCCGAGGCCGAGGACACGCGCCGCACCGTCCCGGGCCTCGCGCCCTGGCAGCGGGTGCTCGGCTACTGGCAGGCCGTCGACCCGCGGCTGCCCACGCAGGTGCGCTACGGCGCGCTGCGCCCCGCCAACCGGCTCCTGCTGATGCAGGCGTTGAACGAGGCGACGTCCGGCCGGCTGCAGGGCATGGGCGTGGGCCCGGACGAGGGGCTGGAGTCCACCGAGCTGCGTGCCGTGCAGGTCGCGCTGGCCCGCGCCTCCGTCATCGACACGCCCTGGTCCGCCGCGTTCATCAGCTGGCTCGCACGCCAGGCCGGGTTGACTGAAGAAGAGTTCGTTTTCTCGGAAGCGCATGTCGACTACGCCGGGGCGGCGTGGCAGGCGGGCGTCGAAGAGGCGGCAGGCCGGCCCACGCGCTATGCCCTGCGCGCGTGCGACCTCACGCGCACGACACCGCGCGTGGGTGACCTGGTGTGCCAGGCACGCGGCGCGGGCGCCGGGCTGGACACCTTCGACAAGATCGGCGAGGTGCTGGCCACGCGCGACATCGGCGGCGAGGCGCTGCCGATGCATTGCGATGTGGTGGTGAGCGTCGATGCCTCGGGTTTCGACACGGTGGGCGGCAACGTGCTGCAGTCGGTCACGCGGCGCCGGCTCGACTTTGCACCGGGCACCCTGGTGCTGGACCCGAGCTACCTGCCCGAGGGATGCACGCCGACGCCGGGCGTGGCCGGCTGCATCGATCGCCACATGAGCCGCCAGCCTTGGTCGCTGTTGCTGCAGTGGCGCTGATCGATTGAAAAACGGCTTGCTGGCTTACTTGTAGAACGCTTCCACGGTGCCCTTGAGCTTGAGCAGCAGGGGCTTGCCCTTGCGGTCGACGGTCTTGCCGGCGGGCACCTTGACCCAGCCTTCGCTGATGCAGTATTCCTCGACGTCGAGGCGTTCCTTGCCGTTGAATCGAATGCCGATGTCGTTCTCGAAGGCGGCCGCCAGGTGGTGCGGGCTGCGCGGGTCGCTGGAGAGGTGGTCGGGAAGGGGTGGGCGGGAAGTGGCTTCTGTCATGGCGCGTGATGATAGGGGCTCCCGGGCGCCCTGCCGCGCGAGGGCCTGTGCATCTGCCCTTCTACCGGCGCTTCTTCTTCAGGCGCCGCGGCGGCGGCTTGGGCCCGAAGCCCAGCGCGCCACGGGCGAGCGCATCGGCCTCTGCGTTGCGGTGGCGCGGGATCCAGTGCACGCGCGCGTCGTCGAAGCCGCCGAGCAAGGCGCGCGCGTCGTCGAACAGGCCGGCCAGGCGGGCGATGGGTTTGGCTTGGGGCCCGACGAGCTGTTCGACCAGCGTGCTGTTGTCGCTGTACGCCCGCACGGCGGTCGCGCCGCGCTCACGCAGGTCTTGCAGCGCCAGGGTCAGCGCCAGCAGCTCGGCCTCGTTGTTGCAGCCGATGGTGTGGGTGGCCTGCGAGAGCGTGTGGCGCGTGCCGTCGGGCGCGGTGATGACGGCGCCGACGCCCATGCGGCCCGGGTTGGGCATGGCGCTGCCGTCGCAGTACACGGTCCACGGCGTGCCGGCAGGCACGGTTTCGCTCATGCTGCGTGCCGCTCAGCAGTTGCTGCGCTGGATGCCCGCCAGGTTCTGGCAGGGCCGCTTGCCGGGGGGCGGCCCGGGGTCGCGCAGGTGCGGCGGCGGCCGGCGGATGGGGCGCACGCCGTCGTAATAGGGGTCCGGGCCCAGGATGTAGACGGGCGGCGGGTCTGCCGCGGGCTGGGTGTCGGCGGGGTAGCGCGGGATGACGGCAGGGCCGGAAGGCGGGTTGGGCGGGTTGCCGGCCACCTGGCTGGGCGGCGGCTGCTGCTGCGGTGGCGCAGCGACTGGCGCCGGCGTGGCGTCGCGGCGTGTTTCATCGGCCGGCGGCGGTGTGAGGATCTGCACGGGCCGCGCCTGCTTGCTCCCGGGCGGGCAGGCAACGTTGGTGTACGAGATGGCCCCGCTGGCATCCGTGCACCGAACCACGTCCGCGTGCGCACCCAGCGCGGCGCCGAAGATCGACAGGAAAAGAGCCAGGGAGCGCATCGGTCGCATGGGGTGGAGGGTGACGAAAGGTGCGCCAACTGTAGCCGCAGCGCACCCACCCGGCGAGCCTTGTGCGTACGCCCCCACTCGGTGCATCGTCATTCGGGCTCGATGCCAGCCGCGCGAATCACCAGCCCCCACTTCCGTGATTCGGCCGCCTGGAACTTCGCGAGCCCTTCGGGCGTGCTGGTGACGGCGTTGAGCCTTCAGGCTGCGGCATGATCGCAGGCATGCAGAACACGCCCCCTCATCCGCTCGTCATCGTCAAGGCAGGAAGCACCTTCGACGCCCTTCGCGCGCAAAGCGGCGACTTCGAGCACTGGATCGCCGACGGGCTCGGCACGCAGGCGCTGCCGATCTTGGTGGTCGACCCGCGCCGCGGCGACACGCTGCCCGATGCAGGCGCGGTGTCGGGCGTGGTGGTGACAGGCTCGCATGCGATGGTGTCGCACCGCGAACCCTGGAGCGAGACCACGGCCGCCTGGCTCGCGCAACTGGGGGCGCGCCACACGCCGGTGCTGGGCATCTGCTACGGCCACCAGCTGCTGGCGCACGCACTCGGTGGGGAAGCGGGCAACCACCCACAGGGCGCGGAGGTCGGCACCGTGAGCGTCACGCTCGACGACGCCGCCGCCACCGACGAACTGATGCGCGGCCTGCCCGCACAGTTTGCGGCGAACGTGGTGCACTGGCAAAGCGCGCTGCGCCTGCCCGAAGGCGCGGTGCGGCTGGCCGGCAGCGACCACGAGCCGGTGCAGGCCTTCCGCGTGGGCAAGAACGCCTGGGGCCTGCAGTTCCATCCCGAGTTCGACGCCGACACCATGCGCGCCTACATCGACATGCTGGCCGACGGCCTGCGCCGCGAAGGCGCCGACCCGGCCGCGCTGCGCGAGCGCGTGACGCCGACCGACACGGCGGCCGGGCTGCTCGGGCGCTTCGCGCGGATCGTCGAAGCGCACCACGGCGTCTGACCGGGCCTGCAGCGGCGTGCCCGGCCGCCCCGGCTCGCCGACTTTCCGTCAGACCGCGACTACAAAAAGCGCCCCGCGCTTGGGTTAAGGTGCAGTCCATCCGCCGCTTTCGAGACCTGCCTCTCTTCCTTCTTCATGACCACGCCCTCACCCACCCGCAAGCATTTCTCGATGATCCGGGAGTTCCACTTGGCCGATGTATTCACGCTCGGCAACGCCGCATGCGGGGTGGGCGGGGTGTTCCTGGCGATGGCCTACATGGCGAGCCAGTCGCTCACGCAGTTCTTGTGGGCGGCGGCACTGGCACCGGCGGCCTTCATCTTCGACGTGTTCGACGGACGCATCGCGCGCTGGCGCCAGACGCAGTCGGCGCTCGGGCGCGAGCTCGATTCGCTGGCCGACATCATCTCCTTCGGCGTGGCACCCGCCGCGCTGGGCTTCGCGGCCGGCCTGAACGGCGGCTGGGACTGCGCCATCCTGGTCTACTTCGTGTGCTGCGGCGTGAGCCGGCTCGCGCGCTACAACGTGACGGCGGAGTCGCTGTCCGAAGGCGCGAACAAGGTGAAGTACTTCGAGGGCACGCCCATTCCCACCAGCGTGGTGCTGGTCGGCGTGCTGGCGTACGCGGCCTGGCAGGGCCACATCGGCAGCGCGCTGTGGGGCGGTGCATGGGTCGTCGGGCCGTGGCAGCTGCATCCGCTCACGCTTATGTTCGCGTTGTCGGGCACGCTCATGATCAGCAAGACCTTGCGCATTCCCAAGTTCTGAGTTCTTTCTGAGTTTTCACGACGAAGGAGACAGGCCCATGAAGCTGTATTTCGACCCGCACAGCCGCTCGCAGGTGGCCAAGTGGATGCTCGACGAGGCGGGCGTCGACTACGAGATCGTCACCACGCTCATCAAGGACAAGGCGCACAAGACGCCCGAGTTCCTGAAGATCAACCCCGCCGGCAAACTGCCCGCGCTGGCCGACGGGCGCACGCGTGTCTTCGAGAACGCGGCCATCTGCATGTACGTGGCCGAGAAGTTTCCCCACACGCGGCTCGCACCGCCGGTGGGTTCGCCCGAGCGCGGGCGCTACCTGTCGCTGATGGTCTATTCCACCTCGCAGCTGGAGCCCGCGATGGGCGACAGCCTGATGAAGATCCGCAGCAACAACAGCGCGCGCGGCTGGACCGATTTCGAGCACGCCAAGGATGCGGTGGAGCGCGAGCTCGGCGAGGGGCCATACCTGTTCGGCGCGCGGTTCACCGCGGCGGACGTGATGATCGGCTCCATGTTCATCTGGCAACGTGCGTTCGGCGGGCGCTCGAACCGGCCGAAGATCGACGCCTACATCGACCGGCTGCAGGCCCGCCCGAAGGCCATGAAGTTCGGCTGAACAGCGCGCGGCGTGCCGCAACGGTGACAGACGCGGCGGCGGGCACGCCCTTTAATCGGCTTGCCGATTTTTTTCAAAGAACAACACGCCCGCACCATGACACCCAAGAAGACAAGCTCCTCTCCCCGGTTTTCCCTGACGGTACTTGCCGTCGGCGCAGCCACCCTGCTGGCCGCCTGCGCCAGCGCGCCGCCGCCCGGCGGGCGCAACGTGACCATCGAGCGCACCACCTTCGGCATCGCGCACATCACGGCACCCGACTACGAAGGCCTGGCCTACGGCAGCGCCTACGCGCACGCGCAGGACAACGTCTGCCAGACCGCCGAGCACCTGCTCACGCTGCGCGGCGACCGTTCGCAGTTCCTGGGCGCGCAGAACACCGGCGAGCTGGGGCTGGGCCGCATGCCGAACGCGCAGATCGACCTGTTCATCCGCTACCACATGGACGACGCCGCGTTGGCACGCGCCGGCGCCACCACCGGCCCCGAGGTAAAGGCCGCGCTGCGCGGCTATGTGGCGGGCTACAACCGCTACCTGCAGGACGCCGGCCCCAATGGATTGCCCGCCGCCTGCCGCGGCAAGCCCTGGGTGCGGCCGATGACCATGGCGGACCTGTCGCGCGCTACCGAGCAATCGATGATCCAGGGCGGCCTGGGTGCGCTGGCCGGCGCCGTGCTGGCCGCCGTGCCGCCGGCACCGGGCGCCAGGACCAGCGCCGCGCCCGTCGACCTGAAGGAAGCCGTGGCCGAAATCGGCCGACACAGCTTCAACGCCAACCCCGAGGGCGGCGAGCTGGGCTCCAACGGCTGGGCCTTCGGGCGCAATGCCACGCCGGACGGCAAGGGCCTGCTGCTTGGCAACCCGCACTTTCCGTGGAACGGCACCAACCGCTTCTGGCAGATGCACCTGACCATTCCCGGCCAGCTCGACGTGATGGGCGCCACCGGAGGCCTGAGCCCGGTGGTGTCGATCGGCTTCAACAAGGACGTGGCCTGGACGCACACGGTGTCCACCGGCAAGCGCTTCACGCTGTACGAGCTCAAGCTCGACCCCGCCGACCCGACCGTGTACTGGGTCGACGGCCAGCCGAAGAAGATGGTCGCGCGCACCGTGGTGCTGCCCGACGCCTCCACCGGCGGCAGCGGCGCGCCCGCGCAGCACACCTTCTACGCGACCGACTGGGGCCCGGTGATCTCGCTGCCGCGCGCCGGCCTGGGCTGGACCGCGCAGAAGGCCTACGCCATCCGCGACGCCAACACGCTCAACGTGCGCTCGGCCGAGAGCTGGATGAAGATGGCCCTGGCCCGCAATGTGGGCGAACTGCGCGCCGCCATGGGCAACCAGGGCATGCCGTGGATCAACACCATCGCCGCCGACCGCGACGGCAACGCCATGTACGCCGACCTGTCGGTGGTGCCCGACGTGTCGGCCGACATGCTGCGCGCCTGCGCGCCCTCGCCCGCCGCCGCGGCGCTGCTCAACGCGGCCGGCCTGCCGGTGCTCGACGGCTCGCGCAGCGCCTGCGCCTGGAACCGCGACGCCACGGCCGCCGCGCCCGGCATCATTGCGCCGGCGCGCATGCCGGTGCTGGTGACGCCCGACTACGTGCAGAACAGCAACGACAGCTTCTGGCTCGCCAACCCGAGCGTGGCGCCGATGGCGGGGGTTTCTCCGCTGGTCGGCCCCATCGGCGTGCCGCAGCGGCTGCGCACGCGCAGCGCCATCATGGAAATCGAAGGCCGCCTCGCCGGCAGCGACGGCCTGGCGGGCAACCGCATGGGCGCGACCGAGCTGCGCAGCGTGATCTTTCGCGACAGGAACCTGGCCGGCATGCTGGTGATGGACGACCTGCGGGCCGCCTGTGCCAGCGCGGGCACGTCGCTCAGCGTCGAGCAGGCGCAGGGCTGCCGCGTGCTGACGGCGTGGGACCGCACCAGCAATGCCGATTCGAAGGGCGCCGCGCTGTTCCGCGAGTTCTGGCGCAAGGCCAAGGACATTCCGAAGGTGTGGCGCCAGCCCTTCGACCCCGCACAACCCGTGACCACGCCGGCCGGCCTGGACATGGCCACGCCCGCCACGCGCGAGGCCGTCTTCAAGGCGGTCGGCGACGCGGTGACCACGCTGCGCACCGCCGGCTTCGCGGCCGACGTGGCGCTGGGCGTGCCGCAGTCGCGCCTGGTGCGTGGCCAGCAGATCGCGCTGCACGGCGGCGACGAGTTCGAGGGCGTGCTCAACAAGCTGGAGTCGCAGGGCCAGTCGCTCATCGATCCGAAGGGCTACAACGTCAACTACGGCAGCAGCTACATCCAGGTCGTGACCTTCGACGCGAGCGGCCCGGTGGCCCAAGGTTTGCTCACCTACGGCCAGAGCAGCGACCCGGCTTCGCCGCGCGCCTACGACCAGCTGCCGCTGTTCGCGGCCAAGCAGTGGCATCCGCTGCCGTTCCACCCGGCCGACGTGCAGGCGCAGCGCGAAGGCAAGCCGCTGCAGCTGGCCTACTGAGCTGGTACTGAGCGGGCCTATTGATTCGGAATCCATGTCCACACAGAACCCTTCCTCCCACACCGCCGCAGGCGGGCTCGACCAGCTGGTGCGCCTTGCGCACGCGCAGCCGCTCGCGCCAGCCTGCGACCACTTCTACTTTCTGCGCCACGGCCAGACCGGGTGCAACGCGCTTCGCGTGTTCCAGGCGCCCGACGAGCCGCTGAGCGAACTGGGCCTGCAGCAGGCCGCACACGCCGCCGAGCTGCTGGCGGGCGAGCCGATCCGCACCATCGTGTGCAGCGACGCACGGCGCGCCTTCGACACCGCGCACACCGTGGCTGCTGCGCTGCGCCTCACGCCCACGGCGCACGAGACGCTGCGGGAGCGCAACTTCGGCGCGCTGATCGGCACGTCGTCGGCGAACATCGACTGGGCCTGCGAGCCCGAGGGCGGCGAAACGCTGGCGCAGTTCGTCAGCCGCAAGCGCACCGCGCTCGACGCGGCGCTGCGGCAACCCGCGCCGGTGCTGGTGGTGGCGCACGGCGGCACGCTGTACGTGCTGGCCGCGCTGCTGGGGGTGCCGGTCGATTTCACGGTGCTGGGCAACGCGCAGCCATTGCGTTTCCAGCGCACCGGCCCCACATGGGCGGTTACGCCGCTGCTGCGGCATGCAGACGGCGAGGCCTCTTTGGCGTAGAACTGCCACAAACGCCCGGAACCCGCCAAGCCGTCCACCCAACGAACAGCCACACACCATGGATTTCAAGGACCTAAACGTGCCTCAGCAGGCACGTCGCGGATCCTGTCTTGGGCCAGCGTTCAGCCTGCCGTGCAAAAACCACGCAAAAAGCTTCACCTCGCGTGAGGCTGATTGTCGGGAGGGGACTTGGGCTTGCGTGGCCCATGCTTCAGGCCCAGCGTCCTGCCGGTGCAACCCTTTTTAGGCACCCACGAGCCCTGCTGCTTGTTTTTCAGAACAGTCTGGATGAACACATTGCCGACCTCGTACCCGCCCAGATCGCCGTACCGGCTCATGCAGTACTGATCGTTAGCGGTGCCGCGCTCGTGCGCGTGACCTGACGTGAGCCAAATCCACAACCACTCGGCGCGAGTCAGCGTGAACCTTTTGCCCTGTTTGCGGGCGTTTGCCTTGTGCGTGTCGTACGCATTTACGAAGAACTCCCACTGCGCGGCGTCCATTCCCGCGAAGGTTTCATTTGCTGTCGGGTTCATCCCGATCTCCTTTTTGACCCGGACAGCGCTAGTTGCTGCCGGGGTTGCCATTGTTGGCTGTACGGCGCGGGGCCGCAATTTAGCTTTCGCCTGTCTCTCCGCCAAACGCCAGATTGAACATGACCGCTGCGGCTTCGCTCGTGAACGCGAACCCCACGGTCGCAACCTTGTCGATGTCGAACATCACGTCCCAGTCGTCGAGGTTGGCTTCGCACCACGCAATCTCGGGCGCAACCAGATCAGAGCGCAACAGGTCAGTCACGGCTTCGACGATCTGAACCCGGTCCTTAAGGTGCGTGAGCCGTGCAAGCTTTGACCTGTGAATGGGATGCGCAACTGCGCGGGTCCAAATCTGGTGTGGCAGCGCGTGGGCCGCGTCATGCACGTAGTGGTAGTCACGGAGGTTCTGCGCTGATGTGTGCGGAACTCCGTCGAAGGTTTCAAGACTCAATTTCCAACTCCAACTCTTTTGTAACCATGTGAACTAAAGCGCTTGATGAGCCAGTTAGGTGAAAAAAGACTTGGTTGCACGGCACGCAGTTGTGTCGCAACTCTCGAAAGTGGTAACATGACCAAGACCCTCAGCCTCAACAAGCAACAAACTTCGACCATGAGCTTTCTGACCGACGAACTTTCCAAGCTCGCGACCGCAGTGCCCAAGATCAACAGTAGCGAAGCACGCCGCGACCCCATGGCCAACATGCGCGTTAAGTTCGCCGAAGCAGCAGCCGCCCAGATTGCGCTGATGAAGAAAGGCGACGAAAAGGGCCGGTGGTTCTTCAAGGAACCCAGCGGGCGCTACGTCGTGACCTTTCGCAACGGGCACGTTCTGATGAAGCTGAATGGCGAGACCCACTTTGCAACGCCCAATGTCGAAGGCGCGGTTAAGCTCTTGGAAGCTGCACGCGAAGCCGCACTGCGCAAAGAACTTGACGAAGTTCTCGGCACGCACAAGCTGCAACGCAAGCCCAAGGCTGCAAAGGCGTAAGTGGGAGGGGGTAACAACTCCCCCACCCTGTAGCAAACAATTTAGTTTTTCGTAATCGATCCTTTCTGGCCCGCCTCGTGCGGGTCTTTTCGTTTGTGAGTCGGCACTCAACCGACGAATCTAAGTGTGCATCAGTGTGCAGATGTTCGTCAATCTTTTTGTTGCCATTTCCGAAAAACGCTTGATGTTTCACCATGTGAAATTACCATCGCGAGCGTCAACGGAGAATCAACATGCAAGTTAGTCGCACTTTTACGCAAACTCACGCAGCCACAAATTTCGGCATTGATGCCGAAGACTTCGCGGAAGCTGTTCAGTTCGACCACCTCTGCCAGTTCTGCTGGCCGATCTGGGTGGCGTACAAAAACGGCCAGCCGGTCGCGTGGTTCGACGAGTGCGCCGACGTTGCGCACATTCCCCGCTGACATTCACCAACTTCAAAAGGAATGTCATGGCGAAAGTCATCTGCCCCGTTGCGGGGTACAGCCAGCACGAATCGTGGTGCTACCGGAACCGCGCGATCACAACCACCGACATGGCCGAGCGAGCCAACGAAGCCACGTACACGCGTGTTTTCGACGACCCCGACTTGGCACGTCAGTTCAGGTTCGACAACCGGATCAACGCATGAGCGAGTTCCACTCCGGCCTGCGCCAGTTCACGGGCAGCGCCTGCCTGTACAAACACCCGCTCTACAAGGTGCCGGCCTACACCGAGGGGGTTCGCTACTTTCTCCAGAAGGCCGGGAATGGCGCGTACTGGCTGCTTGACCTGATTGCGACCGAGCCTGCCATTGGCAAGTTGGCACGCGAGTTCGCGTCGATCAAGCTGCATGTGAAAGGGAGTTCAGCCCGGCTGTGGGTCAACAACGGCCACCTGGGCAAAGACGTGTACGAGCGCCACATTGAGTACACCGATTGCCCCGAAGGCACGTACTCGTTCTACTGGACCGACAACGTACTCATGCTCGCAAGCGAGTACTGAGTCATGACGAAGCCCCTTGCGGGGCTTTTTCACCTTTTCCGGTCTGCCCACTTTCGGTCGGCGTCCTGAATGTGGGTGTCGAGCTTTTGTTCGACCCTCGCAAGCGCTTCCTTCGTCGCGAAGATTTCGAGCTGCTTGTTCATGGCGCTCTGGTTGACATTCAACTTCGTGACCTCGGTTGAGAGAGCGTTCAGCGTCGAGAACTGCCACGCAGCGGCTGCGATGATCGCGGCTGTGAGCAATGACATGAACAACACTTTGGCGCTGACCGTGAAGCTGTCGTTTTGGGGTGCCGGTGCTACCGGTCTGCGCGCTGCCATCAGATGCTCACAAAGGCGTTCATGCCTTGAACTGGGAAGTTCGGCACATTGAACGTGCTGTAGCCATCACCAGCACCGAAGTCCGTTCCAACTGCTGCAAACAGTCGCGCAAACTCCGTCCGACTTACGGCTGCACCATCGGCGCGGATGTGACCCACGAGTTCAGTTTCCTTGGTGTACTTGATGTGCCCCGCCGGTTCGACYTWCGGCASGAATTSGAATWCTTGTTCCATGTTTTTCTCCCTTAGAC
>NNBU01000974.1_pt1 | contig 24458 bp, 27 predicted proteins | sample 1173781 | NCBI WGS metagenome assembly NNBU01 (sample SAMN07173937, study PRJNA388173) | plant metagenome | biome: Plant school; feature: Soil; material: Symbiotic tissue of Blasia pusilla L.; isolation source: symbiotic tissue sample KVJ2 | host: Blasia pusilla | place: Norway: Troms, Kvaloya...
GCCCCTGGCATGGCTACCAGTATCGCCTGGAAGACGGATGCGCGCCACCGCCCTTCAAGGAACGGGTGCGAAAATATCGGGTGAAGATCTCTGGGCCACGTGTCCTGGTCGACCCCGTCGCCGTCCCGCTCGGGACGCGCATCGAGCCCCTTGCGATGTCTGAGGCCCTCTCGCTAGCGTCACCACCCCCGCCGAAACCAAGGACTTCGCCATGATGCCCCGGCCGCCCGATCCCGGTTTTTTTATAGGCTATGCGAAGCGGGTCCCGCCGGCGATCGCGCAGTGTGCGCTGCTCTTCGGCGTGTTCTTCCTCTGCGGCCTCGCCTCGGCCTCCCTCGCGCTGTCGCTTTCCACGCAAAACCCCGGTTCCGGTGGCTATGTCGACGAGCTGCGCGGCGGGAAACTGTCCGGCGTTGTGGAATTGCGACCCTATCCCATTCTGCGGGTGCCCGCTCGGGAGGGCAGAGGCCCGCGCGCCATCATGCTCTCGGGGCAGGGCAAGGCCGGTGTCGCCGCCGAGGCCGGTCCGCTCGATGGACAGTGGGCCGAGGTGTCCGGCATCTTCGTCAAGCGTGGCGACCTCGACATGCTGCTGGTGGGTGGCAAGCCGGGTCTGGTCGGCGTCATCCCGCCCGAGGATGCGGGTTTACTCAGGGCGCCAGTGCCCCTCGGCCGCTGGCGTCTGACCGGCGAAATCTGCGATGGCAAGTGTTACGCCGGCGCCATGCGGCCGGGAACCGGGCTTGCGCACAAGGCCTGCGCCAATCTCTGCATCACCGGCGGCGTGCCGCCCGTGTTCGCCTCAACCTCGCCGGTCGAGGGGCGTGAATTCCTGCTGTTGGCAGGCTTCGACGGAGGGCCCTTGCCGCGCGCGTTGCTGGATCGCACAGGCGAGTTGATCGAGCTTCAGGGCGAGGTCGAGCGGCGCGACGATATCCTGATCTTCAGGGTCGAGCCGCTGGCCATGCGGGAGATGGGTTCATGAGCGAGGACGGGCATCCTTCCCCCGTGCGCCATCTCGCAGGGCTCACCCTCGTCGCAGGCCTTGTGTGGTGCCTTCTCATCCTGTGGTCATCCGGGCCGATGCTTCTCCGCGGCACCATCTTTGAGGATCTCTTCATCATTGCCTATGTCGCGGGCGCTTTCGGTGTCTTGACACTGGCCGAGAAGATCGTTGGCGCCTGGGTGAGGCACTGAGACGGACCGAAGGCTGCAAGGAAACGCTTAAGGATCAACCCGGGAGCCCCTATGGCAACGCAGATCACCCCACAGCCAGTCAAACCGGAGACCAACACCCAGGATGGGATCGCCGTTTCTGGCTATGACGTCGTTGGCTATTTCGCCAACGGTGCGCCGACAAAGGGTTCCAACTGTCACCAGGTGCATTACGGCGATGCTGTCTATCTCTTTGCATCCGCCGCCCATCGGAATGCCTTTGTTGAGAACCCGGAGCAGTATCTGCCGCAATATGGCGGCTATTGTGCCTTGGTGTGGCATCCGGCTACAAGGCATCAATCGACCCGTCGGCCTTCACTCTTGAAGACGGCAAGCTTTACCTCAATCACAACGCGGCAGTTCAGCAGGACTGGCGGCAGGACCTCTCCGGCAACATCCGCACAGCAGATGGTACCTGGCCGACTGTCAGGGCGCGGTGAGGCCTCGCCGAGACAATATCAGCCAATGTCCGCGTCAGGGTCTAGGAGCCGCAGTACCGCCTCGCGATCCGCATCGAGATGCGGCGGGCGGCTGCGATACTGGACTGGCGTCACCGACATCTTGAGTGGATTGCCGAGCAGACGAACCGGATCCTCCGCCTCATCGCCTGGCAGTTCCACCACCATGCCACGCGCCAACGTGTGGGGATCGGTCAAGACGGTATCGATCGTGGCGACGCGGCCAGCCGGCACCCCGACGCCGAGCAGGCGTTGCTCCCAAGACAGCGCGGTGTCCTTGCCGATTTCCGTTTGGATTAAGGCCTGCAATGCCTTGAGATTGGCGAGCCTGTCCCTATTTCTGCGAAACCGGTCGTCGGTGGCAAGGTCCCCCCGCCCGATCGCCTCGGCAAACCGCAGGAACTGCTGGTCGTTGCCGACGGCGACTGCCAGATGTTCGTCGGAGGCCGCAAATGTCTGATAGGGAGCGATATTCGGGTGCGCATTGCCGAGACGCTTCGGCACTCGACCTGACACCAGATGATTTGTCGCTGCATTGATCAGCCAGGCAACCTGACTGTCGTAAAGAGCAAGGTCGATATGCTGGCCTTGACCCGTGCGGTCGCGATGTCTGAGCGCCGCCAGCACGCCGACGGTCGCATACATGCCGCACATCACGTCGGCGATCCCGACACCCACCTTCACCGGCTGGCCGCCGACGGTGTCCGGCTCGCCGGTGATGCTCATGATCCCACCCATGGCCTGGATCAGGAAATCATAGCCGATCCGGTCGGAATAGGGACCCGTCTGGCCAAAGCCTGATATCGAGCACCAGATGATGTCAGGTTTGATGGCTCTGAGGTCCTCATAGCCGATGCCGCGACGGGCGAGATCGCCGGGTTTGTAATTCTCGACCACCACATCCGAAATGGCCACCAGCCGGCGCAGCAAGGCGACACCGTCTTCGCTGGTGATATCGATGGCGATCGATTTCTTGTTCCGGTTGGCACAGAGGAAATAGGCACTGAGGTCGCTGTCATTGCCCTCGGCATCGGACAGAAACGGTGGCCCCCAACTGCGCGTATCGTCGCCAACGTCAGGCTTCTCGACCTTGATCACCTCGGCGCCAAGATCGGCCATCAGCTGCGTGGCCGTCGGCCCGGCCAGAATGCGGGACAGGTCCAGGACGCGTAATCCGGAAAGGCTGCCAGGGGCAAGCTTTGTCTGGTCTTGGCGCATCGCTTCACTCGTCTCCGATGTCATGTCGTGTCATGCCTTCCAGGGGGCGGCCTTGAACCAGGCAACCAGATATGCGGTGGCGATCAGCAGAGCGAAGCCGGTGAGATTGGCAAGCGCCGTCCACAAAGGCGTGCGCCCAACATGATCGAGCCAGATGCCGATGATCTGTGCGACGACCATGCCCGTGGTGAAGACGGCGAGGGATTGTTGCCCAACCTTCATCAGCACGCGGGTGGCGGGATAGACACGCGGATGGATCAATCGCTGTCCCCCGACGCCCACGACATGGAAGGCGATATAGGCAAGCGCCACGAAGTGGATCAGCCGCAACAGGCCAAACATGGTCTTGTCGGTTAGCGGGTGAAGGGCGTGAGCGGCCTCCCGGAAAAAGGTGGACGTGTCGAGCACCATGTACCAGGCGAAGGGTACGGTGACGACAATGATCGCAATGGCCAGCGCCATCACCCAGCGATTGTCGGGCGGGGGAGCAATCGTGCCACGCATCAGGAAGAACCCGAGGAAGAAGATCAGCTGCCAGCCGAAGGGATTGAAGAACCAGGGCCGATCGGACCATGGCTCCGCCGGCAAATGCACGAGATAAAACTGGGCGGATAGCCAAAGGACGGCCATCAAAAATAGCGGCAGATGGCGGTGGATCCGCTCGGCCAGCAGCATCACCGGCATCAGGGCTAGGATCACCATATACATCGGTAGAATGTCGAAGTAATTCGGCACATAGGTGAGCGTCATTAGTCCGATGAAAATCGGCGCGGGGTCGGTGAACAGTGGAACGAGATTGATGCTCTCAATATACGAAGTCCCATCGGGCTTGTTGCCGGCGACGGACATCAGGGTAACGATCACGATGAAGACGCAGATATGCGACCAGTAGATCTGCCAGATCCTCTGGATCACGCGTGCCGACAGCATGACGATGCCCTCTTGGTCAAACAGTCGGCCAAAGGCAATCGCCGATGCCATGCCCGATAGGAAGACAAACATTTCGGTGGCGTCCGAAAACCCGAACCGTGCCGGTATCCACAGGGCCCAATGATCGTTCGGCACATGCGCTAGGAGAATGATCAGCATCCCGATGCCACGAAACACATCGAGGCGCGGGTCGCGCGGGCGCTTGACGCGCGGCGGCAGGTCGGGCCTGACGGCCAGATCAGAAGGCGTTTTTGTAAGCATCGGCATCAAAGCTGCATGAGATGAGGGTAAAGGTCGAACGGCCTTCGGCGGCCGCCAGCGCCCGGCGCAAATCGTCGGCGGTCTCGGCGCGAACGCCATGACCACCAAAGCCGGTCGCAATGGTGGCAAAGTCGGTCTCGCCGAGCGAGACACCAGCCGACGCAAGGCCGGCAGAGGCTTGCTTCAAGGCGATGAGCGCGAGGCTCTTATCCTGGAAGACGACCACCGTGACGGGGTGGCCGAGGTCCCGCAGTGTCGCCAGCTCACCAATTCCCATCTCCAACCCGCCATCGCCCATCACGGCAAAGACACGGCGTTGCGGATCTGCAACCTTTGCACCGATCGCCAGAGGCAGCGCGGCCGCCATTGTACAGAAGCCGGCGGACTGCAGGAGGGACAGAGGCCGCGCGGCAACCCATTTCTGCGAGAGCAGGATCCGGTGCGCGCCACTGTCGACCGTCACCATGCCATCCGGGCCGGCGGCCTCGTTGAGCAGGTCGATGATCACATGCGGCCCCCAGTCCGAGCGCGTCGCAAAGATCTCGGCGACCTGTTTCCGGGCGCGAACCGGTTCGCCGTCCGACCAGGATGTCTTGGGATGCACGGCAGTCGCCAGCGCCGCGGTCGCCTCTGCCGTATTGGCAACAAGCCGAATCGCGGCATGGTGCATGGCATGATCGGGCGCCGCCGTCGTGATTTCGATAATCCTGTCCGGATCCGCTACGGGGTCCAGCCAGCCGAGCCGCATCTCGATGGGATCGTAGCCAATCATCAGAATCAGATCGGCGCGGCGGATCAGGTCGAGCATGATCGTATCGGCGAGCGGCGAAAGGCCTGCACCGCCGAGAGACAGCGGATGGGTCTCCGGGATCAGTCCCTTGCCCTTGTAGGTCGTCAGCACCGGTGCGCCGATCGCTTCGGCAAGGCGCAGGACATGTGGCCCTGCATCCGCCCGTGCCGCCTCAAAGCCTGCCAGGATCAGAGGCCGCTCAGCCTTGGACAGATGTTGCGCGAGCGTCAGGATCGCCGGATCTGCGGCGCCGATTGCAGGTGCAAGCAGGGTTGTCGGGGCAATCACCCTCGGCCGGGCATCGATCATCGCCGCGACGGCGGGGGAGAGATCGAGATGCACCGGTCCCATCGGATGCGTCAGCGCCAGTGCCAGCGCCCGGGCGACGGTCGGTCCGGCACTCTCACGCTCGATCTCGAAACTCGCCTTGACCAGGGGCCGCAGAAGTTGGGCGTGATCGATGACCTGATGCGTATAGCAGGCCCGCGTGGCCCGGTCGACGATGCCGGAGATGACGACGAGCGGCACATGCTCCTGGGCCGCATCTGCAATCCCGTTCACGGCATTGGCGAGACCAGGCCCCACGGTAGTGACCAGAAGGCCGGGTGTCCCGGTGGTCACGCTCGCGCCTGCCGCCATCGAGGCCGCTGCCGTCTCGTGGCGGGCGAGGTGAAAGGTGATCCCCGCCTGTTCCAGCCCGTCGATCAGGGTCACGACCTCGCCGCCCGGCATGCCGAAGGCATGGCGGACCCCGTGTGCGTAAAGGGTGGCGGCGATGGTGTCAGCCACCCGTGCGGGCGTTTCGGATGTCGGGTCAGGCATGGAGCGAAGGCCTCTCGCAGAATCGTGAAGCAGCGGCAAATTGCGGCACTTCACCAAAGACTGTAGGTGGAAAGCAGGGCTTGGGGCAGGAGACGACGGGGTGGCTTTTCAGCGAATTTTGATCGTGGCGGCAGGACTTCTGGCGCCGGTCGCGGCCCTTGCGGCCGAATGTGGGGACGCCGTCCCCTGTGGTGTGGAGGACGGTTCGTATCGCATCGAGATGCCGGCTTCCGGACCACCGAAAGGTGTGCTGATGTTCTTCCACGGATACAAGAGTTCCGCCGAACTGCAGATGCAGCATCGGGCGCTTGTGGAAGTTGCCCATGCCCACGGGCTCGCCTTTGCCGCCATCGATGGCCTGAACGGCACCTGGTCCCATCCCAATGCCCCCGGCCATTATCGCGACGAAAAACGCTTCATCGGTCACGTGTTCGATGATCTGCAGACGCGCTTCGGGTTCACCGCAAAGACGACGCTGGTCGGCGGCTTTTCCCAGGGCGCATCCATGGCCTGGTACACCCTCTGCCAGCAGGGCGGGCGCATAGCGGGTGCAGTGACGTTTTCCGGCGTTTTCTGGGATCCGCTGCCGAAGCCGCGGGATTGCGTCGCGGACATGCCGCCGGTGGTGCACATCCATGGCTCGGCGGACAACACGTTTCCCCTGAGCGGCCGAGCGATTGGCTCGGACTTTCACCAAGGCGACACCTTCAAAAGCATCGCCCTTCTCCGCGAGCGCGAGAGCTGCCAGATCGAGACGAAGGTCGAGAAGACGGTCGGCGGCATTGCCTGCGAGGTCACGCCCGATTGCAATCGGGGCGAGGTCGCACTTTGCATTCATGACGGTGGTCATCAGGTGCGCCCGGATCATCTCGATGCGGCGCTCCGGGAACTCGGCTTCTGACAGGCGAACCCGCGCGCAATCTGCATGGCGCACGGGACCCGGGGCTGCGGGCTGCTGCTCCGGCAGGGTGATCACCGTTCACGCCACCAGACGACATAGGCGACGATCAGCCCGAACAGCCAATGACCGACCAGCGATGCCCAGGTCAAAGGAATGAAGCCGAGAAAGGCGGGCAGGCCGGCAATCAGATGCGCCATGACATAGAGCGCGAAGATCCACAAACCCGTTCCGAAGCCGAGCCCGGTGAGGAACAGAGGCAGGCCGGGAACGATCATTCGCTGCAATGGCCGGGCGATGAACAGATAGCCGATGGGATAAAACACGATCCCGACGATGGCGTGGATGATCTCCCCCGCAAGACGGCTCTGGAAGCCAAAGACGCTCTGAACGAGGCCCGCGGGTTCAAGCGCGCCGCCGACGAGAAGCGGCGTGATGCCGCGCGCCCAGACCTCCCAGGTCAAATCGGCTGCAAGCCCCGCGATGAGGATGGTCATTAGCAGCCCGGTGGATAGGCGCGGAATGAGCGGTGTGCGTGTAGTCTGCATGTCGGTCATGGTCATGGTCGTACCCCTTAATGTACGTCGATGGATTGCGTGTGTGTGGAGAAGCTAAAGTGCCATATGCATTTCGATCGAACCGAGCAGCCGATCTTCGGCGCGCAGTCGGCAGCGCATGTCGCGAATGCGGGACAGCCCGGCGCGGTCGCCATTGGTGCCCGCAGCCTTTGCCACCGCGAGCAGGAAGAAATCGCGCTGGGCATTGCTCCCGCCGATCATCGGCATATCGAGGACGAGTTGATCGAGCCTCTGCCGATCGGCGGGCGTGCTCATGCCGGCAATGATCCGGGCGAGCGGGATGCCGACCTCTGCCGCGACCCTTGCCTGATCGCCGCTGCCGGTCGCCTTGCGCTCCAGCCCGCTGATGACCTCGCTGACCCCGGTGTCATCACCGATGGCCGCGAGCGCCGCCAGGGTATGGAGCGAAGCGAAGACAAGCGTCGTGTCATGCCGCCGCTTCACGGCCGTCTCCGCCAAGTCCGCCCATCGGGAGCCGACATCGACGCCGGTCTGGTTGAGTCGCCAGAGCAGCGAGATCGCGTTGGCCATGTCGCGGAAGTCATCCGTCTGTTGCGGACGGACTTCCTCGTCATAGATCTTCAGAACATGCGCGTGATCACCGCGCTCGAGATGCAGCAGCGCCAGATGCCAGGCCATGTGGAAGGCAAAATTGTTGCAGCGAGACCAGGAGCTACGGCTGCCTTCGAGCCAGGCAATGCCGGACGCGGTTTCCCCGCGCATCTCGTGCACGTGGGAGACGGCATGCAAACCCCAGGCGTCGTCGGGCTGCAGCTGAACCGCGCGTTCGCCGGCCGCTTCTGCCGCGTCGTAGAAGCCATGTTCTTCGAGTGCGAAGGCATGACAGCCGAGCAGGAAGCCTGCGGCTGGGAGGGTTTCGTTCCAGACCTCCATTACCCGATGGCTTGCGGCCAGCATCCCCTTGGCATCCCCGAGCATGAAGCGCAGGGCATGGGAGATCTTAAACGGTAGGAAGGTGGCCGGTCGTTCTCGAAAACCGTCGTCCAGCCGAAGGGCGGCCATCTTAAACGAACCATTCACCGCAGCGTCGAGCGCATGCACCAGAACCTGTTCGTCTCGTGTCCCGCCGTCGCGATTGGCCATCGCCCGCCGTGCTGCAGAAAGCGCGTCCGCTGCCGGGCTTTGCAGTTCCGATCGGGCGAGGATCAAGTTCGCAAAACCCTTGAGCGCGAGTGCCGCGACATGATCGGGATCTGCCGACAGGGTCGATTGCAGCGCGACGCCGGTGTTGGGACTATGGGCGGCAAGACCATGGACCGCCGCCTCGAAAGCCGCTTCCGCGGCTGAGCTGACCGTGCTCGTCGAAAGGTTGTAGACATCAAGTCTCATTCGTTCGGCTCCTTGAAAGAACCATCACGATCCGGATGTTGGAGACCAAGAGTGTTGAGGAGTTCTTGCCCGACAGGTTGGCGAACACTCTCGGAGACCAGGCTCCTCGTGATCTTCAGCCCGCGCACATAGGTTCTGCAATTTTTGCATTGCGACAGATGAAAAGACACCATCACCCGGGTCCGCATCGAACCTTCCCGGTTGATATAGTCATTGGCAAGGTTTGGAATTTCTCTGCAGCTCAGCAATGCCGTTCGCCTCTTGGTTCAAACCCGGTCGGGTTCTGCCCGTAAGACTTGGCCGGACCGGGAACGTTACAACATTCCTTTCACGCTTGCGTGATGGTCAGTCGTCTTTCCGATAAGCAGGGTCTCGATCTCGGCGCGGATCCGATTGCGGGCCCGGTGCAGCATGACCCGCTGGTTTTCGGGGCTGAGTTCGAGAAGCTCGCAGGTTTTCGCGGCGTCATGACCCTCGACGTCCCGCATGATGAGAACCGCTTTCTGCGCCGGCGGAAGACGATCGATCATGTCGCGAACATGGTTCCACAACTGTCGCCCGGCAAAAATCCGCTCCGGGCTCAATTCGTCAAAAGAGCGCGGTGCCTCGGTCCAGTGCCCCGTCGCATCGAAGCGTGATGGCGACACGGCATCAATCTCGTCACCATGATCGTCTTCCTGTGCGAGCGGTGCGTACCGTCCTTCACGCTTGGCATGGGTCTTTGCCTTGTTGAGCAGAATGGCAATGATCCAGGTTGAGAGGGCCGCCTTGCCTTCAAACCTAGAGATATTCGCAATTACCGAGAGCCATGTCTCCTGAGCCACATCCTCAGCCGTCGCTCGGTTCTTCACGATGGTCTGCGCCAAGCCAACCAGTGCAGCATGGTGACGTTCGACCAGGAGACGAAGTGCCTCCGGATCGCCACTGCGAAGCTGATCTAGGAAAAGTCCATCCGCATGAATCCGCAGGCCAAAACCGATCGCGGCAACGAAAAATGTGAAGCCCATTTTTACTCCGCTCAGCGCAAGCTTCCCGAACATCTGCCAGTTATTTAGCGGCGCTAAAAACAGGAAAGTAAAGGTCGTGAAGACTGCGTCTCAGGAATTTGTCCGATTTCAACATATTCAAGGGTGAGGCCAAGGGCTTGTCATACGGCATCAGAACTGCACTGTTTAGCGTACACCCAGATTCGTCCGACCAACGCTCAGTCTCAGCCTGAAGCCTGAGCAGCTCGGCCGATTATTTGCTTTCTGATCGAGTCAGGCATTGGTGCCCGACGGTTCAGAATGCACAGGAAACGGGGCTGGCCGATTATGTCGCCTTGTCACGGCCGAATTTACTTCAAGGCACCCATCCAAGTGTCCGTTTTCCTCGATTTGAATGATTGGAGCGGACTGTCTATGAACGGCGTCTTGCGTAAATGATTTCCGCTATGAGCCTTCTATTCTGCCGCTACGAAAAATTCAGGCGTTCTCCCTAAGCAGACATAGAATCAGCATTCAAAATGCGCACCTTCTGATGCGCCTAGCCGACGTTGGCGTCGATCCATGTCCGCGTCTGCTCAAGAACTTCGTCCGACAATTCAGGGTCGTCGACCGCTCTGGCCAGAATGACGGCTCCGACCATGGCCGCCCAACTTCCGATGGCTGCTCGGCGGGCCTCCTTTGAACCTTTGTCTGGAAGGGCCTGCTCAATGCGCGCGATCTGGCTGCGCAGTCCTTCAGTCATGGCGGCTTTGGCTGCGGGTGTCTGGTGGCGAATGGCCGCAGCGAGGCCTGCAGTCGGGCACCCATTGCCGGGATTATCCCGGTGACGGGGCGCCAGATAGGAGCGGATGAAGCCATTGAAATCGCCGTCCCCAAAACTGGTTGCCGCAAGCCCATGCGCCAAGGTCTGGGCGACCAGATCGTCCTTCGATGTAAAGTGGCCATAGAATCCGCCATGGGTCATGCCGGCAGCCTTCATGACCTCAGCGACGCTGACCGCATCGAACCCCTTTTCCTTAAACAAGCGGCTTGCGACGTCCAGAATCCGACGACGGTTTTCCGCCATCTGTTCTCGGCTGACTTTCATTTTCAATATTCTCCGAGCTGCCTATTGACATATACATGATGGCCATCATATTTAAATTCAATCATGATGATCGTCATGAATATAGGATCAACCTTAGAAAAGAGCAATCCAAAATGAGTCAGTTTCCCGCAGTCCTGATCACCGGCGCCTCCACGGGCATTGGCGCAACCTATGCCGACCGCTTTGCGCGTCGAGGCCATGATCTCGTGCTGGTCGCTCGAGACGTGGTGCGAATGGAGGCGCTTGCGAGCCGTCTGCGCCAGGAAACCGGCGTCGCCATCGATATCCTCCCGGCCGATCTCACCAAGGCTGAGGATCTGGCCAAGGTCGAGACCAGGCTGCGCGACGACGCCCGCATCGGCGTTCTCGTCAACAATGCTGGAACGGCGATCGGTGGAGGATTCGTAGACCAAAGCGTCGATGACATGACCCGACTTATTGCGCTCAATGCCACTGCACTCGTTAGGCTTTCAAGCGCGATTGCGCCCCGTCTTGCCAATGCAGGCGAAGGCGCGATCATCAACATTGGTTCGGTCGTCGGGCTTGCCCCGGAATTCGGCATGACCGTGTATGGCGCGACCAAGGCTTTTGTCCTGTTCCTGTCCCAGGGACTTGCCCATGAGCTCGGGTCCAAGGGTGTCTACATCCAGGCCGTGCTGCCCGCGACGACCCGAACCGAGATCTGGGATCACGTCGGCGCCGACGTGAACGCCATGAGCAATGTCATGGAAGTGGGCGATCTGGTGGATGCCGCTCTCGTCGGCTTTGATCGCCGCGAACCGGTGACGATCCCGCCGCTGCACGACGGCGGACAGTGGGACACGCTTGATGGCGCGCGCAAAGCGATGCTCGGCAATTTCGCCAATACGCTTCCTGCTGAACGCTATCGTACGCAGACGTGAGCTTTCCCACGTCGCTGAATCCACTCTGATCCAGAGAAACATCAAAGTGATATCGTGACCGAGACCACGGTCTTCGTGTCGACCAGCGTTGGCGCCATCTCGCTTGCAAACCGCATCGTCATGGCGCCGCTCACCCGCAATCGAGCCGGTGCTGGCTTCGTGCCCGGCAATTTGACTGCCGAGTATTATGCCCAGCGCGCGTCTGCAGGGCTGATCATTTCCGAAGCCCCCAAATTTCGCAGCAGTGGCAGGGCTATTAGGATACACTAGGGATCTTCATCCAGGCGCAGATCAACGGTTGGCGCAAGGTAACCGCCGCCGTGCACGAGAAGGGTGGACTCATCGTCCTTCCGTTCTGGCATGTCGTGCGTATCAGCCATGTCGCCCTTCAGCCGAAGGGTGGCGCACCAGTCGCAACGTCCGCAATCCGGGCGGACGCCAAGACATTTGCCAACAATAGCTTCGTTGATGTTTCAGAAGCTGGTGCTGCCGCTGGCCTGGCCACCTCTCATCATATCATCGCACAGGACTATCAAGGGATCGGGCTTTCCGGGGGATTGCCCCGATGACGAGCGACGAGATGGCCGGCGATGTGTTCGGCTTCATCAACTAGCTTGATTCTTCGCAAGGCCTAGGGTCGTCAGGCGCCGTAGGAACTGGGACGCATTGGCATTCCCGTGGTCGTGGCCAACGGGGAGATCTCTTTCCGGGTGAAACAAACTGATTATGTGCTCGAGGCCGCAGCACGATGATTCTGCGGCCTCGATGACGAATGTTCAGAACGTCAGGACTGAATGAAGGCCAGCAGATCGGCGTTCAGGACGTCGGCATTAACGGTCAACATGCCATGCGAGAAGCCGGGATAGGTCTTGAGTGTCCCGTTCTTCAGAAGCTTGATGGCCTTGTGAGCCGAGTCGGCAATCGGAACGATCTGATCGTCTTCGCCATGCAGGACCAGCGTCGGCAGCGTAATGGTCTTCAGGTCTTCAGTCTGGTCGGTTTCAGAGAAAGCCTTGATGCCATCATAGTGGGCCTTGGCGCTGCCCATCATGCCCTGACGCCACCAATTCTGGATCACACCTTCCTGTACATTCGCACCGTCACGGTTGAAGCCGTAGAAGGGGCCTGCCGGAACATCACGGAAGAATTGGGCGCGGCTCGCTGCGAGGGCGGAGCGGAAGCCGTCGAAGACCTCCATCGGTAGGCCTTCCGGATTGGATGCCGTCTTCAGCATGATGGGCGGAACGGCGGAAACCAGAACCGCTTTCGCGGTGCGACCAGAGGGCTGACCGTGGTTTGCCACGTAACGGGCAACCTCGCCGCCACCGGTGGAGTGGCCGATGTGTACGACATTCCTGAGGTCGAGTGCCTCGACCACGGCGAAGGCGTCGGAGGCGTAGTGGTCCATATCGTGGCCGTCAGACACCTGGGCGGAACGGCCGTGGCCGCGGCGGTCATGGGCAATGACGCGGAAACCCTTGGAGAGGAAAAACAGCATCTGCGCGTCCCAGTCATCGGAGGACAGCGGCCAACCGTGGTGGAACATGATCGGCTGTGCATCCTTCGGACCCCAGTCCTTGTAGAAGATTTCAACGCCGTCCTTGGTGGTTACATATGCCATTGTCTTGTCTCCGTCGGTTGATGTGGTGGTGGATGCAGCCAGGGCTGCGGAGGGAAATCTAGGAAGAAGCGCGGTTGTCGCCGCAATCGTGGCAGCTGTCGTGAGAACGCTGCGGCGGGTCATCGGAAGAAAGTCAGAGGTCATTGTCGCTGCCCTTTGAGGTGTTGTTGATCTCATCAGGCGAGGCGTGTTCGTCTGATGAGGAGATCATGCCGAAGTGAAGGCGTTGCGACAATTGTTGGAATAGTTCCGATTTGATTGTCATTTTCGCAATAATCAGGTGTCGCAGTCGCCTGATCGGCCCTCTCAGTCGCCCAGACAATAAAGCCCCGCGCTTGCCAGCGCGAGGCGAAAGACGCAACCATGACGGGACGGGTTCAGACCATCCCCGGCCGCCTGATCGCCAGGAAGTGGCGTACAAGCGGCTTGTCCGAGCCAACGTGATAGGCAAGCACCTTGCCCTGTATATCGGCATCCGCATGGGAGACGCGCTTGTGCTGCCGAAGATGTTCCGCCCAGGATTCCACCATGAACCATTCGACGATCTTCTCCGGATCGGCGGAATCTTCCGTGACACCCCATCCATAGGCGCCATCGCGGCGGCGCTCCTCCGACAGCTTGTCAATAGCGTGAAGGAACGCCGTACGATGATGTTTTTCGACACGGTACTCGATGAGGATCAATACGGGACCGCGATCATGGGCGACGGGTTCCGCGACCAGAGGTTCCGGCCAGTGGTTGGATGGCACCATGTCCATATCGCCCGAAGGCAGCTTAACGCGATGCATGATGAAGCCTGCCGCCAGCAATCCAACGGCCCCGACCAGAAGCGTGGCGGGCACGCCCGCAGCGTCGCCGCCCGCACCCCAACCAAGGCTTCCTGCCGTCATCGCGCCATTGAAGACGGTGAGGTAGACGGCGAGCCCACGACCCCGTACCCAGTTTGGCAAAACGGCCTGGGCTGCGCCATTCAACGTCGTGAGCGCTGTGATCCAGGCTCCTCCGAGAAAGAGAAGAACGAGTATGGCCACCCACTTCGGTGGTGCCAGCGAGAGAGCACCCATGACAAGTGCGGTAACAACTGCAGAGCCGAGCAACAGCGCATCCGCATCGAAGCGCGTGCGAAGGCGCGGCATGACGAGAGCGCCGGCAATGGCACCGGCACCGACGGAACCCAGCAAGATGCCATAAAAGCCAGCATCCCCGCCGAGCATCTGCCGGGCAACGAGCGGCAGCAGCGCCCACACAGCGCTGGCGAAGGCGAAGAAGATGGCGGCTCGCAACAGCACCACATGTAGCGGACGGCTGGCACGGGTATAGCGAAGACCGGCGCGGAACGCCCCAAGGAAGCCTTCCGCCAGCGCATCATCGGCATTTCTGGCGCGCGGCCACCAGATCAGTGCGGCAATGACGATAAGGTAGCTGGCGACATCCGCGCCATAGGTGACGCCTGCCCCGAAGGCCGCGAGCAACAGGCCGCCCGCCGCCGGGCCGATGGAACGGGCAATATTGATACCCAGCGAGTTCAGTGCAACAGCGCTTTTCACATCCTCGCGTTTCACCAGTTCCGGTACAATGGCCTGCCAGGTCGGACCCATCAGAGCAGCACCTATGCCACCCATGAAAGTGAGACCTATCAGGGCGCCGACCGAGAGCAAACCGGTATTGGCGAGAACCATTAAGGTCGCACTGACACAGGCCAGCAGCACTTGCACCGCGATCAGGAATTTGCGGCGGTCCAGGATATCGGTGAGCACACCAGCGGGAATGGCGAGTAGAAAGATCGGCAAAGTCCCGGCGGCCTGCACCATGGCGACTGCAGCCGGCGAGGCTGAAAGATCGGTCATCAACCATGAGCTTGCGACATCGCGCATGAAGCTGCCGGTGTTGCCGAGTACGGTTGCAGCCCACAGCACCGCGAAAACCGGCTGATAAAGCGGGGCGAATGTGCCTGTTGAGGATTTGGCGCCGCTCATGGCTTGGATCCTTTCGCAAGATCGGAAATGGCAACGAGGACGAAGGCGCCTGCCAGTCCGAGGTGTTCGAAAAAGGCATTGGTGGCCATCATTCGGTCCATGCCCGGTGCCATTTCCCAGAAGCGCAGGGCAATCAGCGTGGCCATCAGGGTGAATCCCGCAAGTGCGAGCGCGGCCAGCCAGCGGAAGTAGCCGGTGACGACCATGGCCGAAGCGGTGAGTTCGAACAGGATGACAATCACGGCAAATCCTGTCGGTGGGGTCAGGCCGAAATGCTCCATTTCAGCAATTGCACCTTGGAAATCCGCAATCTTGGTGAGCGGGCCCTGAATGTAAGCGGCGCACAGCGCTATGAGGGCCAGGGTTTTCACCATGGGCCGGGTCAGTAGGTTCCGTAAAACACCGTCAGGCTGAGTGGAAAGGTTAGGGGAAGGCATCACGATTTCCTCTGTTCTGGAGAAACTTGCAGGGGTCTGATGCGGTGAGTGTGCAGGCGCCAGGGGCGCACAACAATTGCAATAATATTTTCGAGTTTGTTGCGCTGGGTGAAATAGTTTGACCGGTCTCAATCAATGCATGGCGGCAAAGACTCTCTGCCGCCATGATTTTCCGATACTCTCGCGAACTCACACTGCCCAGCACGAGCAGCCAAGGGCGCCAAAGAAGCCCTGGAGATCCTTGATCGGGAGCTGCGAGGTCCAGGCACCGGCATGATCGTGTCCGTGGACATTGCAGTCATTGGCGCAGCCGCAAGAAACAATAGCCTTCCGCCGCAGGGAATGGCGTCCAGCGCCGTCCGGCTCGCCCCAGGCGGCATAGCCACCGAATGTGCGCGCTGGCGACCAATCCGGCATGGCCGGCGGGACGGGGTTTTCATCCAGTTTCGCAAAATCGCCTGCGCCGTAGACGATCTTGCCGCCGACCATGGTCAGTTCCGAAGTGAGGAACGAGATTTCGTCTTCCGCGCAGGAGAAGAAGTCCTTGTCCGGGACAATCAGGTCGGCAAACTGCCCCTTCTCGATCCGGCCCTTCTTGCCCTCTTCATTGGAGAACCACGTTACCTTTTCCGTCCACATGCGCAGCGCCGTTTCACGATCGAGGCAATTGGCGCGGGGATAAAGCTGCATCCCGCCGACCGTTTTGCCGGTCACCATCCAGGACAGTGACACCCACGGATTATAGGAGGCGACGCGTGTTGCATCCGTTCCGGCAGAAACATTGACGCCCTTTTCCAGCATGCGGCGGATGGGCGGGGTTGCTTCCGCCACGCCATGGCCATATCGCTCCACGAAATACTCCCCCTGATAGGCCATGCGATGCTGGGTCGCGATGCCGCCGCCGAGCGCGGCGATGCGGTCGATGGAGCGTTCGGAAATCGTTTCCGCATGGTCAAAGAACCAGTTCAGCCCCTCCAGCGGAATGTCCTTGTTGACCTTCTCGAAGACATCAAGCGCCCGGGTGATGGTCTCGTCATAGGTCGCGTGCAGACGCCAGGGCCAGCGGTTCTCGGCAAGGACCCGCACAACTTCTTCCAGCTCGCCTTCCATTTCCGGAGCCATTTCCGGCCGCGGCTGGCGGAAGTCCTCGAAATCGGCGGCGGAGAAGACGAGCATCTCGCCCGCTCCGTTATGGCGAAAATAATCTGTGCCCTGCTTGTATTTGACCGACGCGGTCCAGTTGAGGAAGTCTTCCTTTTCCTGCTTCGGCTTCTGCGTGAAGAGGTTATAGGCGAGACGCACCGTCATCTGGTCCTCATCGGCCAGTTTCTGGATGACTTCGTAATCGTCGGGGTAGTTCTGGAAGCCGCCGCCCGCATCGATCACGCCTGTGATGCCGAGACGATTCAGTTCGCGCATAAAGTGGCGCGTCGAATTGACCTGGTAGTCGAAAGGCAGCTTTGGCCCCTTGGCGAGCGTCGAATAAAGAATACCCGCATTTGGCTTGGCCAGCAGCATGCCGGTGGGATTGCCCTGGGCGTCGCGGGTAATTTCGCCACCCGGCGGGTTCGCAGTGTCCCGCGTATAGCCCACTGCGCGAAGGGCGGCTCCGTTCAGCAGCGCGCGGTCATAGAGATGCAGCAGGAAGACCGGGGTATCCGGTGCAATTGCGTTGATCTCTTCGATCGTGGGCAGGCGCTTCTCCACGAACTGATGCTCGGTAAATCCGCCAACGACGCGCACCCATTGCGGTGCGGGTGTGATGGCCACTTGCCGCTTCAGCATGTCCATGGCGTCGGCCAGGCTGCGCACGCCATCCCAGCGGAGCTCCATGTTAAAGTTCAAGCCGCCCCGGACGACATGGGTGTGGTTGTCGATCAGGCCGGGCAGGACGCGCTTGCCCTTGAGATCGATTGTCTTCGTCTCCGGCCCAGCAAGGGCGGCGATCTCCTTGTCATCACCCACCTGCATGAACATTCCGTCCTTGATAGCAACGGCAGTGGCGGTGGGCTTGGTACGGTCGAGGGTCGTGATGCGGCCATTGAGAAGGATGAGATCGGCAAACATGGTGGCTCTCCGGGTCAGAGGAATTTGGAGGATGAGGCCAGGATGAGAAGACCGCTCCGGCCCCCTCTCTCTGCGGGGGAGATTAGCCCTTCTGGTCTTGAGACGGCTGGCGATCTGCAGTTTTTACCGCAACGATCTTGCCTGTGGGCAAGTGGCCGAACATGTGCGGCTTGATGTGGTTCAGCCATGTCACGGCGGCCGGTTCCTTAGCCCAGAGAATTTTCGCAAACGGCACGACCTGTTCACCCAGTAGAATGCCCAAAAGACCGACAAGGGCAACAACGGGTGGCGCAGGGGAGCGCACCTGCAACAGGCTGTAGATAATCCCGACCAGCAAGCCTGCTCCGAGAGACATTAGGTAGAGTTTCATGGGGTTCTCCTCTTCGGGTTGGAACGAACCGCTCCCCCAGTTCACTGAAGGGAGCGGTCGTGCGCTTCTTACTTTGCAGGATTCGGGCCAATGCGCTTGCCATGGCTGACGCGTTCGGTGGCGCCGTGAACCATGGTGTAGGCGTAGTCCACGCCCATCCCGTAGGCGCCGGAATGCTCCTTCACCAGCGTGGTGACGGCGTCATAGGTTTCCTTGCGGGCCCAGTCGCGCTGCCATTCGAGCAGAACCTGCTGCCAGGTGACCGGAACGATCCCGGCCTGCACCATGCGATCCATGGCATATTTGTGGGCATCTGCGGAGGTGCCGCCCGAGGCATCCGCGACCATATAGATCTCATAGTCCGGGCGGTCGTTAAGGGCCGACAAGGCGAAGGTGGTATTGCAGACTTCCGTCCAAAGGCCGGATACAACGATCTTCTTGCGACCCTGGGCGGCGTTGCGGTCGAGCGCATCGCGGACATTCTGGTCATCCCAGGAGTTCATCGAGGTGCGCTCAAGAATGTCGTTTTCCGGGAACACGGCCAGCAGTTCCGGGAAAGTGTGGCCGGAGAAGGATAGTGTCTCGACCGTGGTAATGGTGGTCGGAACGTTGAAGATTTTTCCGGCCTTGGCGAGGCCAACGACATTGTTTTTCAGAACCTGTCGGTCGATCGACTGCACGCCGAACGCCATTTGCGGCTGCTGGTCGATGAAAATGAGCTGGCTGTTGGCGGGGGTCAGTACTTCGAGCTTGGACATGATAGATCTCCTTGTTGGGCTGGATGATGGTCGGTTCTCGTCTGAAGAAGCGGAACGTTTGGAGGGCGCTCGCCAGATTTCTCTGTTCGTAGAGGCGCAAAGTGCTAGGCGGCGAGGGGAGTGAGGCCAGCTTCGATCTGGCCGCGAAAGGGTTCATACTGGGCCGGAAGTTTGAGCATCTCGCCCAGATGTGCGCCATCTTCGTCCCGGTCGAAGCCGGGATCATTGGTGGCGATCTCGAACAGTATGCCGCCTGGCGTGCGGAAATAGATCGCCCAGAAGTAATCGCGGTCAATCACCGGGGTCACCTGGTAGCCTGTGTCCACCAACGCCTTCCGCACATCGAGCTGCTTTTGCCGATTTTCGACGGCAAAGGCGATGTGATGGACAGAGCCCGCGCCCTGGCGATGAAAAGCCGTCTCCGGCATCACCTTCAGGTCAATCGCATCGGCGCCATTGCCGCCGGGAATGAGGAAGCGGGTGGTATCGCCTTGCTGTTCGCTCTTTTGGTAGCCCATGAAGCTGAGCAGTTCGGACGTTGCGGCCGTGTCATGCAGGTTGAAACTGGCGCCGGCGAAGCCACGAATTGCGACATCGGCGCTAATCCCGTTTTCGGTCCAGGCCGGGCGAGTGTCGTCGTCTGTCTCGATGAGGCTTAGGGGATCGCCATCCGGGCCACTGAACCGAAGGCGTCCGGCGCCGAAAACCGTGTCGAGCGCACCAAGCTTCGCGCCACGCGCTGTCAGCCGTTCTTGCCAGAATGAGAGGGTGCCTTTCGGTACCGCGAACTGGATTTCGCCGACTTCGCCGATGCCAGGCCTTCCGCGGGTGACGCCTGGAAATGGGAAATAGGTCATGACCGTCCCCGGCGTCCCACCTTCGTTACCGTAATACAGGTGGTAGACATTGGGATCGTCGAAATTCACCGTCTGTTTGACGCGCCGAAGTCCGAGAGTCTCTGTAAAGAAGCCATTGTTCAATCTGGCATCGGATGCCAGCGAGGTGATGTGATGTAGTCCGGTGATGTCCGTAATCATAACTTTTTCCTTCGCTACCGTGCTGTCCATCTGTTGTGTGAAGACAAGCTAGCGCGGTTGCGAAGGTGACAAAATTGCAATAAAAATTGCGAATGACTTGCGGTGGATGAAATAATCACGTGAACGATTACAAGGCACTCAAGGTTTTTCTATTGGCCGCGGAGAAGCGCAATTTTGCGCAGGTGGCACGCGAGCTGGACATGACCCCCGCTGCTGTGACGCGCTCGATTGCCGCACTGGAGCAGGATCTGGGTGTGCAACTCTTTGTCCGCACCACGCGGCAGGTCTCCCTGACGACCGATGGTGCAATCTTCGCAGCCCAGATCCAACCAGCGCTCGAAACTCTTGAAACCGCTCGAAAAGATATTCGCGATACGAACAAAGTCGATCAGGGTCGGCTGCGGATCAGCGCGCCCACCTGGTTCGGGAAGGCGGTACTTCCCCCAATTCTCTCAGGATTTCGAGAGCTTTATCCAAAGATTAGCTTTGAAGTTTCGCTGTCGGACGGGCTGGTTAACATCATGGAGGACGATTTTGATCTGACGATCCGAATTTCGGCCCAACCCTCCGACAAGTTCACCATCTGGCGCAAGATCAGGGTCGTACCGCGGATACTCGTGGCCGCACCGGGAACCCGGTTTGTCGATATGACAACTCCCGACCAGCTCTCGCCCGATGACTGTCTGGCCTATAGCGGAGAAAGTCGACGCGAGACCTGGGTTCTGTCAGATGGCGGAACAAGTGTCACGATTTCTGCAGGTCGTGCACTCAGTGCCAATAGCGGGGAAGTTCTCGCTGATATGGCCGTCGATGGTGCCGGCGTTGCCATGCTGCCAGGCTTTCATATCGCCGAGCATCTGCGAACTGGGCGCTTGGTTCACGTCCTGCGCAACTGGGCGCCACCGGATCTCTGGCTCACCCTCTATTATCCGCCCTATCAGGCGCTGCCGCCCAGAATTGCTGCGTTTTCGAAGTTTTTCGAACAGCAAATCCCTGCGCTCATGACAATGATTTCTTGACGACGGGCATTCCTGCTGCCTGAAGGAGGGCTTGTAAGCCATGTATTAGCCCGAGGTCGTCGAATCGAGATGCGGGAATGGCTGACCCATGGCGGCCTTCATCAATGGGAGTTGCCCCAACTTTGATGCCAGATACGGCGCTATCCTGTCGCAGGAGCCGGACCTTGCCGGAGAGTAAATTGGCGAGACGACTAGTGCACCAGATCGCTCGCTCGCATTTTCAATGCCACAACAACCCCACCGATTGTCCAATCGTAAGTGATTGAACCGCCGAGATGTCCAGCCACGGTGCGGTGGAGCAGCTTGCTGCCGTATCCCTCGGTTGAATGTGTCGGGACATTTGCGCAGCCTTGTTCACTCCACACGATTTCAATGTTGTCCTCATTGGCCGCGCCCGAGATATCGAGCAAGCCTTGATCGGCCGACAGGGCACCGTATTTCAACGAGTTGGTCGCCAGTTCGTGGATCACGAGAGCAAGGCTGGTCGCTGCCTTTTCTCCTATGCCCATTCGGGGTACGGCCACACGGATACGGCCTGCGAAAGCGCCAAGGTCATCATAGGGTGCCAAGAGCACCGAGAACAAATCGCCGAGCAGAGCAGCGCTCCCCTGGCCGTTTGGAAGCGGCCTGACCAGATCATGGGCCCGCCCCAACGCCGTCAACCGCTGGGTCAGTTGTTTCGCCATCTCTTCCTTTGTCTCGGTCGTGCGCGAGGTGATTGACGTGAGGCCGGATGCCAAAGCGAGCAGGTTTTTAACCCGATGGCTCATTTCGCCGGCCAGCAACTCGTGACCCTCTTCTGCTTGCTTGCGCCCCGTGACATCGAGAAAGATGCCCGTCATCTTGTTGGCGGCAGGCTCACCGTTGGTCCCATGGCCTCGTGCGGAAATCCAGCGTACATCGGATGCGCTCGTCAGTATTCTGAAGTCAATTTCGAACTGACCTTCGGCCACGCGTGTTGCCTCGAAAGCCGTCCTCACACGGTCCCGGTCGGCAGGGTGGATTTGGGCAGACAGGCTTTCGAAGGTCAGCACGGTATCCGTTGAAATGCCCCAAAGGTCGAAGCCTCTGGCATCCATGACAAATTCGTCGTGTTCGACAAACCATGTCCACAGCGCGACCCCGGCGGAATCAATCGCGCTCCGAAGCTCTTTCACATTCCAGTCTGTCAGAATTGGATCGTTGTCGTTCATGGAAAGCTCTCCCGTTCAACGGTGCAGCTCACATTCCACAATCCGTAAATGACCTTACAGTCAAATGCCCACAGTAGCCAGCCAGTTCCGTGGCTGTGTATTCCGGCGGGGCGCGCCCTCCTGCGACTGCCGGCGCGGCAGCGGGTCAGGCAAAGTCGTCATCATGCAAAGCGACCGCGCAGCGGAACTTTCGTCACGCCGTCGGGTTCATCCTTCGAGACCTGCAACTAGGTCCGCAAAGAGGAAAACCCATGAAAAAGATGATTTTCGCGGCGGCGCTCGTCTGCGCCTCGGTCGTGTCTGCCCATGCCCAGACCACCACGGTTCCCGCAACAGATGGGGACACGCCGGCTATCGCGACACCGGACACACCAAACGCTGCAGCTCCTGTCGAGGGCGCAAATTCCTTTACCGAAGAACAGGCACGGCAGCGCATTGAAGCTGCCGGCTTTACCGGCATTGCCGACCTCAAGCTCGATGACCAGGGCGTCTGGCAGGCCACGGCGATGAAGGACGGCAAGTCGATGTCGGTCGCCATGGATTACCAGGGCAACGTCGTTTCCAAATAATTCTGCCGATGTGCAGAGAAAGGTCATTCCCATGAAAACCGTTACCGGACTTTTTGACAGCTACAATGATGCAAGCGCGGCCGTCAGTGCCCTAGAGGCCCGTGGCGTGCCGTCCGACGACATCAGCATCGTTTCCAACAATGCCGACAACCGCCACAAGCACGAAGATAACGACAACGGCGCCGCAGAAGGTGCTGGAACAGGTGCCGGTATCGGCGCTGTGCTCGGCGGTGCAGGCGGTCTTCTGACAGGCCTTGGCATCATGGCCATTCCTGGCGTCGGCCCGGTCGTTGCCGCCGGTTGGCTTGCAGCCACCGCCGCTGGCGCCCTTGCTGGTGCCGTGGCCGGCGGTGCCGCTGGTGGCCTGATCGGCGCACTGATGGATTCCGGCGTTACCGAAGAGGAGGCTCATGTCTATGCGGAAGGGGTTCGTCGTGGCGGCACGCTGGTCACCGCTCGCGTGGATGACGGCATGGAAGCCGAAGCCGAGGTGATCTTGAAGCAGTCCAATCGCGTCGATCCCATGGCGCGTCGTCAGGCCTATTCGGAACAGGGCTGGACGAAGTTCGATCATTCCGCTGATCCCTACGGCCCCGCCGAAATCGAACACGAGCGCGATCGGTATCGGGCTCGCACTCTCTGATGCATCCCAGTCGAGGATCGGCTTATGCCGGTCCTCGACGTCATTTTATAAGTTCATCGAACAACAGGGATGTCGGTTGGCTTTCCGGAACCCCAGAAGGTCACCCATGCGAAGCATTTCCGATACCATCGAGCGGCTGGCTCGCATCCGCGCGCAAGCGGCAGGCGCCGCTGACCAGCCGAATACGCTGACCAAGCTGGCCAATCCCGCGCGGAACCCAGGCCAACTTGCCGGTTGGTTTCAATGTCCGGACAATCCGCTTTCCCCTCCCGCCCTTGTGGTTGTTCTCCATGGCTGTACGCAGACGGCAGCATCCTATGATCATGGTTCCGGCTGGTCGCGGCTCGCTAAGGACTATGGTTTCGCGGTGCTCTTTCCGGAACAGAACCGGCAGAACAATGCCAATCTCTGTTTCAACTGGTTCGAGAGCGATGATGTCATCCGCGACAGGGGCGAAGTCATGTCGATCCGTGAAATGATCGCAACCATGATCGACGTCCATGGTGTCGATCCGCGCCGTGTATTTGTAACCGGCCTTTCCGCGGGTGGCGCCATGGCCAATGCACTTCTCGCCTCGTATCCCGAGATTTTTAGCGGTGGAGCAATCATCGCCGGCCTTCCCTTCGGAGTGGCCTCCACGGTCGCGGAAGCATTCGACCGCATGCGCGGACACGGCATTCCACCCTCGGCAATGCTCGATGCCAGGCTCAGGAGCGCTGCGCGGCACGAGGGACCGTGGCCGACGATCTCTGTCTGGCATGGGACCACTGACACGACCGTTGTCGAGGCGAATGCTCGCGCAATTGTCGATCAGTGGCTGGGAGTTCATGGCGCCGACATCGCAACGAGCCAGGCCCAGCTTGTCGAGGGTGGTCATACCCTGGAGACATGGAAGGATGCATCCGGCCGAGATGCGATCGAGTATTACCGGATCATAGGCATGGGTCATGGAACGCCGATCGATGTGACCACCGGATATGGCCGCCCTGGCGCACATATGCTCAACGCCGGCATTTCGTCGACTGTGCACATCGCGCGCGCCTGGGGGCTGACCCCATCCTTCGAACGGCAAGAAAGGTCGGCGATCCCCGACGCCGCACAGCACGGCCAACCCTCAAAGCCTGACAGTATACAGGAGGTCATCGAGGGTGCGTTGCGGGCCGCMGGCCTGATGAAATGAGGCCATCGGCGACGCAAACATCCCCGGCAGTCCTCGATTGGAATTCGCAGCGTCGTGAAGGCTGCCTGCCCTCCTAATTGCAATGTTCCCGGA
>NNBU01000129.1_pt1 | contig 24428 bp, 20 predicted proteins | sample 1173781 | NCBI WGS metagenome assembly NNBU01 (sample SAMN07173937, study PRJNA388173) | plant metagenome | biome: Plant school; feature: Soil; material: Symbiotic tissue of Blasia pusilla L.; isolation source: symbiotic tissue sample KVJ2 | host: Blasia pusilla | place: Norway: Troms, Kvaloya...
AAAATATGTATAAACCGTCTGCCAAGTTGGAAAATCTCCTGGTAGCGATCGCCATCGAACTCCCTCTACTAGGACATAAAATATTCCATTCAGGACTGACCACATATCGACAGAGCGCTTGCGACCACCGGGTTTGGGTTCTGGAATCATCTCACTCAGAAATTCATATTGGGCGCGAGTCAGATTACTGGGGTATGCTTTACTCATGTTGCTCTCTCGGTGCTGTTTACTATCTATTCACAGCGTATACCGAGAGAGCTTTTTTACAACCTGTCTGACTTTTCAAACACCCTCTTAAACTGCATAGGTTGGGTTGAGGAACGAAACCCAACATTTATCGGGCTTTGTTGGGTTTCGTTCCTCAACCCAACCTACGCAGTTTAAGGTTTTTGGCTTTAACTGAACCGTATTGAGGTATAAAGACTCCTTTACGAGTCGTGAAGCGTAGAATCCACTGGCGCGATGACTACGACGAGCTATGACGCTCTCTACGAGACGCTACGCGAACGTTATCGGCGTCGCAGGTAATAAAACTTGAGAATTCCCCTCACCTCCACAATTTACAGTCAAGGTAATAATTTGGGCATCTCGTAAATTATCGCTATTTATAACTGCACCGTTTCCAGAATTCATCGCGTAGGCTGGAAAGCACGCCGCACTTAAACTTAGACGCAAGGCGTTACCTTTGGCAATTCGCGCACAAGTCGGTTGCAGTTGAATTGTTGTAGAGATGTTACTTGCAATGTCTCGACAATGTACATAACCTTGGGTCAAATTATATACACGCCCATCAGAATGTACTTCTGATAGTACCGCACACAAATCATAACTAGGTTTATCGGTAGTACATGAGATTTTTGCTACCACATCTCCTACCAAATGTAAATTTTCAATCAAAGGTTCGCTAGTGTAAGTTAAGACATCGGAACGGCAATCAATATGCGATCGCTCAAATACACCCGCCCCAATTATTGCATGACCACCCAAGGCCGGTACTGGTCGCCAAGGATCATGAACTAAATAGTCATGAGTGCTGATTGCTGAATCCTGAGTAGTCAGAGTTCCTGAGTCTTCGCGGATGCTGGCAAGTCCGGTAGTTGACAAAAAATAGGATTTGTGAATCGGCATTGGTAAACTAGGGAAAGTGCGCCAGATATTACTTCCCATCTCGAATAGGCAAACAGGCGATTCTTGAAGCAATCCTGTATCTACACCTTTGAGAAACTGATCGAACCAGCGAACTTGCATCCGATCTACAGGACTCGCCGCTTTGGCACCAAAGTCAATTTCACCAACTTTGCGACCCCAAGGTAAATGCGCCCAAGGCCCGATTAACAAATGTTGGGGTGTAGTGCTACGGTCTGCCATATCCTTATATAAATGCAAAGTGCCGCGCAGGTAGGTGTCAAACCATCCCCCGATGTGGAACATAGGCAAATCAACAGCTTGCAAGTGCTGTTTGGGCGAAAGTTGTTCCCAGTATGCATCTGGTTGGGAATGTGCCAGCCACTCATGATAAAAGGAATCAGGGGCAAGTTGCTGAAGAATTTCTGGATTAGTCAAAGGCAGATTCCGAGAAGCGGCAAATAAAGCTTGATAGGCTGTTTTATCTCCTCGCAAACGGGCGCTTTCTGTAGCTAATTGAATTGCCCAAGCGAGATTAGTTTGTAAACAGAATGCACCACCTTCATAAGCCCAATCTGTGTACAAATCATAGCCAATCATCGCGGGACAAATTGTTGTAAGGGCGCTGGGCTGATTAACTGCGGCATATAGTTGAGTCATTCCTTGATAGGAAAAGCCATACATACCAACTTTGCCATTGCTAGAAGGTAGATTTGCTGCCCAATTTACGGCATCTTCGCCATCTGCGATTTCGTGAGTAAATAGCTGAAATTCACCTTCAGAAGTGCCGCGTCCTCGGACATCTTGAATGACTACGATGTAGCCGTGGGCAGCATACCAAGTAGGATGGGCATAAACAACAGTGGATGCGATCGCTCGTCCGTAGGGTTGTCGCATCAATAAGACAGGAAACTCACCATCAGCATCGGGGCGATAGATGTCTGCATCCAAGCGGACTCCATCGCGTGTTTGCATGGAGGCAGTTTGTTTGGGAAGGACTTTGAATCTCCTTACTTCCTGCACAAGAGCCTCTAGTTGATGGCTGTTAATTTTTTCTCTAGGTCAAATAAGAAGCCGTGGATATATTCCTCAGTCCATTCTGCACCATAGAAGCGTTTAAACATCCCTCGTGCTGGGTCTTTTTCAGCTCGATATCGCAGGTATCGCAGTTGGGCTTGCTCAATGGCTGCTAAATTTTGGGAATCTGTTACAGCTTCTGCCTGCTCCACGAAATCTAGATAAGCTTTCAAATAGTCTTTGAAAGCGGCAAACACCTGAGTTTCTACTACACTCGTTTCTTGCGGGCGAGTCCACAGAAAAGCGGGAGAGAAAAATGGCTGTGCTTCTTCTGGAAAATCTCCTCCCCAAGATAGATGCTGTTGATGGGAGTGGAAAATGGGTAAAATTGGTTCAGTATATTTTGCCTGATACGCTGGCTCATCTCGAAATAGGGGCTGCATATCCAAAGCAATTAGATGTCCTCCGGGCAATGTCACCAAATCTGCGCCAAAAAAGGGTAAATCGTAGTTGAGGCGGGGAAAAATCACAAAATTCAGCACTTGCAGCGAATTACCACCCTGGACATGAGCTGCGCGAATTTGCCGCAATTTTGCAGTTTGAAAAGCATAACTGGTGGTGACAACCTCTTCCTGATTCTTGCCCTTGCCCACAACAGCACTCTTGGACTCAAACCCAGTGGGAATAGGATAGGGTTGTAAATCCAAGCGCGATCGCATATAGGCGATCGCATAATCGAGAAATGGTTGATAGAGTGTCACGTCGCTTTGCTCCGAATTAAAAATTGAAAATTAAAAATTAAAAATTAGATAACTTCTACCTCCTGCCTTCTACCTCCTACCTTCTGCCTCCTGCCTTCTGCCTCCTGCCTTCTGCCTCCTGCCTTCTGCCTCCTGCCTTCTGCCTTCTGCCTTCTACCTCCTGCCTTCTACCTCCTGCCTTCTGCCTCCTGCCTTCTGCCTCCTACCAATTATCTTTTGCTGGCACCGACTGCTAGGGGAACAGCATCTTCAAATAAGAATTCATGGAGAAAGCGCTCCGCCCATTCATGACCAAAGTAACTGCTAAACAAACCCGATGCTGGATCGCGGTCTGCACTATATTGGTCATAGTCTTTTTGGGCTTTGACAATCCTCTGAATATCTTCAGGGTCTTGGAGCGGTTTGGCATCTGCTAACATTTGCCAATACAGGTTTAAATAATCCTGAAAAGCTTCAAATACTCGCGTTGCCACTGTTTCAGGGTCAGTTTTGGCAAACAATAGATATTTAGAAAAATACTGGTTGGCATCGTAAAACTTCATTTCTAAGTTTTGGGCCAAATCCGGGTATTTATCGTGAAGAGATTTTAGCGGAACTATATATTTTTTTTGATAATCTTCATCCTGAAATAAAGGCTGAAAGTCAAGCACAATCAGGTTTTTTACTTTACCAAAGGATAAAAAATCAATCCCTAACAGAGGTAAATCGTAGTGATGACTAGGATAAACCACGCTGTTAAAAATTTGGGCACTCTCCCCGGCATCAATGTAGGTATAGCGAATTTTCCGCAACTCTTGACATTGGTGACACCAACTGCGGATAGTTGCTGGGTTTCTGCCGCGATCGCTAACTTTTAATTCCAAACCAGGGGGAATGACCCTACTTTGTAAATCAAACCGTTGAAATAGCTCTTTTTCTAAAAATTCCAGGAAAGGCTTATACATGGAGCATGATTTGTTAACCCTTGCATGAAAATAAGTGATGTCGATCATGTGCGTCTCATTTATGAGAAACAAAGCAACATTCCTTAATGGGGTATTGGGAATTGGTCATTTGTCATTTGTCATTGGTCATTTGGTAAAGTACTTCTCTTGTTTACCCATTCCCCACTCCCCACTCCCCACTAACGCCTAGCATGATTCCGAATGATCATTTGCTCCAAGACTTCGTGAGAAACACAACGACGCTCAGAACAATAAGTCATTAAGTTGACACCGTTCATCATTCGCACAGTACTGACCCTGACACGAAAATCATCCGTAACAAACCAACAACGTTCCTGACCCTGATTATTGTCATAGTCAGTATCAATCGTCAGCACCCCATCATCGGCAAACCGATATCGGCTCACAACTGGAATGCTTTCAACATAGCCTTGGTTGCGGATCAGTTTTCCAGAACGTCTCGTTTCGTCGGGAACATCAACCAAAATAGCAGCATTATCGGTATTCGGTAGCCTCGTATCTAGGTTAGCCTGCCATGCAAAGCTAGCACCGCCTGTTGCTTTTGTCGGGTCTATTCCTTGCGCTGTGCAAACTTCTTGAACTTTCGGATCATCCTTTTCCATGACTTTAATGATCAAATTCGACTCCCCCGACTCATCCGCCGCCGAGTCGAAATGATGAACGGAGCGTTCTGTAAACCATGTCCCCTCACTTTTACGGAAGAAGTCGATCATTGTTAAGGGCGGTATTAGATGCATCTGTTTTAAAACCTCGTTTTATCAAATTTTGACGTTATTGAATACTGACTGATGAGATGAAGTCCCGATTTCGCTAAAGTGTAGAATAACTCCAAAAGTTATATTTTTATCAACTGATGACAAATACTGAAATTCAACTTATTACTAGCGAACGCCCCAGTTTAACTCCAGAAATCTTAACAGCCCTCAAAAAAGGAATTCCTCTAGATTGGGTCGATTTGTACCAATTCAATCTAAAAGAAGTCGATTTACAACAAGCTAACTTGAGTAAAGCCAAGCTATTAGGTGCCGATCTCAGTGAGATGGTCTTGAGTAATGCCGATTTGAGTGGGGCAGATTTGCGAGGTGCGAATCTGCGTGGAGCGGATTTGAGTGGGGCTAATTTGCAGGGAGCCTATTTAAACCGGGCTGACCTCCAGCAAGCCAATCTCAGTGGCGCAAATTTAGAAGGAGCCAAACTCCAAGTAGCGCGTTATGATGCACATACAAAATGGCCCGAAGAATATAACTACAAAGCTTCGGGAGCAGTGGGGCCCAATGCTAATCTTAATGGTGCTTTTCTGAATACAGCTTCTTTACGAAACGCAGATTTACAAGATGCTAATCTGCGTGGAGCCTACCTGAGTGGCGCGGACTTGACAGGAGCCAATTTGCAAGGTGCGGCTTTAAGTGGCGCTGACCTGACGAAAGCTTATTTAACAGGAGCTTGTTTGCGAAATGCTCGATTAACTGGAGCCGATTTGCGGGATGCAGACCTACGAGCAACTGACCTCAGTGATGCAGAGATGGAGCATCTTCAAAGTATCGCTGGGGCAGATTTCACTCTTGCTCAAGGACTCACAGAAGCAACTAAAGCGATGCTTTTCAGCCGTCCACATTCAGAACTCGATGTTTGGAACGCTTACACCCGCACAACAACTCGTGAGAGTTTGAGTGCTTGACCAATACGTTGCTGAGGCACTCAGGGCGCAAGGCGTTGCGCCCCTGCGACAGGTGTGGTTCAAATACATGAAAACTGCTGTAATAAGCTAATCGGCATTCAAGTTGCATAATCAGGGCGGGCAAGATGCCCACCCCACACGATATTAATAAAATTTTGATATGCAAATTAGATGTGTTTTAGCTTATCATATCCGACTTAATACTTATGTCATTGCGAGCGTTCGCGCAGCGTCTCGTAGAGAAACGCGGCAATCCCAAAGCCTTGCGATTGCTTCATTTCACTTCGTTACATACCCTGCGGTTTCTCCAAAGGAGTACGCAATGACATATCGTAAGTGATTTGCCGAACCTGATATAACTCAGTACTCTTTATAAAGGCTGCCAGTTCTTTTTTAAAAGCGCTAAAAATGTAGCGTATCCTTCGGAAAAACCGGGCGGATCGGGTAAAACATATTGTGGAAATTCTGTATACGATCGCCAAGGTTCCGAAGCATTATGCCGCAAATGTAAAGCACATTCTGAGGAACCTGGTAGTCGCCAAGTCATTTGACCAGCTTGTATATCAGTCACAAATGCCTCCTCGTCTCGAAAAAGTTGATCTTTTATTCCAGATTTTGGCAGATTAACCGGATATTTTTGTCAAATTTAAGGTAAAATAATATATCAGCTATTTATCTAATGAGTTTTCTCACAATATTGCTTGCGAACAAACCCATACCGCTATTGTGGCAACAAGTCTTCTAAAGCCGCTCCAACAACTCGGTGATCCTCATCCTGTCTGAGTTGGTTTAGGGCTGCTTTTGCTTCCGGCTCGTCAAATCGTTTGAGGGCATAGCTAACTCGCACGCGCATCCGCCAAGATTCATCATTCACCAAGGTTAGTATTTGGGATAGTGCCCCAGTATGTTGGCTAGAATCAGCTAGTAAGCCGAGTCCATCAACAGAGGATTCCTGAACTGTGAAATCTTCATCTTTTAAACCTTGAACGCAGATATCAAATAGCTCTTCAGGACAATCCATTTCAGCGATCGCAGCCAAAATGCTCCGCTTAACTAGCCAATGGTCATCCTGATAAAATGCCATAACTAGATGAGAAACTGCAACTCTACCAAATAGCGATAAAGAATTTGCCGCCTCAGCCCGCACATTGGGCGTATCGTCAAATTTCATAATTTGCATCAAAGCAGCAAAAGATTCTGCTGATTGTTGATTACCCAAACCCCTGGCGACAAAAGAACGCACCAAAAATTCTGAGTCATGAAGTTTACTTGTTAGCAGAGGAACTGCAACTTCTGATTCATAATCATTGAGGGCTGCGATCGCCTTTAAACGATAGTGAAAATCTGGGTTCTTCAGTTCCGCTTGGATTTTATGGATTTCCATAGGTGCATTTGGTAGAGCTATTATTTACTTTATTTTACAGATGTCAAAAAATAGCGATCGCATTTGGCAAGATTTAACCTAATGCCCAATTCCCCAAACCCTTAACCAATGACTCAATTAAGCGAAGCCGTCAAAGAATTAATAACCAAAGCTAGAATTGTCAGCTTTGCTAAGTGGGAACAGTCCCATCCAAAAGCAGCACTCGTCATATTTCAAGCTGCGGATGATGCTTTTCGCTACCTAAGCAACGAAGATTTATCGCAGATTAAAACCTTGTCACCCGATAATTCTGAGTTGATTCCTATTGCTCAATTGTTACGCGATCGCGCCACCGAAATCGTTGATGAAGCTAGAGAGCAGGTTTTAGCGACTTATCCCGAAATTACCCAACCTGGAGGCGGTCTTTATCCACCTGAACGCGCCCAAGCTTGCTGGCGAGATTTTTGGCATTTCCTCCGGTGTATTACTTATGGCATAGCAGGTGGTCACACTGAGTATACGAATCCCACAGGACTGCACTATATGAATTTGCTCTATCAAGAATTACAAGTTCCATTGGATGCAATGCTCTTAGGCTTAAAAAGCATTAAGGCTGCTAGTTTGAAACGCTGCCAAGCCAATCACCAAGAAACTCTTGCTCCCTATTTTGACCATTTAATCACCCAACTGGCGACTTTCCAAATTCAGTAAAGAAGTGGGCATGAATAATTGAAGGTTTGTAGTAAGCAGCTCTAGCGTTTACTAAGAGCAAATTTCATTAACTTTACATTGCATAATATAGTTGAATTTATTCTTGCCCACTTACCCTGATAAACTTCTCCCTTCGCGTAGCGTCTCGTAGAGAAGGGGAGATGTCAAGGGCGAACGCTGACTTTAATACTGTTCCTAAAAGGAGCGCAATACTACCATCACCTGTATCCCAATAGCAAATTAAATACTAAAAAAAAGCTGAAATTTTTCTAACCTATTATTTAACTTAACAAATTTTAATAAATATGGTTTCAGCATCGTATCAGAATGTGTAAAGGCAAAGATGCAAAAACTTAAAATCATCAAGACTAATAAGAACTTAAAGTCTCTATTCCCTCTCATTTGTCAAAATGATGTAAAGTTTTTTAACATTTGCTGAATATCCTTCTCATAAAATTTAGTTGTTAATCAGGAGATAGTTTGAATGGCTTTTGGACCAGCATCACGATTAGGGGTCGCTCTGTTTGAAGATACCGATCCTATTGATCTGTGGCCAAATCGCTCTAATGAGGAAATTGAAACCGTAATTCGAGCAGTTTATAAGCAAGTTCTAGGCAATGCTTACGTAATGGAGAGCGAGCAGCTTGTCGTTCCTGAATCTCAACTCAAACGGGGTGAAATTAGCGTTCGCGAGTTTGTCCGTCAAGTTGGAAAGTCGGAACTTTACCGTTCGCGGTTTTTTGATAGTGCTCCCCGCTATCGGACAATTGAATTAAATTTCAGACATTTCCTTGGTCGTGCACCGTTGGATCTAGAAGAAACACGTGCACACAGCACTATTCTAGATACAAAGGGCTTTGAAGGTGAGATTGATTCATATCTAGATAGTGACGAATACCAAGAAACCTTTGGGGAAAATATTGTGCCTTATATTCGGGGCTACAAAACTGAAGCTATCCAGAGTTTGGTTCAATTTACCCACTTATTCCAACTAGTACGTGGTTCCTCTAGCAGTAGCTTAAAAGGTGATTTAGCTGGCAAACAACCGAAATTGAACAGTTTGGTAATTCAAAGCACACCTACAGCCGTAATTTCACCAGCTAGTAAGGGGGCTGCATTCCGCAACCCAGCATCTACTCCTCGCACCCGTCAAGGTGTGGGAGCAGGTGAAGATGGTAAGGTCTACCGGGTTGAAGTCACTGGCTACAAGGCAAATGTGGTAAATAATATTTCCAAGTTCCGCCGTAGTAACCAGGTCTTTTTCGTGCCATACAATCAGCTTTCACAAGAGTATCAACGGATTCACAAGCAGGGTGGTGTGATTGCCAGTATTACTCCTGTCAACTAGAGAACTATCTACAAACTGAGCTTGGAAAAAAGGTAAAGCAAATTGTGAGCATCACAGAGATTGTTTAAAAAGTAGAAATTGAGGATTAGGGATTGGGGAAGAGTTTCCGCAGTATTCAGTCTCCAATCTTTAATCCCCAGTGTTGATCGTTGATCAAAAGTTAGCCTGGGGTTTGAGTAATTCTTTGTCAGTTGTCATATACGAAGATATCTAACACATTTTTACAAACTAAAAGTTTTACAAAAGCTAGTCAGTAGCAAAAATAACTGACAACTGATGCGAAATTCCACCTCCATAAGGGGTAGGATGCTCGGAAATTCCATTTAATTAGCGTTTTAAGGAGATACTTCAATGTCACTTTGGGCTATTGATTCACCTACGGTTGAGCTGCGTCCCAACACCAGCGAAAGTGAATTACAAACACTGATTCGCGCAGTTTACAAACAGGTTTTGGGCAATGCTCACTTGTTGGAAAGTGAGCGCCTAGCCACTGCTGAATCGCAATTGCGCGATCGCAAAATCAGCGTTCGTGAATTCGTCAATATCATTGCGAAATCAGAATTTTATCAATCTCTGTTTTTCAACTCTTCTTCCCAGTATCGGTTCATTGAACTGAACTTCAAACACCTGCTAGGCCGTCCTCCTGCCGATCAGGCAGAAGTTGCCGAACACGTCCGCATCTACAACGAACAGGGCTATGATGCTGAGATCGAATCCTATATCGATAGCGACGAATATCAGCAGAATTTTGGCGAGAATATTGTTCCCTATGTTCGTAGCACTAGTTCCCAAATCGGAATTAAGAATGTTAGCTTTAACCGCACCTTTACCTTACTCCGAGGAGTAGCTAGCAGTGATAGCGATCGCAAAGCTAAACTGATCAGCGATGTCGGTTCAAATTTAGCCACATCGATCAAAGCTCCCGCAGCTGGTTCTAGTGTAAACACCACTAGCAAACGCTTCTTGATTAAAGCAGTCAAAGGTTCAGGTAATCTCCGTACTCGTCTCGGCAACCTCGAATATGTAGTTAACTACAACCAACTGTCTGGACAAGTGCAAAACATTCATAGAACAGGCGGCAAAATCATCAGTATCACTGAAGTTGCTTAAGTAGGTGAGTGGGGAGTGAGGAAACTCCTCTACAGACGCGATTATTAATCGCGTCTGTACTCAACACTCCTAAATGCAGTTGTGGTCAAGGAGGCTAGCATATAGACTGAGAGAATAACTATTTAGCCAAGATATCTCTTGGATTTTAAGCTACTTTTTTAAGATCACTTTTCTAATGGAAATTACTGAATTCTTTGAACTTTCAATTGGACGATGGCGATCGCAGCGTAGCGGTCATCATTTAGCATTCGCCCACTTTGAACAAGTGCTGTCTGACATTGACATTGAATCTGTATCCAGCGATGATCCGGCGGTTCTAGCAATTTGTCAATTGTATGACACTGACCCCGCCAGTATCACCCACCCCTTTCGCATGAGTTGGAAAGGTGAGTCAGACTGGGACGATAAACCAATCTCTGGGACTACAGTGCTAGTGCCAATTCCCGATATCGAAAATCCTTCCAGAGGGAAACTTCTACGCGACAAGGGATATGCCGAAACAATCCCAGCAGTGGCTAAATATCATCTGAGTGACGATGGGATTTTTACCCTGTTGACAGAGTATGAACTCGCTGCTGCTGAAGAACGAATTTGGTTTGCTACTCCAAATCTGCGATTTCGGGTAGCGACAATTAAAACCAGTGATGGTAAAGGTGTGACAACAGCTTCCTTTTCTTCAGAGATTCGCTCTTTGTCAAGTTCAACCAGTTAGCAATATTAGGTTAAAACATAAAAGGATACAAGCTCCTAAATTTATTTATGGGGATTGTTAATTTTGAATTTTGAATTCGGAGCGAAGCGACGTGACAATAGCGCCCAGTGAATCTAGCACCAACGCTAACGATTTGCTCACCTTAGCCTGTTGGATGGCAGGAGATTTTAGCAACTACAAGCAATCTTTTGCAAATCCACAACTCTATGCACACATTCACATCTTTTTTCGTCCTTTGCCGGTTGAATTTTTTTCTGCCATCGGTTTTTATTCTGAACAAGCCTATGACCACGATTTATGGACACCCTATCGCCAGGGAGTACATAGACTAGTGGATTGTGGCGATCGCATTTATATCGAAAATTACAGCTTGAAAGACCCTATGCTCTATGCAGGTGCAGCTCGTGAATTAGATATCCTCAAAACCATCACCCCAGAGAGCATCGAACGGCGTTATAACTGTTCAATGGTTTTCCATCGAGAAGGTGAAATGTTTCGAGGTAGTGTGGAACCGGGAAATCAATGTCTGATTAAGCGCAATGGATGTCAGACATATTTGATCAGCGAAGTAGAAGTAACCGAGCGGACTTGGATAAGTCTAGATAAAGGTATGGATATTGAAACCCACGAGCAAAAATGGGGATCAACTGCTGGGCCATTGCGATTTGAAAAACGAGAAAGTTTTGCTGATGAATTACGTGCGGTGAGCGCATTATGTTGATTCAGCTTGAATCTGTTAAAGCTAAAATGTTACCTCCACAGGCTGAAAAAAAGATGCGTTGCTGGATTCGCAGCCGCCACTTGATTTGTTCGGGTAACTTTTTTATATTCGAGACATTAGAATATACAACGATTGAGAGATTCTCTCAATGTGTTGCTTCTTTAGGAGGGACAGTAATATCCGTTGACCCCATTAATAAAGTTTGGATGGGCGATCATCGTCAAGTAATTTTATATCAAGCAAAAGCTAGTTTACATACGCCTCATCATACTTTAAAACAATATTGGATAAAATATGGTGGTTTCTACACTAGATTTGATGAGCGTGCTTAAAGTTCATATCCTGCGGAAATCTTTCTGACAGAAGTCTACACTCCAATTCAAAATTAAGTTTTGAATTTTCTTAAATACTCCCCTAGAGGGTTGACGGCTAATTGTTAATGTCTGATTGCTAATTTTTTATCTGATTAGCTGTTAGTTATTAACAGTTAGCCGTCTAAGTTTGTTAGAAAATGTAACTAAAAAAGCCCCCAAAAGTTGATAAATTAGTCCTGAATGTAAAGGGAATTAGCAAAATTTAGTAGTTAGTCTTTAGTGGTTATGGGGAAAACTATAGCGCTTCCCATTCAGATGCGGTACAACATTACATCACGAGATGTAGGGGCACGGCACCATACGCGTCAACTTAACGCGAAACCGCACGTCCGCCAGGGATTATAAATCCCTGTCTCATAGCTAAAGTCCTCTGAAAAGGACTAAATAGCGCGAAAATTTTCAGTCTACTTCAGTAGACTTGAGCAATTAGTCAGGGAATTATATTCCCTGGCGGGTGAACAACACCCAATCAGTACGCTATTTTTGGCTTAAGTTGACACCAATGGGCAGTGCCATGCCCCTACGGGTGTACCTCACATAAACGAGAATCGCTATAAGCACTAATAACTAATAACTAATAACTAACAACCATTTAGTATTGTTGGGCAGAAGTAACCAGCCAGATGAGAACAGATTCAAAACAATGCTCATTTTGGTTTCTGCGTCTCTTGCGCGTCTTCTTAAGAGAAGCGGTACTAACTCCCATTACCTTTAAAAATTGCCATTAGTCACTCCTACTCACACTAACTCAACTATGCAGACCTTCATAGACGACGCAACCAGACAACGCCAATATCAAGCATTTCCCCAAACAGAACCCATCGAACTGTGGAATACTGCTTCAGTTGATGACATTGAAATTGTAATTCGGGCAGTTTATCGGCAAGTGTTGGGTAATGCTTACATTATGGAAAGTGAGCGGCTTGTTGTTCCAGAATCTCAACTCAAGCAAGGGATAATCGATGTTCGTGAGTTTGTGCGTCAAATTGCCAAATCAGAGTTATATCGCTCCAGATTTTTTGATAACGTTTACCGCTACCGTGCAATTGAACTGAACTTCAAGCATTTATTGGGTCGCGCTCCCGATGATTACTCTGAGACGGTACTTCACAGCAACATTCTAGATGAGTCGGGTTTTGAGGTAGATATTGATTCTTATCTTGATAGCGATGAGTATCTAGATGCCTTTGGGGATAACATCGTGCCATATTACCGGGGTTATAAAACCCAAACCGGCAAAAAGATATTGGAATTTAGCAATATGCTGCAACTGTTGCGGAGCAATTCTAGCAGTGATAAGAACCTAGCAACGAATAATCAACCTGAACTGGTGCGATCGCTAATTAACAACACTCCTTACGGTAAACTGAAACCCACAGATGTTAGTGCAATACTTGCTGAAGTATTCAAGCCCAAGCCAGAAAGTGCAACTGCTCCAGTTAATACCTTTATTGCATCTCCCACAGCAGCAGAACAAAGCTTGCGGCAAAAGATTAAAGAGCAAGAAAGCCAGATTGCAACTTTGCAACAACAATTAGCAGACTTACAACCATTTGCCAGCATCGGTGCAACAAAATTTAGTAGTAGTTGGCAGACTTCCAGTTACGTAACCAGCACAGACAAATATACATCTTTGCAACAGCAAGCTGACGCGCAAGCAAAACAGATTGCAGGTTTGCAAGAGCAAGTTGCTGATGCCCGTCGGTCTGCGACAATTGGGGAAGCCAGGTTGAATAAGTGGCGCAGTCGCGTTTTTAATGGTTAGGAATGAGAATTAAATAACATCGATTTTTGTAGGTTGGGTTGAGGCACGAAACCCAACGCGCCAGAGATGTTGGGTTTCGCAGACTCAACCCAACCTACACAGGTTATTAAATCCACGATCCTTTATTAGCTCTAAATACTTAGATATATTAGATACTTGAATATAAAGATACTTATAAATCGAGATATCTTGAATTGTGAATATCAGGATTTTTTGGTGGCTTTAAGCACCGAAGGCTAGCGAGGTAGTTTTGGTCAAGAGATGCGATCAACCATCACCTTAAGAGACAAAAATATTTTTATACTATATCTGTAACTGGTAAATTAAGGAATCTTGGTGTCAAGAATTAAAAAAATGCAGTTTTGAATTTCTCAAACTTCTTGTCTTATTCTTACTTTTTCGTGGTGCTTCCCTAAATAAATGACATCTAGCAAAAGAAGTATGTTTTTTTTAACAATTGAAACAAAATGCAGTTAACCAGATTGTCACACCGACATCTGGATATTCGTCTTAAGTAAAGATTATTACTAAATAATAACTGGATGTCCTCCGATCAGCGCCTAGAACAGAAACGCCAGGGATTACAACAGCAGTATGATCTAGTAGCCGAGAAGTTAAATAGGCTACGTCGTGATTATGCGATCGCGACAGATACTCTCATTCGCTTTGAACGAGAAAATCAGATTCAACAGACCGAGGCAGAACTGAATGAATTAGAACAGCAGCTTTATTATCTAGAACAATCTGTGTCTAGTGAACGGCTATATCATGCTTTGTTGAAATTGGGCTATCGCAAACAGACACGAGAATTCCGCAAGTTTATTGAGGTTAACTCCACAGCAGCCTTTCTAATCCACGGTTCACCAGAATATGGTCAACGCTGGCTGTTAAATCGATTAGTAGTACAACATGTTCCCAACATCATCACAGGGAAGATTGTCCGAATTGAACTCAGCCGCATTTCCCGCAGGAGTGACATTAATGCTTTATGGCGTGAATTGGGTGGTCGAGTCGATCTAGGCAGACAAAGCACAATTCCCGAAATTGCCGACCGAGTTTATAAATTGTGGCAAACTCAGAATGTCCTGCTAATTTTCCACGATGTCAATTGCCTACCGGAAGCTTTTCTACATGAACTTATCCAGGATTTTTGGCTACCATTGGCGACAAAAGCCAAAGAAGCTACCCTGCAAACTAGTCAATTCAAATTATTAATGTTCCTGGTTGACTATGACGGCTGTGCAGGTAGTTGGAATGTTCCTTTTGCAGAAAGTCAAAACTCTTGGAAGCTACCTGAGATTACCGAATTTTCTAAGGATGAACTGACTGATTGGCTAGAGTACGAAGAGGATACACTGCCAAATAAACTGATAAGCCAAATAGATCAAACAATAGAGATAATACTGAAAAACAGTGATAATGGAATTCCAGAACCCACATTTGGCGAAATTTGTCGCCTTTCTGACTGTAATTGGTATGAACAAGAGGAAAAATGGTTGAGACTGTAGGTAGACAATTTCTGGAATATACAGGTCAAGTTCAGCCCCAGTTAGGAGAAAGAGGGGCGAATGAACAACTTTTATATCCTTATTTACCTAGTCCAGAACTTGTAGAAGCGGTGAACTTGGCGATTTTCTTAGAACGACCATTACTGTTGAAGGGTGAACCAGGGTGTGGGAAAACACTGTTAGCGAATGCAGTAGCCTACGAACTAGGTCTAAATTTAGAAGCTTGGTACGTCAAATCCACCAGTCGGGCACAGGATGGTTTGTATACTTATGATACCGTTGGGCGTTTGCGAGATGCCCAACTTGCGGCTTCTAGTCGCCTGAGTGCAGAACAAATCCAGAAAATTGAGAACCCAGTTAACTATTTGCGCTGGGGCCCTTTGGGAAAAGCATTTCGAGATCAAAAGTTGAGTGTCGTGCTAATTGATGAAATTGATAAAGCTGACATTGATTTTCCTAATGACCTACTGCTGGAACTGGATCAAAAACGATTTATTGTTGAGGAAACGGGTGATGAGATTAAAGCAAAAGTAGCGCCAATAGTTTTGATCACCAGCAACGATGAAAAGGATTTACCAGATGCTTTCTTACGGCGGTGCTTGTTTCACTATGTCGAATTTCCTGACAACGAACGACTCAAAGAAATCATTTGCAAAATTTTTCCAGATGTCTCTCCAACATTAGTTGATAAAGCTGTGGAGCGTTTTCTGGAACTGCGGAAAATTATTGCAGAAAGCAGAGGGGAAATTGGTAAAAACGTTAGCACTAGTGAACTGATCGACTGGTTTAAAGTGCTAAAAAGAAATCCTCAAGATAAAATTTTGGGGCAACTAGATGGAAAGCTACCGTTTTTGGGCGTATTACTAAAAAATTGGGTGGATCATCAACGCTATTTAGCATATCTCAAAAACCGAGGGTGAACATTTTAGTATGAGCGAAGACTCAAACTTGCAACTACCCCTGCTAAACTTATTCGACCGACTGCGAAAAGCAGGACTACCCCTTGGTATTGATGAGTATAAATTGGCGCTACGTGCCCTCCAGTCTGGTTATGGCATTCAAGACCATGAAGCCCTAGCTCGGCTATGCCGCACCTTGTGGGTTAAATCAGAAGAAGACAAGCTGTTATTTAACTATCACTTTGAGCAAGTCATGGATGAGGAGGCTCAATCCTTTGCTGAACCAGAACCGATCCAAATTCTGCCCAAAGTGGAACCGCAGAAAAAGAAACAACTCATCAAATTACCTCGACTTTCACCAACTCGTCGCATAGTTTGGGGCGGTACTCTGTTGCTAGTTACCGGAGTAAGTCTTTGGCTAGTCAGACCCCAACCCAAGAAATGTCCTTACTTCACTAGTGTGTCACCCATAAAACCAATCAGAGTAGACCAAGACTACAGTTATGAAGTAAAAGCTTGTAAGGCAAATGAAAACGATCGCCTGGAGATTACAGCTTTAAAAAAACCACCCTGGCTAGAGTTAGAAAAAGGTCTAGATGGAACAGTTACACTCAAAGGCAAACCAGTGAGTCAGACCTATGGAAGCACTCACCTATGGGATCTGTCTGGTAAGCTATTGGGAGAATCGAACTATAATTATGACGATTCTTCTCTGGAACACTTTAACTCTGATGGCTCATATTTTGTCTCCTCAGAACGTGACAAGATTGTTCGCCTGCGAAGCTTGTCTGGGAAGCAGATAGAGAAAAACTTAGAGCATTCAGGGAAGGTTAATAACCTACGTTTTAGTCCTGATGGTAAAATCCTTGCGACAGTCACAGGAAATGGCTTTGTGTACTTATGGGATTTATCAGGTCAGCAACTTGCTAAATTCCAGTATTTAGGACAGGTTAATAACTTACGTTTTAGTCCTGATAGTAAAATTCTTGCGGCAGTGACAGGAAATGGCTTTGTGTACTTATGGGATTTATCAAGTCAGCAACTTGGTAAATTCCAGTATTTAGGGCAGGTTAATGACCTACGTTTTAGTCCTGATAGTAAGATGCTTGCGATCGCATCGGGAGATGGCTTGGTTCGTTTGTGGAACTTGCAGAATCGGCGACTAATAAAAATCAAGCATTCAAGGAGAGCTTTAAAAGTTACTTTTAGCCCTGACAATCAATACATAGTTACCAGTTCCGAGGATAAAATTCTCCGACTATGGGATATTTCGGGTAAAAAGATTAAAGATTTGGGTAAAGATTCTCTCAAGTTTACTGCTTTCAGTGCCGATGGACAGAGCGTGCTTACTATGTCTCTTGGAGGCTCAGAAAAGAATGTACTATACGTCCGTTGGTTTGATCTGTCGGGAGAACAGCTAACGGAATTACCATTATCAGAAAATTTTCTATATTATTTAGATTATCTAGATTCTTATGATCAATACGTAGAATTAAGTCCTGATAGACATTGGATGGTTCTTCTAGGTGAAGAAAAGCTGATTCTCTTAGACCTTCAAAATCGTAAAAAGTTTCAGGAATTACCATACAGAGTAACAACAGTTAAGTTCAGATCCGATGGACAAATGATCGCCATAGTCTTCCGAGACAATCTGCGTATTGTTAATCTATGGTCTCCATCACAAGATGCTTCTGGCAAGCAAATGCGGCTGTTGAGACATCAAGACTATATTCAAGATGTCAGTTTCAGTCCAGATGGACGCTTTGTTGCTACAGCTTCTCGCGATCGCACCGCCCGCATCTGGGATATATCTGGTCAACAACTCAAAACATTACCCCATAACGGAACAGTCAACAGTATCCAGTTTAGTCCTGACGGCCAGCACCTAATTACCAGTTCCGAAGACGAGATTCATGAAGTAAAGCTACAAGTCACCGATGCATCTGGCACTATAAAAGACACCCAGCTATTCAATATTAATGTTTTAGCAGGGGATAATACTGATACACAACGACTGACGTACCTAGCGATCGCTGGTGTTGTTGCCTTTATAGTCTGGTCAGGAGGATATTTTATTGCTAGATACTGGCTAGAACGTATTGCCAAATCGAGTGCAAAGGAAATAACCCCATCGCCTGAATCTACTTCCACACGTACCCCATCGACTAAGGAACAAAAGGCACAGCCGGAAGATGTGGTACAGGTTGTGCGGGCAGTACGGCAAGCTACTAGGATTGAAACAGGTGAGTACTTTCCGGTCACTCGTCGGCAGATGAAGCAGAGTTGGCGCTACCTGCGGCGCTTTGTGCGAGACGGCCCCGCCACAGAACTTGACATAGAAGGCACTGTTAAGCAGTTTGCTCGTCAGGGAGTATTGCTCCAGACTGTTTTGATGCCTCGTCGAGTTAATCGGGCCCAGTTGCTGCTGTTAATGGATCGGGACGGCTCAATGATCCCATTCCATGAACTATCTCGTCGGCTTGCAGAAACAGCTGCCCAAGGTGGACGTTTAGCAAAAGCCGATGTTTACTATTTTCACAACTGTTCCGATAAATATATCTACCAAGACCCTAGCTGTTGTGAGGCTAAACTATTAACTGATATCATTGCCAACTACTCATCTAGTGCAGGTGTGCTAATTTTTAGTGATGCAGGCGCAGCCCGTGGCGGTTGGAATCAAGAACGCATTGATCTGACTCAACAATTTTTGCAGCAACTTAAACAGAGAGTGCGCTATGTTGCATGGCTTAATCCCATGCCCAAATCCCGTTGGGATAGCACAAGCGCTGGTGAAATCGCCTCTTTAGTGCCGATGTTTGAGTTAAGCCGTCAGGGATTGCAAGGGGCGATTAGTGTTCTGCGTGGTAAATTCACTCCCTATCGCTTATGAGACAAACAGTTGCCATTCGCCGAATAGAATCCTTTGAAAAACGCTTTCGCAAGCCTCATCTCTACTTGGCTTACCATGCGGCTTTTCCCCTGGCTCTTACCCCAGATTTACTGTATCGTTTATGGGCTTATTTTCAGCAAGATATTCACGGTGAATTGCTCAATATTCCTTGGGAGGCGGTAGCAGACGTTTTACTCTCTAGCTTATGTGAAGAGGTTGGACATGAACTTTACGAAATGGATAGTGCAATCCGAAATGAACTTTTAACACGTTTAAAAACTGACGAAAAGTTCTGCGACACCAATTCCAAACAAGACCGAATTCTGCAACTGTCTGACTTTTTACTAGAATACGTTGACCGTCAACTTCAGAGCGAAGATTTAGATGTTCGAGACTTTGCTGAGGCTCAACATTGGACAGCACTAGCTTATGCTAAACCAAGCAAGGCAGTCGAGCAGATTGCACGGGCGTTTAGTCAACTCCAAGCAACAACCTCAGAATTCAATTCTACAGACAAGACAGAAATTCTTCGCCTCGCTTCTTTGGTGGAAACCTTTGCTGAACCTTTAGCTGAGGCGCAATTGGAACCATTATTAGTTTACACCCGTGCAATGGCCAGCTTTTCTCGTGGCGATATCAAGGGTGCTACCGATCAACTTAGTGAAATTGCTGAAGCAGGTAAGCTAGAAATTGCAGGACAAGAGTTGCCCATTCCTGAACAAATTAAAGAAAATCTCGGTAAGCCAAGTTTACCTATTGGGAAAGATTTTAGTAGTCAAAAGTTAAAAGGTCGGTCTTTCAAAGGTCAGGATTTAACCGGAGCAAACTTTAGCTATGCTGATTTGCAAGGGGCAAACTTTACTAATGCTCGACTTGTGGGGGCAAACTTCAGCTATGTTAAAACAGGATTGCCAGGTAGCTGGACATTTGCGTTGATGTTTTGTTGTTTTTTGCTGTTAATATTATCGACAACTGCTGCATCGCTGATCGGTACTGGGTGGGTAGCAATCATAAATAGTACAATACAAGAATCTCAAAGAGATACTACAGTTATCATTACTACAGGCATACTAATATTAGTAGTGTTTACAATAATTTGCATTTCTAATATTGGCAAAAGTTGGCAATCTAGATTACAGCGAGGTTTAGTACTGACACTGTTTTTATCTCCAATAGCACTGCTTATTGCTATCCTGCTATCTTTTGCTTTCAGGACTCTCACATTACCCTCAACTACTAGTGAGTGGACAAACTTTGTATTTTATATGTGCAGTACTATTGGGTTCAGCCTTTGCAGTTTTTGGACTATTCACAAGGGTGTAGGTAAAGCTTGGATTGCTGCTGCTCTGGCTTTAGTAGGATCGGCTTGCCTGACTATAGGGATTGGTTTTGGTATTGGTTTTGCTGCAAGTTCGCTACAAAGGATACAAAGTGGGGTGTCTTTAGTAGCGATAGGTTTTACTGTTAGTTTAGCTTTTGCTTTTGCCTATTTCTATCAAAATTACTCGTTAAAAAGTCAGTTAGAAATTAGAGAAACTGATAATAGGTTGGGTATTTTAAGTATTAACTCCAGATGGATAAGATTCCCTTGGGTCATAGCTATTATTGTAGCGATCGCTTTGGGAGTTAGCCAATTTTTTGGCAAAGTCGATATAACTATTGGTCTAAGTTTATCTGGAATTGCTCTAATTTGGGCTTTAGCCTTAGTATACGAAACTGCTCGTACTAGAGTAACACTGGCAAGGATGTTTGGTTTAGCTTTATTGTTTTCTGGAATTGTTGCAATTTTAGCTTTAGGTATTGTATTTGTAGTAACTTCAAATACTGCTACTGTAAATGAACTGGCTTTGATACTAGCAATTGCTCTGCCAACAGCTTTAATTGTGACGATGTTTTTGATATTAGCTGGAACAGCCAACCTTTCTGTTGCGATCGCTGGAATTATTTCTGTAGCAGTTGCAGTGGCTGTATTTTTTACCTTAGCTGGGGTTGAAGGAATTGTAAATTCGCCGTACAAGGAAATATTTACGGGGATAGCTTTTTTTGAACTTGCAGTCTTAGGTATAGCTACGGCTTTAGCTACGGCAGTAACTATGGCTATTGGCATCACTATCACTTGGGTAGAGTCAGGTAATCGAGTAATAGCTTTAATTTGGGGGGTAGTCTTGGCATTAATTACACTAGTGCTAACAGTAGGAACTATAGCCTTTTCAAATGCTCCATCTCTGGTAATTGCAGGCACTATTGTTACAGGTTTAGCAACTATCCAACTGGGTGCTTACATCGCTTCGCAGGCTCTTGCAGAAAATGTCAAGTTTATCTCGGTTCGCAATTTTGCTCTTGCCTTTGCAGGCGCAGGTGGTACAAATTTTTTCAATGCTGATTTGACTGATGCTAACTTTTCCCAAGCCACTCTCAAATGTGCCAACTTCCAGCAAGCCAAACTCAAAGGTACGCGCTGGTTTCAGGTAAATCAACTTGAGCTTGCCTCTGGCAGTGACAGTTATTTACAATATCCTTCAGTACAAAAGTTATTGGTCAGTGGTAATGGACAAAACCAAAACTTTGATGGTTTAGATTTGCAAGGAATTAATCTCCGGGGAGCAAACCTAGCTGATGCAAGTTTTTTGAATACAGACTTGAGTGAAGCAGACTTGCAAGGAGCTAACCTTTCACGGGCAAAGCTGATTAATACTCGGCTCAATGGAGCCAATTTAGCGATCGCTCAACTCACTGGTGCTTTTATTTACAACTGCGAACTGACACCAAAAACAAAATTAGCAGGGGTAGAGTGTGATTACATCTACACGCAACTACCTACCAACGATAACCCCGATCCAGGTCGTAAACCGGAAGTAAACGGTAGGATATTTAAACCAGGTGAGTTGGCTGAGGTATTGATGACTTTATATTCTACACAATCAATTGGACACAAAGGCGATCGCAGCAGAAACTAGAAATACTTCAGGCAGAATGGAATGTCCACCACGAAAAAATAACGCAGATACGAATGGCTGTGCTTATCTTATGGAGACTGATACAGCAGTTAAATTTAAACTAGAACAGCAGCTTCGTGATCAAAATACGAAACTGGCATTTATAGAGCAATACAGTTCAGATAAGACCAAAAGACTTGTAGAGACGGCGATTTATCGCGTCTCTAAAACCCAAAATTTTTGCCAGTAGCTCTTAACTGAACCGTATTGATTTATAGAGGGTGAACTGGAGAAAATTGAATCTGCATTGCAACCATAGAATTTATTGAAACTTCATTCAATTATGGGGTAAAACTAAGACTTAGTTGGGAAATTCAAAATCTAAAAAGCTAGAAAACCATAAACTCACTCAAGATTTCCTGATGTTTTCCGAATCAGCTTGAAACAACAAATAATCAGAAAGTGTCTGAATTATTGTTTTAATAGGCTTGCAATTTATGAAAAAAGCTATCGTTTATCGATACCGTATTTATGGACTAGTTGGATTAATATCCTTAACAACTATATTAAGCACAGCTACATCTGCCCTAACACAGTTAGCAGACGATTCCCCAATTCAGCAAACTCCTATCCCTGCTTCTAACTTCATCTGGCCGACTCAAGGGTTTATTTCTCAAGGCTTCCGCAAATATCAACATGAAGGAATTGATATTGCCGGGGCATCTGGAACTCCTATTATTGCTGCGGCATCCGGTACAGTTGTCAAAGCAGGTTGGGATAATTGGGGATTAGGAAATGCCATAACTATTAAACATCTCGACGGCAGCACTACTGTTTATGGCCACAATCGCCGTTTGTTGGTGAGCAAAGGTCAACAGGTCATTCAAGGTCAAATTATTGCCGAGATGGGATCTACAGGCAATAGTACAGCACCTCATCTACACTTTGAAGTTCATCCAAATGGTCGAATAGCAGTTGATCCCCTTCGTGTGTTGACATCCTTAACTGCAAGTGTTGGTTCTGGTTCTAAAGTTCAACAAATAGATAACCCAAACCGTCCAGTCTCGCCACCCCCAGTAGCAAACCAAGTTTCACCTTCACAGCCAATTCCCATAGATTTTGTACCTGTAAGCGCTGATACTAAATGTAATGGAATTACTATTATTGAAGGTGAGACTGCAAGCATTCGGGTAAAAGTCTGTGAAGAAAATGGTCAGTTATTTTATATTGGGCAATTAAAACAAGACCCAAGCAAGCCTATAAAGATAACAGCTTTGAATATTGGTAAAGGCAGATATCGAGCAAATAATGGTAGTTTTTATTATTTAATCAGCCCTGAAAAAGTGGAAGTTTGGCGAAATGGCAGTCAGATACGTTCTGACAGTTTTTATAGTTTAACAAAATCACCATAAAGTATTAGGTGATTATAAGTCGCTACTGCATAATCTCTCGTCTATTTCCGTGTACTATGGCGTTTCCTCATCACATGAAGTACATCATAGTCCAATACAGTTCAGATAAGCCCAAAACACTTGTAGAGACGGCGATTTATCGCGTCTCAAAAACCCAAAATTGTTGCCAGTAGCCCTTAACTGAACCGTATTGCATCATAGTCCCCTATCGAAGAGCGGGGAGGCAGGGTGGTTTCATACGAAAAAAGAAAAATACATAAGTCTTGATTTCTCATTTTGTGGTATGGCTTTTTACGCTTCTCCAAACCTCCCCCCATAGGCTACAGTGTACACACAAGTGCTATCTGGAAGGGTTTCAGGCGTTATAGACCCCTTAAATTGTCATTACGAGCGCAGTGATAACGGAGCGAAGTAATCACATAATCCCGTGGTTAAAGCGATTGCTTCGCTTCTCTACGAGACGCTGCGCGAACGCTCGCAATGACATCTTATATTTAATCATGCCTACCTACTTATACAAATAATTAATCCTCCCATACTCCTTAAAAGCAGGGCTATTTTCCCTATTTTTCAGAGTACTTGGGAGGATATTCAACACATAAATGTTCCTAATCTAGAAGTATTAACTACTTACTAAATTTAAATGCAGTATAGCGTTTCCCGACCTACTAAGGTACATCCGTAGGGGCTTGTCTTTGCCCATTGGTGTCTACTTTTGCCAAAAATAGCGTACTGATTGGGTGTTGTTCACCCGCCAGGGATTGTAAATCCCTGACTAATTGCTCAAGTCTACTGAAGTAGACTGAAAATTTTTGCGCTCTAAAGTCTTCTTCAGAGGACTTTAGCTATGAGACAGGGATTTACAATCCCTGGCGGACGTGCGGTTTCGCGTCTTTGTTGACACCTATGGGCAATGCCGTGCCCCTACACCTTGCGATATAATGTTGTACCTCATCTGAATGGGAATCGCTATAGCTAAAAGTTAGGCGTTGATTGAAGCAACTGGTACAGCAACATTATCTAGGATAGGCTGACGGGTTTTGAGGTCAAATTTGAATCCATGTGGCAAGATATGAAGCTTTGCTCCACAAATCGCCAAAGACTCATCCTTCAAAATTTCGCCCATATTGTTA
>NNBU01000839.1_pt1 | contig 24341 bp, 20 predicted proteins | sample 1173781 | NCBI WGS metagenome assembly NNBU01 (sample SAMN07173937, study PRJNA388173) | plant metagenome | biome: Plant school; feature: Soil; material: Symbiotic tissue of Blasia pusilla L.; isolation source: symbiotic tissue sample KVJ2 | host: Blasia pusilla | place: Norway: Troms, Kvaloya...
GAACTGAACGTGCCCGAAGCCGAGATCGCCAAGCGCCGCGAAGGCTGGAAGGCCCCTGCCCCGCGCTACACGCGCGGCGTGCAGGCCAAGTTCGCGTTCAATGCCTCAAGCGCCAGTTCGGGCGCAGTGCTCGACAAGTTCTGACCAAGGCAAGGTATGGCGTGAAACACCGAGGAACCGGCTGCGCCGGGCCTCAGGTGTTGCCCCCGGCAGGGGGAAGGCGAAGCGGACACGAAGTGCCGCGCAGCCTGGGGGCGAGCCCTACCTGCGGCGTTGCCCGTTGCTGGTCTTCATGCCCATGTTGGTCTTCTGGCGGTCGATGCGGTCCTGCCTGCGCCGCTCTTCGCGCTCCATGATCTTGCGCTTGGTGTAGCCCGACGAATCGGCCCAGGCCCACCACGCGAGCGCCATGGCGAACGGGGACAGCACGATCCACCAGCTCCAGCCGGCGACCATGCCCACTTCGAAATACTTGAGGCCTATGCCAAGCAGGCCCAATGCCAGAAACCACATCGCGAATCCCTCCGGGTTGTATTGGCAACGCATCCGGACGCCGTGCACGGCGCTACCTACAATCGCGTTGAGACGAATGTAACCCAGCACTTAACAAATAGGTCCCCATGAAAAGAGTCTTGTTGTCGGCAGCCCTGGGCCTCGGCCTTGCAGCACTCGCCGCGCCCGCGCTGGCCGACCTGGCCCTGGCAACGTCGAAGAACTGCATGAGCTGCCATGCGGTCGAGCGCAAGGTGCTCGGCCCGTCGTTCAAGGACGTGGCTGCCAAGTACAAGGACGACAAGGGCGCCGTCGACGCCCTCGCCAGCAAGATCATGAAGGGCGGCTCCGGCGTGTGGGGACCGGTGCCGATGCCCGCGAACAACCAGGTCAGCGAAGCCGACGCCAAGAAGCTCGCGGCCTGGGTGCTGTCGACCAAGTAAGCATCCCGGGCGACATCACAGGCATCACAGCTGCGGGTTGATGTCCAGTGGCGGCGGCCGGCGCTCGATGCGGTCCTCCAGCTGCCCGATGTGCGCAGCCAGCGTGTTGTCGGTCTGGTCGGAGCGCAGCCGCACCGCGTTTTCGAGCTGGTCCAGGCGCGCCAGCAGCGCGGTCTGACGGTCGGCGTTCTGCCCCATGTGCTTGTTTTCCTGTGCTTCGAGGAAGTTGCGCAACTCGGTGAAGCGCGAGGCCTCGGCCTTGTCCGCCAGGTCGCGCTGGACCTGCATTTCCTTGGTGTGGCGCTTGGTGTCGATCAACACCGAGCTGTGCAGGTACAGCACGTAGACCAGGAAGAACGCGGCCAGCACCACGGTGAGGCCCAGCATGATCAGCCCCAGCGGCGCCGTCACGGTCATGAAGCCCAGCCACACCTCGGACGGTGTGGACAACGCGCCCCAGTTCAGCGCGGCCAGTGCCGCGATGAGCAGCACGATGACAAAAAGAAAAGCGGATCTCACGCCCATGGGGGCCTCCTTCGGAAAGATCGAACACATCGGCAGTTGCCGCGCGCGTCGAGGCGCACGGCTTGTCGATGGGTTTTACCTCAGGCAAAGGGCCGGCCCGCCGTCGCGGACCGGAGAGAGGGCCGCGTCCTACAGCCGCTCGGACAGCTGTTCGAGGATGGCCGGGTTTTCCAGCGTCGAGGTGTCCTGCGTGATCTCCTCGCCCTTGGCGATGCTGCGCAGCAGGCGCCGCATGATCTTGCCGCTGCGCGTCTTGGGCAGGTTGTCGCCGAAGCGGATGTCCTTGGGCTTGGCGATGGGGCCGATTTCCTTGGCTACCCAGGCGCGCAGCTCGTTGGCGATCTGCTTGGCCTCCTCGCCGGTGGGGCGTGCGCGCTTGAGCACCACGAAGGCGCACACCGCCTCGCCGGTGACGTCGTCGGGGCGGCCCACCACGGCGGCCTCGGCGACGAGGTCGGTCTTCGACACCAGCGCCGATTCGATCTCCATCGTGCCCAGGCGGTGGCCCGACACGTTCAGCACGTCGTCGATGCGCCCGGTGATTCGGAAGTAGCCGCGGTCTTCGCTGCGCACCGCGCCGTCGCCGGCCAGGTAGATCGTGCCGCCCATCTCCTCGGGGAAGTAGCTCTTCTTGAAACGCTCGGGGTCGTTCCAGATGGTGCGGATCATCGAGGGCCAGGGCCGCTTGATGACCAGCATGCCGCCCGAGCCGTTGGGCAGGTCCTTGCCCGTTTCATCGACGATGGCGGCCATGATGCCCGGCAGCGGCAGCGTGCACGAGCCCGGCACCAGCGGCGTGGCGCCCGGCAGCGGCGTGATGACGTGGCCGCCGGTCTCGGTCTGCCAGAAGGTGTCGACGATGGGGCAACGCTCGCCGCCGATATTGCGGTGGTACCACATCCATGCTTCCGGGTTGATCGGCTCGCCGACCGAACCGAGGATGCGCAGGCTCGTGAGGTCCCAGTTCTTCGGATGCACCTTCTCGTCGCCCTCGGCCGCCTTGATGAGCGAGCGGATCGCCGTGGGCGCCGTGTAGAACACGCTCACCTTGTGCTTCTCGATCATCTGCCAGAAGCGGCCCGCGTGCGGGAAGGTGGGAATGCCCTCGAACACCACCTGCGTGGCGCCGGCCGCCAGGGGCCCGTAGGCGACATAGGTGTGGCCGGTGATCCAGCCGATGTCGGCCGTGCACCAGAACACGTCTTCGGGGCGAATGTCGAAGGTCCAGTCCATCGTGAGCTTGGCCCACAGCAGGTAGCCGCCGGTGGCGTGCTGCACGCCCTTGGGCTTGCCGGTGGAGCCCGAGGTGTAGAGGATGAACAGCGGGTGCTCGGCGTTCACCGGCACGGGCGCGCATTCGGTGCTCTGGCCCTTGAGCGCTTCGTCGAAGGTCTTGTCGCGGCCTTCGACGCGCGTCCACGCGGTGGGCGTGCGCTCGTAGACGAACACGGTCTTGATCGACTCGCAGCCGCCCAGCGCGATGCCGTCGTCCACGATGGCCTTGAGCGCCAGTTCCTTGCCGCCGCGCAGCTGGTAGTTGGCCGTGATGACCGCCACCGCGCCGGCGTCGATGATGCGTTCCTGCAGCGCCTTGGCCGAGAAGCCGCCGAACACCACGCTGTGCGTGGCGCCGATGCGCGCGCAGGCCTGCATGGCGATGACGCCTTCGACGGTCATCGGCATGTAGATGACGACGCGGTCGCCCTTCTGGATGCCCGCGGCCTTCAGCGCGTTGGCGAACTGGCTCACGCGGGCGAGCAGTTCCTTGTAGGTGACGTGGGTGACGGTGCCGTCGTCGGCCTCGAAGACGATGGCCGTCTTGTTCTCGACCGGGGTGCCGATGTGCTTGTCGAGGCAGTTGGCGCTGGCGTTGAGTTCGCCGTCGCCGAACCATTCGTAGAACGGGGCCTTCGACTCGTCCAGCGTCCTGGTGAACGGCCGGGTCCACTGCAGGTTGTCCTTGGCCAGGCGGGTCCAGAAGCCTTCGAAGTCTTGCTCGGCCTCTTTGCACAAGGCGTCGTAGGCGGCCATGCTGGCAATGCGTGCGCCCTGGGTGGCGCGGGCGTCGGGCGGGAACACGCGGTTCTCGACCAGGACGGATTCGATGTTCTTGGATGCGCTGCTCATGTCTTTTGTCTCCTGGATGGCTGCGGCCGTAATGTCGACGCCCGCACTTACGGGTCACTGACGGATCGTGGAGGGTCCGATGTTAGTTCGCAGGGTTATCACGGAGGTGACTTGGGGACACCCCTAGAATATTTGGTCCTCCACCACCGGTCTGCCGATGTCCGCTCCCGACCCATTCGACCCCAGGAACCCGCCCACCCCCCGGACCTTTCCGATGGGGCCATTGCCGCGGCTGATCTTTGCGAGCCGCTGGCTGCAGCTTCCGCTGTACCTGGGCCTGATCGTGGCGCAGGCGGTGTACGTGGTGCACTTCCTGGTCGAGCTGCTGCACCTGGTCGAGGCCGCGTTCGGCAGCCAGACGGCGCTGCAGGCGCTGATCACCAGCATCGGCTACAAGACCACCGTGCCGGTCGCCGCGCTCAACGAGACGGTGATCATGCTGGTGGTGCTGGCACTGATCGACGTGGTCATGATCTCCAACCTGCTGATCATGGTGATCGTGGGTGGCTACGAAACCTTCGTGAGCCGCATGAACCTCGAAGGCCACCGCGACCAGCCGGAGTGGCTGAGCCATGTGAACGCATCGGTGCTGAAGGTGAAGCTGGCCACCGCCATCATCGGCATCAGCTCCATTCACCTGCTGAAGACCTTCATCAACGCGGACAACTACACCGACCGCGTGCTGATCGCACAGACGGTGATCCACATCACCTTCCTGTTCTCGGCCATCGCCATTGCCTACACGGACAAGCTGATGACTGCGAACGCGAGCCAGGGCGGCGCGCCCCACTGACAGAAAAAGCCCGCGCGCCCTATGCAGCGGTGGCGCGCGGCACGTCCCAGGCCGGCACCTCGGTGAAGCGCTCGGCCAGAAAGTCGAGCATCGTGCGCAAGGTGGCCGGCATGTGCTTGCGCGAGGCGTACACCGCGTACATGCCCACCACCTGCGGCTCGAAATCGGCGAAGAGCCGCACCAGTTCTCCCGCCTGCAGCAAGGGCGCCGCCAGGTAGGTCGGCAGCATCGCGACACCGGCGCCCGCACGGGCCAGGTGCATCAGGCTGGCCGCGTCGTTGGCCGACACATTGCCCCCCACGGCCACCGAGGCCGGCTCCCCGGTCTCCTTGCGCGTGAAGTTCCACAGGCTGCGCCCGAAGTACGAGTGCGTGAGGCAGTTGCGCTGCGCCAGCTCTTCCACCCGCAGCGGCTGTCCGTGCTCCTTCAAGTAGCCCGGTGAGGCGCACACCACCGAGCGGCAGTCCGTAAGCCGGCGCGCGATGAGGTTCGGGTCGATCTCCGCCGCAACGCGGATGGCGAGGTCGATGCGCTCGTCCACCAGGTTCACCGCGCGGTCGAGCAGCACCAGGTCGACCGCCACGCCCGGATACAGCCGCACATAGTCGGCCACCGCATCGGCCAGTTGCGCCTGCGCGAACGAGGTGCTGGTGGTGATGCGCAACTGCCCGCTCGGCGCCTCGGCCGGATGCCGCACGGCGGCCTGCATGTCGAGCGCGAGCTCCAGCACCTGTCGGCAGCGCGGCAGCAGTTCGGCGCCGGCCGCCGTGAGGCTCAGGCGGCGCGTGGTGCGGTGGAGCAGCCGAGCCCCGGTCCATTGCTCCAGCTCGGCCACGTAGCGCGTGACCACGGGGCGGGACATGTCGAGCTTGTCGGCCGCGGCCGAAAGGCTGCCCGCGTCCACCACGTTCACGAACACCCGCATTGCATTCAGTCGGTCCATTCGAACGATTTTAGAAATAAACAAACGCGCAAATCGAGGTTTTTCTTTCGGAATCAGAAACCTAAGATGCGGTTCATCCCATCCACTTTCGTCTTTCGTTTTTCTCGACAGGAGACCCTCATGAGCCACATCGCCATCATCGGAGCCACCGGACGCGCCGGTGGCCGCCTTCTCGAAGAAGCCCTGCGCCGCGGCCACACGGTCACGGCCATCGCCCGCACGGCCAGTGCCAAGCTGGCTGGCCGCGCCAACGTGAAGGCCGTCGACGTCGACGTGCTGGACGCGCCCGCGCTCGAGAAAGCCCTGGCCGGCCACGACGCCGTGTTCAGCGCCGCGCACTTCGCCACCGTGCCGCCCGCGGCCGTCATCGGCCCGGTAAAGCGTGCGGGCGTGAAGCGCCTGCTGGTGGTCGGCGGTGCCGGCAGCCTGTTCGCGGCGCCCGGCCTGAAGGTGATCGACACGCCGAACTTCCCTGATGCGTATCGCGCCGAAGCCTCGGCCGGCGGCGTGTTTCTCGATGCGCTGCGCAACGAGAAGGAACTCGACTGGACCTTCCTGTCGCCCTCGGCCGAATTCGTCGAAGGCGAGCGCACCGGCAAGTTCCGCCTGGGCACCGACGACCTGCTGGTGAGCGCCGAAGGCCGCAGCTGGATCACCTTCGAGGACTACGCGATCGCGTTCATCGACGAGCTGGAAAAGCCCGCGCACCCGCGCCAGCGCTACACGATCGGGTACTGATCGACCGGCAACAAAAAAGGACCCGCGAGGGTCCTTTTTTCATGGCGTCATGGGGTTGGCCGGATCAACGGCCGGTCATGTTCTCCGGCACCACCCACTGGTCGAACTGCTCGGCCGTCAGGTGCCCCGAGGCGATCGCCGCTTCACGCAGGCTCGTGCCTTCCTTGTGTGCCTTCTTGGCGATGTAGGCCGACTTGTCGTAGCCGATGTGCGTGTTCAGCGCCGTCACCAGCATCAGCGAACGCTGCACCAGCTCCGTGATGCGTTCGCGGTTCGGCTCGATGCCCACGGCGCAGTGGTCGTTGAAGCTCACCATGCCGTCGGCCAGCAGGCGCACGCTCTGCAGGAAGTTGTGCGCCACCATCGGGCGGAACACGTTCAGCTCGAAGTTGCCCGATGCGCCGCCGATGTTGATGGCCACGTCGTTGCCGAACACCTGTGCCGCCAGCATCGTGACGGCCTCGCTCTGCGTCGGGTTGACCTTGCCCGGCATGATCGACGAGCCGGGTTCGTTCTCGGGAATGCTCAGTTCGCCGATGCCGCTGCGCGGGCCGCTGGCGAGCCAGCGCACGTCGTTGGCGATTTTGTTCATGCTGGCCGCGAGCGTCTTCAGCGCGCCGTGGGCATGCACCAGCGCATCGACGCTGGCCATGGCCTCGAACTTGTTCGGCGCGGTGATGAAAGGCAGGCCCGTGAGCTTCGCCAGTTCGGCCGCCACCTGTTCCGCATAACCCTTGGGCGCGTTCAGCCCGGTGCCGACGGCCGTGCCGCCCAGTGCCAGTTCGCTCAGGTGCGGCAGCGCGGCGCGCACATGCGCCTCGCCGTGCGCCAGTTGCGCCACATAGCCCGAGAACTCCTGGCCCAGCGTGAGGGGCGTGGCGTCCTGCAGGTGGGTGCGGCCGATCTTCACGATGTCGGCGAAGTCCTTGGCCTTCTGGTCGAGCGTGCCGCGCAGCTTGGCAATGGCGGGCAGCAGCTTGTGCGTGATGGCTTCCACAGCGGCCACGTGCATGGCGGTCGGGAACACGTCGTTGCTCGACTGGCTGCGGTTGACGTCGTCGTTCGGGTGCACGAGGCGCCCTTCCCCGCGCTCTCCGCCGAGGATTTCGCTCGCGCGGTTGGCCAGCACTTCGTTGACGTTCATGTTGGTCTGCGTGCCCGAGCCGGTCTGCCACACCACCAGCGGGAACTCGCCCGGATGCTTGCCTGCGATGACTTCGTCGGCGGCCGCCACGATGGCGTTCGTCTTCTTCTGGTCCTGCAGGCCCAGCGCATGGTTGACCACGGCGGACGCGCGCTTGACCTGGGCCAGCGCCTTGATGATCTCGCGCGGCTGCTGCTCGCCGGAGATGTCGAAGTTCTGCAGCGAGCGCTGCGTTTGCGCGCCCCACAGCTTGTCGGCCGGAACGTCGATCGGGCCGAAGGTGTCACGCTCGGCGCGGGTCTTGGGGGAAGTCGTCATGGAAAAAAGCTCCGGGATCATGAAAGGTTGCGCCGCTGCGGGCGCGTTGCCGAGTATCGGCCAATACGAGTAGCTCGCATCTGACGGGGCCATTGGCTGCTGGCTGACATGACGATACGCCTTGCGTCTTGACTTTCATCATGCCGAAAAGTTATGATCGAAGGCTTCCGACGACCAACAAGTCATGATGATGACGGTGGTTGGTCACCCCTTCACTACTCGCGGATCCCCGAATCCCGTCGCGGTGCAAGGTTCTCCCGCCGGGCCCAGCCCGGCAAAACGGCCGGATTTGTCCGGCCCCATTGCCACGTCACGCTCATCCAGGCGGCGCCCCTCGACCAGGCCCGTTGCCCTGCGAATGAAGCATCCGGCGGGCACTGGTTTCGTCGCCATGTCGTCTTCAGTGCCTGTCGGCAGCCCATGAGGCCTGCCGGGCCATTGCGCGCGTCTTTCGCGTGCCCCGGCAACCCATTGGCTGATGGCGTGGTCGCCGTCGCCCGCTTGTGGCGATGTTCGTCCACCCCCTCCACAGGGATCACAAGGAGCCCCCCGCATATGGCCAAAGGAATTCTCATCGACCACGTTTTCAAGGTCTTCGGCGACGAGCCGCAGCAGGCCCTGGAACTGGTCCGGCAAGGTTTTTCAAAGAAAGAAATCCTGGCGCGCACCGGTCAATCGATCGGCGTGTTCGACGCCACCTTCGAAATCCAGGCTGGAGAAATCTTCGTCATCATGGGTCTCTCGGGTTCGGGCAAATCGACGCTGGTGCGGCTGCTGAATCGGCTGATCGAGCCGACGGCGGGCCGCATCGTGATCGACGGCGCCGACATCAACGAGCACTCCGACGCCAGGCTGCGCGCGTTGCGGCGCAAGGACATCAGCATGGTGTTCCAGTCGTTCGCGCTCATGCCGCACATGACGGTGCGCGAGAACACCGCGTTCGGCCTGGAGCTCTCGGGCGCGAGCAAGAAAGAACGCCTGGCGCAGGCCGACAAGGCGCTCGCGCAGGTCGGCCTGTCGGGCTGGGGGGCGAGCTACCCCGACGAGCTGTCGGGCGGCATGCAGCAGCGCGTGGGCCTGGCGCGCGCGCTGGCGTCGGACCCGTCGATCCTGCTGATGGACGAGGCCTTCTCGGCGCTCGACCCGATCATCCGCACCGAGATGCAGTCGGAGCTGCTGCGCCTGCAGCAGGAACAGCGCCGCACCATCGTCTTCATTTCGCACGACCTGGACGAAGCCATGCGCATCGGCGACCGCATCGCGATCATGAAGGACGGCCAGGTGATCCAGGTCGGCACGCCCGACGAGATCCTGCGCAGCCCCGCCGACGACTATGTGCGCAGCTTCGTGCGCGGCGTGGACGCGGCGGCCGTGTTCAAGGCGGCGGACATCGCGCGCAAGTCGCTCACGGTGGTCAGCGAGCACCCCGAGCGCGGCGCGCGCGCGGCACTCAAGCTGCTCGAAGACCAGGACCGCGACTTCGCCTACGTGACCAGCCCGACCAAGCGCTTTCTCGGCGTGGTGTCGGCCGACACGCTGCGCGGCGCGCTCGACGGGCATTCGGGCCCGCTGGGGCTGCAGCGCGCGTTCCTGGCCGACCTGCCGCGCATCGACGCCGAGGCGCCCGTGGCGGGCCTGATCGGCCAGCTGGCGCAGGCACCGTGCGCGCTGCCGGTGGTGGCGAGCGACGGCCGCTTCTGCGGCGCGATCAGCAAGACGACGCTGCTCAAGTTCCTCGACCGCGAAACGCCGCCCATCGAGCCGGTCGTACCCAATGCCGCCCCCGCGCTCGCCGCCGAACCGCACTGAATTCACGAAGGACCTTGAACGATGAACGACAACACACTTCCTTCCGAGCTGAATGCACCCGCAATGGACACGCCCTCCCCCGTCGATCCGTGGGAAGCGCTTTCGGCCGCGCCTGACACCTCGGCCACGAACGCCTGGCTCGACGCCCCGGTCAATGCCGCCCATCAACTGTCCGGCTCGCCCGACGCTGCCAGCGGCTTCCAGCTGCATCGCCTGTGGGACGGCTCCCTGCCGGTCGAGTCCTGGATCAACCAGGGACTGGGCTGGGTGGTGGAGCACTTCCGCCCCTTCTTCCAGACGGTGCGCCTGCCCATCGACAGCACGCTGAACTGGGTGCAGAGCCTGCTGACGGGCCTGCCCACGCTGGCGATGATCGCCCTCGTCGGCCTGCTGGCCTGGCAGTTCGCCGGCCGCGCGCTGGCCATCGGCACCACGGTGGCGCTGCTGCTGGTGGCCATGCTGGGCATCTGGCCTGAAGCGATGGTGACGCTGTCGCTGGTGCTGACCTCGCTGGTGTTCTGCATGGTCATCGGCCTGCCGCTGGGCGTGCTGCTGGCCAGCAGCGACCGCGCGCAACGCATCATGCGGCCGGTGCTGGACGCGATGCAGACCACACCGGCCTTCGTGTACCTGGTGCCGGTGGTGATGCTGTTCGGCATCGGCAACGTGCCCGGCGTGATCGTGACCATCATCTTCGCGCTGGCCCCGCTGGTGCGCCTGACCAACCTGGGCCTGCGCCAGGTGCGCCCCGACCTCATCGAGGCCGCGCGCGCCTACGGCGCCTCGCCGTGGCAGATGCTGGTGAAGGTGCAGTTGCCGCTGGCCATGCCGTCGATCATGGCGGGCATCAACCAGGCGCTGATGCTGTCGCTGTCGATGGTGGTGATCGCCTCGATGATCGCCGTGGGCGGCCTGGGCCAGATGGTGCTGCGCGGCATCGGCCGTCTCGACATGGGCCTGGCGACCGTGGGCGGTCTGGGCATCGTGCTGCTGGCCATCACGCTGGACCGCCTGACGCAGGCCATGGGCAAGTCGCGCCGCAGCGCCGGGCGCCACTGGTGGCACACCGGGCCTGCGGGCTTCGCGCTGCGCCTGCTGCAGCGGCTGCTGGGCTCGTCTTCTTCGTCGCCTGCCTCTTCGCGCCCGGGGAACGAGCCCGTTCCCGCCCTGTCCGCGCAAGCGCAATGAACCGCCAAGGAGAAACCAGACGCATGAAGCAAATGAATGTCATCGCACGCGGCTTTTGGGCCATCGGCTTCGTCGCCGTCGGCATGGCCGCGAACGTGGCCCACGCCGCCAACGACCTGCCCGGCAAGGGCGTGAGCGTGCTGCCGCTGAAGAGTTCGCTCGCCGAGGAAGCGTTCCAGACGCTGCTGGTGATGCGCGGGCTCGAAAAGCTCGGCTACACCGTCGAGCCCATGAAGGACCTGGAGCCCGCCACGGAGCACCTGGCGATTGCCAACGGCGACGCCACCTTCATGGCCAACCACTGGAGCCTGCTGCACGCCGACTTCTACAAGAACAGCGGCGGCGACGCCAAGCTGTGGCGCAAGGGCGTGTATTCCGACGGCGCGGTGCAGGGCTACCTGATCGACCGCAAGACGGCCGAGCAATACAACATCACGAACATCGCGCAGTTGAAGGACCCGGCCATCGCCAAGCTGTTCGACGCCGACGGCGACGGCAAGGCCGACCTGACGGGCTGCAACCCCGGCTGGGGCTGCGAGCTGGCCATCGAGAACCACCTGGGCGCCTACCAGTTGCGCGACACGGTCACGCACAAGCAGGGCAGCTATGCCGCGCTGATGGCCGACACCATCGCCCGCTTCAAGCAGGACAAGCCGGTGCTGTACTACACGTGGACGCCGTACTGGGTGAGCGCGGTGCTGCGCCCGGGCACCGACGTGGTGTGGCTGCAGGTGCCTTTTTCTTCGTCGCAGGAGGGCAAGGCCGACACGCAGCTGCCGAACGGCAGGAACTACGGCTTCCAGGCCAACCAGGAACAGATCGTCGCCAACCGCGCCTTCATCGAGAAGAACCCGGCCGCGGCCAAGCTGTTCGAGGTGATGAAGCTGCCGATCAGCGACATCAACGCACAGAACCTGCGCATGAGCCAGGGCGCCAACACGCAGAAGGACGTGGAGCAGCATACGGACGGGTGGATCCGGGTGCATCAGCAGCTGTTCGACGGGTGGATTGCCCAGGCCCGGGCTGCGGCAAGGTAGCACTGCAGCCCATGGGCGGTGGCTGAGATAATCGGGGGGCCTTTACGCGTTTCCCCCCCTCCAATAAAAGCCCCCCACCATGACGACCACGATCCAGCAGGCCGACCTGATCGAATCGATCAGCGCCGCGCTGCAGTACATCAGCTACTACCACCCCGCCGACTACATCGCCCACCTGGCCCGTGCCTACGAGCGCGAACAGAGCCCCGCTGCCAAGGACGCCATTGCGCAGATCCTGACCAACAGCAAGATGAGCGCCACGGGCCACCGCCCGATCTGCCAGGACACCGGCATCGTCAACGTGTTCCTCAAGGTGGGCATGGACGTGCGCTGGGGCGGCTTCACCGGCAGCCTGGACGACGCCATCAACGAAGGCGTGCGCCGCGGCTACAACCACCCCGACAACACCCTGCGCGCCTCGGTCGTGGCCGACCCGCAGTTCGACCGCAAGAACACCAAGGACAACACGCCCGCGGTGATCTTCACCGAGATCGTGCCGGGCAACACCGTCGAAGTGACGGTCGCGGCCAAGGGCGGCGGCAGCGAGAACAAGAGCAAGCTGGTCATGCTGAACCCTGGCGACAGCGTGGTCGACTGGGTGCTCAAGACGGTGCCGACCATGGGCGCCGGCTGGTGCCCGCCCGGCATGCTGGGCATCGGCATCGGCGGCACCGCCGAGAAGGCCGCGCTGATGGCCAAGGAAAGCCTGATGGACGACCTCGACATGCACGAGCTGCAGGCCAAGAAGGCATCGGGCGCCGAGCTGAGCAAGGTCGAGGCGCTGCGCATCGAGCTGTACGAGAAGGTCAACGCGCTGGGCATCGGCGCGCAGGGCCTGGGCGGTCTGGCCACCGTGCTGGACATCAAGATCAAGATGTACCCGACGCACGCGGCCAGCAAGCCCGTGGCGATGATTCCCAACTGCGCAGCCACCCGCCATGCGCACTTCGTGATGGACGGCAGCGGCGCGGTGTACCTCGACCCGCCTTCGCTCGACCTGTGGCCCAACGTCAACTGGGCACCCGACGAAAAGAAGAGCAAGCGCGTCGACCTCGACAAGCTCACGCCCGCCGAAGTGGCGAGCTGGAAGCCCGGCGACACCCTTCTGCTGAACGGCAAGATGCTCACCGGCCGCGACGCCGCGCACAAGCGCATCCAGGACATGCTGGCCAAGGGCGAGAAGCTGCCGGTGGACTTCACGAACCGCGTCATCTACTACGTCGGCCCGGTCGATCCGGTCGGCGACGAGGCCGTGGGCCCCGCCGGCCCCACCACCGCCACGCGCATGGACGGCTTCACCGAAATGATGCTGGCCCAGACCGGCCTGATCGCGATGATCGGCAAGGCCGAGCGCGGACCGGTCGCCATCGAGGCCATCAAGAAGCACAAGAGCGCCTACCTCATGGCCGTGGGCGGCGCCGCCTACCTCGTGAGCAAGGCCATCAAGACCGCCAAGGTGGTGGGCTTCGCGGACCTGGGCATGGAAGCCATCTATGAATTCGACGTGGTCGACATGCCCGTGACGGTGGCGGTCGACGCCGGCGGCACCAGCGCGCACATCACCGGCCCGGCCGAGTGGCAGAAGCGCATCGCCAGCGGAGAGTTCAAGACCATCATGATGGAAGAAGCTTGAGCGACATAGGCGTCTTCGACAGCGGGGTCGGCGGCCTCAGCGTGCTGGCTGCGCTGCGGGCCGAGTTGCCGCACGAGAACTTCGTGTATTTCGCCGACACGGCCTATGCACCGTACGGCGAGCGCGGGGACGCCTATGTCATCGAGCGATCGCGTGCGGTGGTCGAGCGCCTGGTGCGGGAACACCGCATCAAGGCGCTCGTGGTGGCCTGCAACACGGCCACGACCGCCGCCATTCACCTGCTGCGGGCCGAACACCCCGAGCTGCCGATCGTGGGCCTGGAGCCCGGTCTCAAGCCCGCCGTGGCGGCGAGCCGCACCGGACACGTCTCGGTGATGGCCACGCGCGGCACCCTGGCCAGCGCCAAGTACGCCGCCTTGCGCGCGTCGTTCGCCGGCTCGGCAGAGGTACGGTCGGTGCCCTGCGACGGCCTCGTGAAAGCCATCGAAGGCTTCGACGCGGCTGGCATCGCGACGCTGTGCGAGCGCTACATGAACGAGGCCGGGCCCTTCGGCAACGGCCCCACCGACGTCGACACCGTGGTGCTCGGCTGCACCCACTACCCGCTCGTGAAGGACGCGCTGGCCCGGCATGCGCCGGCCACGCTGCGCTTCATCGACACCGGCGTGCCCGTGGCGCAGCAGACGCGGCGCTTGCTGACGTCCGCCGGCCAACTCGCGGGCAACGGCAACGGCACGCTGCGCCTGGAAAGCAGCGGCCAGGTCGCCGTGCTTGAAGCCGCGGCTGCACGATGGCTCGGGCTTCCCGCGGCCACCGCGGCCTGACCTGATCGGCCTCATGCGCTTTATCCGCCACAGCGCCCTCCTCCTGTGCCTCTCGGCCGCCGGCCTGAGCCACGCGGCCTGCGAGAGCGGGCTGGCCGAGCGCATGCACGCCAAGCTGCATCCGAACCGCCCGCTCGACGAGCGGCTCGCCGCCTGCAAGATCTGGCCGGCATTCCCCGGGCGCAGCATCGTCGTGCTGCCGATGCCGCGCGAAACCACCGACCGCGGCGCCAAGGTGTTCGACCTCGAGATCCTGCTGATCCAGCGGCCCGACAACGGCAACACCGAGCGCGACACCGTCATAGGCCGGCTCATGCAGCCCGAGGCGCTCGACGAAGACGCGACCACGTCGATCCAGGACATTCGCATCGACACCTCGCGCTACGTGCTGTCGAGCGAGGCCCGCGCCTTCGGCGTGCGGGTGCGTTACCGCGGCACCAGCGCACCGGGCAGCCCGCTGGCGAGCGAAACCGTGCGGCTCTACGTGCACCACGGCAAGCAGTTCCGCCAGGTGCTGCAGGAAGTCGAGCTCGACCACGACAACGGCGGCTGGGACGCCACCTGCACCGGCCACTTCGAGAAGCTGCGCACCATGCTGTCGGTCGGCAAGGCGGTCAGCAACGGCTTTGCCGACCTGCAGCTGTCGCGCACGCTGGTGCAAAGCCGCGCGCAGCAGGAAGAAGACCAAGGCTGCGTGGAGAAAACGCTGCCGGCGAAGTTCAGTGCCGTGACGCTGCGCTACGACGGCGAGCGCTACAAGGTGCCGAAGTCGTTGCGGCAGCAATCGCCCTGAGAGGGCCTAGAAGGCCCTGGAAGGCCCGCGCGGGCCGGTCAGTGCAGGTGACGCGGACGACGACCGCCGCCATGGCCACCACCACTGCCGCCGCTGCCGGGGCCGCCTGTGCCGCGAGGGCGCTTGCCGATCTCGAGCGAGTTCACCAGTGCGTCGAAACGGTCGCTGAAGAGGCGGTCGATCTCGGACACCACACCACCCAGTTCGGCACCGTCGAAGTGGCGCTCCATGAGATTGATGACGTCTTCCACCAGCAGGTCGCGCTGCACCTGCATGATCGCGGCCGGGTTGGGGCCGACGAACAGCATCAGGAAGTCGTCGCGCGACTCTTCGTCGGGGTCGCCCTCTTCCTCGTCGAAGTCGGTGTCGTAGAAGGTGACCTCGATGGCCGCGCCACGGTCGGAAAGCTCGTTCAGTGCCATGCACATCTCGTCGAGCGCCTGACGAAAATCTTCGTCGCCCGGCACGGTCCAGCAGATCTGCAGCGTGTGGTCCTTCTGCTCGAAGCGGATGCCCGGCTCTTCTTCGTAGGTGCTCGTGGCACCGTCGGCCAGCGACTTCGCGCCGGCGTACGCCCACAGGGGCTTGAGCGCCTCCTGGATCTGGTCGAAGCTCACGTCCGAACGCAGCGGCACATCGCCGTGCACGTGGATTTCAAATGGAGCGTTGTAGCGAGGCATCGAGTGCTCCCATGTAAGTTTGGTACCCGGAACGGGGGTCGAACCCGTATGCCCCGATCAAGGAAGCGGCGGATTTTAAGTCCGATGTGTATACCAATTTCACCATCCGGGCGTCAGGTTGAACATCGACGATAACCCAAACAAAACAAGCCCCGGCAACGTCGGTTGGCGGGGCTTGAAAGACGGGTCGAATCTTGTTGAACGAGAGAAGGTGGAGGCGCGACCCGGAGTCGAACCGGGCTAGACGGATTTGCAATCCGTTGCATAACCGCTTTGCTATCGCGCCACGCAGAAATACGAAATCGAACCTGCGAAAAAAAGGGAAGCTGACGCTTCCCTTTTTCAAAACTGGAGCGGGAAAAGAGTCTCGAACTCTCGACCTCAACCTTGGCAAGGTTGCGCTCTACCAACTGAGCTATTCCCGCGTTTCGAGCCTCGAATTATATACCAATATTTCAAGGCTCCCAAACTTTCGCCACCGATCAGTGCTTGACCGAGCCCTCTGAAGCCGGCGCGCCCGCGCGCTGCTTGGCCAACTCGGCCACCGCAGCGGCCGATGCGGCCACCTCTTCGTCGGACAACGGCACAGGCATCTTCTCGAGCGCGATCTCAAGCACCTTGTCGATCCACTTCACAGGCACGATCTCGAGTCCGTTCTTCACGTTCTCGGGAATGTCCTGCAGGTCCTTGGCGTTCTCTTCCGGAATCAGCACGGTCTTGATGCCACCGCGCAGTGCGGCCAGCAGCTTTTCCTTCAGGCCGCCGATGGCCGTGACCTCGCCGCGCAGCGTGATTTCGCCGGTCATTGCGACGTCGCTGCGCACGGGAATGCCCGTGAGCGCCGACACGAAGGCCGTCGTCATCGCCGCGCCCGCACTGGGGCCGTCCTTGGGCGTCGCGCCGTCGGGCACGTGGATGTGGATGTCGCGCTTCTCGAACACCTCGTCCTTGATGCCCAGGCGGCGCGAGCGGCTGCGCACCACGGTGCGTGCGGCCTCGACCGATTCCTTCATCACGTCGCCGAGCGAACCGGTGCGGCTGATCACGCCCTTGCCGGGCATGGTGACCGCCTCGATCGTCAGCAGGTCGCCGCCGACTTCCGTCCATGCGAGGCCGACCACCTGGCCGACCTGGTTCTGCTTCTCGGCGAGGCCGAAGCTGTACTTGCGCACGCCGAGGAACTCGTTGAGGTTGGCACCGTCGACCGTGACCTTGGGCGTCAGTTGCTTGAGCAGCAGGCCCTTCACCACCTTGCGGCAGATCTTGGAGAGCTCGCGCTCGAGCGAACGCACGCCCGCTTCACGGGTGTAGTAGCGCACGATGTCACGCACGGCCTCTTCGGTGACGAAGAGCTCTTCTTCCTTGACGCCGTTGTTCTTCAGCTGCTTGGGCAGCAGGTACTTGATCGCGATGTTGGTCTTCTCGTCCTCGGTGTAGCCCGAAAGGCGAATGACTTCCATGCGGTCCAGCAGCGCCGGCGGAATGTTCATCGAGTTCGACGTGGCGACGAACATCACGTCGCTCAGGTCGAAGTCGACTTCCACGTAGTGGTCGCCGAAGGTGTGGTTCTGCTCGGGGTCGAGCACTTCGAGCAGCGCGCTCGAGGGGTCGCCACGGAAGTCCGTGCCCAGCTTGTCGATTTCGTCGAGCAGGAACAGCGGATTGCGCGTGCCGATCTTGCTCAGGCCCTGCAGCACCTTGCCCGGCAGTGCGCCGATGTAGGTGCGGCGATGGCCGCGGATCTCGGCCTCGTCACGCATGCCGCCCAGCGCCATGCGGGTGTACTTGCGGCCGGTCGCCTTGGCGATCGACTGCCCCAGCGAGGTCTTGCCGACACCCGGTGGGCCCACGAGGCACAGGATGGGCGCCTTGACCTTGTCCACGCGTTGCTGCACCGCGAGATATTCCAGGATGCGGTCCTTGACCTTCTCGAGGCCGTAGTGGTCCGCGTTGAGCACGGCCTCGGCATTGGCCAGGTCGTGCTTGATCTTGGTCTTCTTGCTCCACGGCAGGCCGATCAGCACGTCGATGTAGTTGCGCACCACAGTGGCTTCGGCCGACATGGGCGACATGAGCTTGAGCTTCTTGAGCTCGCCCTCGGCCTTCTTCAGGCCTTCCTTGGACATCTTGGCGAGCTTGATCTTCTTCTCGATCTCCTCGATGTCCGCGCCCTCTTCGCCTTCGCCGAGCTCCTTCTGGATGGCCTTGACCTGCTCGTTCAGGTAGAAGTCGCGCTGGTTCTTTTCCATCTGGCGCTTCACGCGCCCGCGGATCTTCTTGTCGACGTTCAGGATGTCGACTTCGCGCTCGAGCTGGCCGAACAGGTTTTCCAGCCGTGCCTTGACGTCGTCGAGGTCCAGCACGGCCTGCTTGTTGTCCAGCTTGAGCGGCAGGTGCGCGGCGATGGTGTCCGCCAGGCGGCCCGGATCGTCGATGCTCGAGATCGAGGTGAGGATCTCGGGCGGAATCTTCTTGTTCAGCTTGACGTACTGGTCGAACTGCTGCATCACGGCTCGGCGCAGCGCCTCGACCTCGGTGCCTTTTTCGCCGCCTTCGGCAAGCGCCAGCGGCGTCACGTTGGCCGAGAAATGCGTCTCGCCGTCGTCGATGCGATTGACACGCGCGCGTTGCTGGCCTTCGACCAGCACCTTCACCGTGCCGTCGGGCAGCTTGAGCATCTGCAGGATGGTCGAGACGCAACCGACCTCGAACATGTCCTCGACCGAGGGCTCGTCCTTGGCGGCGGCCTTCTGGGCCACCAGCATGATGCGGCGCTCCGCTTCCATGGCCAGTTCGAGCGCCTTGATGCTCTTGGGGCGTCCCACGAAGAGCGGGATCACCATGTGGGGAAACACCACGACGTCGCGCAGCGGGAGCAGCGGCAGGTCGAGTGCTTCGGGGGGCAAGGGGGTGTGGCCAGACATGCAGATCCTTCGCGTCTTTGGCTTTAGGCCTTTTTCGCCGCTTCGCGGTACACGAGCAGCGGGGGCTTGTTTTCGTCGATGGTCGATTCCTCGACCACCACCTTGTCGACATTGGTCGCGTTGGGCAATTCGAACATGGTGTCGATCAGCGACTGTTCAAGGATCGAGCGCAGTCCGCGCGCACCGGTCTTGCGGGCCAGTGCCTTGCGCGCGATCGCCTTGAGCGCCGCCGGGCGGATCTCGAGGTCCACGCCTTCCATCTGCAGCAGCTTGGTGAACTGCTTGACCACCGCGTTCTTGGGCTCGGTCAGGATCTGCACCAGCGCGTCCTCGCTGAGCTCCGCGAGCGACGCGACCACCGGCATGCGGCCGACCAGTTCGGGGATCAGTCCGAACTTGATCAGGTCTTCGGGCTCGACCTCGCGGAACACCTCGGTGATGCTGCGCTGCGCCTTGCTCTTGACCTTGGCGCCGAAGCCGATGCCCGACGCCTCGGTGCGGTTTTCGATGACCTTCTCGAGGCCCGCGAACGCACCGCCGCAAATGAACAGGATGTTGGTCGTGTCGATCTGCAGGAAATCCTGGTTCGGATGCTTGCGCCCGCCCTGGGGCGGCACGCTGGCCATGGTGCCTTCGATGAGCTTCAGCAGGGCCTGCTGCACGCCCTCGCCCGACACGTCGCGCGTGATCGAGGGGTTGTCCGACTTGCGCGAGATCTTGTCGATTTCGTCGATGTAGACGATGCCGCGCTGGGCGCGCTCCACCTCGTAGTTGCAGCTCTGCAGCAGCTTCTGGATGATGTTCTCGACGTCCTCGCCCACGTAGCCGGCTTCCGTCAGCGTGGTGGCGTCGGCCATCACGAACGGCACGTCGAGCATGCGCGCCAGCGTTTGCGCCAGCAGCGTCTTGCCCGAGCCCGTGGGGCCGATCAGCAGAATGTTGCTCTTGCTGAGCTCGACGTCCTCGCCCTTGGCCTTTTCCTTGTGGCGCAGGCGCTTGTAGTGGTTGTAGACCGCCACCGACAGCATGCGCTTGGCCGGCTCCTGGCCGATCACGTAGTTGTCGAGGTTGGTCTTGATCTCCAGCGGCGTGGGCAGGTCGCTGCGCGCCTCGCGCGCCTCTTCGCCCGCGGGGAGTTCGTCGCGGATGATCTCGTTGCAGAGGTCGATGCACTCGTCGCAGATGAAGACCGAAGGGCCCGCGATCAGCTTCTTGACCTCATGCTGGCTCTTGCCGCAGAACGAGCAATAAAGCGTTTTTTCGCTGGAAGAGCCTTTTTTTTCGGCCATGGACAGATGCCTCGTTACAGGGAATGGACAATGATAACTAAACAAAAACGGCGTTTCCCGTGTGGAAAACGCCGTTTTTTGCCATTTGGCGCCATTGGCGCCGCGCAGCTTTAACCGCGCTTGGCGACGACCTGGTCCACCAGACCGTATTCCTTGGCCTCGTCGGCCGTCAGGAAGTAGTCGCGCTCGGTGTCCGACTTGACCTTTTCCAGCGGCTGGCCCGTGCGTTCGGCCAGGATGCGGTTCATCTGGTCCTTGGTGCGCAGGATGTCGCGCGCATGGATTTCGATGTCCGTGGCTTGGCCGCGTGCGCCGCCGAGCACCTGGTGGATCATGATCTTCGAGTTGGGCAAGGAGAAACGCTTGCCCTTCTCACCGGCCGCCAGCAGGAAGGCGCCCATGCTGGCCGCGAAGCCGAGGCACATGGTCGACACATCGGGCTTGATGAACTGCATGGTGTCGTAGATCGCCATGCCGGCGCTCACGCTGCCGCCCGGGGAGTTGATGTAGAACGAGATGTCCTTTTCCGGGTTCTCGCTCTCGAGGAACAGCAACTGCGCCACCACGAGGTTGGCCGTCTGGTCGTTGACCTCGCCCACCAGGAAAATGATGCGCTCCTTGAGGAGGCGCGAGTAGATGTCGTAAGACCGCTCGCCGCGGCCCGATTGCTCGATGACCATCGGAACCATGCCGAGGCCTTGAATTTCGTTTGCGATCATGAATTTTCTTTCCGGAAGATGAAGTCGTTCGCTGCTGTGTGCACTGTACGCCTGAGTGAAATGGGGCTCGTGCCGCAAAGCACAAGCCCCATTGGCGATGCGGGCAGCGAGGGAAATCAGCCTTGCTGTTGCGCCATCAGTTCGTCGAACGACACCGACTTGTCGGTGACCTTGGCCTTGGCCAGGACGAAGTCGGTCACGTTGTTCTCGATGACCACGGCTTCGACTTCGGCCAGGCGGTTGTTGTCGCTGAAGTACCAGCGCACCACGTCGGCCGGCTTTTCGTAGCTGGCAGCCAGCTCGTCGATGTGGGCCTTGATCTGCTCGGGCTTGGCCTGCAGGTTGTTGGCACGCACCAGCTCGGCCACCACCAGGCCCAGGCGCACGCGGCGCTCGGCTTGGGGACGGAACACTTCGTCGGGGATCGGAGCCTTGTCGGCGTCCTTGATGCCGCGCTGCTTGAGCTCGGCGCGGGCGCCTTCGATCATGCGGCTGACTTCCGACTGCACGCTGGCGTTCGGCAGGTCGAGCTCGGCGCTGGCGACCAGGGCGTCCATCACGGCGTTCTTGTTGCGCGCCAGCAGGCGGAACTTCACTTCGCGCTCGAGGTTGCGCTTGATGTCGGCGCGCAGGCCTTCAACCGTGGCTTCGGCGATGCCGAGCGACTTGGCGAGCTGTTCGTTGACTTCGGGCAGGTGCGAGGCTTCGATCTTCTTCAGCGTGACCATGAAGTCGGCTTGCTTGCCGGCCACGTCCTTGCCGTGGTAGTCGGCCGGGAACGACAGCGGGAAGGTGCGGCTGTCGCCGGACTTCATGCCACGCACGGCGTCTTCGAATTCCTTGAGCATCTGGCCTTCGCCGACCACGAACTGGAAGTCTTCGGCCTTGCCGCCCTGGAAGGGCTCGCCTTCGATCTTGCCTTCGAAGTCGACCGTCACGCGGTCGTCGTCCTGTGCGACGGCGTCTTGCGCGCGCTGGGCGAAGGTGCGGCGTTGCTTGCGCAGGATGTCCAGCGTCTTGTCGATGGCGTCGTCGCCCACGTCGGCCGAGAGCTTCTCGACTTCAGCGGTGGACAGGTCGTTGATCTTGACTTCGGGGAACACCTCGAAGACCGCGTCGAAGGCCAGTTCGCCTTCGGGCGACTCTTCCTTTTCGGTGATGCGGGGCTGGCCGGCCACGCGCAGCTTGGCTTCGTTGGCGGCTTGCGAGAAGGCTTCACCGACCTTGTCGTTCATGACCTCGTAGTGCACCGAGTAGCCATAGCGCTGGGCCACGACGTTCATCGGCACCTTACCGGGACGAAAGCCGTCCATCTTGACGGTGCGCGCGAGCTTCTTGAGGCGCGAATCGACTTCGTTCTGGATGGTGCCGACCGGCAGGGTCAGCGTGATCTTGCGTTCGAGCTTCTCGAGAGTTTCAACGGTCACGGTCATGATGTCTTCCTGGTAAGGGGGGCCGGTGCGCGGGGCCTGCATCTTATTTATCGATACAGATCAAGGACTTACACGCGCTGGCGGGATTTATGCGGAGGCACACGCGTGCCGCCTGCAAAACTGGGCAACCCGCGATTCTAATCTGGCGGAAAAGCGGGCTTTCACGAGGGTTTGTCGTGGCGCGAACGACGGTCAGGTTTGTCCAATATTCGCGCTTTAAAGTGAGCTCCGATTCGTTCCTCCCCACAGGAACGCACAGGAGATTTCATGTTTCAGCGAATGCTCGCCGCCTTCGGCCTCACCCTTGTCCTGGCCTTCGGCATGCCCTCGTTGGCGCAGGCCAAGGCCGATGCGCCCGCCCCGAACGAGCCCACCATCCAGCAGATCTATGACGCGGCAAACGGCGGCAGGATGTCCGACGCCGACGCCATGATCGCGAAGGTGCTGAAGGACCACCCCGGCAGCGCCAAGGCCCACTTCGTCCAGGCGGAGCTCCTCGCGGCGCAGGGCAAGCTCGACGGTGCGAGAACCGCGCTGGGCCAGGCCAAGGCGCTGTCGCCCGAGCTGTCCTTCGCCAAGCCCGAGGCCGTCGAAAGGCTCACGGCCAAGCTCGACAGGCCCGCGGCAACACCGCCGCGAAACGAGCCCGCACGCGTGAGCACGCCCAGCCCCGCGCCGCAGCAAACCGAAGCCAGGACCGGCTCGACGCCGTGGCTGCCGATCGCCCTGGTGGCGTTGCTGGCCGTCGGCTACCTCGCGTTCCGCCGCCGGGTGGCACCGCCTGTCGCCCAAGCCCCGTCCTACGGCCCGGCGCCTGGCGCGGCCAATGCGCCCACCGGCTACGCGAGCTACGGCTCCGGCGGCACCTGGCCGCCTGCAGCGCCGCCCGCAGCCGCGCCGGGCATGGGCCTGGGCGGCGCGCTCGCCACGGGCGCCGCCGTCGGCATCGGCGCGGTCGTCGCACAGGAAGCCGTGCGCCACTGGATGCACGACAGGTCGGACACCACGGACCGGAACGACACGTCCCGCATCGCCAACAGCGGCAATGACAGCGGCAACACCGAGATGGGCCGCAGCCTCTGGCCTTCTTCTTCGCCGCAGGAGCCCGAGCGCATCGCCGACAACGATTTCGGCATCACCGACACCAGCTCGTGGGACGACGCGAGCAGCGGCGGCTCGGACAGCAGCAGCGACTGGTGAAAAAGAAAAAGCCCCCGTCTCTTTCGAAACGGGGGCTTCGTCACTGCGCCATAGAACAGGCTATTCGGCAGGGCTGGTGCGCGGGGCCGGACTCGAACCGGCACGTTCTTGCGAACGTCAGGACCTAAACCTGGTGCGTCTACCAATTTCGCCACCCGCGCGATGCCAATCTTTCAGGTGAATGCAAAAGCGGACAGCCCTTTTTGCGCCATGCGCTTGCACGGGCCAAAGACCATCCGCTTGAAATCGGTCAGCCTTCGATTTTAAACACTAATCGCAGCCCCATTCGGTGCCGGCGATGCCACCGGCTCGCTCGGCTCACGCTTCACGCGGAATGCGGCGGCGTACATCGCCGGCAAGGCCAGCAGCGTCAGCACCGTGGCCACGATCAGCCCGCCCATGATGGCCACCGCCATCGGTCCCCAGAACACGCTGCGCGACAGCGGAATCATAGCCAGCACCGCCGCCGCGGCCGTCAGCACAATCGGCCGCAGCCGCCGCACCGCCGACTCCACGATCGCGTCCCACGCCGGCACGCCCGCCGCACGGTCGAGCTCGATCTGGTCGATCAAAATCACCGCGTTGCGCTGGATCATGCCCATCAGCGCGATCACGCCCAGGAGCGCAACGAAACCGAAGGGGCGGTTCAACAGCAGCAGCGCACCGGCCACCCCGGCAATGCCCATCGGCCCGGTGATGAACACCAGCAGCGAACGGCTGAAGCTGTGCAGTTGCAGCATCAGCAGCGTGAACACCAGGAACAGCATGATCGGCACGCCCGCCACGATGGAGGCCGAGCCCTTGCTGCTTTCCTCCACCGCGCCGGCCACGTCGATGCGGTAGCCGCCCTGCCCGGCCGCTGCCCAGCCCGCTTCGAGTTCGCGCAGCTTCGGCAGCAACTGGGCCGTGACGGTGGCGCCTTGCAGACCCTCGATCACGTCGCCTTGCACGGTGATGGCGTAGTCGCGGTTCTCGCGCCACATCACGCCCGGCTCCCACGTGAACACCGGCTTGGCGATCTGCGTCAGCGGAATCGACCGGCCCGAGCTCGTCGGGATGTAGGCATTGCCGATGTCCGAAATGGCCTGGCGCTCGTCCGGCGCCTGGCGCAGCACAATGTCGATCAGCTGGTCGTTCTCGCGGTACTGGCCCACGGTGGTGCCGCTGAACATGGTCTTCGAAGCCTGCGCGATGGCCTGGCTCGTCACGCCCAGCGCGCGCGCCTTGGCCTGGTCGATCTCCAGGCGGATGACCTTGACCGACTCGTTCCAGTTGTCGTTCACGCCGCGCATGTTGGCGTTGTCGCGCAGCACGGCCTTCACCTCGTC
>NNBU01001019.1_pt1 | contig 24278 bp, 21 predicted proteins | sample 1173781 | NCBI WGS metagenome assembly NNBU01 (sample SAMN07173937, study PRJNA388173) | plant metagenome | biome: Plant school; feature: Soil; material: Symbiotic tissue of Blasia pusilla L.; isolation source: symbiotic tissue sample KVJ2 | host: Blasia pusilla | place: Norway: Troms, Kvaloya...
GAACAGGGTGCGGTGATAGGGAAAGGACCGGCGGGCAAAGTCCGGTCTGTCGAAGGGCGTGTCCCAGAAGCGCTCGAAGAGCTCGCGCATCTGTTCGAGCAATTGCCGGAACAGCGGATTGTGGGTGGCGTCGTAGATCGCCAGATGGAAGACGAGGTCCTCCTTGCCGGCGGTACCTTTGATCAGATGCACGCGCTCCATTTCGTCGAGCGCTTCGCTGATACGGCGGAGGTCGTCCTTTGTCCGGCGTCGCGCAGCCGCCATGCAGGCCTCGCATTCGATGCCGCGACGAACCTCCAGCGTCTGCAGCAGCGCGTCGCGCAAACTGCCCATGGTCATCGAGAGTGGCATATGGACCGTTGCTGCGGTGATCGGCTTGATCAGATAGGTGCCACTGCCCTTGCGGGTCTCCATCACGCCTAGTGCCTGGAACTGGCGGATGACCTCGCGGATCGTCGAGCGCCCGACACCAAGCGCTGCCATCAATTCCCGCTCTGCCGGCAGCCGGTCGCCGGCCACGAGAGCCGCCTGCTGGATATAGGCCGCGAGCGAATCCGTCACTTGACGGCCTCGGTCTGCGGGCGGGAGCGGGGCAAGGGGGGATTTCATCGACACCTCAAATTGGTCTGACATCATATCAATCAGCGAAGATTGAGATTGTCAACGACTGGCAATGCGGTCCGTTCGGAGTTGACGGGGGTTTTCCACGCTGTCGATCTCGCCGGCTGCGCAAAGCTCGCCGCGTAGGTTCGGACGCATTCGATCATCGATTGTCGGACTGCCGGCCAGGTTTGGCGTCGATCAGACCGGTGGGCAGCAGTCCCTCTCAGGTGGGAAGAACTTAAGAGTTTGCAGCCCAATTTGGCGGAGCGCGCGGGAACGTCGGCCGGGCCGACAGCCGGCCGGACCGGCTCAAGGTCGCTTAGTGATCAGCGCCGCGCAGATAGCCCAGCACGGATTCGGAGATCATCGTCTTGTGGCGATCATAGAGCTGCGGCTCTGAGAGGTCCCGCTGGAAAATGGTGCCGAAGGTGTAGCGGTTCGAGACCCGGAAGAAGCAGAAGGCACTGATCAGCATGTGAAGGTCGATTGCATCGGCCCGGCGCTGAAATGTGCCCATATCCAGACCCCGGTCGATGATGTCCTGCAGGGTGCGGATGACGGAGATGTTGAGGTCGGCAATTTCGATTGATCGTTTCATGTGCATGGCATGATGGATGTTTTCGATGCTGACGAGACGCACGAAATCCGGGTTATGTTCGTCGTGGTCGAACGTGGTGCTGATCAGCTGCCTCAACGCTTCGTCCGGGGCAAGCTCGGCGAGCTGCAGATCCGCTTCCAGCGAACGGATCTTCCGATAGGCGCGCTCCAGAACGGCCAGGTAAAGGCCCTCCTTGCTGCCGTAGTAATAGTAGATCATTCGCTTGGACGTGCGCGTCTTTTCCGCGATCGAGTCCACCCTCGCGCCCGACAGGCCGAATTCGGAGAATTCCTGCGTTGCGACCTCGAGAATGTCCTCTCTGGTCCGTTCAGGGTCATTCCTGCGCGTGTCCCCTACCGTCTTCGCCATGCTCCTCCACCCCAAGTCGGTGCCGGTCGATGTGTGCGGTCCGGCATGCCATGCTTCTTGTTCATAGGGCGCCGGACCGTGCGCATCAAGCCATCACATGTTGACACTAACTAGTTAGTACATTATTGATTGGTCTAGGTTGGGAGGCCTAGAGACACATTCATCTTTCGTCTCGGTATGGGAGCCATCATGGCCGAAGGGCAGGACATCAAGCGGGCAGGTCTGATCGGTTACGGCATCCAGCGATCCCTGACGCCTGCCATGCATATGCGTGAAGCGGCAGCCCAAGGGCTCGGTTATCGTTACGACCTCATCGATCTCAATGAACTGAAGCTGACGGTGGACGCGCTGGAGGGCCTTGTTGCCGAGGCCGAGCAGCAAGGTTTTTGCGGTCTCAACATCACCTATCCCTGCAAGCAGAAAATCGTGCCGTTTCTGCATGAGATGTCGGAGGATTCCCGCAGGCTCGGCGCCGTCAATACCGTCGTCCTGCGTGACGGCAAGCGGATCGGTCACAACACCGACTGGTGGGGTTTTGCCGAGGGGCTGCGGCGGCAGCTTCCCGAAGCAGACCTCGCTCGCGTCGTGCAGATCGGCGCGGGCGGGGCTGGCGCCGCAACCGCCTTTGCCATCTTGCAATTGGGTGCGGCGGCCCTGACGATCTTCGACGTCGATGAGGCAAAGTCGTCTGAACTGGCTGTCCTGATGGCGAGGCTTTTCCCGGATGCAGATGTCCGGGCTGGCCGCGACCTTGCCGGCGCCATGGCGAAAGCGACGGGCCTTGTACACGCAACGCCGACCGGTATGGACAAGCATCCCGGACTGCCGCTGCCGGAAAACCTGCTGAACCCGCCGCTTTGGGTCGCCGAGATCGTTTATTTTCCATTGGAAACTGCGCTCGTGCGAGCGGCGCGTCAGCGTGGTTGCCAAGTGGCCGACGGCGGGGGCATGGCGGTGTTCCAGGCTGTCGGCGCATTTTCATTGTTTACCGGGCTGATGCCGGATGCGAACCGCATGCTTGCGCATTTTCGACAGCTGACGGGGCAGGACGAGAAGGCGCTCGCCGCCCCGGTCTGAGGATGGTGGCATGGCCGGTCGCTGGGCTGGCATCGACAAAGGACTTTATCGTCGATCGGCCCTTGCGGCCGATCAGGGAGAGGAAGGTCCCAAGCCCGAGGAGGGGCAGGGACGAGAGGAGGAAGACATGACGATTAAAATTTCACGCCGTACGTTTCTTGCAGGATCAGCCGCTGTAGGGGCCATGACAGCGGTTGCGGTTCCGGCATTGGCCCAGGAACCGGTGACACTCAAGCTTTCCGCCGTCTTTTCGGAACAGGACATCCGTGCCGGCATGGTCAAGATGTTCGCCGACGAACTGAAGGACGGTTTCAAGGTTGAGCCCTTCTTTGGTGGCACCCTCTTCAAGCAGGGGACTGAACTCGTAGCCCTTCAGCGGGGCAACCTGCAGATGGGCAATATTGCGCCGCAGGATATCGCCAAGCAGGTGCCGGAATGGTCGGTGCTGACATCGGCCTATCTGTTCCGGGATGCCGCCCATGTTCGCGCCTTTTTCAGCAGCGACCTCGGCGCTGAGTTCAAGACGATGGCCGAGGAAAAGGCCGGGGTCCACATTCTGGGTCCGACCTATTTCGGTGCCCGCCAGGTGGGCCTCAAGACTGACAAGAAGATCACCACCCCCGCCGACCTGTCGGGTGTGAAATTGCGCATGCCGGGGGGTGATGCCTGGCAGTTCCTCGGCGAGGCGCTCGGCGCCAATCCGGTACCGATGGCCTATGCCGAGGTCTATACCGGTCTTCAGACCGGCGCCATCGACGGCCAGGACAATCCGCTGCCCAACGTCAAGAACATGAAGTTCTACGAAGTCATGTCGCAGATCGTCATGACCTCGCATCTGATCGGCTACGACCTCCTGACCATTTCGGCGGACACTTGGAAGAGCCTCTCCCCGGAGCAGCAGACCAAGGTTCAGGCTGCAGCCGACAAGGCGATGCAGTGGAGCGAGGAGCAGCATCTCGCGCAGGAAAAATCACTGGTCGAGGAGTTCAAGGCGGCCGGCCTCACCATCTACGAGCCTGATGTCGCAGCCTTCCGCAAGTTCGCCCAGGAAAAATACCTCGCCTCCGATCTGGCGAAGTCCTGGCCTCCTGGTGTCATCGAGAAGGTCGCAGCTCTCTGAGCTATCAACGTGGCGTTCGGCGGGCCAGCCTTTGGGCGTGCTCGCCGACCATCAGAAGGTTTCCGTCCATGGACAATCGATTTGCCCTCCTGGGTGGCTGGCTCAGGCGGCGGGCGGAAAACCTGCTCGCTGCCATGCTGCTTGCCATGTTCCTCATCTTCCTGCTGCAGATCGCATCGCGCTACCTCTTCAATCTGTCGATCGGCTGGACCCATGAGGCGAGCGTCGGCCTATGGATCTGGATGGTGCTGTTCGGCTCCGCCTTTGTCGTGCGGGAGGTAGACGAAATCCGTTTCGACCTGTTCTGGGGTGCTGCCAGTGCCCGTGGGCTGCGCGTGATGCAGGTCGTGGGGTCGGCCTCGCTCGTCGGCCTCTTCTCCTGGTCTCTGCCGGCAGTGATCGACTATGTGAGCTTCATGCGGGTGGAAAGCACGGCCTATCTGAAGATCCGTTTTGACCTGCTCTATTCCATTTATGTGGTCTTCGCGGTCGCCATGATCATCCGTCATCTCTGGCTCTGCACGCTCGCCCTCAAAGGCAAGGCGCCGGAAGGCTTCGATCCGACCAAAGCGAGTTCCGGCGTATGAACCTGACGAGCCCTTTTTCCCTCTCGATCGTCGTCATCACGGCGCTTGCCTTTCTCGGGCTGCCGATCGGCCTGTCGATGCTCTGCGGATCGATCTTCTATCTCGCGCTTTCCGGCGCCGATATGGGGATCGTCGCCGAGCAGTTCTTGAACGGCATGTATTCCAACTACGTCATTCTGGCCGTGCCTCTGTTCATTCTGGCGGCCGAGCTGATGAACATCGGTTCGATGACCGAGCGGCTTTTGTCCTTCTGCAACGTCCTCGTCGGCCGCTTCCGCGGTGGGCTCGCCCAGGTCAATGTCGTCCAGAGCATCATCTTTGCCGGCATGTCCGGCTCGGCGATCGCCGATGCGGCTGGCACTGGCAGCATGATGCAGAAGCTGATGACCGATGGTGGGCGCTATACGCCGAGCTTTGCGGCGGCGCTGACCGCGGTGACCGCCGTCATCGGCCCGATCATCCCGCCCTCGATCCCAATGGTCATCTACGCCCTCGTCTCGGATGCCTCGATCGGCTATCTCTTTCTCGCCGGCATGGTGCCCGGCCTGCTGATGGCCGGCCTGCAGATGGTACAGGTCGCGATCACCGCCCGGCGCCAGAATTTCCCCGTCGAAGCGCCAGTGCCCCTGCGGGAGGTTCCGGGCATCACCTGGCGGGCGCTTCCCGCGCTCCTGATGCCGGTGTTGCTCCTCGGCTGCATCTATTCGGGGATCACCACCCCGACCGAGGCCGCAGCACTCGCCGCTGCCTATGCCCTAGTCATCTCCACGGTGATCTATCGCAGCATCACCTGGAATGCCTTGTATGGCGCGCTGCTTTCGAGCGGCAAGACAACCGCTTCGATCGGCATGCTGATCGCGGGCGCCCTCGTCTTCAACTATGTCGTTACCATCGAGAACATTCCCGAGAGCATCAAGATAATCCTGACGAGCTGGCAGATGTCTCCCGCCGTGTTCCTGATTTTCGTCAACGTGCTGCTCCTCCTGCTCGGATGTTTCCTCGAAGGCACGACCATCCTGCTGATCGTTGTCCCGGTTCTGATCCCGACGGCGCAGGCACTGGGCATCGATCTCGTCCATTTCGGCGTGGTTGTGGTGGTCAATATCATGCTCGGGCTGGTCACCCCTCCTTACGGGCTGCTGCTGTTTATCGTCGCGAAGATTTCCGGCGCGCCTTTGCGCGACATCGTCCGGGATGCCTGGCCCTTCATTCTCTGGATGGTCCTGTGCCTCGGCATCATCACCTTCATTCCTCAGACGGTTCTGTGGCTGCCGCGTCTGATGGGCTATCAAGGTTAGGGGGCGGAAGATGACCGATCATAAGCCAATTTTCATCCTCAACGGACCCAACCTCAACCGGCTGGGCCGGCGTGAACCGGAAATCTACGGCCATCATACGCTGGCCGACGTTGAAGCCTGGTGCCGGGAGGCGGCTGGCGACTGGCCGGTCGTCTTCCGCCAGACGAACAGCGAAGAGACGCTGATCGGGTCCGTGCACGAGGCAATCGACGACGAGGCGGCCGGTATTCTCATCAACCCGGCGGCCTTCACCTTCACCTCGCTGGCGCTGCTCGATGCATTGAAGATGTTCAAGGGGCCGATCATCGAGTTTCACATCAGCAATGTGCACCGTCGCGAACCGATCTATCACCGATCCTACGTCTCGATGACGGCGACGGCCGTGATGGCAGGGCTCGGGGCGGCCGGCTATCCGGAGGCGGTGAGGGCGCTGAAGCGCCTTGCCACGGAAGGACGGCGCTGAGGCGTCATCAAACGAAAGGCCACCTCGATGAAGACTTCGATTGCGACTGTTTCGATCAGCGGCGAATTCGAGGAAAAGCTTTCGGCCATCGCTCGGGCGGGCTTTGACGGGATTGAAATCTTCGAGAACGACTTTCTCGCCTTCGACCGCTCGCCTGCCGATGTCGGCAAGATGGTGCGCGACCACGGGCTCACCGTTTCCTTGTTCCAGCCGTTCCGCGATTTCGAAGGCATGCCGGAGCCCTTCCGCAGCCGCAATTTCGATCGCGCCGAACGCAAGTTCGACCTGATGGCCGAACTTGGTACGGACCTGATGCTGATCTGCTCCAACACCTCACCTGTGTCACTCGGTGGCATCGACCGCGCCGCCGCGGATTTTCACGCGCTTGGCGAGCGCGCTGCAAGCAGGGGCCTGAGGGTCGGCTACGAGGCGCTGGCCTGGGGGCGCCATATCAGCGACCACCGCGATGCCTGGGAGATTGTCCGCCGGGCCGATCATGCCAGCATCGGTCTGATCCTGGACAGCTTCCACACGCTTGCCCGCAAGATCGATGTCAATTCCATCCGCTCCATCCCTGGCGATCGGATCTTCATCGTCCAGCTTGCCGATGCACCGCTCATCGAGATGGACCTCTTGTACTGGTCACGCCACTTCCGCAACATGCCTGGCGAAGGTGATCTTGCCGTGACGGCCTTCATGCAGGCCGTGGCCGCGACCGGCTACGACGGCTACCTGTCGCTGGAAATCTTCAACGACCAGTTTCGTGGTGGCTCGCCCGAGGCGATCTCCAGGGATGGTCGCCGGTCTCTGGTCTATCTGATGGACCAGGTGAAGCGTCTCGAGCCGGACATCCGCATTCCGGTCCCGCAGATGCATGCCCGAGCCGAGGTGTCCGACATCGCCTTCGTGGAATTTGCCGTTGGGGACGACGATGGCCGGGAACTGGAGGCCCTTCTGTCGATCCTCGGCTTCCGGGCTGCTGCAAAGCATCGCTCGAAGGCTGTTACCGTGTTTCGTCAGGGCGATATCAATCTCATCATCAACCGGGAGGAGAAGGGATTTGCCAGTGCCTCCTACCTCGTCCACGGCGCCAATGCCTACGCCTTCGCCCTGATGGTCGACGATGCCGCGGGCGCTCATGCCCGAGCACTTGCGCTGGGGGCCGAAGACTTTTCCCAGCCGGTTGCACCAAACGAGATGCAGGTACCGGCAATTCGCGGGGTCGGTGGCGGTATCGTCTATTTCCTGGACGAAATCAGTGGCCTCGCACGGATCTGGGATACGGATTTCGAGCCCATCGACCCCGGCGACGACGAGGGCCCCCCCGATGTCGGTCTGACACGCATCGATCATTTGGCCCAGACCACGCGTTACGATGAGATGCTGACCTGGCTCCTGTTCTACACATCGCAGCTCGCCACCCGAAAGACACCCATGGTCGACATCATCGACCCCTCTGGCGTGGTGCGCAGCCAGGTGGTGGAAACGGCAGACGGACGGTTGCGGATCACGCTGAACGGGGCGGAAAACCGCAATACGCTCGCCGGCCATTTCATAACTGAAACCTTCGGATCCGGCATACAGCAGCTGGCCTTCGAGACCGACGACATCTTCGCCACGGCCACCGCGCTCTCGGCCAAGGGCTTCAAGGCGCTGGCCATCTCGCCGAACTACTACGAAGACATCGAGGCCCGCTTTGGTCTGGATCCAGCACTGGTCGAGCGAATGAAGGCCGCCAACATTCTCTATGACCGCGACGATGCCGGCGAATATTTTCAGCTCTACTCCCCGACCTATGGCGAAGGCTTCTTCTTCGAGATCGTCGAGCGGCGCGGCTATGCCGGCTATGGTGCCCCCAATGCCATCTTCCGTATTGCGGCTCTGAAGCGTCACCTGCGACCAACGGGTGTGCCGAAATAGGCGGGCCGTTCCCGCGCTATTTTTCGGGAGATTTCAGCTCCCGGTTTATCCGGTCGGCGGCATCGGCAAGCGCTGTCTTGTCCGTCTTGATGCCCGACAAGGCGTCGTGCACCTCTTCGCCCAGGATGCGCTCGATTGCGGCATATTGCGGAATGTTGGGGCGTTGCCAGGTATGGAGCAGGTTCTTCTTGGCCAGTTGGTCGACGAAGCGCACGATTGGTGAACTGGCCGCCGCTTCCGGATCCGCACTGACCGAGAAGCGCGGCGCGATCGGAAAACCGTTCTTCACATGCGCCTTCATCGCCTCGCGCGATGCCATCCAGGCGATCGCGTCGGCGGCGAGTTCGACGCGTTCTTCGGGCAGGTTCGAGGGAATGCAGAACAGGAAGCCCCCGATTGGCGAGGCGCGTGTGCCACCGGGCCCTGCCGGCTGTGGCAGGTATTCGACCCGCCGCTTCACCACGGACTGGACGTCATATTCGAACCGCGCCGCCCGCATGGTCCAGAAATAGCCGAGACTGGCCTTCCCCTTCATGAAGACGTCGAGTGTCCGATCCCAGGCCATGTTGAGGATGTCCGGCGGTGAAATCTCCATTAGCCGGCGCATGAAATCGAGCGCGGCAAGGCCCGCGTCCGAGACGATCGTGCAGTGTAGTTCCTCGAGATTGACCCCTTCGAAGGTGAAGCCGGCCCGTGATTTTCTGAGTGAAATCGTCGGCTGGCCGCAGGCGCCAAGAAAGAACATGAAGCTGGAGGCAATCGGCATGCCGCGTGCTCCGTCCCAGACAGCCCCATACATGCCGTTTTGCGGCGCATGGAAGAAGCGGCCAGCGGACAGGACCTCTTCGAACTTGCGGGGGAAATCCAGTGCGGCGTCGGCGAAGAGGTCCTTGCGTGCCGCCAGGATCTCCACCGTGCAATAGCCGGGAACACCGTAGTCCTGGCCATCCCAGCGTGCAGTTGACCAGATGGAAGGATGGAAATCGAGCGGATTGATCCCCGTCTTCTGGATCAGTGCGTCGATCGGCCGGATGATGTCCTTTTCGGCGAATTCGCCGAGCCAGGGCATGTTGATGGCAAGCACATCATAGTCCGACACCGGCTTGGAGCGGTTTTCCAGCACCCGGCGATAGAGATCGGGCAGGGGCAAGAGATCGAAGTTCTTGCGCGACGCAAGGTTGTTGCGGAAGTCGGCCCACATGTTGCGCATGGCCGAGAAATAGTTGTCGTCGTTGAGGAGGAAGCGCAGCTCGATGTGTGATTCCGCCCGCTTCTGCACCAGTCGCATTGGCGGGATAATGTGCGAGCCGAGTGGCGTGCCGCCGAAGTAATAGTCGTCCTCCTGCTCGCCGCCGCGCAAGCCGAGCGTCTGGGCCAGCAGGGATTTGGTCTTGCCAGCATAAGCCTGGAAGGATTGCAGCAGTTTTTCGCTTGGCTGCAGGGAAAAGGTCTTGCCGGAGGCGCTCTTCGGCACCTTGATAATGTAGCCGCTGTCGACCATGCGATTGATCAGCCGCATGGAGGTGGCATAGGGTAAGCCGGATTCCTGCCCGAGCGTGGAGATCGCGACACTCTGGCTGTGGATATGCGCCTTGATCAGGAAGATCGCGATTTTCCACACGGGATCCTCGTCGAAGCCCGCAATTACCTCGTGAAACGGGCGCCGGGTCTTTTCCAGAAATTCAATCACCCGGAGCATTTCGTAGTCGTTCACGTCGGCCTCCCGTCCGTCGCGCGTGGTGACGATGTTCGTAGCCATTGCCGCGCCCTTTGGCTAGGCGCGGTCGATGCCCATGCGAAATTCTGGGGGCTATTCGGCGGCCGGCGGCAGGATCCCGGCGCGGCGTTCGGACTGTTCGAAGAGCACGAAGAAGTCCTTGTCCGCCAAGCCCTCGGCATAGGCAGATTCATACTGCTGGCGGATCATCGACGCCATGTACATCGGGATATGATCGGCGCGTGCCGCGTCGAGGATGAGATCGAAGTCCTTCATCATTTGCGCCACCGAGAAGGCCGGGTCGAAATTGCGTTGGACCAGAAGATCGCGCTTGTAGGCGATCAGCGGCGAGGCGACCGCGCTCTCGCAAATGACGTTGAGCATGGTATCGAGCGACAGATTGCCCTTGAGACCGAGTGTCAGGGCTTCGCCAAGAAGTGCCGATGTGGCCCCCACCATGGCGTTCAAAACCAGTTTCAAGTAACGCGCCTCTTCCGCCTGACCGACGTAGAAGCGCCGCGCGGAGAAGCACTCGAAGATCGGCTCGGCAATTTTGTAGGCCTGTTCAGGCCCCGACGCCATGACCGAAAGCGTGCCGGCGGAGGCCGTGGCCGTGCTGCCCGAGACGGGCGCCCTCAAGTAATGCACGCCAAGCGCTGCCATGGCCTCGTTCACCTCGGCGGAGATCACAGGTGATACGGTGCTCATCTCGATCAGTGTCTGGCCGGGCTTCATCACCGCGGCGAGCCCCCCGGGAGCGAAGACGAGATCGCGCAACACGGCATCGTTGGGAATGGTCAGGACGATCATGTCCGATGCGGCCACTAGATCTTCAAGCGTGTGGGCAACATTTGCTCCCTCGGCCACGATCGTCGCACGGTTTTCCGGCAGAGGCTCGTAGACGTGAAGCCGATAGCCTGCCTCGAGCACGCGGCGGCTCATGGGTGCACCCATCTTGCCGATGCCAGCCCAGCCGACCGAAACCTTGTCGTTCATGTTTTCCTCCCGTGCCTGTCGTCAGTCGATCATGGCGCGCCATTGATCCGGCTATCGCATCGGAGTGCACGCGCCGAAGCCACGCATCCTGATGCGCGTCGTCACGTCCTCCCACCGGCCATAATGGCGAACTGCTGGTCGAAAGCTCTGCACAAAATATCCGTTTCGGATAAATCTGGGGCTGTGAGGCGTATGCTAATCCATTAGCGTTGGCGTCGGATCGTTCAGCGTTCCGTGGGAGGAAAAGCTGACAGAAGCAATGAGAAGCTGCAGGCCAACCAGATGGAGGGCTGCCGGGGTTTCATGTCGTCTACAGTCAGGTCGAAGGGTCGGAGGAGGATCCGTGATGCAGCGACACCAACAGGAATTTTGCGATCAACGGGACGTGCGTGCGGCTTGACCGCAGGGGCGCGCCTCTTCGTGCCGAGACCATCGCCCTTTGTTACGCTTTCGCCGGTGCGGAGGCGGATCCAGAGCGGCATAGGAGCGCTACTGCGGACGCTCATAAGGGGTTGGCAAAAGAATTCATGGCTTGCGAGATCGAGCCAGTTGTTTTGGGAAGGACAATGACGTGAAAGCAGTTCGTTACTACACACGCAAGGATATCCGGGTCGAAGATGTGCCGGCACCGTCCGGCCCGCTTGGGGACGACATGGTGCTGATCGAACCGCTGGTCTGCGGCATCTGTGGAACGGATCTGCACGAATACATTGCCGGCCCGATTGTCACACCATCAACTCCCCATGTCTATTCCGGCGCGATCCTGCCGCAGATCCTCGGCCATGAGTTTTCGGCGCGCGTGCTTGAGGTTGGCCGCAATGTGACCCATGTGACGCCTGGAGCCCGGGTATCGGTGCAGCCCCTCATTTCGCCACGCGACGATTTCTATGGGCGCCGCGGGCTTTATCACTTGAGCGAGAAGATGGCCTGTGTCGGTCTCTCCTGGGATTGGGGCGGCATGGGCGAACTGGCCGTCGTCAATGGCTACAATGTCTTTCCGGTGCCCGACAGCGTCAGCGACGTCCAGGCAGCGATGATCGAACCGGCAGCCGTTGCCCTTTACGGGGTCGACCGGGGCGGAGTGGAAGCGGGCAGCACGGTTCTGGTCTCCGGTGTCGGGCCGATCGGCGCGCTCGTTCTGCTCGCCACCCGTGCAGCCGGTGCGACGACCATCTTCGTCTCCGAGCTCAATCCCAATCGCCGCGCACTGGCGAAAAAGCTGGTGCCGGAGGCGATCGTTTTTGATCCGCGCGAGACCGATACGGCAGCCCTGTTCCGTCAGCACACCGAAGATGGTGTCGGCGTCGACGTGGCGCTCGAATGTGTGGGGGCGGAAGCCTCGCTCAATCTCTGTGCCGCAGCCGTCCGGCGCCAGGGGACCGTCGTCCAGGTCGGATTGCACGTCAAACCCGCCGCCATTGATGCCATGCTGTGGGCACTGAAGGACATCACCGTCGAGGCCACCTGGTGTTATCCGGTGACGATCTGGCCACGTATTGCGCAGATGATCGGTGCCGGAATTTTCCCGGTCGAGCAGATCGTCACGGCGCAGATTGCGCCGGAGTATGTCGTCGACAAGGGCTTCGAGGCGCTGCTCGATCCGAACGCCTCTCACATGAAGATCCTCGTCAACATGAAGGGCTGAGCCCGGAAGAGACCGGTCGCAATTTGCTGACGCGGCAAGAGCAAAGCAGCAGAAGCTGTAGCTCACCCTGAGATGAAGCGCCTGCCCCTGCAGGCGGTTTGCAAGACATGAAACGCCTGACCCGAAGAGGTTTCGTTATGCATTACATTGTCCATTGCCTCGATCACCCCGGCGGTGTGGAGAAACGGCTCTCCCATTATGACGCCCATAAAGCCTATCTCGCGGCTGGCAAGACGAAGACCATCATCTCAGGCCCGCTGCTGGCGGACGACAACGAGACGATGATTGGCTCGCTCTTCCTGTTCGAAGCCGAAACCAAGGRGGAGGTCGTTGCCTTCAACAAGGCCGATCCCTTCAGCGCGGCTGGTGTCTGGGCCTCCGTGCATATCCATCCTTTCAGCAAGCGGGTCGACAATCGATGAGTGCGACAGACGAACGCCCGGTTGGTGCCGCCATCGTCGGCCTCGGCTGGTGGGGCAAGAAGATGGCGACCCTCGTCAATGCTGGCGGTGCGCAGATGCGCTTCGTCCATGGCGTTGATCCCAATCCGGAAGTGCAGGGTTTTGCCGCCGATCTCGGCATGCGGTTCTCTTCGGACCTTGCAGCGGCGCTCACCGATCCAGACGTCGAAGCCGTCATTCTGGCAACGCCGCACGCGTTGCATCAGGAGCAGATTGCGCAAGCCGTCGCGGCGGGAAAACATGTGTTTTGCGAAAAGCCGCTGGCCATGACCCGCAAGGATGCCGAAGCCTCGGTAGCGCTCTGCCAGAATGCAGGCCTCGTCCTTGGCATGGGACATGAACGCCGGTTTGAGCCACCGATCGCCGAGATCCTGGACGCGGCAAGCTCCGGCCGTCTCGGTCGGCTGCTGCAGATCGAATCCAATTTCAGCCATGACAAGTTTCTCACACTCGATCCGTCCAATTGGCGGCTGAACGCCGAACAGGCACCGGCAGGCGGCATGACCGCCACCGGCATCCATCTGACGGACCTGTCCGTCAAGTTGATGGGACCGGCGGCAGACGTGCGCGTCGTCTGCGAAAACCTTGCCTCGCAGATCCCGCAAGGCGATACCATGAGCGCGCATGTCCGGTTCAAGGGTGGTGGTTCCGCCTACGTGTCGGCGACGCTTGCGACGCCCTTCATCTCCCGATTTGCCGTCTTCGGCACGCTTGGCTGGATCGAAGTGCGCGACAAGGCGCATGTCGAATCCCCCGATGGCTGGATCGTCACCGAGGGCTGGAAGGGGCAGCCGATCACCATCCGCGAAGTGGCTCCCGCCGAACCGGTCCGGGACAATCTGCGCGCCTTTGCCCGTGCGGTTCGCGGCCTCGACGTCTATCCGATCAGCGGCGACGAGATGATCAACAACATCGCATTGCTGGAAGCCATCATCCGATCTGCCCGTACGGGTCTGGTCGAAACACTTTGACAGGGAGGTTGTCATGAAAGCCTTGGTATTCGAAGCGCCGGACAAACCGGTGATCGCGGATCTGGCCATGCCGGAGATTTCCCCCAACGAGGTTCTTGTGCGCACCCGGGCAGTCGGCATATGCCATTCCGACTATGAACTGCTGGCTGGCCGCTACATCATCCCGATCTCCTATCCCGTGACGCCGGGTCACGAGTGGAGCGGCGAAATCGTCGAGGTCGGCCGCAATGTCACGGGCTTCAAGGTCGGTGACCGGGTCGTGGGCGAGTGCGTGGTGCGCACTCCCGAACGTCTGCATCACTTCGGCTTTTCCATGAGCGGCGCCGACCGCGAGTTCTTCAACGTCAATCCGGAATGGCTGCACAAGCTGCCCGACGCGGTCGATGACAAGAAGGCGGCCTTGATCGAACCCTTCACCTGCGGCTTCTATGCGGTCCTGCGGTCCGGCGGCACCAATGCGAGCGAGACGGTTGTCGTTTCGGGTGGCGGGACGATCGGTCTCGTCTCGGCTGCAGCCGCAATCGGTATGGGGGCTCGCGTGATTGTCGTCGATCCCTTGGCATCCCGTCGGGATGTGGCCCTGAAGCTCGGGGCTGACGCTGCAATCGACCCGACCGACGGCGGAGCCGCGGAGCGCATTCGTGAGATGACCGGAGGGCACGGCGCGGATCTGGTTGTCGAAGCCTCCGGCCATGATGCGTCCCTGGCTGCTGCCTTCGACTACGCGCGGGAAGACGGCCGCATGTCGATGGTTGGTATCAATATCGGGCGCAGTGTTCCCGTGGTCATCGGCCAGATCCAGATGAAGAACCTGACCGTCCGGGGCTGCATCGGTTCGCCCGGCGTATGGCCGGCTGCCATCCGTTTCCTTGAGCGCACCGGCATCGATCTCTCGCCAATCCAGACCCACGACTATGCGCTGACCGATGCCGTCCAGGCATTCGGCTTCGGAAAAGATGCGACCAAGAGCATCAAGATCACTCTGTTGAACGGTTGAAATCATGACAAACCACGCTCTCATCGTCGGTGCGACCGGCATCGCCGGCAGCAATCTCGCCGAACACCTGCTGGCCCACGGTGGCTGGGAGATCTCCGGCCTGTCGCGGTCGCAGAGCCCGATCGCTGCCGTGAAGACGCTGTCTTGCGATCTGACGGACGCGGCCTCGGTCGCTTCCGCCCTCGAAGGTGTCCGCCCGACACATGTCTTCATCACGGCATGGTCGAGACAGGAAACCGAGGAGGAGAACTGCAAGGTGAACGGTGCAATCGTGCGCAATGTGCTCGACGGCCTTCGTGGCCGGGGCGTGCGCCACGTCGCCCTCGTCACCGGCACCAAGCACTATCTCGGCCCCTTCGAGGCCTATGCGAAAGTCGCGCCACAGACGCCGTTCCGCGAAGAACAGGAGCGGTTGCCCAACCAGAACTTCTACTACGTGCAGGAAGACGAAATCTTTGCAGCAGCAGCCCGGGAGCATTTCACCTGGTCGGTGCATCGCCCCCATACGCTGATCGGTTACGCCGTCGGCAATGCGATGAACATGGCGGCGACACTCGGGGTCTATGCCTCGATTTGCAAGGAGACCGGCAAGCCCTTCGTGTTTCCCGGTTCGGCAGAACAGTGGCAGGCGGCAACCGATGTGACCGATGCCCGTATCCTCGCCGACCATCTCGCCTGGGCAGCAACGACGCCGGCTGCAGCCGATACCGCGTTCAACGTCGTCAACGGCGACATTTTCCGCTGGAAATGGCTCTGGCCGCGCATCGCGGCTTATTTCGGCATTGAGGCGGCCGACTATCCCGGAACGCCGCAGCCGCTTGAGGCAAAGATGGCTGATGCCGCGCCCATCTGGGATGCGCTGGTGCAAAAGCATGGCCTGAAGCCCAATGCCTTGTCGCGCGTCGCCTCCTTCTGGCACACCGATGCGGATCTTGGGCGCCAGGTCGAGACCTTCAACGACATGGGCCGCAGCCGCAAAGCCGGCTTCCTCTCCTATCAGGACACCACCGGTTCCTTCACCGACGCCTTCGACCGCTTGCGCGCCGATCGCATCATTCCGTAACGGACAGAAGGAAAGGGTGACGACATGACCATTGATCCGCGCAGCCACGAGGCCGAAAGCGGCTATTTTTCCGAGGAAGACTCCGCAGAGGTGGTCATCGCACGGATAGCCAGCGACACCGATCCGCGTCTGCGCGAGATCATGGATGCCGCCATCCGGCATCTGCATGCTTTCGTCAAGGAAGTGGAACCGACCCAGGAGGAATGGGGCCGGGCGATCACGTTCCTGACCGAAACCGGGCAGATTTGCAACGACTGGCGACAGGAATACATCCTCCTGTCGGATATCCTGGGCGTCTCCATGCTCGTCGACGCGATCAACAATCGCAAACCATCGGGCGCGACCGAGACCACGGTGCTCGGTCCCTTCCATGTCGCAGATGCGCCTCGCTACGAGAGCGGCGCCAATATCTGTCTGGACGGCAAGGGTGAGCCGCTTCTGGTTTCGGGGCGGGTTACCGACACTGAAGGCAATCCGATCGCCGGAGCCTTGCTCGACGTGTGGCAGGCCAATGAGGACGGCTTTTATGATGTCCAGCAGAAGGGCGTGCAGCCTGAGATGAACCTGCGCGGCATCTTCACGACGGATGCCGACGGTAGATACTGGTTCAAGTCGGTGCGTCCGAAATATTATCCAATCCCAGATGACGGTCCCGTGGGCAAACTGCTGCGCCAGATGGGTCGGCATCCCTATCGGCCGGCTCACATCCACTTCATCGTCGGTGCCGCCGGCTTCGAGCCGATCACGACGCATATCTTCACACCGGATTGTCCCTATCTCAATTCCGATGCGGTTTTCGGGGTGAAGCAGGACCTGATCGCGGACTTCCACAGAGTTGATGATCCGGGAAGGGCGTCGGAACTCGGGTTTTCCAATCCCTTTGAGGCGGTCACCTGCGACTTTGTGCTGGTGACGCCGCAGCAGAAGCTGGAAGCCTAGAAACGCAGGGTCATGACGATAGCGGCAGCCGGAGCGTTGCTGCCGAATGCCCTGGTGTAACACGCGTGCAGACGAACGTACGACAATCGAAGCGGCATGGGGAGGGAGTGCGATGAACAACTGGTTGGCTGATTGGTGGCAGATGCTATCGAACTGGCTGCGTGACATGGGAGCGGCCCACGTCGTCAATGACGGCCTGGGTGATGCGGACGAAGCGGCGAAAAGACAGGCCCGCGACCGCAAGCTCGCCCCGCGGCGGGGATACTAGACGCTTGAATGACCCGATTGCGGCAATCTCGCACGACGCGATCGGTCTGTAGAGACTTGGAGTAACGCCATGATCAAGCACATCGTCATGTGGAACGTTCACGGGAATACACCTGATGAAAAGCGTGACGCTGCCGCCATGATCAAGACCAAGTTCGAAAGTCTGGTCGGACAGATATCGGGGTTGAGAACCCTGGAAGTGGGGCTGGATATCAGCCGCATCTCCTATGCCTGCGACGTCGTGCTCTATTCGGAATTCGACGATGAAGCCGCGCTCCAGCGTTATGCGGAGCATCCGGCCCACGCCAAGGTGCGGGCCGATCTGGAAGGGCTCCGGATCGCCCGCCATCAGGTTGATTACATCTGCTAGCCGCAACCTCACTCAGGTTCGGTGCACTTGCCCATCCCGTCGTCCGCTGGATCCCGGCCCGGACCTCATCCGGCTTCGAAGGGGCGATCTTTGCACCAAATCTTACTCAAGGAGACTGTCGTATGACCTCCCATCCCAGCAGGAAACCCAGAATTGCCTTTCTTGGAACCGGCGCCCAGGGCGCTTCGATTGGCGCGGACTTCGTCCTTGCTGGCCATGATGTGACATTTATCGAGCAGTGGCCCGACCATGTAAACGCCATCCGGGCGAATGGGATCACGGTCAATCTCCCGACCCGGACGATCAATGCCAAGGTTGCGGCCCTGCATCTGTGCGAAGTCGCCGAGATCAAGCAGCCGTTCGATCTGGTCTTCCTCGTGGTCAAGGCCTATGACACCAAATGGGCGACACAACTGATCGAGCCGGTTCTGGCAAAGGACGGCCTTGTCATCGGTCTCCAGAACGGCATGACCCATGAAGACATTGCCGCCATTGTCGGGCGTGAACGCACCATCGGTGCTGTCATCGAGATCGCTTCCAATATGTTTGTGCCGGGGGTGACCAATCGGCAGAATGATCACGACACCTCCTGGTTTGCGCTCGGCGCACTCGACCCTGAGACGCAGACGCGAGTGGAGCCGGTGGCCGAACTCCTGCGCTGTACGGGCACGGTCGAAGTCACCGACGACATTCGCTCTGCCAAGTGGATGAAGCTTGTCGTGAACGCTGCCGAACTCATTCCGTCCGCGATCGTCAATCTGCCGCTTGGCGATGCCGCCCGCAGCCCCGGCATGCTTGAGGTGATGCGGGCTGCCGGCTACGAGGCCATGCAGGCGGCCATTGCCGATGGTGCGAGGATCGTGCCGATCATCGGCATGCCCCCGGTGACCACCAATCACCCGGAACGCTATGTTGACCAGATCTTTGAGGAGGTGCTCACTGTCTTCTCCCAGGCCGATACGCTGACAACCTCGCTGCAGGACTGGCGAAAGGGTAGGCGGGCGGAGATCCAGGAAGTGAATGGCTGGGTGATCGACACGCTGAAGGCGCATGGCCATTCAGCCCCGATCAACCAGCGCGTGGTCGAACTTGCCTATGAAATTGAAGCGAAGACACGCGATGCAAGTCCGGAAAACGCAGCCTTGCTGATCGAAACCTTCCGATCCACGACGCAGCCATCCTGACGGCCCGGTGACCAAGATCTTGGATGAAACACACTTATCCAAAGCGGATATTTTCGGGGTTTTCGCAGTCTTCAAAATGCATAAAGTCAATCATGAGGAGTTCGGAGGAGTGAATTTCCTGCAGTGATTTGAGGGCCGGCTCTTGCATACTCACGGGGTGGTGAGGTGAGAGGCGGACAGAGTGACAAATTCTTGGAGGAGCAAGAATTTGGACAATCCGGAAAGCGTTGTGATTTTGGCAGTTCTGACCGTTCGACGGTTCAGAGACCGCTACAGTCTTGCCCAAGCTTGAGGCTGCGGCCTTTGCGCTGTCCGGGGCCGTTCATTTGACTGCTTCATCTTAAATCGAACCGTGGTCATCTCGGGAGGAGGACGCGTTGCTTGAAATCTTAGACAAAGCGCTGTGCCTTTTCGGACAGATGATCCTGGAGCCAGCCGTCCTCGTGAACCGCACCTCGACCGCAGTGCAGGGCCGAGATGGCGCTTCGTGCAATCCAATCCGACCAATGTGGATCGTCAAGGCGCCTAGCCTCAGGGCGAAGGCCCTCGGGAGTGATGGCTGCGTCTGCCTGTCAGCGGCACGCTTGCCGAAGGGAGCATGCCTGTGAGCGCAGTTTCGACGATCCCGACACGCTCGGGCAACTATGGGGCAGGGCGGATGCAATTGACGCGCAGTTTCGTAACCGTCGTCTTTTCCACGGTCGTTCTTCTGGTCGCCTGTCTGATCTTTGCACCCTCGAGCGTATCCTGGGGTGCGTTATCCGGCAGCCTTCCCTTCGCGGCCATCATTGCGATCGTCGGCCTCGGCCAGTTGCTGGTCGTGCAGCAGGGTGGATTCGATCTGTCGCTCCCCGGTGCCGTCTCTCTCGCGGTGGTGGTGTCGACGCATTTTCCGCAGCAGAACGACGCTTTGCTCTATCAGGCGGTGCTTTTGGCGCTGGCATTCAATCTTACGATCGGTCTGCTGAACGGCATCCTGGTCAGCATCTTCCGTCTCAACGCAATCATTGCGACGATCGGCACCAATGCGCTTCTGTACGCGGCCGTCTTCGCCATGTCGGGCGGGGTTCCCTCGGTCACCACCGATCTTCTGGCGACCATTGCAGGTGGCGAAACCCTCGGGCTTCCCAACGCCGTCTATTTCGCTCTCGGTGCGACGGCGCTCGTCTCGTTCGTCCTCAAGAAGACCGTAGGCGGTCGTCGGTTCGAGGCTATCGGCGCCAGCCCCGCCGCCGGAGAGGCCGCAGGCCTTAAGGTCCGGTCCTACCAGATGATGGCCTATGTCTATGCGCAGCTGTTTTATTGCCTGGCAGGCATCCTGATCGCCGGCATCACCCGCGAGCCGACCGCATTCCAGGGCGACAGCCTCTTGCTGCCATCCGTTGCCGTGGTGGTGTTGGGCGGCACCTCGCTTCTGGGCGGGCGTGGCTTCCCGATCTCGACGGTGCTGGCCGCCTTCTTCCTGAACCAGTTGAGCCAATTCGCGCTGTCGGTCGGCGTACCGTATTCGGCGCAGACCATCATCCAGGCCTTGGCCCTGGGTTTTGGCATCGGTGTTTACTCGCTCCGCTGGAGCGGAAACGTCAGAAAATCGACCTAACGATAACAAGTGGAGGAGCAGACATGAACTATGCAGATTTGACCAAGGGCCTTGCAGTATCTGTTGCGACTGCGGTCATGGCACTGGGAGGTGCAAGCTTCGCCCAGGCGGAAACCCCGTCCTGGTGCGGGCCCAAGCAGGCGACCCTCGCCCTGCTCGACGGTTATGGCGGCAATAGCTGGCGTCAGGTGACGACGGCATCCGGCAAGCAGACCGTCGAGCTCTGCCCGAGCATCACAAAGTACGAATATGCCGACGGCCAGGGGGATACGCAAAAGGCGATCTCGGACATCAAGGGCATGGCAGCCAAGGGCGTCGACGCCCTCGTCGTATTCGGTGATGCAGGCCCGGCCGTGCTGCCGGCGATCACCAGTGTATTCAAGGCTGGCAAGATCATCGTGCCCTACCGGGTTGCGGTTGGCGGCAAGGAGGGCGAGAACTATTCCAAGTTCATCGGCTCCTCGTTTGAGAACGACGGTGTAACCTGGGGTAACTGGATCAAGAGCGTGCTGCCGAAGGGCGGCAATGTCCTCTTCCTCAGCGGTCCGGCCGGAAACAGCCAGGGTCTTGACGAGCTGAAGGGATTGAAGAGCGTGCTCGGCCCGGAATATGTCTTCGTCAACCAGGAGCCCTTTGCCGTGACCAACTGGGATCCGGCTTTGACGCAGAAGGTGCTGACGGCCGAAATCGCCAAGAATGAGAAGATCGACGTGATCGTCTCCGACTTCGGCCCGTCGCTTGTCGGCGCTCTGCCGGCGTTTACCAAGCAGGGCAAGTCGATCCCGGCGCTCGCGACCTCAGACGGCAATTCGCTGAGCTGCTTCTGGGAAGAAAACCAGGCGGCCAACCCGGACTTCAAGCTGTTCACCGTCGCTACGGGCAACGACAATGTTCGCCTCGCGGTGAAATGGGCTGTGGCGCTGGCAACCGGCGGGGAACTGCCGAAGGAAGAAATCTTCGAGGCACCTGCTTATGAAGATTCTGTCTCCGGCAAGCCGAACGGCGTCCAGTGCCGCAAGGATCTGCCGGGCGCCATCTACATGTCCTCCGAGCTGAAGCCTGAGGACCAGGCCAAGGCCGTGGGCCAGTAACCTGCACTCATGCATCACTGCCCCCGGAGAGGTCACTCTCCGGGGCTTCAGCAATCAGGACGGATCGCACACAATGTTGGCACGAAACGGTCAAGAGAGCGCGCTGGACACCCGGGACGTGGTGATCCGTCTGGCAGGCATCTCGAAATATTTCTCTGTGGTTGCGGCACTGGTCGATGTCAGTGCGGAGTTCCGTGTCGGCGAAGTCCACGCAATCCTCGGCGAAAACGGTGCCGGCAAGTCGACCTTGATGAATATCATCTCGGGCACGCTGCAGCCGACTGAGGGCGAGATCCTGTTCGAGGGGCGTGCTATCCCGCAGATGACGCCAGAAACTGCCAAGTCGCACGGAATTGGCATCTGCTTCCAGCATCCCGCAATCCTCGATGATCTGTCTATCCTGGAAAACCTGCGTGTGGCGCTGCCGTCATCCCTGTTTGCGACGTCGAAGCCGGATGAAATCGGGAGGCGGGTGCTCGACAGGGTGGGCCTGCATGTGCCTCTAGGCATGCGCGCCGATGAGCTGACCGTGGCCCAGAAGCATCTTCTCGAAATTGCCAAGGCGCTGGCGCTCGATCCCAAGGTCCTGATCCTCGACGAGCCCACCGCATCGCTCGATCAGGATTCGACCGACATGCTGTTCGACCGTATCCGCGAGGTGGCGGCCGCCGGGACATCCGTCATCTATATCACGCACCGCCTGGCCGAACTTCGGCAGATTGCCGACCGTGTCACCGTGCTTCGCGATGGCCGTGTGCGTGGCACCGCCGTCATCGGCGAGATCAGCGACACGGACCTGGTCGGCATGATCGTCGGGCGAACGCTGAAATCCGCCTTCCCGCCGAAAGCATCGGCAGCCGAAACCGAGACCGGCCTTTCGGTGAATGGCCTTGCGAACAAGGATCTGAAAAATATTTCCTTCGACGTTCCGCGAGGGCAGATCGTCGGGATCGCCGGCGTTGCCGGCAATGGTCAGCCGGAACTCATGCGAGCGCTGGCGGGGCTGCAGCCCGCGGAAGGGCAGATCGTCTTGCGCGGCCGCAGACTGAACCAATCCGAGCTCCTGCATGAAGCGGCCTTCATGCCCTCCGACCGCCATATCGAAGGGGTCGCTGGCAGCCTGACGGTGCGCGAAAACGCGACCTATTCAGCACTCGAAAAATTTGCGGTCTCCGGCATCATGAGCCGGAGGAAGGAATTGGATCAGGTCGGGGCGATTTTCACTGAGCTCGCAGTCAAGACGCCAGGCATGGAAGCGCCGATCTTTGCCCTGTCGGGGGGCAACCAGCAGAAGGTTGTCATGGCCCGTGCGCTTCTCTCCGAGCCCGGCCTGATCATTGCCGATGAGCCGACGCAAGGCGTGGACGTCGGCGCCCGGTTCGAGATCTATCGCATTTTGCGCGAAGTGTCCGAGGCGGGCACGCCTGTGGTGGTCAACTCGTCCGATGCGGTGGAACTCGAGGGACTGTGTGACAAGGTGATCGTGTTGTCACGCGGACAGGTGGTCGAGATCTTGACCGGCGACGACGTCACTGAGGAGCGCATCGTGGCGGCGGCAGTCAAGGCGGAGACCCATGGTGACAGCAGCTCGGCCGTCGCACATGCAAATACTGGCAGCCGTTTGCGTGACCTGTTGCGTTCCGACAATGCGCCGGCCGTACCGCTTGCTCTCGTCACCCTTTTGCTCGGACTTTATGTCTACGGTCAGAACGAAAACTTTCTGTCCGTTTACAATATCTACAACATCCTGCTGCTCGCCACCGCCCTCGGCTTCATTGCCATGGGCCAGACGGTTGCGTTGTTGATGGGCGGGATTGATCTCTCGGTCGGTCCGCTTGCCGGTTTTCTCGTCGTGGTCGCGTCCTTCTTCATTACGGATGACAACTCCAGTGCAATGATGCTGGTCGGCTTCCTGCTGATGTTCGCCGGCGCCTTCGTCACCGGCGCCATCAACGGGTTGCTCATCCGTTTTGCCAATTTCACGCCGATTGCTGCCACGCTTGCCATGTATATCGCGATCCAGGGCTGCAGCTTTCTGCTGCGTGACAATCCGGACGGCTATATCAGCATGACGGTCACTGACTGGGTCAATTGGCAGTGGGGTCCGTTCCCGGTCGCATTCCTTGTTCTGGTCGCTGTGGCCATCGGGGCAGAGGCTGTGTTGCGCCGGACGCGAGCCGGCTGGCGCCTGCGAGCTGTCGGGTCGAACGAGCATTCCGCACGTCGCGCCGGCATCCCCGTCGAAATGACATTCATCGCAGGATATATCGCCTGCTCGCTGCTCACAGGCTTGGGCGCGATCATGCTGATGACCCAGATCGGGGTGGGCGATCCACGCCAGGGTGTGAACTACACGCTGGCCAGCATCACGGCGGTCGTGGTGGGCGGCACGAGCCTTTCGGGTGGACGTGGTACCTTCATCGGAACCCTGCTCGGCGCCGTCTTGCTGACCGAGGTGCTGAACGCCGTCACCTTCCTGGGCCTGACCCAGACCTATCAATACCTGTTCCAGGGCCTGCTGGTCGTGCTTGCCGCCTTGATTTATGCCGGTGTAGGGCGCCGGGCACGGGTTTGACGGCGTGGTGGTGAGCGACTGCAGGTTTGAAGAATCCCGCTGGGCTGGTCAGCATGAAAGCCGCATTTTTACTGACGTGAGAGTGATGAAGACCTGATCGGCGACACACATCGCGTTTTTGTTCGGGAGCGCACGCCGCGATCCAGTCAAGCGCAAGCTGAAGCCGTTCCACGTCACCGTGCGCTTCGAGGCCTGCTGTAAGGCGCGTATTCCGTTGGATGATCCGCTGGCGGTATTGCTCCGGCTCAAGCGACCGGTCCGGTCGCGACTATTGATGCATCGACTAGCGGCCTTGTGGTCACACGGGCGCCGCGCTGCTCCACCACCTCTGCGGGGCGCACTTGCGATACCCTGCTCAGCTCTGCTC
>NNBU01000478.1_pt1 | contig 23972 bp, 25 predicted proteins | sample 1173781 | NCBI WGS metagenome assembly NNBU01 (sample SAMN07173937, study PRJNA388173) | plant metagenome | biome: Plant school; feature: Soil; material: Symbiotic tissue of Blasia pusilla L.; isolation source: symbiotic tissue sample KVJ2 | host: Blasia pusilla | place: Norway: Troms, Kvaloya...
GTGGGCTCGGAGATGTGCATCGGCGCCGGCGCCATCGCGACGCGCCGCTCTTCCTGCTCGCCGATGTGCGGGGCGACTAGTCCCGGGGCGCGGTCGCCGCGGGCGCGCGGTTGCCGCGGACCGCGCCGCTGAGCCTGCTGGGCGCGCTCGAGGCGCGAGGCGCGGCCTGGGCGGTTCGAGTCGAGGCGCAGTGGTTCGCGCGGCASAACCGCGTCGCAGCCTTCGAAACCCCAAGCGACGCCTTCGCCTTCGTCAACACCTCGTTGTCGTGGAAGCCCGTGCGMGKCRATGACCTGGATGCGTTGCATGGGCCTGGTTCCGTTCAGTAGCTGGCGATGGGCACGGGGACCGCGTTCTTGAAGGTGAAGACGGTGATGGGCGCCTGCTTCATGTTGCCCTTGTCGTCGTAGGCATACGTGGCAGCCACGCCCTTGTAGGTGGCCTTGTAGAGCTCGGCGCCCACCTTGTCGGGGTCGATGGAGTTGGCCTTCTTCATCGACTCGCCGATGAACAGCACCTGGTCGTAGTACGAGGCCGCGTAGGCATCGGGATCGGCATTGAAGCGCTTCTTGAACTTCTCCTTGAAGGCCGGGCCGGTCTGCGCCTTCTCGAGCATGGAGCCGCCCTGCGCGCAGAAGACCAGGTCGTTCACCGCGTCGCCGCCGAGCTTGCCGGTGGCCGGGCTGCACACGGTGTCGCCGCCCAGCAGCTTGCCGGGCACGGCCAGTTGCTTCATCTGGCGCGCCATGGGCGCGGCCTGCGGCGCATAGCCGCCGAAGAAGATGGCCTCGGGCGTCTTGGCCTTCATGTTGGTCAGGATGGCGGTGAAGTCCACGGCCTTGTCGGTGGTGAACTCCTGGCCGACCACGGTGAGGCCCTGCTTCTTCGCCTCCTTGGTGAACTCTTCCGCCAGGCCCTGGCCGAAGGCGGTGCGGTCGTCGATGACACCGACCTTCTTCACCTTCAGCTCCTTGGCCGCGTACACGGCCATGGCGGAGCCGATCTGGTTGTCGCTCGCGATGATGCGGTAGAGGTTCTTGTAGCCGCCCTGCGTCACCTTCGGGTTGGTGCCCACGGTGGAGACCAGGGTGCCGCCGTCGCTGTAGAGGCGCGAGGCCGGAATGGCCACGCCCGAGCAGTACGGCCCCATGACGTACTTGACGCCGTCGTCCACGAACTTCTGCGCCACGCTCACGCCGGTCTTGGCGTCGCACTGGTCGTCTTCGGAGACCAGCTCGAACTTCAGCGTCTTGCCGCCCACGCTGAGCTTCTTCGCGTTGAGCTCCTCCACCGCGAGGCGCACGCCGTTTTCGTTGTCCTTGCCCGCGAAGGCATTGGGGCCCGACAGCGGCCCGCTGTGGCCGATCTTGACCACCTGCTCCTGCGCGTGCGCCTGGCCGGCGAGGGCAAGGGCCGCCAGGCCGACAAGACTGAAAGATGAAACCATGCCTGCTCGTGTCTTCATGCTTCTTCCTAGGTTGGGACAATGAAAAGTGCGAAGGTTCGCGGTGACTACATGACCGACTGGTACTGCGCGGGCCGCGTGGCCAGCGCCTTCTTGACGATGTTCTCGATGAAGGCGCGCTCCTCGCCGATCAGCGGCAGGCGCGGACGGCGCATGTGCTCGGTGCCCACGCCCACCAGCACGTCGATGAGCTTCAGGTTCTGCACCAGCTTGGTCGACACGTCCAGGTGCAGCATCGGCGTCATCCACTGGTAGAGCTTGAGGGCCTCGGCAAACTTGCCGGCCTTCATCAGGTCGTACAGCGCCACCGTCTCGCGCGGGAACGCGCAGCCCACGCCGGCCAGCAGGCCGTCGCAGCCCAGCGCCAGGCCTTCGTAGGCCAGGTCGTCCACGCCCAGGAACAGCTGGTAGCGCTCGCCCACGGTGTTGCGCAGGTCGGTGATGCGGCGGATGTCGTCGGTGCTTTCCTTGATGGCCGCGATCCATTCGCAGTCGGCCAGCTCCACCATGTGCTGCGGCTTCAGGTCGACGCGGTAGGCCACCGGGTTGTTGTAGACCATGATGGGTTTCTGCGCGGCGTTGGCGATGGTGCGCACGTTGAGCATGGCCTCGCGCGCGTCGGCCACGTAGATCACCGAGGGCATCACCATGAAGCCGGCCACGCCCAGCTTGTTGGCGCCGTCCACGTAGCGCAGCGCCTCGCGCGTGCTGGTCTCCGACACGTTGGCCAGCACCGGGATGCGGCCGTCGGCGGCGTCCAGCGCGATCTTTGCGACCTGCAGCTTTTCTTCCAGCGTCAGCGTGCTGGCCTCGCCCAGCGAGCCGCAGGTGACCAGGCCATGGATGCCGTTGCGGATCTGGAAGTCGATATGGCGCGCCGTGCCCTCGGCATCGATGCTTTCGTCGGCGTGGAACTTGGTGGTGACGGCGGGAAAGATGCCTTGCCAGCGGGGATTGCTCACTTGATCGCTCCTTGTGGATGTGCGGGGTGGAAGCGTCGCACTTTAAATATATTAAGGATATATCGTCAAGATATTCGTGGGGCAAGCGAGCTTCCGGTGCCGGTTCTTCTGTGATATCGGGGAGAAAACGCCGGGCCGCGTGTCGTCGGGCGGCCCGGCTTGTGGGCTACTTGTGGCCGTCCACAGGGCGCAGCACGCCGCGTTGGAGCGTGACCGGCTTGCCGATGGGCGGCGCGGACTTCGTCTCGACGGTGCGCACCGTCCCGTTGTCCATGCGCACCGCCACCTCGTAGACCGTGACGGTGCGCACGTGCTTCTCGATCTCGTTGCCCGCGAAGCCGCCGCCCACCGCGCCCAGCACCGTGGTCGCGGCACGCCCGTTGCCGTGCCCGAACTGGTTGCCGACCAGGCCCCCCACCACGCCCCCGGCCACGGCGCCGACGCCGCTGGTGCTCTGCAGGCGCTTCTGCACCGGACGAACCGACTCGACGCGGCCGCAGACCGCGCAAGGCGCAGGCGCTGCAGCCGCCAGCGGCGCATTCACGCCCGGCGCCGGTCCCGGCTGAACGGCCTGGGCGGGCAAGGGAGCGGGCGCAGGCATCGGCGCGGCCGCCATGGCCTGCGGGGACTGCCCTGCTGCCGTGGGCGGCACGGCAGGCGCCGGCGGCATGGCTTCGGGCTTGAAGTCGTCCGGTGCGGCCGGGGCCGTGGGCGACGCGGACGCCACGACCGGCGGTGCGCCCGCGCTCACGGCGGGCCCCTGCTTGTAGAGCAACACGCCGCCGAGTGCCACGACGGCCACGGCCAATGCGCCGATCACGGCCCACAAGGCCTTGGGTGAGGTGCTCACGGGCTGGCCCGGGGGCGGGTTGAATGGTGAAGACGAGTCCATGGAAATTCCCTTGTCCGTCCGAAGCGACATCCTTCGGAACCCACCAGGGAGCATGAGCGCGGGCGGCGTGTTGTCAATTGACCGGTGTCCTACAGCGCGGCCCGTGCGCGCACCCCGGACGAGGTCAGTCGATCTTCGCGCCCGACGCCTTCACAACGGCACCCATGGCATCCCAGTCGGAGCGCAGCAGCTTCTGGAATTCTTCAGCGCTCTGCATGCGCGGCTCCACGCCCAGGCGCTTGAAGCGTTCCTGGATCACCGGGTCCGCCAGCACCTTGTTGGCCGCGACATTGATGCGCTCCACCTCGGCCTTCGGCGTGCCGGCCGGTGCGAGCAGGCCGATCCACGAATCGAAGGCGTAGCCCGGCAGGCCGCTCTCGGCCACGGTCGGCAGCTTGGGCAGGAAGGGGCTGCGCGACTGCCCGGTCGAGGCCAGCAGCTTCATGCGTGCATCGTCCTGGAAGCCGATCACGCCGATGCTCGACGAGATCACCGCCTGCACCCGGCCCGCCAGCACCTCGTTGACGGCCTCGCCGGTCGACTTGGTCGGAATGTGCGTCATCTGCAGCCCCGCCTTGGCCAGGAACGACGCCATGGCCAGGTGCGTGGCGCTGCCGTTGCCCGCCGAGGCGTAGTTGTACTTGCCCGGGTTGGCCTTGACCTCCTTGATGAAGTCGGCCGTGCTCGACACGTTCAGCCCGCTCGCCACCGCCAGCACGTAGCCCGCATTGCCCACGTTCGCCACGCCCACGAAGTCCTTCAGCGGGTCGTAGCTCAGCTTGTTGTACAGAAAGCCCGCGATGTTGTGGCTCGCCGCGGCCAGCACCAAGGTGCTGCCATCGGCCGGCGCGCGCGCCACCATCGCCGCGCCCACGGTGCCGCCCGCGCCCGCGCGGTTCTCCACGATGGCGCTGGCGTTCAGCGCCACGCCCAACTCGTTGTTGAAGGCGCGCGCCACCGTGTCCTGCACCGCGCCGGTGCCGAAGGGCACGACGATGTGAATCACGCGCTGCTGCGCATGCACGGGGGAAAAGGCGCAGAGCGCTGCCGCCGCAGCGGCAAACGCGCCGAGGGAGCGTCGGGTGAACGGGGTCGAGGGCATCGTGGTGTCCGCTTTCTTCATCGTCAACAGTGGAATGGATTTCAGGTGCCCGACGGCAGCCAGCGCTGCACCAGCTTCACGAAGTAGCTGGCACCGATCGGGATGATCTCGTCGTTGAAATCGAACGAGGTGTTGTGGATGATGCAAGGGCCGGGCCCGTGCCCGTCGAGCCGGTGGTCGCCATCGCCGTTGCCCAGGAACGCGTAGCAGCCGGGCCGCGCGATCAGCATGTGCGCGAAGTCTTCGGCGCCCATCACGGCCGGAAAGTCGTCGGTGACCATGTCGTCGCCCACCACCTCGCGCATCACGCCGGCGGCAAAGCGCGCCTCCGCCGCGTGGTTCACGGTCGGCGGCGACGAGCGGTTGAAGTACACCTCGGCCGTGCAGCCGTGCGCCGCCGCCACGCCGGCGGCCACCTCGCGCAGGCGGGCCTCGATCTTGTCGATGGCGTCGAACGAAAAGGTGCGGATGGTGCCGCCCACCGTGGCCACGTCGGGAATGACGTTGGGCGCGTCGGAGCCCTGCAGCTGCGTCACCGCGAGCAAAGCGCGCTCGGTGCTGGGAATGGTGCGCGGCACGATGGTCTGCAACTGCTGCGCCAGCGTGACCACCGCCGCCACCGGGTCGATGCCCGTGTGCGGCATCGAGGCATGCGTGCCGCGCCCGCGCACGGTGATCTTGTAGGTGTTGCTCGAGGCCATGAGCGCGCCTTCGTTGAGCGCAAAGCGGCCCACGTCGCCCACGGGAAAGTTGTGCAGCCCGAAGACCGCGTCGCACGGGAAGCGCTCGAACAGGCCCTCGTCGATCATCTTCTTGGCGCCGGCCTTGCCCATCTCCTCGGCGGGCTGGAAGATGAAGTTCACCGTGCCGTCGAAGTCGTCGGGGCCCTGCTGCGACAGGTGCCAGGCGGCGGCCAGCAGCATGGTGGTGTGGCCGTCGTGGCCACAGGCGTGCATGCGCCCGGGGTTCGTCGACTTGTGGGCGAAGTCGTTGGCCTCGTGCAGCGGCAGGGCGTCCATGTCGGCGCGCAGGCCGATGGTGCGCGTGCCCTTGCCCTTGCGCAGCACGCCGACGAGGCCCGTGCCGGCAATGCCGCGATGCACCTCGATGCCCCACTCGGTGAGCAGGTTCGCCACCTTCTCGGAAGTGCGGTGTTCTTCGAAACCGAGTTCGGGATGCGCGTGGATGTCGCGCCGGATGTCGACGAAGCGGGCGGCGTTGGCAAGGAAGGAGTCGGCGATGTTCATGGCAGGGCGTTGTGCGGGAAGTCGTTCGAAGGATCGAACGATTCTGGCGCAGCCGCCCGCCGAGCGCACGCGCGGGTTTCGCGGGCCGTGCGGCTTTACCCGAGCCGCCCTTGCTGCCGCAGCGTCGCGCCGATGCGCCGGATCTCAGCCTCTCCCTGCTCCAGCGTGGAGCGGCTCGTGTGCACCGAGTAGTGGCCCATCACCAGTTCGTGCGGATGCTTCACCGCCGAGCCCAGCACGAAGGCCGTGTCGCCACGGGCCGTGAAGTCAATCGCGTCCTGCGACGCTTCGAACACCGCGAGTTCGCCACCGCCGACGGGGCCGCCCCGGTCGTCGCCGGTTTCGAGCGCGCCTTCATTGACCGCGACCCAGCCCACCGTGTGCCCGGCCGGCGGCAGGTAGCGCCAGTGCTCGCCGTCTTTCAGCTGAACGGCGAGGTAGTTCATCGACGCGGGCGCCGCTATTGCGCTGCGCGCCGCGCCGTGGTGCCCGAGCAGCACGCGCGCCGGGCCTTCCTGCGGCACCTGCGAGGGCGCGAGGTACAGGCTTTGCGCGGGCGCGTTCTCTTCCGAGGCCGGCAGCGCCACCCACAGCTGGAAGCCGCGCACGCGCGTCACGCCCGGCGCGGGGCCGCCGGTGTGCCACACGCCGTTGCCGGCGCGCATCCACTCCACGCCGCCGCCCAGCAGCGTGCCTTGCTCGCCGGTCGTGTCTTCGTAGAGCGTGTCGCCTTCGATCAGGTAGGTGAGGGTGGCGATGCCCGAGTGCGGGTGCAGGCCGAAGCCCTTGTGGCCGCCCGTGGTGTCGAAGCCGAAGAGGTCGAGGAACACGAAGGGCTTGAGGAGTTCGCCCAGGTCGCCCGGGCTCACCAGCCGCGTGATGCCGCCGTGCTTCGCGCCGCGCGTGCGGTAGACGATGGCGCGGGCCTGCGTGACTGTGTCGGTGCTCATGCGGCCTCCCTTGCGGTCTTCAGCGCGCGGGTCCACCAGGCCATGTCGTCGAGCATGGCGGTGGCAGCCTGTGCGAGGTGAGGGAAGTCGTCGAACGACTTGCCCTGCTGCCAGATGCCCATGAACTCCACCATGCCGATGTGCACCGCATGGCGCACCGGCGCCATCTGCATCTCGACGGCAACGAGCCGCAGCTGTTCGACGGCCCGGGCCGCGCCCACGCCGCCGTAGCCCACGAAGCCGATCGGCTTGCGGATGAACTCCTTGTAGGCCCAGTCGATCGCGTTCTTCAGCACCGCGCTCGGGCCGTGGTTGTATTCGGGCGTGACGACGACCAGGCCGTCGAAGGTGGCCAGCTTCGCCTGCCAGCGCTGCGCCGCCTCGTTCTTCACCGGACCCCACGCGGGGGCGCCGGCCTCGTCGAAGAAGGGCAGCGGATGGTCGCGCAGGTCGACCAGCTCGAAGGCCAGGTCGTTGCGCTGCTTCGCGATCTCGTGGATCCAGCGGGCGGGCTTGTCGCCGAAGCGGCCTTCACGGGTCGAGGCGATGACGATGCCGATGCGGGGTTGTGCCTGGGTCATGGGGGCTCCTGATGGGTTGGCATGGCGGCCGGGTTGGCCATGCACCAAGGTTAGGTACGCACCCATTGATCGACTAGACGGTAGAGTCGGATTGCACTCATCCAGAATTCGAAGGAATCAACCCGCCATGTTCGACCTCAACGACATCGCCATGTTCGTGCAGGTGGTGCGCCACGGCAGCTTTGCCGAGGCGGCCCGCCGGCTCGGCCTGCCGCCCAACACTGTGAGCCGGCGCGTCCAGCAGCTCGAGGCGCAGCTGGGCACGCGGCTGATGCAGCGCTCCACGCGCAAGCTGACGCTGACCAGCGCGGGGCAGGCATTCCACGAGCGCTGCGCGGGGGCGGTCGACGGGCTGGTGGCGGCGGGGCAGGAACTGGTGGCGGGCGGGCAGGCGCCCAGCGGGCTGGTCCGGGTGGCGGCACCGGCGGATTTCTTCGATTTCTTCCCGATGGAATGGGTGGCGGACTTCCTGGCCGAACACCCCCTGGTCAAGCTCGACTTCGTGCTCAGCGACGCCGCCGCCGACCTGATCGCCGAGCAGATCGACGTGGCGTTCCGCGGCGGCGTGCTGCGCGATTCCGGCTACATCGGCCGTCGGCTGGCCACGCGCAGCGGCGGCCTGCTGGCCAGCCCCGCCTACCTCGCGCGGCGCGGCGTGCCCGCGACTTTGCAGGCGCTGGCGGAGCACGACTGCGTGACGCCGCCGCATCCGGCCGGCCACACCACATGGCGGCTCACGGGCCCCGACGGGGTGGAAGAAGAAGTACAGGTCGCCGGGCGCTTCACGGGCAACACGGCGCAGGCGCTGCGCAAGGCCGCGCTGGCCGGCATGGGCATCGCGCAGCTGCCGCCGTCGATGGCGACGCGCGACGAGCAGGACGGGCTGCTCGTGCGGGTGCTGCCGCAGTACGCGTACACGGGGCGGGGGCTGAGCGTGGTCTACCCCAGCCGCAAGCACCTGCCGCTGGCGGTGTCGGCGTTCATCGAGATGGTGGTTGGGAAGCTGGGGCAACTGGACGTGCTGCAGGCGCCGCCGCTGCCCGGGAAAGCCTAGTCACCAGCGCTCTTTCGTTTCCACTGAAAATGCCACCCCATGAAAATCGAAAAAGACACCGTCGTCACCATCAAGTACAAAGTCTCCGACGCCCAGGGCAAGCTCATCGAGGCGAGCCCCGAGCCGATGGCCTACCTGCATGGCGGCTACGAGAACACGCTGCCCAAGATCGAGGAAGCGCTCGACGGCAAGGAAAAGGGCTACCAGACCGTGGTGAACCTGTCGCCCGAAGACGCCTTCGGCCAGCGCGACGAGGCGCTGGTGCGCAGCATTCCCAAGGCCGAATTTCCGCCCGGCGTGAAGATCGGCGGGCAGCTGCAAGGCCGCCTGGACGACGGCACCGAGCATGTCTTCACGGTGATGAAGATCAAGGGCCCGGTCGTGCTGCTCGACGGCAACCACCCGTGGGCCGGCAAGGCGCTGAAGTTCAGCCTGCAGGTGACGGATGTGCGTGCGGCGCTGCCGGTGGAGATCGAGCACAAGCATGTGCACGGGGCGCACGGGCACCATCACTGACGACTGAAGCGGCCGGGTCGCCGGGCCCGGCGGCCGCTCAGTTCTTCTTCCAGAACCTCGGCGCGTCCTGGATCTTTCCCAGCGCCTTGCGGCAGGCCTTCGCGCCCCCCGCATGCCGCGCAGTGAACCACCCCACCGCGAACCACGCCCGCGCATCGCGTTCCGTGGCCTCGCGGTACAGCGCCAGCGCCACCGCCTCGTCGTTGAACTCGCCCAGCGCGTCCTGCGCGGGCCGCAGGGCCTTCAGGTAGCGTTCGGCGGCCTCCTTGTCTTCGCCCTCGAACAGCGGCGCCACGAACTCCCCCAGGTAGCGCAGGCGCTTGAGCCGCTTGCGCACGCGGTGCTGGCTTTCGGTTTCCAGTGACTCGAAGCGCTCGCCGTCGCGCACCGCCTGCTTGTGCAGCTTCTGCAGGCGCTTGCGCAGCAGGCGGCGGGCGTCGTCGGCGCTGGCCTCGGCGGATTCCGCCGGCGCCAATGCGGTGAAGCCGATCAGCGAAACCAGCACGTTCTGGAACGCCGCAGCACGCACGACATCGCCTGCAGACGACGCACTGGACGCCGCATCGCCCGCCATCGGGTCGAAGGCCGGCCCGCCCGCTTCGCGCAACAGGGGCTGCGCGAGCTTCACGACCTGTTCGCGGTCGCGCAATTCGCCGAGCGCGCGGAAGGCGTCGACCAGCGGCGGCTCCCACGCGGCGGCCTCGAACAGCCCTGAGTCCGCATCGAGCGGCGCCAATTCGCGCAGCGCCRKSCRCTGCACGGTGCCGCAGACCGCCACCAGCGCGGCGTAGGTCGCCATTGAACCGTCGCGCCCGGACACCACGAGGCCGGCCAGCAGCACGGCGACACCCGCCAGGAAAGTGAATGCGCATTGCACCCACCAGCGCGGCACGCCGGCGCGCCGCCCACCCAGGAAACGCCCGGCCAAGGCCAGCACCAGGGCCAGGAAAGCCGCGGGTGCCACAAAATTGAGCAGGTGATTCAGGAGGGCCAGCAGGTCCATCGGGAGGGGGTGTGCATGCGTCGGGTCATGCGGGCAGTGTTATGGCTGTCATAGGGAAAGCCATTTGTCCTTGCGCAAGCCGGGCGCGGCTGCTGATTTTATAATCACGCGCATGTCAGTCTGGGCTCTCGGCTTGAACCACACGACCGCGCCGCTCGATCTGCGCGGTCGTTTCGCGTTCGCGCTCGATCAGATCGCCCCCACGCTGCAAAGTTTGCGCAGCTCTTTCGGCACCGGCCGGCACCCCCAGGTCGAAGCCGCAATCATCTCCACCTGCAACCGCACCGAGATCTATTGCGCCTCGGAGCACATCGCGCTAGACCACACCTTCGGCTGGCTGGCGCAAAGCGGCGGCGTGGCCCCGGCCCTGCTGCGCTCGCATGCCTACACCCTGCATGACGACGAGGCTGCGCGCCATGCCTTCCGCGTGGCCAGCGGGCTCGACTCCATGGTGCTGGGCGAGGCGCAGATCCTCGGCCAGATGAAGGACGCCGTGCGCGCCGCCGAAACCGCCGGCGCGCTCGGCAGCACGCTCAACCAGCTGTTCCAGCGCTCGTTCGCGGTGGCGAAAGAAGTGCGCACCGCCACCGAGATCGGCGCCCACTCCATCAGCATGGCCGCCGCCGCGGTGCGCCTGGCCGGCCAACTCTTCGAAGACCTGCGCAAGACGCGCGTGCTGTTCGTCGGCGCCGGCGAAATGATCGACCTCGCGGCCACGCACTTCGCGGCCAGGGAACCCAAGTCGATCGCCATTGCCAACCGCACGCTCGAACGCGGCGAAAAGCTGGCCTCGCGCTTCGGCGGCGAAGCCATGCGGCTGGCCGACCTGCCCGCGCGGCTGGCCGAGTTCGACATCGTCGTGAGCTGCACCGCCAGCACGCTGCCGATCATCGGCCTGGGCGCCGTGGAGCGCGCGCTCAAGGCGCGCAAGCACCGCCCGATGTTCATGGTCGACCTGGCCGTGCCGCGCGACATCGAGCCCGAAGTGAAGGCGCTCGAAGACATCTACCTCTACACGGTGGACGACCTCGCCCAGGTCGTGCAGCAGGGCCAGGCGAATCGCCAGGCCGCCGTGGCGCAGGCCGAGGTGATCATCGACGCGGGCGTGCAGAGCTTCATGCACTGGCTGGACCAGCGCGGCACGGTGCCGCTGATCCAGCAGCTCAACGCGCAGGCCGACGAATGGCGCGCCGCCGAGATGGCGCGCGCCCGCAAGCTGCTGGCCAAGGGCGAATCGGTCGAGGCCGTGCTCGAAGCCATGTCGCGCGGGCTCACGCAAAAAATGATGCATGGCGCCATGGCCGAGCTGCACGCGGGCGACGCCGCCTCGCGCGAGCAGACGGCGCAGACCATCTCGCGCCTGTTCCTGCGCAAAGAGCGTTAGCGACGCGGCTCACCGCCCGGCCCCGTGGCCGCAGCTTTCATGCGCCCTGCGATCGCACGGCCGCAACCCCTCATTTTTCCGAGTCCCCTTCCGCTGTGAAATCCTTTCTGCGCCATCAACTCGAACGCTACGTCCAGCGCCTGGGCGAACTCGACTTCCTGCTCTCGCGCGAAGACATCATGAGCGACATGGCACAGTACCGCACCATCTCGCGAGAGCACGCCGAGATCACGCAGATCGCCGGCCGCTACGAGCGCTACAGGCAGCGCGAGGCCGACATCGCCGGTGCGAAGGAGATGCTCGACGACCCCGACATGGCCGAGATGGCGAAGGAAGAAATTTCGGGCGCCGAAGCCGAGCTGCTCCAGCTCGAAGAGGAACTGCAGCGCCTGCTGCTGCCCAAGGACCCGGACGACGCGCGCAACGCCTTCATGGAAATCCGCGCCGGCACCGGCGGCGACGAGTCGGCCCTGTTCGCAGGCGACCTGCTGCGCATGTACACGCGCTACTGCGAGCGCGTCGGCCTGCGCTGCGAGATCGTGAGCGAGAGCGCGAGCGAGCTCGGCGGCTACAAGGAAGTGGTGATCCGCATCGTCGGCGACGACGTCTTCGGCAAGCTGCGCTTCGAATCCGGCGGCCACCGCGTGCAGCGCGTGCCGGCGACCGAGACGCAAGGCCGCATTCACACCAGCGCCTGCACCGTCGCCGTGCTGGCCGAGCCCGACGAGACCGTGGCGGTGCAGATCAACCCGGCTGACCTGCGCATCGACACCTACCGCGCAAGCGGCGCGGGCGGACAGCACATCAACAAGACCGACTCGGCCGTGCGCATCACGCACATCCCGACCGGCATCGTGGCCGAGTGCCAGGACGACCGCAGCCAGCACCGCAACAAGGCCAAGGCGCTGCAGGTGCTGTCGGCGCGCATCCAGGAAAAAGACCGCAGCGAGCGAGCCGCCAAGGACGCGGCCATGCGCAAGGGGCTCATCGGCAGCGGCGACCGCTCCGACCGCATTCGCACGTACAACTTTCCGCAGGGGCGGCTCACCGACCACCGCATCAACCTCACGCTCTACAAGCTGCTGGCCATCATGGAAGGCGACCTGGGTGACGTACTGGACGCGCTGCGCGCCGCGCGCGAAGCCGAGCAATTGGCCGAGCTGGAATCGAGCCTGCCGGCGTGATGAGCACCGAAAACCCGTTGCCCTCGACCGTGGCGCAGGCGCTCGCGGCGGGCGTGGCGCTGGGCGTGGACCGGCTCGACGCACAGCTGCTGCTGCTGCACGCCCTGGGCCGCGCCCCGCACGACCGCGCCTGGCTGCTCGCGCACGACACCGATGCGATGCCCGGTGCCGCGTGGTCCGCGCTGGCCGCGCAGCTGTCGCGCCGCCTGGCGGGCGAGCCGGTGGCCTACCTGCTGGGCGAAAAGGAATTCCACGGCCTCGACCTGCGGGTCGATGCGCGCGTGCTGGTGCCCCGCCCGGACACCGAGACACTGGTCGAATGGGCCCTGCAGTGCCTCGAAGGCCGCCCCTCGCCGCGCGTGCTCGACCTGGGCACGGGCAGCGGCGCGATCGCGCTGGCCCTGCAGCACGCCCGCCTCGACGCACAGGTCGATGCGGTCGATGCCAGCGCCGACGCGCTTGCGGTGGCGCTGGCCAATGCCCAGCGCCTCGGCCTGCCAGTGCGCTTCGCCCAGGCGAACTGGCTCGATGGCGCCGGCAGCGGCTACGCGGTCATCGCCAGCAACCCGCCGTACATCGCCGCCGGCGACCCGCACCTGCCCGCCTTGCGCCACGAGCCGGTTTCCGCGCTGGTGGCGGGCGCCGACGGCCTCGACGACATCCGCCGGATCGTGCAGCACGCCCCCGATCACCTCGCACAAGACGGCTGGCTGCTGCTCGAACACGGCCACGACCAGGCCTCGGCGGTGCGGCAGCTGCTCGCCGAGCGCGGTTTTGCCGACGTGCAAAGCCGCGACGACCTTGCCGGCATCCCGCGCTGCTCAGGCGGAATCTGGCGCGCGGTGAAATAATCCCTTAAGCCCACTTTTCAGGAGTCCCCCATGTCCGACGCTCAGCAACGCATCGACGATCTCGTCAAAACCAACGAACTCGTGCTCTTCATGAAGGGGAATGCGAGTTTCCCGATGTGCGGTTTCTCGGGCCGCGCCATCCAGATCCTGAAGGCGGTCGGCGTCGACACCAAGGCGCTCAAGACCGTCAACGTGCTCGAAGACGACGGCATCCGCCAGGGCATCAAGGAATACAGCAACTGGCCCACCATTCCGCAGCTGTACGTGAAGGGCGAGTTCATCGGCGGCTCGGACATCATGATGGAGATGTACGAATCCGGTGAGCTGCAGCAAGTGGTGAACGGCAGCCCCGCCTGATTTCACGAACACGGCAATGAGCCACGATCACGGCCATTCGCACACTCACGACGACCATCCGGTCGATTCGGCCGAACCGGCCTGGAAGCACGACGGCGTGCGCGTGGTCGCGGCCAACCAGCTCGACGTCAACACTGCGCAGACGCCCGGCATGAACCGGGCGGCGGCCATCAACTTCGCGCGCGTCGGCGCACAGAAGCTGTGGGCCGGCACGGTGACCATCCACGCCGATGCCAAGACCGGCGCCCACCACCACGGCCACCTCGAATCGGTGATCTACGTGGTGCGCGGCCGGGCCCGCATGCGCTGGGGCGAGAAGCTCGAGTTCACGGCAGAGGCCGGACCCGGCGATTTCATCTACGTGCCGCCTTTCGTGCCGCACCAGGAAATCAACGCGAGCGCGACCGAGTCGCTGGAATGCGTGTTGTGCCGCAGCGATGGCGAAGCGGTGGCTGTCAACCTCGACATCGAGCCCGTCGAAAAGCCTGAATCGGTGCTGTGGGTCGACCCCACGCATCCGCACGGCGGCGTCTGAGCGCTTTTCCCGGGCCGAGTCATGGCACCATGGCGCTCTTCGCCGTGCCACCATGAACCTGACCCAAAGCTTGCTCATCATCGTCTTGCTGATCGCGTTGAGCGCGTTCTTCTCCCTTGCCGAAATCACGCTGGCCGCCTCGCGCCGCCTGCGCCTGCGCCAGATGGCCGACGAAGGCGACCCGCGGGCGGAAAAGGTGCTGCGCGTGCAGGAGCAGCCAGGCCACTACTTCACCGTGGTGCAGATCGGCCTCAACGCGGTGGCCATCCTGGGCGGCGTGGTCGGCGAGGGCTCGCTCAGCCCCTACTTCGCAGGCTTCTTCGAGCGCTGGATGAGCGTCGAAGCGTCAGCCAACGTGGCCTTTCTCTGCTCGTTCGTGATCGTCATCGCGGTGTTCCTGGTGTTCGCCGACCTGTTCCCCAAGCGCCTGGGCATGAGCAATCCCGAACAGCTCGCAGTGCGCATGGTCGGGCCGATGCAGGTGCTCATCACCGCCTTCAAGCCGCTGGTGTGGTTCTTCACCCGCTCGACCGACATGCTCTTCAAGCTGCTGGGCATGCCGCTGGTTCGCGACGACAAGATCACCTCGGCCGACATCCTGGCCATGACCGAAGCCGGCGCACGTGCGGGCGTGCTCGCGGTGCGCGAGCAGCAGGTGATCGCCAATGTGTTCGAGCTGGAAACGCGCCTGGTGAGCAGCGTGATGACGGCGCGCGAGAGCATCGCCTGGTTCCTGCACGACGACCCCGAGTCGGTGCTGCGTGCGCGCATCGTGGCCGAGCCCTTCTCGGCGTATCCGGTGTGTGACGGCGACATCGACCATGTGCTGGGCTATGTGGATGCGAAGGACATGTTCCAGCGTGTGCTCAGCGGCCAGCCGCTGGCCTTCGACCAGGGGCTGCCGCTGCACAAGGCGCTTGTCATTCCCGACCGGCTCTCGTTGACCGAGGTGCTCGAACAGTTCCAGCAGGCGCATGAAGACTTCGCGATCATCGTCAACGAGTACAGCCTGGTGGTGGGCGTGATCACGCTCAACGACGTGATGAGCACGGTGATGGGCGACCTGGTGACGATGCCCGACGAAGAGCAGATCGTGCGGCGCGACGAGAACTCATGGCTCATCGACGGCATCACGCCCATCCAGGACGTGCAGCGCGCGCTGCACATCGACGAACTGCCGCATGCCGAGGAGTACGAGACGCTCGCGGGCTTCCTGATGGTGATGCTGCGCCGCGTGCCCAAGCGCACTGACAACGTGACCTGGGGCGGCTACACCTTCGAGGTGATGGACGTGGACAGCTACCGCATCGACCAGGTGATGGTCACGAAGGGCTCGGGCACCGCAAAGGCGCCGGCCGCCTGACAGGCTCTACAGGTTTCAGGCCGCCGAGCGGTCCTTGTCTTTCTCGCGCTCGCGTTCCTTGTCGTTGAACGCCCAGAGCCGCTGGTTCGCGAACACCGCGTTCGGGTACGGCGACTTGCCACGGCTGCCGTTGTAGCGGCCCAGCGTCATGTAGAGGTCGCCGTTCTCGCGGTCGAGGTAGTGGCGCAGGATCACGCAGCCGAAACGCAGGTTGGTCTGCATGTGGAAGAGCTTGGCCGAATCGCTGTCGCCGATCACGCGCGTCCAGAACGGCATGACCTGCATGTACCCGCGCGCCCCGGCGCTCGACACCGCGAACTTGCGGAAATTGCTCTCGACCTGAATCAGCCCAAGCACAAGGCTCACCTCCAGCCCGGAGCGCTTGGCCTCGTACCACGCGGTTTGCAGGAACTCGATGCGCGACGGCGCATCGGCCACCTTCTTCTTGAGCCGCTCGCTCATCTCGCCGAGCCAGCGCAGGTACGCCAGGCGAGCCTCGGTGTTCGCGAACTGGGGAACCGGGGGCGCCTTGTTGTGGATGGCCGAACTCAGCGCGGTGCGCACCGAGTCGATGAGCGGCTCCTCGATCTGCGCGCCGGCCAGGGCGGTCCGTGGCAGCGACAGCACCGTCAGGGCGCCCGCGCTCACGGCGCCGCCCAGGCACTGGCGCCGCGAGAGGCCGCCCTCAAGGCTCATGCAGCGAGCTTGCCGGTGATGAAATCGGCGATGCCGGCCGACGGCACCTTGGTGGCTGCCGTGTCGCGGCGGTGCTGGTATTCGAGCTGGCCCTCTTTCAGGCCGCGGTCGGAGATGACCACGCGATGCGGCACACCGATGAGTTCCCAGTCGGCGAACATCGCGCCGGGGCGCTCGCCGCGGTCGTCGAGCAGCACGTCGACACCCTTGGCGAGCAAGTCTTCGTAGAGCGCCTCGGCGGCGGTCTTGACCTCCGCGCTGCGATCCATGCCGATCGGGCAGACCACCACGGTGAAGGGCGCGATGGCGTCGGGCCAGATGATGCCGCGCTCGTCGTGGTTCTGCTCGATGGCGGCGGCAGGCAGGCGCGTGATGCCGATGCCGTAGCAGCCCATCTCGAGGAACTGCGGCTTGCCACCTTCGTCGAGGTAGGTGGCATTCATGTCCTTGCTGTACTTGGTGCCGAGCACGAACACATGGCCGACTTCGATGCCGCGCTCGATGGCCAGCACACCCTTGCCGTCGGGCGAGGCGTCGCCGGCGACCACGTTGCGCAGGTCGGCCACGAGTTCCGGCTCGGGCAGGTCGCGGCCCCAGTTGACGCCGGTCATGTGGAAGTCGACCTCGTTGGCGCCGGTGATCCAGTCGGCCATGACGGCCACCTCGCGGTCGGCCACGAGCTTGACCGGCTTCTTCAGGTTCAGCGGGCCCAGATAGCCGGGCTTGCAACCGAAGTGCTCGTCGATCTCGGCCAGGGTGGCGAAGCGGAAGCCCTTGTCCAGGCCCGGCAGCTTGCCGACCTTGATCTCGTTCATCTCGTGGTCGCCGCGCAGCAGCAGCAACCAGACCTGCGCGCCCTTGATGTTCCCGGCAGCATCGACGATGTCGCTGGCCAGCACGAGCGACTTCACGGTGGTGGACAGCGGCACGCCGAGCAGCACGGCGACGTCCTCGCAGGTGCTCTTGGCCGGCGTGGGGGTCTTCTCGAGCGCCTTGGCGGCGGCGGGGCGCGGGCCGGCCGGGGCCAGCGCCTCGGCCTTTTCCATGTTGGCGGCGTAGTCGCTGTCGGGGCAGTAGACGATGGCGTCTTCGCCGGTCGCGGCGATCACCTGGAACTCTTCGCTCAGGTCGCCGCCGATGGCGCCGCTGTCGGCTGCCACGGCGCGGTAGCGCAGGCCGAAGCGGTCGAAGATGTTGCGGTAGGCCTGCGCCATGACCTGGTAGCTGGCCTTGGCAGCATCGAGGTCGCGGTCGAAGCTGTAGGCGTCCTTCATGATGAACTCGCGACCACGCATCAGGCCGAAGCGGGGACGGCGCTCGTCGCGGAACTTGGTCTGGATCTGGTAGAAATTCTTCGGCAGCTGCTTGTAGCTGCGGATTTCCTGGCGCGCGATGTCGGTCACCACCTCTTCGCTGGTGGGCTGGATCACGAAGTCGCGGTCATGCCGGTCCTTGATGCGCAGCAGCTCGGGGCCCATCTTCTCGAAGCGGCCGGTCTCTTGCCAGAACTCGGCCGGCTGCACGACGGGCATCGCCATCTCGACGGCACCGGCGCGGTTCATTTCCTCGCGCACGATGGCCTCGACCTTTCGGATCACGCGCAGGCCCATGGGCATGTACGTGTAGATGCCCGTGCCGAGCTTCTTGATCATGCCGGCACGCGTCATGAGCCGGTGGCTCGCGACCTCGGCGTCAGCGGGCGCTTCCTTGAGGGTGGAGACAAAAAATCGGGAAGCTTTCATCGGGATCGTTCGGATGGATTCGCTGGATTCGAAAGTGGGAAGTGGGGGACTGCTCCCCCGGAGAGACCCTGAGAGCCTGGCATCGGCAGCTTGCCGGGGACACCCCGGCATGCATAATCGACTCAGTTCAAAAATTGGGGTTTGATTATGCTCGACCGGGACGGCTTCAGGCCCAACGTCGGCATCATCCTGCTCAACCAGAGAAACCAGGTTTTCTGGGGCAAGCGCATACGCACGCATTCCTGGCAGTTTCCGCAAGGCGGCATAGACCGCGGCGAAAGTCCCGAGCAAGCCATGTTCCGGGAACTGCACGAGGAGGTGGGGCTCCATCCGGAGCATGTGCGCATCGTTGCCCGTACCCGTGACTGGTTGCGCTACGAGGTGCCGGATCGGTTCATCCGCCGTGACGCACGGGGCCACTACAAAGGCCAGAAGCAAATCTGGTATTTGCTGCAACTTGTCGGTCACGACTGGGATCTGAACCTGCGTGCCACCGACCATCCCGAATTCGACGCTTGGCGCTGGCACGACTACTGGGTGCCGCTCGACGTGGTCGTCGAGTTCAAGCGCGGCGTCTACGAGATGGCGCTCACCGAGCTTGCTCGCTACCTGCCACGGCAGGATTTCCGAAATCGCTTCCTGCGCAGCAACGTGCGTGCTCGAGAGTTCGAGCGTCATTCGCTGGACGCCGGAGCGCCCCCCGGACTGGACCTGCCGCCAGGCGGCAGTTTCGATCCGCATCCCGACATTCCTTCCGCGAGCGATGAACCTCCTTCCCACCACAAAGCGCCCTTCCTTCCGACGCAACGCTGAACGGGGGCTTCTGCTCGCCTGCTTCGGCATCCTGGCTGGATGCGCATCGGGTCAATACGACACGGACAACCCCGATTGGGCCCAGTCGGGCATGCCGCTGCCGCCCAAGCGATACGGCACCGAGAAAGAGTGGCAAGAAACCGCCGTGCCGCCGCCGCCGGCTTTCAGCGAAAACCGCCTGCTGCACATCCAGATGCCGCCGTACATGAGCCTGACGTTCGGTGTAGACCCCAGCACCATCGTCATCACGGACGACGGCATCGTGCGCTACGTGGTGGTGGCGCACAACCGCAGCGGAAGTGCAGTCAATGCCTTCTACGAGGGCGTGCGCTGTTCGACAGCCGAAATGAAGAGCTATGCGCGCTTCAACAATGGCATCTGGCAAGAGACCAAGACGCCAGAATGGAAACAAATCAACGCCATGAACTCCAGCTACACCCGGGCGCTGTCGACCCAGGCACTGTGCCGCGGCAATGCGCCGCGCCCTTCAGTGGGAGAAATGGTCCAGAACATCCGCAACCCGATTCGGGAAGTGCAGTAAAACGCGCTGCGCCGCGGCAATGAAAAACGGGGCTTCGCGCCCCGTTTTTGTCTTCAGCCCGGCATCAACACCATGTTGTCGCGGTGGACCATTTCAGGTTCGGCGACATATCCCAGCAAACGCTCGAATTCGGCCGAGGGCTTGCGGCACAGCAGGCGCGCTTCCACGCTCGAATAGTTGGCCAGGCCCCGAGCCAGCTCGACGCCGTCGACATCGCGCACCGCGATCACGTCGCCGCGCGAAAACTCTCCCGACACGCTGGTCATCCCGATCGGCAACAGGCTCTTGCCTTCGGCGCGCACCTTGGCTGCGGCCCCCGCATCGACGACGACGGCACCGCGCAGTTGCAGATGGTCGGCCATCCAGCGCTTGCGGGCCTGGTGCTTGGCAGTCTGCGCCACCAGCAGCGTGCCGATGGACTCGCCGCGCGACAAACGCAGCAGCGCGTCGGGCTCCCGACCCCAGGCAATGACAGTGGAAGCGCCCGAACCGGCAGCGCGCTTGGCCGCGAGGATCTTGGTGATCATGCCGCCGCGGCCGATGCTGGAACCCGCACCACCAGCCATCGTCTCGAGCGCCGGGTCGCCTGCGGCGGCCTCGTGCACGAACTTCGCGTCAGGGTCCTTGCGCGGATCGGCGGTGTACAAACCCTTCTGGTCCGTCAGGATCACCAGCGCGTCAGCCTCGACCAGATTGGCCACGAGCGCACCGAGCGTGTCGTTGTCGCCGAACTTGATCTCGTCGTTCACGACCGTGTCGTTCTCGTTGATGACGGGCACGACCCCCAGCTTGAGCAAGGTGACCAGCGTCGAGCGGGCATTGAGGTAGCGCTCGCGATCGGCCAGGTCGGCGTGGGTCAGCAGCACCTGCGCGCTGCCGATTTCGTTCTCGCGCAGCTTGGTCTCGTACATCTGGGCCAGGCCCATCTGCCCGACGGCTGCCGCCGCCTGCAGCTCGTTGATTTCGTGCGGCCGCGTGCGCCAACCGAGACGCTTCATACCCTCGGCAATCGCGCCGCTCGACACCATGACGACCTCGCGCCCGTCGCGCACCAGCGCCGCCAGTTGCCGACACCACTCACCGATGGCCGCCTCGTCGAGACCGCGACCCTCGTTGGTCACGAGGCTGGAGCCCACCTTGACGACGATTCGGCGGGCGTCCCGCAAGGCAGTGGATCCGGAGTTCGTGGTCATTTCTGGCGATGCGATCTTGAATGCTGCGAGTTGTGCTGCGGTCTGTCTTTGGGCAGCACCAGAGGGGCGATGCTGCGTTGTCGCTCAAACGCTCTCGGGCGGCAACGGTGTGAAGCGCGGATCGACGACGACCGGCACCTGTTCGGCCAAATGCTGCGCCTTGACCTGCTGATAGACAGCCTGCACCAGGTGTTCGCAGCCTTCGCGCGTGAGTGCCGAGATTTCGAACACGGGCCCCTTGAAGCGCAGACGCTTCACGACGTCCTTGACGCGCGCCTGGCGCTCTTCGAGCGGCACCATGTCGAGCTTGTTGAGCACGAGCCAGCGCGGCTTTTCGTAGAGCGCGGCATCGTACTTCTTGAGTTCGCCGACGATGGCCTTGGCCTGGGCGACCGGGTCGACAGCGTCGTCGAACGGCGCCATGTCGATCACGTGCAGCAGAAGGCGCGTGCGCTGCAGGTGGCGCAGGAAGAGATGGCCGAGGCCGGCGCCTTCGGCAGCACCTTCGATCAGGCCGGGAAGGTCGGCCACGACAAAGCTCTGTTCCGGACCGACGCGCACCACGCCAAGGTTCGGGTGCAGCGTGGTGAAGGGGTAATCCGCAATGCGCGGGCGTGCATTGGAGATGGCGCTGATCAGCGTCGACTTGCCGGCATTCGGCATGCCCAGCAGACCGACGTCGGCCAACACCTTCAGTTCGAGCTTGACACTGCGCTTCTCGCCAGGCCACCCAGGCGTCTTCTGACGCGGTGCGCGGTTGATGGCGCTCTTGAAACGCATGTTGCCAAAGCCACCGTCGCCGCCCTTGGCGATGGTGATGACTTTGCCTTCCTCCAGCAACTCGAACAGGACCTCGCCCGTTTCCGCGTCGGAGATGATCGTGCCGACCGGCATCTTGAGCGTGATGTCGTCACCGGCGGCGCCGAACATGTCGGAGCCCATGCCGTGCTCTCCGCGCTTGGCCTCGTGGCGGCGCGAATAGCGAAAATCGACCAGCGTGTTCAGGTTCGAATCGGCCACTGCGAAGACGTGGCCGCCGCGGCCGCCGTCGCCGCCATTGGGGCCGCCGAATTCCTTGTACTTCTCATGACGGAACGACACGCAGCCGTTGCCGCCATCGCCGGCAGCGATGTCGATGAAGGCTTCGTCGACGAACTTCATGGGATGTCCAGTTTACAAATGAAGAAGCCCCGGCAATGCGGGGCCTCGGGTGATCGAAGTGACTGCGAGGCTTACGCCGCGGGGGTCACGTTGACCGTGTGCTTGTTCAATGCACCCTTGAAACCGAACGACACGTGGCCGTCGACCAGGGCGAACAGCGTGTGGTCCTTGCCCAGACCGACGTTCACGCCGGGGTGGAACTTCGTGCCGCGCTGACGCACGATGATCGAGCCTGCGCTGATCAGTTCGCCGCCGAACGTCTTCACGCCGAGCATCTTGGGCTTGGAATCGCGCCCGTTTCGCGTTGAGCCGCCGCCTTTTTTCTGTGCCATGGAATGTGCTCCTTAGCCGGCGATCGCGCCGATTTGCAGTTCAGTGAACTGCTGGCGATGGCCTTGACGTTTCTGATAGTGCTTGCGACGGCGCATCTTGAAGATGCCAACCTTGTCGTGCTTGCCGTGCGACAGTACCGTGACTGTCACCGTTGCGCCGGACACCAGGGGCGTGCCAACCTTGATTTCAGCGCCGTTTCCGACAGCCAGAACCTGATCGATCACGATTTCCTGGCCTACGTCCGCAGCAATCTGTTCTACTTTAATTTTTTCGCCGGAAGCAACGCGATATTGCTTGCCGCCGGTTTTTATGACCGCGTACATGTAAACCTCTTAGAAATTGAGTCCCCACGGCGAATTCCGCAGAGCCCAAGATTATAGCGCGCTTTGTACTCGCCGCCCAGCCAGGGGCCCAGCAGCATGGGGAAGCCACGGCGGCTCCCTATAATTTGGCATTTCCGGCCCTCCCTTCATAGAAGGGGCCGCCATCATTTCCAGCAGCGCCCCGCGCCCACGCTTTGCCAGTTCCCGCCGCCGACACCTCCCCCACCGCCACTGTGCTGGACCTGATTGCGGGCGACATGGTCGAAGTCGACCGTGTGATTGCCCACCGCCTCGACACGGGCGTGCCGCTGGTCAGCCAAGTCTCGAAATACATCATCTCCGCGGGCGGCAAGCGCCTGCGGCCCGCGCTTTTGCTGCTGATGTCAGGGGCGCTGGGCTACACCGGCGAGCAGCGCTTCAACCTCGCGGCCGTCGTGGAGTTCATTCACACGGCAACTCTGCTGCACGACGACGTGGTCGACGAGTCGACGCTTCGGCGCGGCCGGGCGACAGCCAATGAGTCCTTCGGCAACCCGGCGAGCGTACTGGTCGGCGATTTCCTCTATTCGCGCGCTTTCCAGATGATGCTGGACGCCGACAACATGCGCGTGATGCAAATCCTGGCCGAGGCCACCAACATCATTGCCGAGGGCGAGGTGCTCCAGCTGATGAACATGCACGACGCGTCGCTGGACGAAGAGGCCTATCTGCGCGTGATCCGCTCGAAGACCGCCAAGCTTTTCGAAGCCAGCACACGGCTCGCCGCCGTGCTCGCAGGCGCGCCTGCAGACACGGAGCAGGCATGCGCCACTTACGGCCAAGCGCTGGGTACCGCCTTCCAGGTGATCGACGACGTGCTCGACTACGCGGGCGATGCCCAGGAAACCGGAAAGAACGTGGGCGATGACCTGCGCGAGGGCAAGACTACGCTCCCACTCATCTTCGCGATGCAGCGCGGCACCCCTGCGCAGAGCGCACTGGTGCGAGCAGCCATCGAGGCTGGAGACACCGCCCAACTGGGAAAAATCGTCGAAATCGTTCGCGAAACGGGGGCCCTGGATGCCTCGCGTGCAGCGGCTGCCGCCGAGGCACAACGCGCGATTCACGCTTTGAAAGACTTTCCGTCCAATTTGTACGCTTCAGGTTTGCTACAATTGGCAGCTCAGTTGCTTGAGCGACGTACCTGAACACCTCACTGAGTTGGCATCTAGGGCGATTACTTTTTTCTTGCAACCATCGGGGTGTAGCTTAGCCTGGTAGAGCGCTACGTTCGGGACGTAGAGGCCGGAGGTTCGAATCCTCTCACCCCGACCAGCCTTTGGCTGGCATAAATAAATGGCCGCGCCTGTTGCTGTATGGCGATTTACAGCGCGGGAGTGTTCAGCGATGATCGTGAAGCATTTTTTCACATCTTTTGCATTCGCTGAATGGCCGCTGCCGAACTTCCCGTCAAAGAACCTGCGCAGATTGCGCTCCCGGGGCTCGCACGCGCCCTGGTTTCGGCCGGAAAGCTCCCCGCCAAGTCCGCTGAGGACATCTATCAGAAGTCGCTGAGCGGGCGCACCAGCTTCATCGCGGAGCTCACTGGCTCTGGCGCCGTCTCGGCGGCCGATCTGGCCCACACGCTCTCAAGCGCCTTCGGTGCTCCGCTTCTCGACCTCGATGCGATCGATCCGCAGCGCCTGCCCAAGGACCTGCTCGATGCCAAGCTGTGCCACGCGTAC
>NNBU01000491.1_pt1 | contig 23817 bp, 17 predicted proteins | sample 1173781 | NCBI WGS metagenome assembly NNBU01 (sample SAMN07173937, study PRJNA388173) | plant metagenome | biome: Plant school; feature: Soil; material: Symbiotic tissue of Blasia pusilla L.; isolation source: symbiotic tissue sample KVJ2 | host: Blasia pusilla | place: Norway: Troms, Kvaloya...
GGGTATAAGAGACAGGGGCCGTGGTCATGGCACCGACCTGGGTCGAAGACAAGGCGCCGAGCTGGGTCGAGGTCAGGGCTGCGACCTGAGCCGTGGTCAGGGCCGCCACATTGGCGGTAGCGAGACCCGAAATGGCCTTGCTGGAGATCGCCGCGATGTCGAGAGTCGAGAACAGGGCGATGTCGTCTGTGCCGAGGGCCGCCAGATCTTCAGAGCCGAGCGCAGCAACCTGAGCCGGGGTCAGGGCTTCGACCTGAGCGGTCGTGAGGGCCGTGAACTGGGCCGAAGACAGGGCGCCGACTGCAGCCGAGCCGAGTGCGGCGATCTGGGTGGTGGTCATGACCGCCAGATTGGCCGTGCTGAGGCTCGACAGCTGCGTGGAGGAGAGCGCGCCAACCTGAGCAGTGGTCAGACCTGCGGTCTGGGCCGTGGTCAGAACACCGAGCTGGGTGGTGCTAAGGGCGGTGACCTGCGCCGTGGTCAGGCCTGCCGTCTGAGCGGTGGTCAGTGAAGCAATTGCTGCCGTACCAAAGCCGGCGATGGACTTGCTGCTGATCAGCGCGATATCAGCCGACGAGAATGTCGCGATGTCATCTGTGCCGAGGGCCGACAGTGCCGCGGAGCTGAGGCCCGCGATCTGGCCAGTGGTCAGGGCATCGACCTGGGCGGTGGTCAGGGCACCGATCTGGGTCGAGCTGAGGGCGGCAACGGCCTTGGAGCTGAGTGCCCCGACGGCTGCGGTGGTGAGGGCAGCGACGTTGGTGGTGCTCAGAGCCGCGACCTGGGTGGAGCCGAGGCCGGCGATCTGGGCGGTCGTCAGTGCACCGACCTGCGCCGTGGTCATTACGCCGACCTGCGTCGAGCTCAGGAGACCGAGCTGGGTTGAGGTCAGACCTGCGAGCTGTGCCGTCGTTAAGGCCGCAACATTTGCGGTGGACAGGCCGGCAAGAGCCTTGGAGCCGATTGCGGCGATATCCGTGGAGGCGAAGGTCGCAAGGTCGTCGGTACCGAGCGCTGCCAGTGCGGCCGAGCCGAGGGTAGCAATCTGCGTGGTGGTCAAAGCATCAACCTGAGCGGTTGTCATGGCCGTGACCTGATCCGACGTCAGGGCGCCGAGGGCCTTGGTGGCGAGTACGGCCACCTGGCCAGTCGTGAGGGCCGCAATGTTGGCGGTGCTGAGGGCTGCGACCTGGGTCGATCCAAGACCACTGACCTGAGCCGTGGTGAGGCCAGCGACCTGAGCGGTGGTCAGCGCACCAACCTGAGTCGAGCTGAGGGCCGCGATCTGGGTCGACGTCAGCGCTGCCGCCTGCGCCGTCGAGAGGGCGGCGACGTTCGCGGTCGAAAGGCCAGCGATACCCTTGGTGCCGATTGCAGCGATCTCGGCTGTCGAGAAGGTTGCGAGGTCGTCCGTGCCGAGAGCCGAGATCGCAGCAGAACCGAGACCGGCGATCTGCGTGCTGCTCAGCGTGTCGATCTGGGCCGTCGTCATCACGGCGACCTGGGCAGACGTCAGAGCGCCGAGTTGGGCCGTTGTCAGGGCTGCGACCTGGCCAGTGGTGAGGGCTGCGACATTGGCGGTCGAGAGACCGGAAATTGCCTTGCTGGAGATCGCGGCGACATCAAGGCTCGAGAAGAGTGCGATATCGTCCGTACCAAGCGCTGCGAGGTCCTCAGAGCCGAGAGCCGCAACCTGCGCCGGGGTCAGGGCTTCGACCTGCGCCGTCGTCATGGCGGTGAACTGGGCAGAAGACAGGGCGCCGACAGCCGACGAGCTGAGTGCTGCTACCTGGGCGGTGCTCAGAGCCGCGACATTTGCCGTGTTCAGGCTGGCAACCTGCGTGGAGGTGAGTGCACCGACCTGGGTGGTGGTGAGGCCAGCCGCCTGGGCCGTCGTCAGGACACCAAGCTGCGCCGTGCTGAGGGCGGTGACCTGCGCCGTGGTCAGGCCTGCGGTCTGGGCAGTGGTCAGCGAGGCGATCGCTGCCGTGCTCAGACCAGCGATGGACTTGCTGCTGATGAGCGCGATATCAGCCGAAGAGAAGGTGGCGATGTCGTCCGTGCCGAGGGCTGCGAGCGCCGTGGAGGAGAGACCTGCGATCTGGGTGGTGGTCAGGGCGGCCACCTGATCCGTGGTCAGTGCACCGACCTGGGTCGAGGTCAAGGCAGCAACGGCCTTAGAGCTAAGGGCACCGACTGCGGCCGTGGACAGGGCCGCGACATTGGCGGTGCTCAGAGCCGCGATCTGGGTCGAGCCGAGACCGGCGACCTGTGCGGTGGTAAGAGCCCCCACCTGAGCGGTTGTCAGCGAGGCGAACTGCGTGGAAGTCATGGCCCCGAGCTGGGCCGTCGTAAGGGCTGCGATCTGCGACGTATCGAAGGATGCGAGCGCGGCTGTTGTCAGGCCCGCAACGCCCTTGGAGCTGATGGAGGCAATCATTGCCGTCGTCATTACATCGATGTCACCGGACATGATCGCGGTCACCTGCGAGGACGTCAGGACTGCGTATTGCGCCGTGGTCAGGCCGGTATAGTTGCCGCCGAGGGTATCGATCTGATGCGTGCTGAGGCCACTGATGGCCTTCGTGCTCAACGCGCTGACCTGGGCTGTCGTCAGGGCCTGAACTTGCGTATCGCCAAGCACTGCCGCCTGGGTTGAGCCGAGGGCGCCGATCTGAGCGGTGGAAAGGGCTGCGACGCTGCCAGTGGTCAAGGCGCCGATCTGAGCTGTGGTCAGTGCCGCGACCTGCGCGGTGGTGAAACCTGCCAGCTGCGCCGTTGTGAGTGCTGCAATGTTTGTCGTCGAGAGGCCCGCGATGGACTTGCTGCTGATCGCAGCGATATCAGCGGAGTCGAGCGTGGCGAAGTCTTCCGTTGCCAGAGAGGCGATCGCCGTCGAGCTCAGCGCGCCGATCTGCGTGCTGGTCATGGCCGCGATCTGGGCGGAGGACAGGTTACCGACCTGCGCGGACGAGAGCGCGGCGATCTGGCTTGTGCCGAGGGCGCTGATCTTCGCCGAGTCGATAACTGCAAGCTGACTTGCGCTCAGGCCGACCAGCGAGGTCGCAGATACTGCGCTCAGCTGGGAGGAGCTGAGGGCCGCGAGATCAACCGTTTCGAGCGCTGCAATCTGCGCGGACGAAAGGACCTTGATCTGCGCGGAGGACAATGCCGCCATATCTTCGGTGGTCAGGGAGACGATGGTGGCTGTGGAGAGTGCCTTGACCTGGGTGGTGGTCAGAGATGTGATGATCGAGGTCATATACGCGCGCCTTTGACGTTGCGATTTGCAGATGTCATTCCCCTGCCGCCGCGATGTGAAAGGGTCTGATCACCCTGCCACCGCAGACCCAGGCGCATCCTGCACCTGCTGGCGTTGTAGCCCGCTGATGCAGCACGGAGGTGGCCATCATCGAACGGGTGTCCTAGCGGACTAAAAACGTGAGGTAGAACATGGCTCGCGAGGAGGCCGTAACGCGGGAGGCATCATGCATTCGAGATCCGATACGGATTTCTAATCCTGCGTTTGCAAAGGTGGTTCGGTCCTTACCAGGGCAAGAGCCGCCTACCGAAATCCGCCGGTCGAATCTGGATTGATTCGCACAGCAGCGGAAGACTTGACCAAAGTCTTGCATCCCAGAATCTAATATTCGGTTAATCAGCAATCTGCAAAGTCGTATATTCCGCAATTTCAATCTTCACGCGACCAAGGCAGCGGAGCGGCAAGCCCAAAGCAAGCTAGGGTCGATAAACAAGGCGATGCGCAGTCGCGCCCGTGTCAATTCGCGCCGTCAGGCCCCAAGTTCGTGGAATGTCCAGATCATGGATAATGCACCCGCCCAAGACAATGCCTCGCTTTTCACCGCGCTTCTGTTGCGCGCGCGCAACCAGCAGCTTCCGCTGGGAGAACTCTTCCAGGTCGCGGAGGGCTTGAGTGCGGGCGGGCAGCGGGTGCTGGCAGCCGAACTGTACAAGGCCTGGATCGCCTACAACGACACTAACCCGCTGCTGCATTTCGTCTATTTCAACTATTCCGTCACGCTCCGGCAGATGGACGATCTCGCAGGCTCCATCCAGGCGCTGCAAGCCTGCCTCAGGATCAATCCGCAATTCGGGCAGGCACACATCAATCTTGGCCGTGCCATGGAAGACAGCGGCCTGACGCTCCAAGCCATTCAGCAATGGCGCGCTTACGCCGAACAGACGGCGGACATCACGGCCGAACGGTCGAGCCACCGCCTGATGACGCTGCAGCATATCGGCCGTGTGATGGAAGGGGCCGGCCTGCTTGAAGAGGCCGAGACCGCCCTGTGGCAGGCAATCGAGCTGCGCCCGGACAAGCCCGAGGCCGGCCAGCACTGGCTGTCGCTGCGCCAGCATCAGTGCAAATGGCCAATTATCGTTACGTCGGAACATGTGTCGGCCCGCCATCTTGTCGATGCCATGTCGCCGCTGCCGCTCGGCTGCTTCTCGGACGATCCGCTGTTCCAGCTCGCCAAGGCCTATCGCTACAATACCTTCCTCGTGGGCCGTCCGGACACCACCGGCTTCGTGCGCCAGACGCCGAGGGTCAAGACCGGCACGGGCCAGCGCCTGCGCATCGGCTACGTCTCGTCCGACCTGCGCGACCACGCCGTTGGGTTTGCACTGCGCGAAGTGCTCGAACTGCACGACAAGAGCCAGGTGGAGATCTTCGCCTACTATTGCGGCGAGGCACGCACCAACGACGCCACGCAGGACCGGATCAAGGCCGCCGTCGATGGCTGGCGCGATATCGCTTCGATCACCGACCTGCAGGCGGCCAATCAGATCGTCGCCGACGAGATCGACATCCTCGTCGACGTCAACGGCTTCACCAAACATGCCCGGACCAAGATTTTCGCCTATCGGCCGGCACCCGTCATCGTCGCATTCTGCGGCTATCCGGGTTCGATGGGCAGCCCGTACCACCAATACCTCATCGCAGATGATCAGATCGTGCCGCCGGAAGCGGAAATCTACTACACCGAAAAGGTGCTGCGGATCCCCTGCAACCAGCCGATCGACCGCAAGCGCGTGATTGCCAAGACACCGACCCGCGCCGAGGCGGGGCTGCCGGAAGACGCTTTCGTCTTCGCCTGCTTCAACGGCATGCAGAAGACGACGGCTCCGGTCTTCTCGCGCTGGATGGACATTCTCTTGGCAACCCCGGGCAGCGTGCTCTGGCTGCTCGGCGCAGCAGACAACGTCAACCAGCGCCTTCGCACGCTTGCGGCCGAGCGCGGCATTGCGCCGGAACGGCTGATCTTTGCGCCGAAAGCCGCCAACCCGCATCATCTGGCGCGCATCGCGCTCGCTGATCTCTTCCTCGATACCTTCCCCTATGGCGCCCACTCGACCGCGGCCGACGCCGTCACCATGGGACTGCCGGTATTGACCCTCCCGGGCAAGACCTTCGCCTCGCGCTTCTGCAGCAGTATCGTTTCGGCCGCCGGCATTCCCGAACTGATCTGCAGCTCACCTGACGATTATGTCGCGAAGGCGATCACATACGGGCGCAATCCCGCAGCGCTCAAGGCAGTCAAGCAATCGCTGCAGCAGCAGAGGGAAGGCAGCGTCCTGCGCAACATTCCCGCCCTGGTCAGCCGTCTGGAAGAGCTGTTCTGGGAGATGCAGGGAGATTGCGAGCGCGGCGAGATGCCGGTGCCGGATCTGACCAACCTCGACGTCTACTACGAGATCGGCGCCGAACTGATGCTTGAAAACACGGATTTTGTTGACGAAAATGTCTATCGCCAGCGCTATCTCGAAAAGCTTCGGCGCTGGAACGAGTTCTCGCCCCTGCCCCATGATAAACGCCTATGGACCGGATCGGCCGTTTAAAACGCGGCCTGTCGCACAGTCGGGGAACGACGCCCGACGGGCATGATATGGGAGGGAGCCGAATGGGGTCCAAGGGACGGATTGCAATTGTTGGGGCCGGTCTTTCGGGGGCGGTGATCGGGCGGGCGCTCGCGGCTGCGGGCTACGCCGTCGACATCTTCGACAGCCGCAGTCATATCGCCGGCAATTGCCATACCGAACGCGACGCGGACACCGGCGTGATGGTGCATGTCTATGGGCCGCACATCTTCCACACGGATGACACGGAAGTATGGGACTACGTCAACCGCTTCGCCACCTTTATGCCCTACAAGAACCGGGTGAAGACGACGAGCCAGGGGCAGGTCTTCTCGCTGCCGGTCAACCTGCACACGATTAATCAGTTCTTCGGCAAGACCTTCCGCCCGGACGAGGCGCGCGCCTTCATCGAGACCCAGGCCGACACGACGATCACCGATCCGCAGACCTTCGAGGAGCAGGCCCTGCGTTTCGTCGGGCGCGATCTCTACGAGGCCTTTTTCAAGGGCTATACGCAGAAACAGTGGGGCTGCTCACCGACCGCCCTTCCCGCCTCGATCCTGAAGCGGCTTCCGGTGCGCTTCAACTACGACGACAACTATTTTTTCCACAAGCATCAGGGCATGCCGGAGAACGGCTATACCGATCTGGTGCGTGGCATTCTCGACCAGCCGGGGATCACCTTGCATCTCGGCACGGTATTCCACCGCTCGCAAAACGACGCCTTCGACCATGTGTTCTATTCCGGCCCGCTCGACGGCTATTTCGACTATGAGAACGGTCAGCTCGGCTATCGCACGCTCGACTTCGAGCGTTTCACCTATGACGGCGACTATCAGGGCTGTGCGGTGATGAATTACGGCGACGTTTCCGTACCGTTTACCCGCATCACGGAACACAAGCATTTTTCGCCTTGGGAGACGCATCAGGGTTCCGTCTGCTACCGCGAATTCTCGCGCGAATGCGGCCTCTCTGACATTCCCTATTACCCGATCCGCCTCGTTGAAGAGAAGCAGCAACTGGCCGCCTATGTGCACCGGGCTGTGCAGGAACAGGCTGTCACCTTCGTGGGCCGGCTCGGAACCTATCGTTATCTCGACATGGATGTGACGATCCGCGAGGCTCTGGACACGGCGAAACTTTTCCTCGATCGTCGCAGCGCGGACGCCGCGATGCCGGCCTACCTACATGCGCCGGTCTGATTCTACGACGCGGACGGGTCGAACCGGTTGATTGATCTTGAAGGCAGTATTGCATGACCGAAACCAAAATCCTCGTCACCGGCGGCGCCGGCTATATCGGCTCCCACACATGCCTCGCGCTCGCTGCCAAGGGTTATGTCCCTGTCGTTTACGACAATTTTTCGAGCGGGCACCGCGAATTCGTCAAATGGGGACCGGCCGAAGAAGGTGACATCCGCGATCGGTCCCGGTTGCGCGAGGTGCTGGCGCTGCACAAGCCAGTCGCCGTCCTGCATTTCGCCGGACTGATCGAGGTCGGGCAATCCTTCAAGGAGCCGGAAGCCTTCTACGATATCAATGTCGGTGGGTCGCTTGCCCTCTTGCAGGCGATGATGGAGGCGGATATCCGCGCCTTCGTCTTTTCCTCGACCTGCGCCACCTATGGCCGGCCCGAATACATGCCGCTCGATGAGGCGCATGTGCAGGCGCCGATCAACCCCTATGGCCGGACGAAGCATATCGTCGAGCAGGCCCTGCGCGATTTCGATCTGTGCGACCGGATGCGCTCCGTGATGCTGCGCTATTTCAATGCGGCGGGCGCCGATGCCGAAGGGCGGATCGGGGAGTGGCACACACCGGAAACCCATGCCGTGCCGCTTCTGATCGAAGCCGCACTCGGCCGGCGGGCGGGCTTTTCGATCTTTGGCAACGACTATGACACACGCGATGGCACCTGTATTCGCGATTACGTGCATGTGTCCGATCTCGCGGACGCGCATGTGCGGGCGGTCGAATATCTGCTCAACGGCGGGGAAACCGTGGCGATCAATCTCGGCACCGGGACCGGCACCAGCGTCAAAGAACTGGTGACTGCCGTCGAGGCCGTCTCGGGCCGGCCGCTGCCGGTCACACAGGCGGAACGGCGCCCAGGCGACCCGCCACTTCTGGTGGCGAGCAACGAGACCGCGCGCAATATCCTGGGCTGGGAGCCGGAACACGAGATCGGCGACATCATCCGCTCGGCCTGGACCTGGCATTCGCGCTTCAACGGCTATTCCTGAGCGAAGTCGTTCGAGGCGGCCAACTACCCCTGGGTTCTATCCTCCGGGATAAACGACGGCACGTGCGGCAGCGGCCGCGTCAGCACGAAGGCTGCGCAGGCGACAAGGATCACGCCGATCAGCAGTTTGAGCCAGATCTGCGGCGGACCGGCGAGCCACACGATCGCATAACTTGCCGTCATCAGCGACACGGACGCGATCTTGGCGCGTTTGGAAATGGCACCCTCACGGCGCCAGTCGGTGAGCGGCCGACCGTAACGGGGATGATCGAGCAGCCATTGCTCGAAGCGCGGCGAGGACCGCGCAAAGAGCGCTGCCGCCAGAATGAGAAACGGTGTCGTCGGCAGAAGCGGCAGGAAGACGCCCACAGCACCGATCGCAACCAGCAGCCAGGCGGCGGCAAGAGTAAGAAGACGCATCGGGGTCCTTCATGGCAAACCTTATGGTTGCGCCAGAGATACCGCATGTTCGCAACTTGGCAAGGATGTTGAGGATCGGACGAATTGCGGCAATTTTTCGTTTGCACCGCAACAGGGGACATGCATCCTTGGGCGGCAATCGCGTCCTCAGGAATTCGCAGGCCCCATGTCCAAGACCACCCTCGTTCTCGGCGCCGGCATTATCGGCGTTTCCACTGCCATCCATCTGGCCCGTCGGGGCCGCTCTGTGGTGTTGGTGGACCGCCGTGGAGCCGGTGAGGAAACCTCCTTCGGCAATGCCGGGCTGATCCAGCGCGAGGGTGTCGTGCCCTACGGCTTCCCCCAGGAACTCGGCATGCTGATCCGCTACGGGCTCAACAACCGGATCGATGCGCATTACCACGCGAGCGCGATGCTGAAGCTCGTACCCTTCCTGTCGCGCTACTGGTGGAATTCGAACAAGAGCCGTCACCAGGTGATCGCACGCGCCTATGCGCCGCTGATCGAAAGTTCGGTTACCGAACACAAGGACCTGATCGAGGCTGCCAATGCCGGACATCTGATCCGCAAGGACGGCTGGATGGAAATTTTCCGGACCAGCGGCAAACGCGATACCGAACTTGCAGAAGCCGAGCGGCTGTCGCGTGAGTATGGCGTGAGCTACCGGGCGCTGTCGAAAGAAGACCTCGCCGCCGAAGAACCGCATATTCGCGGCGATTTCGTCGGTGGATTGAAGTGGAACGACCCTTGGTCGGTCACCGATCCGCATGGGCTGACGCAGGCCTATCTCGCCTATTTCCAGTTGCTCGGCGGACGTTTCGTTAAGGGCGATGCCTTGAGCCTGGAACAGGGACCGAACGGCTACGGTTGGCGGGTGCAAACCGATGACGGCATGGTCGACGGCGACGAAGTGGTGCTGGCGCTCGGCCCATGGTCGGAAGAGGTGACGCGCAAGTTCGGCTACCGCTTCCTGCTTGGCGTGAAGCGCGGTTATCACATGCATTATGCGCCTGAAGGCAATGCCGTGCTCAACAACTGGACGATGGATGCCGAGCGCGGCTATTTCCTGGCGCCGATGGACAAGGGAATCCGCCTAACCACAGGCGCCGAATTCGCCAATCGCGATGCCCCAAAGTCGCCGGTGCAGCTCGGCCGGGCCGAAGCCGTTGCCCGCGAGATCTTTCCGCTCGCTGAACGACTCGACGCAGAACCCTGGATGGGTGCCCGTCCCTGCACGCCCGATATGATGCCTGTCATCGGCAAGGCGCCACGCCACAACGGCATGTGGTTCGCCTTCGGTCACGCTCATCACGGCCTGACACTCGGGCCAACAACGGGCCGCCTGATCGCCGAAATGATGACCGGGGAGAAACCTTTCCTCGATCCCAAAGCCTGGAGCCCGGAGCGTTTCCGGGCCTAGAATATCGGCCTCGGCAGGCGACGTGTCCGCCGGGGCTAGCCTTGCGGAGCCGAAAGTGCTAGTCAGGCTCCATAATTTGATCAAATTGTTTCCAGGGGGAAACAGACCGACCGGCAGGCTTTTCATCAGCCCGTTCTGGACGGAGGGTCTCGAAAGCGGGCAGTGGCATGCGCCGGTGTTTGATCCATAACGCGAAAAGCGTCTATCGTTAGCGGACAGTCCGCTTGCGCTTCGTTGCGCGTTTTGACCCCGATCGACATCAGCCATTACGGTGACCCATGGACATGGCCGAAGAGGCACGCGAATTCTTCGCGGCAAATCCCGATATTGAAGTACTCGAAGCCTTTGTGATCGACGTGAACGGCGTCCCGCGCGGCAAGTGGATCCCGCGGGAGCGTGCCATCGACGTCTTGACCAAGGGCATGGCGATGCCGCGCTCGGTCTATGCGCTCGATGTCTGGGGCCGCGATGTGAACGCCGCGGGCCTTGCCGAGGGCACCGGCGATCCTGACGGCATCTGCTTTCCCGTGCCGGGCACCCTGTCCCGTGTGACCTGGCTGTCGCGGCCCACGGCCCAGGTTCTCTTGCAAATGCAGACGACCGAAGGCGAGAGCTTTTACGCCGACCCGCGCCAGGTGCTGGCCAATGTCATGGCGCGCTACGCGGCGGCCAAGCTTACACCGGTCGTTGCGACCGAGCTGGAATTCTACCTGATCGACCCGGTGCGCTCGGCGCTCGATCCGGTGCGTCCGCCCAATACGCGAGACGGTCGCTGGCACACCGGCCAGACGCAGGTTCTGTCGATCTCCGAACTGCAGGATTTCGAGGAGGTCTTCCACGGCATTTCAAGTGCGGCGCGCGCCCAGAAGGTGCCGGCCGACACGACACTGCGCGAAAACGGCCCCGGCCAGTATGAGATCAACCTCAACCACGTGCCGGATGCACTGGCGGCGGCGGACTATGCGGTGCTGCTCAAACGCATCGTCAAGGGCGTGGCACGGGCCAACGACCTCGACGCCACGTTCATGGCGAAACCCTATGGCATGCAGGCCGGTAGCGGCATGCATGTGCATTTCTCGGTGCTGGATGAGAACGGTCGCAACATCTATGTCGGCGAGGACGGCCCCTCCGAGGCGCTCTATCATTCCGTCGGCGGACTTCTGGAAAACATGGGCGAGAGCATGGCGATCTTCGCCCCGCACCAGAATTCCTATCGGCGTCTGCGACCGTCCGAACACGCACCCACCTATGCCTCCTGGGGCATCGACAATCGATCGGCTGCCGTGCGCGTGATCACCGCCTCGAAACCCGCAACCCGCATCGAACATCGCGTGGCCGGCTCCGACACCAATCCCTATCTGGTGCTCGCGATGATCCTGTCGGCAGCACTTGCCGGCATGAAGGAAAAGCTTTCTCCCGGCGGGGCCATTTCGGGCGACGCGCATGCGGTCAATCACGAGCCGCTGCCAACCAACTGGGACTATGCGCTGCAGCGTTTCGCCAAGTCGAGTTTCGCCTATGCGGCGCTCGGGCCGAAATACCGCAGCCTCTACAGCGCCTGCAAATACCAGGAGCTGTCGGAGTTCTCGCTGCGCGTCACCGACGTCGAGTACGACGCCTATATCCGAACCGTGTAAGGTGACACCCATGGACAAGTCGATCGGACCCAATCCCGGCCATGCGGCCACCTATTATGCGGCGTCTGCCCGCGACAAGCGCGTTCGCCCTTCGCTTGATGGACAGCACACCGCCGATGTCTGCGTGATCGGTGCCGGCTTTACCGGCATCTCCGCAGCCCTGCAACTGGCCGAGAACGGCTATTCCGTGATCGTGCTCGAAGCCGACCGCATCGGCTTCGGCGCCTCTGGCCGAAATGGTGGCCAGATCGTCAACGGCTATAGCCGCGATCTCGAAACGATCGCAAAGCGCTACGGCCCGGAGCGGGCCGCCCGCCTCGGCGAGATGTCGCTGGAAGGCGGTCGGATCATTCGCGAGCGGGTGGCGAAATACGGCATCGAATGCGATCTCGTCGATGGCGGCTTCTTCGCCGCCTTCACCGACAAGCAGGTCCGCGAAATGAGCGAGGTGCGCGCCAATTGGCAAAAACATGGCCATGACGGGCTGGAAATGGTCTCCAAGGCTGAGGTCGGCAAATATGTGAAGGCCGATCGTTATGTCGGCGGCATGATCGACACCAAGGGCGGCCATATCCATCCGCTCGATCTGGTCCTGGGCGAGGCGGCGGCGGCCGAAAGCCTCGGCGCCAAGATCTTCGAGAAATCCAAGGTGGTGCATCTCGACACCGGACCGCAGCCGTTCGTCTGCACCGAAGGCGGGATCGTCAAGGCCAAGCACATTCTCGTCTGCGGCAATGCCTATATGGCGGGGCTCGCACCGAAGATCACCGAAAAGATGATGCCGGTGTCGTCCCAGGTCATGGCGACGGAACCGCTCGATGCGAAACTCATCGAAGAACTGCTGCCGGCGAACTACTGCGTCGAGGATGCCAATTATGTGCTCGACTACTATCGCCGCACGGCCGACAACCGTCTGCTCTATGGTGGCGGCATCGGTTACGGCGGGCAGGATCCGGCGAACCTGACGGGCGTCATCCGGCCGAATATGCTGAAGACGTTTCCGCAGTTGAAGGACGCGAAGATCGACTATGCCTGGAGCGGCAATTTCGCCCTGACGCTGACGCGCATCCCGCATATGGGCAAGCTCTCCGACACCGTCTACTTCTCGCATGGCGACAGCGGCCATGGGGTGACCACCACGCATCTGCTTGGAAAGATCCTCGGCGAGGCCGTGCATGGCCAGATGAGCCGTTTCGACGTGTGGTCATCGCTGCAGGCCTATCCCTTCCCAGGGGGCCGCATGTTCCGCGTGCCACTCACCGCACTCGGCGCATGGTATTACGGCCTGCGGGACAAGCTCGGCGTTTGATCGCCGGGCTTTAGCCCGTGCCCCCTGTTCTTCAGGCGTCAACCGAGCTTGGCCAGAGCCTGCAATGCGTCCGCGACGATTGAACCGACCGGGTGATCGATGGAGATGGTCACGACGCCGGGCTCGCCGGTCGGGACTTCGAGCGTCGCGAGTTGGCTCTCCAGTAGGGCCGGCGGCATGAAATGGCCGGTGCGGGCGCTCATGCGAGCACTGAGCAACGCAAGTGATCCTTCTAGATAGACAAAGGCTAGACGTCCGCCTGCCGCCTTGCGAAGGTGATCGCGGTAGATCTTCTTCAGCGCCGAGCAGGAAACGACGATGCCCTGGCCTTTCGCCAAAGCTCCAGCCATGGTCTCACCGATGATCGTGAGCCAGGGCCAGCGATCCTCATCGGTCAGCGGCGTGCCCGCCGCCATCTTGTCGACATTGGCCTTCGGGTGGAGGACGTCGCCCTCGATGAAGGGAAGGCCGAGGCGGGCCGCGAGATCGGCGCCGACGGAGGATTTACCACAACCGCTGACACCCATGACAATGATCGCTGTTGGCAGCGCTGCGCTCTGATCGACCTGCATGGTCTTCCTGTGGTGCATGCTTAGAAAGGCGCGACAATAAGTTGGTTCAGGCGAAATTCAATCCGGCTTCCATCTTGCGTGATGGTTGCCGTGCAGCACGGATCGCGGCGGCGGTCTTCTCCGCCATCATGATGACAGGGGCATTGGTATTGCCGCCGATCAGGCGCGGCATGACCGAGGCATCCACCACACGCAGGCCTTCGATACCGTTGAATTTCAGGTCGGGATCAACTACGGCGGCAGCATCTGATCCCATGCGGCAGGTGCCGACCGGGTGGTAGATGGTGTCGGCGCGCGCGCGTATGGCGGCATTCAGGTTGGAATCGGATTCGCCGGCCGGATAAAGCTCACGGCCCCGGTAACGCGCCAGCGCCGGTGCCGCCATGATCTCGCTCATGCGGCGAGCGCCCTTGCGCAGCGTGGTCAAATCGCGCGGATCGCTAAGGAAGGCCGGATCGATGAGGGGGGCGGCGAACGGATCGGCGCTTGCCAATCGCACCGTGCCGCGCGAATGCGGACGCAAGACGCAGACATGGGCGGAATAGCCATGGCCCCAATGCATCTTGCGGACATGATCATCGACCATGCCGACGAGAAAATGCAACTGGATATCGGGCCGGTCGAGGGACGCGTCGGTTTTGAGGAAACCGCCTGACTCCGCACAGGTCGAGCGCAAATGCCCCAGGCGTTCGGCCCGCCACTCGTTTGCGGCTTGCAGCAAATCTCGCGTCGCCTTGAGGCTGAGGCCGAAGAGATCCGTGTCAGCAGAGCGGAAGATCATGGTGTAGTCTAGGTGGTCCTGGAGATTGGCGCCGACGCCCGGCTGGTCAAGGATCACCGGGATGTCGTGCTGGCGAAGATGGTCGGCCGGGCCGATGCCGGACAGCATCAGGATATGCGGCGATTGCAGGGCGCCCGCGGCGAGGATCACCTCACGGCCCGCGCGGATGGTGCGTTCTTCACTCCCCTGGCGATAGACGACGCCGACCGCCCTGCCCTGCTCGACGAGGATGCGGGTCACGTGGGCGCCAGTGGTTATCGTCAGGTTTCGCCGGTGCATGACGTCATGGAGATAGGCTGCGGATGCCGAACAACGCTCACCGCGCTTCGGCCCCTGCCAGAACTGTGTCGCCTGGTAGAGGCCGACACCCTCCTGGCTTGGGCCGTTGAAATCGTCATTATGTCGGTAACCACACTGCTCGGCCGCCTTGATGAAGGCGAGATTGATCGGTCGGGCCCAGTTCTGGTCGCAGACCTGGAGTGGGCCGCCACGTCCATGCAAGGCATCGGCGCCGCGGATGTTGTCCTCGGCCTTGCGGAACCAGGGCAAGACCTCATTCCAGGACCAACCATGGCAACCGAGGGCTGCCCATTCGTCATAATCCTGCTGATGGCCGCGTATATAGAGCATGGCATTGACCAGGCTTGAGCCGCCGAGGCCACGTCCGCGCGGCTGGTAGCCGATACGGTTGTTCAGGCCCTTTTGCGGCACGGTGGAAAAGCGCCAATTGCTGCTTTTTACGTAACCTGGAACGACCGCGGCAGCGGCCATCGGCACACGGGCGAAAATGCCGTCACCCCGTCCACCTGCCTCCAACAGATGGACCGTGACCGAAGGGTCCTCGGTGAGCCGCGCGGCAAGCACGGCACCGGCCGATCCACCTCCCACGATCACAAAATCGTCCATGCTTCCCCCACGGCTGCCCAGTCCCCCGGCTGGTCAGATCACTCTTCTGATCAACTCTGCCGTGAACATAAGCGTAGCATAGCCATGCGCCGACGCAAGCACACGGCAAGCCGCGCGCGGAGCATTAGACTGCGGCATAGCCGGGCACAAAAAAGGCCCGCCGGAGGGCAGGCCTTTGAGAGCATTTGGCAATCGAACTAGGGGCTGGCGCTTACGCGGCAGGCGCCGCCACAGCGGCGACACGGCGCGGCTCCAGCACATCGATGCCCAGCAGGAAATTAATCTGCGGGCGCGCCTTGACCAGGTCATCAATCGTGTATTCGGTGAGTACGTCGAAGAAAGCGTTGAGCGCCTTGCGCAGAGCCGAATTGAGACCACAGCTGTCGATCAGTGGGCAATCGACGTCACCGTCGTCTTCAAAACATTCCGCCATGGCGAAGCTGTCTTCGGTCACCTTCACAACGTCGAACAGGGTGATCTTCTCGGCCGGGCGGCCAAGGCGAACACCGCCATTACGGCCGCGCACAGTTTCGACGAGACCCGCCTTGTTCAGCGGCTGCAGAATCTTGAAGAGAAAGAGTTCGGAGACGCCATAGGCTCGGGCGATTTCGGGAATTCGGCTCAACTGCTCATTGTTGGCGGCGCAGTACATCAGCATGCGCACGGCGTAATTTGTCTGCTTTGTCAAACGCATGCACGATTCCTCTGGTTGTCTTAAACCTTATATAGCCTCTTTTGCAGTTTTGAACAATTCCAAAATACTCAAGTTCTGGCCTCACGTGTCCGTGAAGCAGATTCATCGCAATTGACAGCTTATTTCATTTCATGAATATGCGCCTCAAGATTTTTCTGAAAGGGAGGCCACCCATGACATTCAAGCCACTCAACGCGCTCGCGCTCAGCGCCGTTTCCCTGCTGGCATTGTCTGCCGGATCGGCATTCGCCGATGGCGAAGTGAACATCTATTCGTATCGCCAGCCGGAGCTGATCCAGCCGTTGATGGACACGTTCACCAAGGAAACCGGTATCAAGACCAATGTGCTGTTCCTCGACAAGGGGCTGGTGGAGCGCATTGCGGCCGAGGGCGCCAACTCTCCGGCGGACTTGATCCTGACCGTCGACATCGCCCGCCTCACCGAAGCGAAGGAAGGCGGTGTGACGCAGACGCTCAACGACGACAAGATCAACGGCCAGATCCCTGCACAGTATCGAGATCCCGAGGGCAACTGGTTTGGCCTGACGACGCGTGGCCGCGTGCTCTACGCGTCCAAGGAGCGCGTCAGCGAGACGGCGATCACCTATGAAGAGCTTGCCGATCCGAAGTGGAAGGGTCGCATCTGCATGCGCGATGCCCAGCACTCCTACAATATCGGCCTGTTTGCTTCGATGGTCGCCCATCATGGCGCAGACTATACCGAGACCTGGCTCAAGGGCCTGAAGGACAACCTGACCAAGAAGCCCGACGGCAACGACCGCTCGCAGGCCAAGGCGATCTTCTCAGGCGAATGCGACCTGGGTCTCGCCAACACCTATTACCTCGGCCTGATGATGACCAACGAAAAGGACCCGGAGGAGAAGGAGTGGGCAGCATCCGTAAAGGTCCTGTTCCCCAATGCTGCCGATCGCGGCACACATGTGAACGTCTCGGGCATGGCGCTCGCCAAGAACGCACCCAACAAGGACAATGCCGTCAAGCTGATGGAATTTCTCGCCTCGGACGAAGCACAGACGATCTATGCCGAGCAGGTGTTCGAATATCCTGTCGGTCCGCATGCCAAGCCGTCCGCCATCGTCGCGGGCTTCGGCCCGATCAAGCCCGACACGCTGCCGCTGGCAGACATCGCCGCCAATCGGAAGATCGCTTCGGAACTGGTCGACAAGGTCGGCCTGAACGACGGCCCGACACAATAAGACTTCGATCCTCCCAAGGACGAGAAAGGGGGCTGCCGGCGACGGTGGCCCCTTTTCTTTTTTCTGTCGGCAACGAGCGATGGCGCGCTCAGGTGCCGCCGGTGCCGATGCGGGTGGCATAATCATCGATCGCCTTGCGGCGTTCGGCGGTCCCCGGATGGGTCGAGAGGAAAGAGGAATCGCCTTTCATCCCGAGTTTTTCCTCGATCTTTTCAAAGAAGCGGCCGATCGCTCGCGGATCATGTCCAGCCTTAGACATGAGTTCGACGGAGATCCGGTCGGCCTCGCTTTCGGCATCCCGCGAATAGGAGAGCGACATCAGGGCGGCGCCGTTGGTCAGGATATCCTCACCGGCCGAGCCGACGTCACCGGCAATCAGCATGATGAGCCCGGCGGTACCGGCGGCCCGGTACAATTGACGCAGCGAATGATCGCGCTCGACATGGCCGATCTCATGGGCGAGCACACCGGTGATCATGTCGAGATCGCCGCCGGCCAGTTCGACCAGTTCGTCGGTGATCACAAGCGTGCCGTCGGGCAGTGCGAAGGCATTGGGACCGATCGCGCCCCCAGCCCGGAAGTTGAGGTTATAGGCGTCAGGCCCCCTTTGCGAAACACGGGCGATGTCGGCAAAGGCCGTGCGGATTTCATCCTGCTTGTCCTTCGGCAACTGACTTTCGCTGAACACGGCCTTGTCGAGAGAGAGAAGCGTACCGCTTGCCATCCACTGCGTCACCGCCGGGGGCGTCACGACAACGGCGATCTCGACCAGGGCCGGCACGGCAAAACGGTAGATCAGGCCCGCGAGAAGAACCACTGCGACCACCATCGCCGCGAGGCGCGGGTGGAAACGCTCCAGTTCATGCACGATGCCGGTCCGGCCTTGGCGTTTCAGCCAGACATCGACCGCATCATTGTCTTCGGTCTCGAACAGGGAAGCATCGGCAAAGGTTATCCGGCGCGGAATGCGGCCGACCCGAGTGGAAATCTCCACCCGGGTCAGGTCGTTGACCGAAACCGGATCGCCCGGCTGGTTTTCGAGCCGGACGAACAGCGTCTTGCCTTGCGCAAGGAGGGTCGCCGGCTCGCTGCGGCTGGAGCCGGCCGGATGCCAGCGGCCCCGTGCAATGCGGGTGTCGTCAGAAGCCAAAGTCGAACCCTTCAAGATCAAGATATTCGGCCGTGATCGCCGAGCCGGACTCCTGGATCGAGGCTACCACATCCCCCAGTTCGCCATCGACCACAATGCCGGAATGGGTGATCACATAGCGGTGCTCTCGCACGGCCGCCCAAGGGCGCATGAGACCGAAGGTCACGACCGAGACGACGAGGTTGGAGACGACGATCCAGAAATAGCGCAGGCGTCCGATATCGGAGAACAGGCGATGGCGGCTGTCGAACAGGGTGGCATTCATTACCACGTTGCGGACACCGACGCGGTAGAAGATCGCAGCAATGCTCCACAGAACGAGAGCGGGAATAAGCGCGCCATAGATCGCTAGAATGATCTGGATCTGGGGCTCGTCCATGGTGTCTTCGACACCCTCCAAACCGTAATAGGCCATCATGCCAAGGAAACCGCCAATCGCCGCACCGACCAGCATCAGGACAAAGGCCGGCAACCAGACGCGATACAATGCACCGATCTTCGGATCGGTTTGGAACGTGCGATCGCCGTAACGCAGGTTGTTGAAGATGTAGCCGTAAAGCCAGCGGCTGGCGAAAGGTGCGAGGATGCCGAGCGAGAAGACAGAGACAAGGCCGCCGAAGATGATGGCGACGACGGCGCCCCAGGTCTTGCCAACAAAATCGAAGCGGATGTTGCGATAGCTCGTGACGCGGGCGTTGAAGCGCAAGCTGCGCATGACGATCCACGGCAGGAAGACCAACATCAGGAGGGCGAGGATGCCGCCGGCGATCGGGCTGATGGAGAGCACGACGTTGTAGGCGACGATGTAGCCGAAGACGATGGCGCGACCGATGAAGATCTGCAGGCCGCGGGCGTGATAGTCAAAGGAATGGTCGTCGACAAAGGTGTTGCCGTAGAAATAGCGATTGCGGCGCACCTTGGCCCAGGCGGAATAGATGCCGATGGTGATGATCGTCAGCAGAATATTGACGATCCAGATCCCAAAATACTCGCCGGCACTGCCGCGAAATTCGCCACGCTTCAGGGTGGAAGCGCGGCCGAAGACTGCCTCTTGCATGAATTGTCCCTCGTCGTATCACATATCGAAACGTCACTATCCCCAGCGACGCAACCCACAATGACCATGAGAGCAGGCTGCACTCAAGTGTCACAGGACACTCTCCGGCACCGTCCCCATGGCAGTTGTCAGCGTTTTCGACAGCAGTAAACGACAACGCCACCCTCCCGCGAAGGAGGATGGCGTCTCGATTTTCACCAGTGGAAGCGTCGCTTACTTCATCGTCGGCATGACGAATTCGGCACCGTCCTTGATGCCCGACGGCCACCGCGATGTGACCGTCTTGGTGCGGGTCCAGAACTTGATCGAGTCCGTGCCGTGCTGGTTGAGGTCGCCGAAGGAGGAGGACTTCCAGCCACCGAAGGAGTGGTAAGCGAGCGGAACCGGGATCGGCACGTTGATGCCGACCATGCCGATGTTGATGCGCGAAGCGAAGTCGCGGGCGGCATCACCGTCGCGGGTGTAGATCGCAACGCCATTGCCGTATTCGTGCTTCATCGGCAGGTCGAGGGCTTCCTCATAGGTCTTGGCGCGGACGACAGACAGAACCGGTCCGAAGATTTCGGTCTTGTAGATGTCCATGTCGGGCGTGACGTGGTCGAACAGGCAGCCGCCGACGAAATAGCCGTTTTCATAGCCCTGAAGCTTGAAATCGCGGCCATCGACCACGAGCTTGGCGCCGGCTTCGACGCCTGAGTCGATCAGGCCCTTGATGCGCGCCTGGGCTTCCTTGGTGACGACGGGGCCGAGATCGGCCTTGTCATCGGTGTAGGGGCCGATGCGCAGGCTTTCGACCATGGGGGTCAGCTTTTCGATCAGGCGGTTGGCGGTTTCCTCACCGACCGGAACGGCAACCGAGATCGCCATGCAGCGCTCGCCGGCCGAACCGTAGCCTGCACCCATCAGCGCCTGAGCGGCCTGGTCAAGGTCGGCGTCGGGCATGATGATCATGTGGTTCTTGGCGCCGCCGAAGCACTGCGCGCGCTTGCCGTTCATCGCGGCCGTGCCATAGACGTAACGGGCGATCGGGGTCGAGCCAACGAAGGAGACGGCCGAGATATCAGGATGCGTCAGGATGCCGTCGACCGCCGACTTGTCGCCGTTGACGACATTGAGGATACCGGCGGGCAGACCCGCCTCGATCATCAGTTCGGCAAGGCGGATCGGGACTGACGGATCACGCTCGGAGGGCTTCAGGATGAAGGCGTTGCCGCAGGCGATGGCAGGCGCAAACATCCACATCGGGATCATCGCCGGGAAGTTGAACGGCGTGATGCCGGCGCCGATGCCGACTGCTTGCCGAATTGAATACATGTCGATGTTCGGGCCAGCGCCTTCGGTGAATTCGCTCTTCGACAGATGCGGGATGCCGATGACGAATTCGCAGACTTCAAGGCCGCGAACGATATCGCCCTTGGCGTCTTCGATGGTCTTGCCATGTTCGCGCGACAGGGTCTCGGCCAGGCTGTCCATGTTGTCGTTCAGGAGCGCCACGAACTTCATGAAGACGCGGGCGCGGCGCTGCGGGTTGGTGGCGGCCCACTTCGCCTGAGCAGCCTTGGCATTCTCGACGGCGGCGTTGAGCTCTTCGGCGCTGGCGAGCGAAACCTCGCCCTGCACTTCGCCCGTGGCCGGATTGTAGATCGGCTGCTTGCGCCCCGAGGTGCCAGCGACATGCTTGCCGCCGATGAAATGACCTACCTGATACATGGGTGTCCTCCTGGATTGTTATGGAAACAGTATGCGCTTTGATTTGCACAAATCAACGCGATGATTTACGCATCCGTTGTGCAAATTTCGACACAAGGCGATCGATGAACTGGGATGACGTTCGCATATTCCTCGCGGTGGCACGCACAGGGCAGATCCTGGCTGCCTCCCGCCGGCTGGGACTCAACCACGCCACGCTGTCCCGGCGGCTGACGTCGCTGGAAACCGCGCTGAAGACGCGGCTGTTCATCCGCCGCACGAATGGCTGCGAACTGACGGCGGAGGGAGAGGCGTTTCTCACCTCTGCCGAGCGGATGGAAACCGAGATGCTGGAGGTGCAGGCGCGGTTGGGCCGCACCGACACACAAGTTGCAGGCACGGTCCGGATCGGCGCGCCCGATGGCTTCGGCGTGTTTTTCCTTGCGTCCCGGCTCGGCGCCCTGATCGAGCAGCATCCGGAACTGAAGATCCAGCTGGTCCCCGTCCCGCGCTCCTTTTCATTGTCGCAGCGCGAGGCGGACATTGCCGTGACGCTCGAGCGACCCGACCAGGGACGTCTCGTCTCGTCGAAGCTCGTCGATTATACGCTGGGGCTCTACACCTCCCGCGCCTATGTCGACGCGCATGGCCTGCCGGCCTCGGCCGAGGACCTGAAACATCATCGCCGCATCGGCTATGTCGAGGACCTGATCTTCACGCCCTCGCTCAACTTCACCGGCGAGGTGATGCGCGACTGGAATGCCGGCTTCGAGATCTCGTCGGCGATCGGCCAGACGGAGGCGGTGCTGGCGGGCGCAGGCATCGGCATCCTGCACAGCTATATCGCCAGGCAGCATGACGGCCTCGTGCGTGTCTTGCCCGACATCACCATTCGTCGCGCCTACTGGACAACCTATCACGAGAGTGCGCGCGAACTCGTCCGTGTCCGGGCCGTGGTGCAGTTCCTGCAGGAGGCGGTGGAGCGGGATCGGGGGATCTTCGAGTGAGGTCTAGGCACCGCCGCCAGCCTCATGTCAGCGGCAGGTCAGTGTCACCACGCTCGGGGTAACCAGACCGCCGAAATAGGCCTCGTCGGGACGCGCTTCGATGCTGGTGGCGCAGGCACCGCCGTTCTTTTGCGAGACAATGACCGGCTGTCGCGGATCAAAGCCGAAGGCAATGACGAGGTCACGATCGCGTATCAAAACGCCGAGATCGGAATTTCGAAGATCGGCAGGTGATGCAAAACGAAAATGCAGATGCAGGTCGACAAAGCCATCCCGGATCACAAGATCGGCCGCAGCCGGCTGCGACCGGGAAAGGCCTTCGCCGTTCAGGGACAGTTCGGTGTAAAAGTGTTGCGCGCCAAGCCGATCGAGGAGTTCGCTGGCAAGGGCGTCGCGCTCAGGCTGCGACAGTGTCCCATCACGATCGGCATCGAAACGGGCTACCAAACGACGGCTGCTGGCTGCATCGAAGACGAGGCGTTCCGAAAAACCGGTCAGCGCTTTCCCATCCAGTTCAAAGGTAAGGCGGACAGAGGCCGCAATATCGGGATGAGCCGCAGCCGGCGTCATCGCGCTCAGCAGGCTGGCACATGCGGTGATCAGACCAAGAATGCTGCGCCTCATGGGAGCTGCTCCGCAGCACCTTCGAGACCGACAGATCCGGAGCTTGCCCCCTCTTCGACCGGGATCGGCGGGAAGGGTGGCGCGACGAGGCCGGCATCCCGTCCCGCAACATAGGCCCCGCCATAGAGAAGTGCGACCGCGAGCATCCAACTGCCGAGAATGCGCGACGCCGTGTGCAGAACCGGATGCTGGAAACGCGCCACAAGCCAGCTGACAGCAAGCAGAATGCTGCTCTGCAGGGCGAAGGCAGATCCGAGATAATGCGGGGCGAACAGGGCGGGATCGCCAAGATGGGTGGCGACCGCCAGCGCCGCGGCAATCGCCGGAAGCAGCGACAGGGCAATCCAGGGGCGCCAGGCGGGAGGGAGGATCAGGACGAGGCCCACCATTGCGCAGGCAAGGGGCCCCGCGAGGAAGAGGTGGGAGGCTGCCCCCGGCACGGGCGCCATCAGACCGTAGAGCGTTTCGCGGAACAGGAGACCGCCAGCCGCGCCGAGGATCAGGGCCAGCACCGCCCAGGTTTTGATGCGCCCCGGCAATTGTCCGAGCACGACGGCAACACCGACCAGTGGCAGCAACAGTTCGACGGTAAAGAGACCGGTGAAGGCCGAGGTGCCGTCCTTCAAACCAGGCAGTAGCAGGAAGCCGCCTGCCAGCGCGGCCGATAGAAGCGCCAGCGGCGGCAACAGCTTGGGTGGCGCGACAGCCATCAGGCGACGAGGAAGTAGACGCCGCCGAGACCGATCAGCCCGCCTAGCGCACGGGCAAACTGGCCGCCATGCAAACGCTGGAAGCCGAGCCCGACGGCGATGCCCGCAAGATGGATGAGACCGGTGGCGACAACGAAGCCGAAGGCATAGTCGGCGGGATTTGCTGCATTCGGCAGTTCGGCGCCGTGGGCATAACCATGGAAGATGGCGAAGACGCCGATGACGACGAGGGCCAGCCATTCCGGCGGACGCCAGAGGCAGGCAATGGCCGCCCCCAGCACGATGATCGACAGCGCAATGCCGCTTTCGACAGCGGGAAGCGGGATGCCGGCGATGCCCATCATGCCGCCGGCGACCATGATCAACGGGAAGGCGATCGGTAGGCTCCAGACCGAGCGCCCGCCCATTTGGGCGCCCCAGAGACCCACCGCCAGCATGGCGAGAAAATGGTCCGGTCCCGCCAGCGGATGGCCGAAACCGGAGCCGAAACCACCGAGCGGCCC
>NNBU01000694.1_pt1 | contig 23778 bp, 29 predicted proteins | sample 1173781 | NCBI WGS metagenome assembly NNBU01 (sample SAMN07173937, study PRJNA388173) | plant metagenome | biome: Plant school; feature: Soil; material: Symbiotic tissue of Blasia pusilla L.; isolation source: symbiotic tissue sample KVJ2 | host: Blasia pusilla | place: Norway: Troms, Kvaloya...
GACGGAAGCGGMGRRGSGGCAGSAGGCGGGGKCTGAATTCGTGCAGGACCTGAAGGCGCCGGGGCWGGAGTTTGTGTCGCCGCGGCGCGCGGCGCTCATCGAGCGCAACCCGGTGCGCTTCTGGCAGGGCACGACGGTGTTGCTGGCGGCGCTGGCGGTAATGTTGCTGGGGGCGCTGGTGCTGGGGCGTTGATGTCGCTGATGCTGCTGACGCCGTTGTGCACGGCTGTTCGCGCGTTGTGGTGCAAGTCACAAGAGATGGAATGCAAAAGACGGGCTGCTAGCCGTCGGTCGCAGGCGCTCCTCTTCGCGCCTTCTCGCTCACCTGAAACAGTTCTCCGGCCTTGCGCGCCAGATCAGCGGCAAGCCAAAGCGGGTTGTCCAGCTGTTGCGGACCGCTGCCGCTGCACCAGTCGATGTCTTCGCCGTGGCAGACCGACAGGAGTGCTTCGAGTTGAGAGAGGGTGTTCTCCAGATGATCCGCCGGAGCTTGTGTGTCTTGGGCGTTGTCTTCGGAAGCTCCGGGCGTGGGTGGCCGGGCCATAGTCTTGGTAGCCATTTTTGTGCGGTCCTTTTGAGGGTAAGTGCACTTCTTTGGTTAGACGGTCGGGGTGCTCTTACACTCCGGCCGTTGCCTGTGGTAACTCGCATACGCATCAATGCTGCGCGCATCGACAACCTGCCGCGAGGCAAGCAGCCTTTCAAGAGTTTGTCTGGTGGGTAACGCCTTCCTTGTTCCCTTGGCGGGAAGTTGAGTAGTAGGGGCGTCCACTTCAGGCAGGAGCGCGCGCGGTGTGGCAACTTCACGCGGCACAAAGCCAGGCTGCGTTGGCTTCTGGGCCTGCTCAGCCATGCGTAGAAGCCGCTTCGCGAGACACCGAGCGCCTCGCACATCATCACCACCGGCCAAGTCCCTCGGTGCTTCGCCATGAAGGATTGCCGCTCGCGCGCACCGGTTGCAGCAGCAGTGGCACACCGTCGACCCCTCGATTTGGAGGATGTCGCGCGCCATCTGTGGCGCGACGCGCGGCTGCGAGCGATGCAGACCGACGAGGCGGCCGTCGACTGGCTCAAGCCCATCAGCGAGGTCGGGTAACTGTGGTGTCCGGCGGCGCGTCGCGAGCCCTCAGAATGTGCCCATGACCCACCTTCGTCAGATTGCTCTCACGGTGGACGAACAGGACCCCGGGCACTTTTACTGGGTGCTGATCGAGGCCGATGGCGACGCGCGGCTGTACGACGAACTGAGGGCGTGCCAGGAGCCCTTTGGTACGTACATGGAGGCGCTCGAAGCGGGCTTTGCCGAGTTGCGCCGGATGGTCAGTTGGCGTGATGGCCTGAGGGGGTGAGCCGATGAGCAGCCACTACCAAGCCGAGAAGCGCCGGCGGCAACTCGAAAAGCAATTTGGGATCACGCTGCCGCCAAACTGGGAACTCCCGCCAGATGGCATGCATATCCACCCGATGTAGATGGCGCCGATCATTCGCCGCCCGCTGGAACGCGGCGCAGGCGACGAGGCGGTGCCGGACTTCGAGGTGGTCGACGGCCACTTCGGGTTGCTGCCTCCCTTTGCCAAGGATCTGAGGTACGGCGCGCAATACCGCACCTACAACGCGCGCACAGACACCTGCGCGCAGCTCAGAACCTTCACGCCTTCTTGGAAGAATCCCAGGCACTGCATCGTGCCCTGCTAAGCGATCTACGAGCCTGACTGGCGCACGAACGAGCACGTGCCCACCCGGTTCACCGCAGCCAACGACGACATGCTCGGCTTGGCTGGCATCTGGGCGCCATGGACGAACCCGGCCACGTCGCAGATCGAGCTGAGTTCCGCGATGCTCACGCTCAACGCGGACGATCACACGATGTTCAAGCTGATGCACCGGCCCGACCCCAAGCGGCCGCCGGAAGAGCAGGACAAGCGCATGGTGGTGATCTTTGCCGGTCGGCTTATACGAGGCTTGGCTCGACGCGCCGGTAGGGCGCTCGTTGGACTTCATTGCGGAGTATCCAGCCGACCAGCGGTGCATGACGCCCGAGCCCATCCAGCGTCCGCAAATGCGGCTTTTATGAGCCGTCAGTGCAGATCCGGCCGGCGCCGCCGCGGCGGCGGAATAAGCGTCTCCTCAAGCTCGTACCCGGGCGGTTCGTAGCCGAGCGTCATAAACGCGACCTCGGCGGCCTCCCGCGGCGCGCGGTCGGTGTTAAGAGGATAGAGCGTCCCGGCAAGGCCGATGAGCCACTCGTGGTCGACCTCACCGCCGCACAGCTCGTGGAACTCGGCGACAAATTCATGCCACCAGGCTTCCTGATCCGATAGCATTCTGCTGCCGCTCACGATGGGCTTGTCCGGCTTCCACATGGGCGCATGCTAATGCGCGGCAGGCAATCAGGGTAGCTTCGCGCCGAAGCCACAACCGAAGCCACAACCGAAGCCAAACCCGAAGCCGAAGCCGGTGCCGGTGCCGGTGCCGACAGGTTTCTTAGTTTCAGATGGCAGAACCTCGCCAGCTTGCGAGCTCGGCCCGCGCCGCTGTGCCGCGGGTATCCTGCGAGCGACTGGTGGAGGCTCCATGGAATACGCAGACATCTTGAGTTTCATCGAGTCGGCGCAGAGGGCGACTTGATGGACTACAAGCGAGGGGATGCGCTGAGGCGACAGAGTGACCAGCGCGATGGGTTAATGAAGGAGGTGCTGGCCTTCGCCAACTCTGGCGGCGGGACACTGGTCTATGTGGTGGCGACCTTTGCCGAGCGAGCTAGGAAGCATTGCCGGAGAGGCTGGCTCCCGTGCGGATCCGACGGTAACCGTCGAGTGGATCCAGCAAATGATCAACGGCAACTCAGCGCCACGCATCAGTGACGTACAGGATTCAATTTTTAACATAATTAGTGATGATGCGTGGGCGGGTTAGCATGAATGCGGCAATTTCTTTATGCAATAAGGATTATGTTAAACGATTTCGACAAAAGAGAGATGAAGCTTCTGTCGCGAAGGTTGACTCGTCGGGACATCAAATGACCAGGGCGACACCTACTGTTCTGGCTCGGAAGAGCGTTACTAGTTCGTCCCTGGCATCGACGTTAAAGTTGCAGTGACGGTTTTGGAGTATGAGCGCGACGTGTCTAGCATGCAGTGGTTCGACCCGACGCACATAAGTGGCTTGTAATGCCGGCTGCATGCACGATTCGTATTGGACGCTAGAACGCGTTCCGGAAGCCTCGTTTGACCCTCCGAGCGGTAATTACGGTAAGCAATCTTGAAATGGGCCTAGCAATGCCGGATGCGAGCTGCCCGACGAAGGTCCGCAAACTCAGAAATTGCCTAAGGCACGCTTGCTTGAACGAACGCAAAGTCAGAAATCGGAGCAGAAAATCGTTGCTTCGGCGCAAATTCTTGAGTTTGCAGATCTACAGGGCGAAAGCTTCTGGTTTTTGCGTCCCGTCACTTTGATCCGCGCGGTCGCCCATCGCCTGGAGGCAGGCTCGGTTACGGGTCAGGTCGAAGTCTGAATCGCAAAGGGCGTTGCGCTTCGCACGCTAATCGATCGCGGCGAGAAAAAGGCGCCCATGCCGGTTTGCGCGTTGGTTTTGCCGAAGGCGCATTGATCACCGGCGGGCGGTTGGCGCAAATGAAAAGGCTTTCGGGAAGAGGGCTTTCTTGAAGTCGAATTGGCGCTGATCAACACCTGCGCATTGCGTCCGCTCTCTCGGCGTCAAAGAAATTCCTTGGGAAGTGTCAAAGAATTACTAGAGCCGCATTAGAAGCGGCAGACGCACGGATGAACGGCTATAACTTAACATAACATTCATTGCATCGAAAAAGTGCGGCTCGAACACCCCGAAAAACTCAGTCTTCGCTCTCTTCCTCGTCCTCGTCTTCTTCCGCTTCTTCGGCACGGCGAACCGTCAGGAAGTTCTCGGTGTCTTCCACGAAGGCCATGGCCTTGCCGTCAGGTGCCATGCCGCGGACTTCGGTCTGCGCGCCATCGCCGTTCTTGTAGTCGACCGACACCAGCGCAAAACAGGCCAGGGCTTCTTCCATCTCACCATCGTCGCCGCCGTCGTAGACAGCGACCCATCCGTCGGCGGGCATGATTTGCAGAATCTTCACTTCTTCCATCGGTTCTTTCCAAGCTCAAAACAAATTGTGTCTTCAGGATAGCCGATGAAAAAGCGCCCCGAACGGCCGTCGCATTGGCTTACGTGCGTGCCGCGCGGCGCACTGCACGCGCCGCCTCGGCCTCCCGCACCGCGGTGTCCGTGAACGCATTCGCCGGATGCATCACCTCCAGCGCAATCTCCTGCAAGGTCACGTCGACCGGGCTGCCGAACACCGTGATGGCGCTGATGAACGACAGCCTGCCGATGCGTGTGTCGATGTCCAGCGTCATGGCGGGCCCGCCGGTCGATTCGTCGACCGGCGCCATGCCGCTCGGCCAGGCCAGGGCCTCGCGCAGCAGCGACCCCAGCCCCGGGTCGCCCGTCAGGTCGAACTGGCGGCGCATCTGCACGATGAGGTGCGAGCGCCACGCGGGCAGGTGCTGCACGCGCGGCGCCATGCCCAGCGGATGCAGCATCAGGCGGACCACGTTCGTCGGCGCTTCCAGCAGCGAGGCGTCGATGCCTTCGTAGAGCGCCGGCACGCCGCCGTTGGCGCGCACCACGTTCCAGTGCCGGTCGATGACGAAGGCTGGAAACGGCCAGTGCCGCTCCAGCGTGACGTCGATGATGGCGCGCACCGAATCGAACGACGCATCGTCGAACGGCCGATGCTCGAACACGGCCGCGAATCCGGCGGCGGCCAGCAGCATGTTGCGTTCCCGCAGCGGAATCTCGAGCTCTTCGGCAAGCCGCAGGATCAGGTCGCGTCCGGGTTGGGCGCGGCCCGTTTCCACGAAGCTCAGGTGCCGCGTCGACACGTCGGCCTGCAGCGCCAGTGCCATCTGGCTCAGGGCGCGCCGCTCTCGCCAGCCGCGCAGGCGCTGGCCCAACTGGAAGGCCGGACTCATGGCGTCGTTGTGCATGGGCGCAGCATAGGGCAGCCCTCGCAAGCGGCCATGACGTGCAGGTCATCGACGTTTCCGGCGCGAAGAAGCAGAGTGACATCCCCTCCCCTTTTTCCAGGAAGACCCGCCATGCCCACACCTGAGACGCTCGAACACTTCATCGCGCTCGTCGAAGCCAACGCCCATGCGCAGGCCGTCGAGGCGTTCTATGCCCCCGACGCCGCGGTGAGCGAAAACCAGTCGGCGCCGCGCGTCGGGCGCGACACGGCCATTGCGCGCGAGCACGCGATCCATGCCAAGGCCCGCTCGATGGCGTCTCGCTGCGTGCGGCCCGCGCTCATTCAAGGCGACCATGTCGCCATCCGCTGGGTGTTCGATTTCGAATGGCCCGACGGCACGGCCACCCACATGGAAGAAGTGGCCTGGCAGCGCTGGGAGGGCGAGCGGCTGGTGGCCGAGACTTTTTTCTACGATCCGGCGCAGCGCACGCCTCGTTGAAACGGCGGCGACAAGAAAGGCGCAGCGCGCTAGCGCACCGGTGGACGAAGGACGGACGATTCCAGCAAGCGAAGCTGGTAGGCAATCTGATGAAGCTGCTGTGCCACGGTGAGGGGACGGGCCGCGCTCGCGCCAGTGCGAGCCCCGGGCTCCTTGCGCCTGCGTGGTTTGAGCGTCGCCTTGCGGCGCACCTGGTGCATCACGGAATGCACGGCGGCTGACGCATCTTCGGTGGCGTCGCGCAGCGCTGCGACGGCCAGTTCCAGGTCGATGTCCCGTTGCCTCATGGCTTGCTCCACGAGACCCGGCGTCTTGGGGAGCGCGCGCGCCGCGCCTTTGAAATGCATCTCTGTTTCAAGCCTCAAGGAGATTGCTCCTGACCGTGCGTGCCCACCTGTCGTGCGGCCTCACGCCTGATTGGCAGGTTAAGGCGTACCTTGCGGTCGAAACTGAGCGTTTCTGAGCGCGGCATCTGCGCCGCACCTGCATCAGGGCCGGACCAACGCCGAGGCGTGAAAGCAGTAGCCGGCATTGCGCGCGGTGTTCAGCGGCAGGGTCAGCCCGGTGGCCTCGCTGACTTTGCGCCGCAGGCGGCGAATCTGGGTGTCGAGGCGGCGCTGGTCGTAGCTCAAGAAGTGCTCTCCCAGCGCCGTCACGATCTGTTGGCGGCTGGCGATGTCGCCGGCACCGCGCATCAGCTCGTGCAGCACAGTGAGATCCTGTTGCGACAGTGCGATGGGTGGGAAGCCCGGCGCCGACAGTCGGCGGGCCCCCAGTTCGAGCACCCACGTGTCGGCCGGGAGCATGGCGGCTTCGTCCCCCAGGCGGCGTGACAGTGCCGCCAGGGTGGCTGCGAGTTCGTCGAGGTCGGTGGTCTTGGGCAGGTAGTAGTCGGCGCCGATGTCCAGTCCCGCGACGCGGTCGCGGGCCCCGCCCCGCGCGGTCAGCACCACGATGCCCAGGCGCTCGCCGCGTTCACGCAGCTCGCGGATGAGGGTCAGGCCGTCGCCGTCGGGCAGGCCCAGGTCCACCAGCGCGATGCCGTGGCGCCGCGGGTCGTAGCGAAGCCTGAAGCCTTCGAGCGAGCCTTCGGCATCGACGCGATAGCCGTTGCCGACAAGAAACTCGCTCAACTCCTCGCGAAGCACAGCTTCGTCTTCCAGCAGGATCACATCACGCATGCGGGGAGGTTAGCGACAGCGAGCGAGGTGGACCTGAGCATTTCTGAGCGCGGAACAAGGATGGCGAGTGCACGTCGTGAAGCAGCGAAAGGCGCGGATTCTAGGCGGGCGCCGTAGATAATCCGCGCCGATGAAATGGCTTGTCTGGTGTCTGTGCGTGTGTGGCTTCATCGCCGTGTTGGGCCTCGTCGCACCGAACGCGGCCCACGCCTCGCCGCTGCTGCTGGACCCGCGCGCGAGCGTCGACAGCCACGGCCATCTGTCGATGCTTCGCGATCCCGCAGGCCGGCTCGACGCCGACGCAGCGGCGGCCGCCACGGACTGGCAAGTGCTTCCGGGCGCCGTGAACGCGGGCTTCACCACCGACACTCTCTGGATCCGTCTCGACGTGCAACGGCCTGCCGCCGCGTCCGATCGGTGGCTGGTCGAGTTCGGCAATGCGCTGCTCGACGACGTGCGGCTGTACCGGCAGGCCGCAGCCGGGCAATGGCAGCAGGTGCAGCACGCGGGCGAGGACACCGGACGCGGGCAATGGCCCGTGGACGCGCGCAATGTGCAGTTGCCGCTGCTGCTCGACAGCCCGTCGCCGACGCCGTTGCTGCTGCGCCTGCAGACCAAGAACGCGATGTCGACCACCATCGGCTTCGCGACCCCCGAGACCTACGGCCGCGCAGCGCGGCGCGAGTACCTCTGCTATGGACTCGGCTTCGGGTTCGGCCTGCTGCTGATCGCCTTTCACTCGCTGTTCTGGCAGATGACCCGCGACCGCCTGAGCGCCTGGTACCTGCTGTACGTGTCCAACGCGCTGCTGGTCGAGCTGCTGAGCGCGGGACTCGCGCAGCAACTGCTCGTGATGCCGGTGTGGCTGTCCGACACCGTGCTGAGCCTGTCCATGTGCACCGCCCTGGCGATCGGCCTGCGCTTTTCCTTCATGCAACTGAACGTGGACGCGCGGTGGCCGCGCCCTTCCCGTGCCGCGCTGCATGCGGTGACCCTGGTGTGCGCAGCGGCCGCGGCCCTGGTCCTGGCCGGCCACAACGGGCCGGCCATGCTCGCGATGCAGTCGGCGGCGATGCTGAGCATCGTGTGCCTGATCGGCGCTGCGCTGTGGCTGTTGCCGCGCGACGAGGGCCAGGCGCGGGCGTTCCTGCTCATCTTCGGCATCTACTACGCCGGTGTGCTGGTGACCTTCCTGCGCAACATGGGCTGGCTGCCGGCCAATGTTTGGACCCAGAACGCCGCGGCCCTGGGCACCCTGCTCCACATGCTGCTGATGAGCATGCGGCTGAGTCGGCGCTACGACCAGCTGCGCCGCGACAAGGAAGCTGCGCAAGCGCGCGTGGTGCAGGTCGTCGGCAGGCAGAACGACCTGCTCGAAGAAGAGGTGCGCCGGCGCACGGCCGACCTTCGCAAGGAGATAGAGCAGCGCGAGCGGCTCGAGCTCGACTTGCGGGCCGCGCTGGAGACCGAGCGCCGCGCGAAGCAGTCACAACTGGATTTCGTGGCGATGGTCTCGCACGAGTTCCGCACGCCGATGGCGATCATCAGCACAACGGCGCAGCAGATCGCCAGGAATCTCGATGCGGCGCGCGAGAAGACCTTGTCGCGCTGCATGAATCTGCGCGCGGCGGTGCAACGCATGGCCATGCTCGTCGATGAGTACCTGACCGCCGACCGCATGGAGACCGGCCATGCGCACTTCCAGCCGCGTCCCTGCGATCGGGAAGAGCTGATGCAGCTGTTCGAGGACCTCGCGGCCGACTGGCCCGACGGGCGGGTCGCACTGCAGGCGGGCGAACTCCCTTCCCGCCTGGTCTGCGACCCGGGGCTGCTGCGCGTGGCGTTGCGCAACCTGCTGGCCAATGCGGACCGGCACACGCCGGCTGGTCGCGCGATCGAACTGGATGTCGTGTCCCCCTCGCTCGACGTATTGCGCATCGGCGTGAACAACCCCGGCGAAGCGATTCCGTCCGATGAAGTCGCGCGCGTGTTTGAAAAGTACTTTCGCGGGCGCAAGGCGGCGCGCTCGCCCGGAGCCGGACTTGGGTTGTATCTGGTGCACCGGATTGCGCAACTGCATGGCGGCCATGCGCAGTTGGAAAGTGCCGGGCACGACGGGCCTGTCCGCTTCAGCGTAGCGCTGCCGCTGGAGCAGACCTGAACCGAGGTGGGCCAGGCCGCTGGATTTCGAAGCCGTCGAGCGATCGATGGCATTCAGGCCCATGGGAAATGCCGGGCACACCAAATACACTAACGGCCAACGCTCCCTACTTGTTAAGCCGGAAATCCCAGAGTCAGCAGTAAAAAACCTCGGCCGTTAGTGTATTTCCATGGACACCCTTCCGCTCTTCGCCCCGCACTCCGACGAAACCCATCGCTTGGCCTTCGACCGCTGGCTGGCGGATCAGCGTGCGGCGGGTTCGCTGCGACAAACGGGATCGATTGCGGTCTATCGCGACATGTGGGGCAGTTTTGTCGCGTGGTGCCTGGGCCAGTCGCCAGCCGTCGACCTCGACACGCTCGACGTGCGCGATCTCGAGGCGTTCCAGGCCGCACGCTATGGCATGAAGGCCGCCGACCAGTCGCTATCGCCGCGCCACGCGCTGCGGCTGCTGCGGCTCATCGACCGCGTGTTGCGCCACCACGCGGCTGAAACCGGTGAGCCGCCCAACACCGCGGCGTCCGACTGGCTCTTGGCGCATCCGGACATCCGCTACGCCGAAGCGGCACAGTCCGACCCCCTGCCCGACTTTCTCTCGGTGCCCGAGGCGCGACGGCTGATCACCTTCCTTTCCGAAGCGCGGCCGCGGCCCGGTCTTTCGGGACCGCGGCGCGACGCCCATCGCGCCTTCAGCTGGCAGCAGCTTCGCAACCGCACCGCGGTGGCATTGCAGCTGGGTGGCGGGCTCGCCCCGGGCGACGTGCGCGCATTGACGATGTTTGCGCCGGTGTCCGCGGGCGGACGTGTGCGCGGCAGGCCCTGGAAAGTCTCGGTGCCGGGCAACGGCAACCTGCCCCCGCGCGAGACACCCATCGCGCCTTGGGCCGGCGAGTTGCTGCAGCACTGGCTCGAAGTCCGCGCCGAGGCGCGCATCCTCGGCGACAACCTGCTCCCTTCGACGCTCAGCGGCAAACCCTGGAGCAAGGAGGCGCACTACAAGGCGGCCAGGGCCGTGCTGGAAGAAGCAGGCGTGGAAGCCGCCGATGGCGGATCGTTCCGGTTGCGGCACACCTTTGCGCTGCGCCAGTTGCGCCGCGGCACGCCGGTCGAGCAGGTTGCCAGATGGCTCGGCATCGATCCGGAGGCGATGGGCAAGTACAGCCGCGTGGTGGTCGGCCCGGCGGATGTCATCTGACGGCGTCGCGGGCGGCGGCCACGGCCCTTTGGGGCTCCCTCCTACGCCCGCGGCGCCAAGGGTCGTTAGGGTTGGGTGCTTCGAAACCGCAAGCTTGCCCCCGGCACAGACCCATGAAAATTTCCGTCTCCAGCTCCCTCGTTTCCCGCACCCTCCTGATCGCCGGCGCACTCGCACTCGGTGCATGCGCCAGCAATGCGCCCACTGCGAGCACCGCATCGGGGATCGACAACCAACCCGACCCGACCATCCTGCTGGTGCCCGTGCGCATCCAGGATCCGGCCCTGGCCTCGGGATGCTGGGCCCAGTTCTATTCGAAGCGCGACTTCCAGGGCGACTTCGTCACGCTGGTCGGACCGGCTCAGGTGCAGAGCATGGACAAGGGAACCGCCAGGCAGCTCAAGCGCGACATCGACAGCGTGAGCGTCGGCCCGCGCGCCACCCTCGAGGTGTACGAGCACGCCATGTTCAAGGACCGCACCGTGAGCTTTGCGCCGAACAGCCGCGAAGGCGGGCTGGTGCGCAAGCTGGGCTTCGGCGGCCGCATCGAGGCCATGAAGCTTTCCTGCAGCTAAGGCCTCCGGATGCGGGCTCTGGACAAAGCTGGCACGAAGATCGCAATGCCTGCTTCATGCTTACATCCATCCAGAAAGCCATCATCCTGCGCAAGAACGGCTTCGTGGTGCCGGATGCGCCTGCCGAGCCATCGGTAACCCAAGCCCAGTCCCTGGAGCCGGCCCCGGCGATGCAGGCCTGGCACCGGGCCATCGAGGCCCTGTTTGCCGGCTACGCCGCCGCCCGCGCCGCGAAAAGCCTGCGTGACGCGCAGGAGAAAAGCCAGCTCGAGTGGCTGCGCCAGATGTCGAACGGCGCAGCGCCAAGGCTTCGAACGCAGCGCATCTGACCGCTCGACGGCCGCAGGTACGGCCTGTTGTGCGCGTCAGCCCACCAATTCGAAGGCGGCCTGGACGATGGGCCTGGCCCATCCTGGCGTTGCCGCCAGCGCCGCTGCGTCATCGGCTTGGGGGAAATCGACCTGCCCCTGGCTCATCTCCAGCACCAGCACCGGGTCTCCGATCTCGCCGCCCGTCGGCGCTTCGGCACTGTTGTCGAACACCTGCAGCCGCGCCAGCGAGGGCATCAACTGGATCAGGTTGGCGCGAGACGCCACCCAACGCTCGCGGATCTTGTGCTCGGGAATGTCGTGGCCGCCGTGCGCCACCCTCGCGCGCACACGGGCCATGTGCTGCTCCGGCGACGAGAGCCCGCAGAAGATCATGAGCACGTCGTGGGTCGACGCGGCGGCGGTGAGCATGGCGGGAATCGTGTTCGCGCCCAGGGTGGTCTCGAAGGCGTAATTGGTGCGTTGCGCGATCGCGGCCTCGAGCCTGTCGCGCCCCAGGTTCCATGCGCGTGCATTCGCGTCTTCGGGCGTCAGCCCCAGCTGCGCCATGAGTTCGCGGGCACAGGTGTCGGGGTTGAACCAGCTCAGCCCGTGCTCGGCGAGCAATGCCCCGCCCACCGAACTCTTGCCCGCGCCATTGACGCCGGCCAGCACCAGGATGAACGGGCGCTCGGCCGCCGCCATCAGAAGGTGTCACCCGCCTTGGGGCGACGCCCCAGCTTTCCCTTGGCCGCGAACAGGCTGCCCACCTGCTGCGCCGCGCCCGGCTGCTGCAGCACGCCGAGCCGCGCGTCGAAGCGGCGGCCGAGTTCGTCGAGCACCGACTGCTCGCGCGCCTTGAGCACCTGGGCGTCTTCCACCAACTGGTTGTAAGTGGCCGCAGTCAGTAGCACCATCTCCACCGTCGAATGGTTGGTGACGGCCACGCTGCCGGACTCCTGCACTTGGCGCACCACGTCGCCCCAGCGGTTCTTGACGTGGGAGGCGTTTTGACGCGGCAGTTCGTTGAGGCTGGGGAGGACGGCGGCCATGGGATGTTCCTTTGACGCCATTATGGCAAAAATGGCTAAATTAGCCAAGTCTTCACCACGCAACGAGGCAGCCTTGGGGCGCCATCTCCCACGCCGCCTCGCGAGCATCGCGCACGTTCCGGCCCCGTGGGGGACCGGAAGGTTTTCCGACAGAACCAACGAGGCCTGCAGGCGAATGAAATGCCCATCGAATACCTCATGGAAATCGAGAACGCGCCATTCCCCTTTCGCGTCAATGAGCCGGCCGCCATCAAGCACATCGCGGTGCTGAAGGCGCTGGGGCTGGTCGAGGCGGAGATCTGTCCGCCGCTGGACCTGTGCGGCCGCTTTCGCGATTACCAATCTGCCGTGGTGTCCTGCATCACGGCGAAAGGGCGCGAAGAGTTGAGCCGGGAATGGGCGCAGGCCTGACCCAGGCTCAGTGCAGCCGGTCCGAACGCAGGCGCTGGCGATCGTCCGTCATCGACCGCGCGGCCATGTAGACCGCGCCTGCGGCGGCCAGACCGCCCGCACCGGTCAGCAGGAACAGCAACAGGATCTGGTACTTGGCGGCCTCGATCGGGTCCATGCCGGCCAGCAACTGGCCGGTCATGATGCCCGGCAAGGTGATGATGCCGGCGGCCGACATCTGGTTGACGATCGGGATCATCCCGCGACGGATCGACGAGCGGATCAGTTCCGCCAACGCCTCGTGAATGGTGGCGCCCAGCCAGGATGGGCTGCCGGTGCTACCTAACACGGCCCGTCCGCGTGAGCCGGTCCGGTACCTCCTAGTACACGTCCCGGCGGTAGCGGCCCTGCGCGACGAGGTCGTCGAGGGCGGCGCGTCCCAGCATGTCCTCGAGCACGGCGTCGACCCCGCCGGCCATGCCGTTCAGGCTGCCGCACACGAAGACCACTGCGCCTTCGTCGATCCAGCGGCGCAGCTCGACCGAGGTGTCGCGCAGCAGGTCCTGCACGTAGATGCGCTCGGGCTGGTCGCGCGAGAACGCGAAGTCCGCGCGCTCGATGCGGCCCTGCGCCTGCCATTGCGCCACCTCCTGCGCGAAGAAGGCGTCGTGCGCGCGCTGCCGCTCGCCGAACAGCAGCCAGTTGCGGCCATGCCCACGCTCCACGCGCGCACGCAGATGCCCCCGCAGGCCCGCATAGCCCGAGCCGTTGCCGATGAAGATGCACGGTCGCTCGTCCGCCACGAGCGCGAAGCCTGGATTGGCCACGAGCCGGAGTTCCACGTCCGCACCCGGCGCCGCATGCGCGGTGAGCCAGCCGGAGACAAGGCCCAACCCCGACGCATGGCGCGCCTGCCGGACCAGCAGCCGCAGGTGCCCTTCGGTCTGCACCGATGCCACCGAGTAGCGCCGCGGTGCGACTGCGGGGCTCGGCCGCAGTTCGACCAGCGCGCCGGGTTGCCAGTTCGGCAGGCCGCCCTGCCCGGCAGCGAGTTCGATCTCGTAGAGCGCAGGGCCCAGGCTGCCCGGGTTGAGCAGGCGGCGCGCGGCCAGCGTCCACACCGCGAAGGGCTCGACGGCGTCGACCCCATCGTCGGCATCGCCCGCATCAGCCAGAAGCTCGCCGCCGGCGCCGGTCAACGCGCCCCGCAGCGCACCCAGTTGCCGCCGCCACAGCGCCAGCGCCCCGGCATCGCCGTTGTCCACCTCGACCATCGGAAACAGCGATTGCGCGCCGGCCGAGACCAGCGCGTGGTCGAGCGTGTGGCCGAAGCCGCAGAAGCGCTCGTAGTGCCGGTCGCCCAGCGCGAGCAGGCCATAGCGCAGGTGCGACAGCGCCTCGCCACCGACCTGCGCAAGGCGTTGGGCAAAGCGCCGCGCGGCGTCGGGCGGACCGCCCTCGCCGAAGCTGCTGGCGACGATCAGCAGGCGCTGGTGGTCGCGCAGCTGCGTGGGGTCGAGCCGCGCCATCGATGCCACGGTCACGGGCAGCCCGGCCGCTTCCAGGGCGGCGGCGCTGCGCATCGCGATGCCTTCGGCCGTGCCCGACTGGCTCGCGAACGCCACGAGCACGCGCTCCGGTGCGGATGCGGACGCAGTGCCATCGGCCGGCCGCAGGGTCGCCGCGAGCGCGCTCCGCTCGGCGCGCACCACGCGTTTCTTGCGCCGCCGGTCGAGGTACAGCAGCCATCCGGTCACCGAGAACACCGGCAGCATCAAGGCCGCCAGCATCATCGCGATGCGACCCGGCAGGCCGAAGTAGGTGCCCATGTGCAGCGGATAGATCGCGGCCAGGAGCCGCCCGCCGGCCGACTTGGCGTCATGCCGTTCGTCCTGCGCGACGTCACCGCCAGGCAGCTTCACCGTCATGCGGTTGCGCGCGCGTTCGTGCGCGGGCGCCGTGTCGAGCCAGGTGAACAGCACCGACGGCGCGGCGCCAGAAGGCACGCGCAGGATGACTTCGCTCCAGCCACCGGTCTTTTTCGCGTGCCGATCGAAGGTGGCCCATGCCGGTGCGATGTCCACCGCGGCGGCATCGTCGCGCGCCATGTTGCGCACGCGCGGGGCCGTGCCCGCCTGCTGCGCGGCCACGCGCGGGGATCCCGCCCATGCGTCCACGCGATCGCGCAGGCCATCGAAGGCCCAGTACAGCCCGCTGGTGGTGAACACCACGTACATCAGCAGCGCGCAGGTGCCCATCACCGAATGCAGGCCCCACAGGAACGAGCGCCCCTTGAGCGCGGGGTCGAAGGTGAACCAGGCGCGCCAGTCGCGCACGCGGCGCGGCCAGCGCAGGTACAGGCCGGACAGCGACAGCAGCAACAGCCCGGCGGCCAGCACGCCCGTGGCCACGCGCCCGGGTTCGCGCGGCAACAGCAGCCAGCGGTGCAGCGCCTCGACCCATTCGAAGAACTCCGCGCCGGCCAGCGGCGGCAGCGCGGTGGCCGTGTAGGGGTCGAGGTAGACGGTTTCGCCGCGCCGCTCGCCCTTCGGCGGCGCGAAGATCACGCGCGCAGCAGCACCGGGCTCTGCGAACAGCGCGAGCGTGCCGACCTGCCGTTCGGGCCACGCCTGCCGCACCGCCGCCAGCAGTTGCGGCGGCGTGAGCGGCTGCACGGCCTGCGCCGGCACATGGCGCCCGTGCGGGTTGAGGGCATCGATGATTTCCTCGCGAAACGACAGCACCGCGCCGCTCAGCCCGATGACGATCAGCACCGTGCCGGCGGTGATGCCGACGAACCAGTGCAGCTGGAACCAGAGCTGGCGCAGCGAGGGAAATTTCATCTGTTGATTCAGCGGATGCCGGCCGCCCAGTCGACCGCTGCGTCGAACAGCAGCCGGCCGGCCGGCGAGAGGTTGGTGAAGGTGTCGTTGCCGAGGAAGAACATCACCCGGCGCGCCGGCGCCAGCGACTCGCAGTCCATGGTGGCGCCCTGCTCGCAGCCGAAGATCGCGGCCTTCTCGGGTTGGCCGTACAGCGCGGTGATGGTGGTGGCGCCCAGGCCGCACGCCAGCAGGAACACGGCGAGCCGCCGGTTGATTCTCTCGGCATGAAACACGGCCTTCATCCTCAGAACTCGAACGTGGTCAGGAACGAAACCTGCCGTGCATCGCCCATGGCAATGAAATAGGTGTTCGCCGCCGACGGGTAGTAGGTCTTGTCGAACAGGTTCTTCACGTTCAACTGGAACTTCACCTTCTTGCCGTACAGGCGCGTGTCGTAGGTGGCGAATGCGTCGACGGTGGTATAGCCCGGCAACTCGAAGCTGTTGGCCGAATCGCCCGCGCGCTTGCCCACGTGGTGCGCACCGCCCCCCAGGCGCAGCCGGCCTTCGCCGCCGAACACCTGGCCGAAGTCGTACACCACCGAGACCGACGTCGTCTGGCGCGCCACGTTCCACAGCCGGTTGCCCGCGTACAACGGGTCTTCCGTGGTCTTGGCATCGATGTAGGAGTAGCTTGCAATCGCGCTCCAGTTCTTGCTCAACTGGCCCGCCACGTCCACCTCGAGCTCGCGCGAACGGGCCGCGCCCGAGGTGCGCCAGTCGTTCAGCTTGGTCACGTCGTTGAACTGCGAGACCAGCACGTTCTTCTTGTGGATGTCGAACAGCGCCACCGTGCCCGTCATGCCGCCCGGCAGGTCGAGCTTGGCGCCCAGCTCCCAAGACTTGGCTTCTTCCGGCTTCACCGACGCATCGAGCACATAGCCGCTCGACAGCGGCGCGATGGTCGAGGCCGGCTTCAGCGACTGGGTGTAGCTGCCGTACAGCGACACCGTGTCGCTCCACTTGTAGATCAGTCCCAGGCGCGGCAGCAGCCTGGAGCCGTCGGTGTCGGTGTTCACCTTGAACGGACGCCCGCGCCCCGCCAGCTGGGTCCAGGCCTGGTAGCGCAGCGCGGCCACGGCGATCCAGCGGTCGCTCAGGTGAATCGAGTCCTGCAGGAACAGCGACTGGTTGTGCAAGCGGTCGGTCTGGTCGCTGTCGCTGGCAGACACCGTGCTGGACGGGGCCTCGAGCCCGTACACCGGGAAGATGTAGTTGAAGGTGCGCGTGGTCGCCTGGCGCAGCAGGTCGGCGCGGTAGATCTTGCGGTACTCGGCGTCCCAGCCGAACTGCAGGTCGTGGCGCATGCCGGCCGCCTCGAGCGTGCCGTCGACGTACGCCGTGGCAAAGCTGTCGGTGCTGAGCGCCCCGTGCGTGGCGTCGTTGCTGCGCGCGAGCGTGCCGCGCGTGGTGTTGATGCCGTTCACGCGCAGCTGGTTGGCGTCGTAGGTTTCGCGGTTGTAGCTCAGGTTCACATGGCCGGCCCAGCCGCCGCCGAACTGGTGGTCGACCGACAGCTGCGCGAGGTGCGTCTCGCCGCTCATTTCGTTGAAGGGCTCGTCCAGGCGCTGCGTCTTGGGCAGCGCGAGCGGGCGCTGGGTGCGCGGGTCGAGCGCGGTGCCGCGGTCGAAGGGCGTCACGTACTTGCGGTACTCGTACCAGAACACGGCCTGCGTGTCGTCGCCGTACCAGGCGAGCGACGGCGCCACCAGCGTCTCGCGGTGCCTGCCGAAGTTGCGCCAGTAGTCCTCGTCCACATGGTCGGCGATCAACCGGTACGCCAGGCCGTTCTCGCCGATGGGGCCGGTGGTGTCCAGCGTGGCGCCGCTGCCGTTGCGCCCGCCCGCATAGCCCGAGCCCAGCAGCGACAGCGATGTGCGCTGGCGCAATTGCGGCTTCTTGCTGACCACGTTGACCACACCGCCCGGGTCCATCAGGCCGTACAGCAGCGACGACGGACCCTTGAGCACCTCGACGCTTTCGGCCGCCGCGTTCATGCCGCGGCCCTGAACCAGCGGCATGCCGTTGTGCATGATCGAGCCGTCGCGGTTGCCGCCGAAGCCGCGCTTCATGATCGTGTCCTGCGTGCCGGCCAGGGTGTTGCCCTGGTTGATGCCGCTGACGTTGGTGAGCGCGTCGTCGATGTTGCGCGGGCGCTGGTCGCGAACGACCTGCGCCGGCACCACGTTCACCACCTGCGGAATCTCCAGCACCGGCGCGGTCGTGCGCAGGGTCGATGCGTCGGGCGTGGGCTGGTAGCGGTCGTCGGCGTCTGCCGGCACGGGCGCCGCGCGGGCCACCACGCGCACGGCGGGCAGCGTGCCGTCGGCGTCTTCGGCGTCTGCCGCGGAGGCCGCCTGATCCGGTGCGGCCTTGCGCAGCGTGAACTCGCCCGCGCCCCCCTCCACCGCCTCCAGGCCCGTGCCCGACAGCAGCGCGGCGAATCCCGCGCGCACCGTGTAGTTGCCCTGCAGGCCGCCGGAGTTCAGGTCCTTCGTGCTCGCGGGGTCGAACGACAGCGCCACGCCCGAGGCCGCGGCAAAGCGCCCCAGCGCCGACGCCAGCGGTCCGGCATCGATGCGGTAGGCCTTGGTTGCGGCGCTTTGCGCAGGGGCGGCGGCGGGCTCGGCGGCAGCGGCCGCCAGCGGCATCGCAAGGGCGGCCGCCAGCAGGCACAGCGCCTTGCGAACGGGAGTGGGAGACGGGTGCACGGGCATTCGGGCTTCCTTCGGCATGGAGGGCTGTCCATGGCGCTCGCCATGGTTCTTAGGGGTAGGCCGAACGAAACCGGAAAAGATGAAAGAAATGGCGAAGATATTTTTGCAACGCGGCAAAAGCAGCCCCGCGCTCAGGCCGGCACCAGCGACACCCAGTAGCGCGTCATGCCGCTCATACGCACCGGAAACGCCCGCGTGAGAACGGCCAGCGCCTTGTCGGTGTCGTCCAGCGGAAACGCCCCCGATACCCGGATGCCGGCCACCGCCGCGTCGCACACCAGCCGTCCGCGCCGGTAGCGCGAGAGTTCGGCCACCACCTCGTCGAGCCGCCAGTCGTTCACGACCAGGCTGCCCTGCGACCAGTCGGCCGCGCCGGCATCGGCCCGCCCCGGCTCGCCGATGCCGTCGCTGCCGAAGCTCACCTGCTGGCCCGCGCGCAGCGTCACCACCTGCCCGGGCCCTTGCGCGGCGCGAATCTCGACGGCGTCTTCCAGCACCGTGACGGCCGTGCGCTCGCCCTGGGTGCGCACGGTGAAGCGCGTGCCCAGCGCAAGGATGCGGCCCTGCGGCGTTGCCACCATGAAGGGCCGCGCATCCCTGGCGGCGGGCGCTTGCGGCTTGGCCGTCTCGACGAGGATCTCGCCGTCGCGCAGCGTCACGAGCCGATGCGATGCGTCCATGGCCACGTCCGCCGAGGTGCGGGTGTTCAGCATCAGCCGCGATCCGTCGGCCAGCAGCACGACACGTTGCTCGCCGGTGCCCGTGCGGTAGTCCGCCAGCCACGCGCGCCAGCCGCCCTGCACGCCGCCCATGTCCGCCGCCTGCCAGGAGAGGTACGCGAGCGAGCCGCCCGAGGCCAGCACCGCCAGGCCGCGCAGCACGCGGCGCCGCTCGGGCTGGGCCGCGCGCAAGGTGGGCGCGGCGATGTGCCCGGGCACGCGCCTGAGCGTCGTCTGCATCGACGCCAGCCGCTGCCACGCGCGCTCATGGTCGGGGTGTGCGCGGTGCCAGCGTTGCCAGGCCTCGCGGTCGGCATCGGTCGCCTCGCCCGAGCACAGGCGCGCGTACCAGGCAATCGCATGCCGGCGGACCTCGGCTTCGCGGGGGGCCTGCAACGCGATGCCTCCGCTGCCCGGGGTGCGTTCGAACACGGGCTTCACGGCGCAAGCAGGTAGCAGTGCTCCAGCGCCTTGAGCATGTAGTTGTTGACCGTGCGCACCGTCACATGGAGCCGCTCGGCGATCTCCTTGTAGGTCAGCCCGTCGAGCTGCGACAGGATGAAAGCCTGGCGGACCGGCGGCTTCATGCCGTCGAGCATCGCGTCGATGGCAGTGAGCGCCTCCAGCACCAGGGCGCGCTCCTCGGGCGACGGCGTCTGCGGCTCCGGCAGCGCGGCCAGCGTTTCGAGGTAGGCGCGTTCGAGCGCGCGGCGCCGATGGAAGTCGACCACCAGCCCGTGCGCGATGGTCGCAAGGTAGGCGCGCGGTTCGGCCGCGGCCACGGGCCCGGTCTTGCTCAGGACACGCACGAAGGTGTCGTGCGCCAGATCGGCCGCGTGGTGCGAGCAGCCCAATTTCTTGCGCAGCCAGCCGTGCAGCCACCCATGGTGGTTGCTGTAAAGCGATTGCACCTCGTGCTGCAACACGAACTCGGCGGCCGGCATGGGTTCTTCGCGCGGCGGAATGCGCCGCGCCCTGGATTAATACGAACAGTTCTCAATTGTATCGAACTCGTTCGAGGGCCAGGATGTAGCGCCATGTAATTTCCACGCACGTGCGTTCGACCGTTGCGCCTACAAGCACGTACAGGGCGCCATGGAAGACTCAGCGCCCATGGTGGAAGCACAAAACCTGGACCAGAACGGCCTTGCAGCCCTCGCTGCGGAGTGGCGCAGGCGCGCGTTGCGAGGCGATCACAACGCGCGCGGCATCGCGCATGCGCTGGAGGTCGAACTGAGGCGAATGGCGGGTGCGCCGCCCCCGCCGCGGCACGAGTTGGACACTCGCCACCTGGAACTGCGCCAGGCGCGCAGGCCCTGGTGGAAGCGCTGGTAGCGCTGCTAAGAAACCCGGATTTCAGTCGTCCACGCCTTCGAGGGAACGTGCGTACAACGCCGTTTCAGCGGGCGTCATCGCATCTTCCAGCGCCGCGAGTTCGAGTTGCTCGTAGTCGTGCGCGATCCATTCGAACATGTGCGAACGTGGCATGTGCGACAGGTCTTCGCCGTCGCACCAAGGCTGCAACCGCGAACCCGCACTGCTCAGCAGAAACCGCAGGTACAACGCCCGCGCCACCCGAACGGCCGCCACCTTGTCGGGATCCGTCAGTTGGGCTTGGTACGCCGCCAGACGCCGCTCGCAGACTGCCAGGCGCACCTGCGCCTTCACCCTGCCGTGGGTCGCGACATCCACCGCCCGACACCGCGCCTCCTCCATGCGATGAAACTCGCACAGCACCCGTGCATAGGCGTGCTGCTGAAGGAGAAGGAGCGCATGGTCCAGAAAGCTTGATTGCATGGTGGCCCCATCTGACTGTTCATGAGCAGCAGGCAGGCGTAGGACTTGACGCAAAAAAACCGCCCGACGAGCCTCACGGCGCAGGCAACCGGTAGCAAACTGGCCGGCCTCAAAGCCCATTCAAGGAGCTCCGATGCGCATCCGTGAACTCGCCACCGGCCTGCAGTTTCCCGAAGGCCCGATCGCCATGGACGACGGCTCGGTGCTGCTGGTCGAGATTGCCCGCGGCACCCTCACCCGCGTGCGCGCCGACGGCCTGGTGCAGGTGGTGGCCGACCTGGGCGGCGGGCCGAACGGCGCGGCCATCGGGCCTGACGGCGCGGTGTACGTGTGCAACAACGGCGGCTTCCAATGGCACACCGAGGCCGACGGCTGCCTGCGCCCCGTCGGCCAGGCCAAAGACTATTCGGGCGGCCGCATCGAACGCGTGAACCTCGCCACCGGCCGCGCCGAGCGCCTGTACGACACGGTCGATGGCGGCGCGCTGTGCGGGCCCAACGACATCGTGTTCGACGCGCACGGCGGCTTCTACTTCACCGACCTGGGCAAGACCCGCGAGCGCGACATGGACCGCGGCGGCCTGTTCTACGGCCACGCCAATGGCGGCGCAGCACACACCATCGCGCGTCCGGTGATGACGCCCAACGGCATCGCCCTGTCGCCCGACGGGCAGACGCTCTACTACGCGGAGACCGAAGGTGCGCGCGTCTGGGCCTTCGACATCGCCGCGCCGGGCCGCGTGCGAAAGGACGGCTGGCCGTCGCCCCATGGCGGTCGCATGCTCTGCGCCTCGCCGGGCGGCCACTACCAGCGCTTCGATTCGATGGCCGTCGATGCGCTCGGCAACCTCTGCGTGGCCACGCTGCTGCACGGCGGCATCAGCATCGTCGCGCCCGACGGCGGCACCGTCGAGCACGTGCCGCTGCCCGACCGCTACACCACCAACATCTGCTTCGGCGGCCGCGACCGCCGCACGGCGTTCGTCACGCTCTCGGGCAGCGGACGGCTGGTTGCCATCGACGACTGGCCCACGCCGGGGCTGGCGCTGAACTACGCAGCCTGAGCCGCTTCCGGGCACATCCCCCGGACTTCAGGCTCGGGCGAGCACTGAAGAACTGCGAGGCCTACGACACCACCTGGTAATACAGGTTCTGCGGGTGCTTCGCCTGCGCGAAGAAGAACCAGCGCTCGGCCAGCAGGCCCGGCGCCTGCACCGCCACGGCAAGCAGCCACGGCAGCATGCCTGCACTTGCAATGCCCCACACCGACAACAGCGCAGGCAGCGTAAAGGCCAGAAGCAGGAAACCGAGCTTCATGTTCTTCAGCGCCACCAGCGACGCACCATGAAAGAACTCGCGCGTGTTGAACGACCCGGCCGACATGCCCATCGATTTCTGCACCAGCTTCTGCGTACGGATGCCGGTCGCCGATTGCAGCGTCGACTTGTGGCGGATGCCAGCATTGCGCCGCAGCGCCTTGCCGCGCGCCGCCCAGGCCGCCAGCGTGGCGACCAGCGCCCACGGCCCGAACACCTGCACGAAGCGCGCTTCGCCGGCCAGCGCCGCCATTGCACAGGCCAGCATCAGCCCCGACGACAACCCGATCAGCGTGAAGTTGACGACGGTCAGCGGATGCGCCCATTCCTCGATGAAGCGCAGGCAGGCGTAGATCATCGCGGTGCAGTACCAGAGCAGCGCGGCGCCGCACAGCACCCCCAGCGGCAGCAGCCACGACCACGGCGCGCCGAAGCCGAAGTGCACTGACAGCCACCACAGCCCCACCAGCGCGATGAACGCCGGCAGCACGATGACCTCGCGCGACATCCACGAGGTGCGCCACATCAGCACCGCGCGCCATGCGCGCGTCTTGCGGCCCAGGTGCATGAACGATGCGGCCAGGCCCGCCACCAGCAGCACCTCGGCCACGCCCAGTGCCAGGCTCAAGAAGCCCGGCGCCAGTTCCAGCCCGAAGAGCGCGGCCAGCGCGAGCGTGAACACCAGCCCCTGCGCCGCGCCGGCTAGCGTGGTGAAGAAAAGAATCGAGAACGCGGGATGCATGCGGCTACTCCGATGCCTGCGCCGGCTGCGTGATGTGCCGCGGCAGGTACTGGTTGGCCGGGTTCGTGTCCCACTCGGGCATCAGCTGGTAGCCGCCGCGCTCGCGGATGGCTTTGGAGACATCGGAGTCCGGGTCCTTCACGTCGCCGAAGATGCGCGCGCCCGTGGGGCAGGCCTTCACGCAGGCGGGCTTGCGGTCTTCCTTGGGCAAGTGCTCGTCGTAGATGCGGTCCACGCACAGGGTGCACTTGGTCATGACCTGGCGTTCTTCGTCGAGCTCTCGCGCGCCGTAGGGGCAGGCCCATGCGCAGTACTTGCAGCCGATGCACTTGTCGTAGTCGACCAGCACGATGCCGTCTTCCTTGCGCTTGTAGCTTGCGCCCGTGGGACACACGGGCACGCACGGCGGGTCTTCGCAGTGCAGGCAGCTCTTGGGGAAGTGGATGGTCTCGGTGGCGGGAAAGGCGCCGGCCTCGTAGGTCTGCACGCGGTTGAAGAAGGTGCCGGTGGGGTTGGCGGCATAGGGACGCTCGTCGGCCAGCGGGCCGGCGCTGCCGGAGGTGTTCCATTGCTTGCAGGAGGTGACGCAGGCGTGGCAACCGACGCAGACGTTGAGGTCGATGACGAGGGCGAGTTGCTTGGCCAGTGTTTCGCCGGGCTCGGCGCGCACGGTATTGACATGACTCCCTCCCCCTCTGGGGGAGGGTTGGGGTGGGGGCAAGCGGCGCTCGCAGTGGAGGCTGCTGCCCCCATCCCGGCCTTCCCCCGGCAGGGGAAGGAGCGAGACCGAAGACGCGAAGGCTGCGCTCATTTCTTCATCCTCACCCGGTACTGCGTGAGCAGCGTCGCCACCAGCACCGCGATCAGCGAGGCCGCCACGATCACGTCCGCGATGTACGTCGGCACGCCGACCGCGCGGCTCATGGTGTCGGCGCCGACCAGCACGCCCGCCACGAACACGCCGGCCGCGATCACGCCCAGCGGATGCAGGCCCGCCAGCATCGCGATGACGATGCCCGTGTAGCCGTACCCCGGCGACATGTCGAGCGTGACGTAGCTCGTGCGGCCGGCCACCTCGATCGCGCCCGCCAGCCCGGCCAGCGCGCCCGAGAGCAGCGCCACCATCACCACGGTGCGCGTCACCGGCACGCCCGCGAACGCCGCGGCGCGTGCGTTGGCCCCCACGGCGCGAATGTCGAAACCCAGCACCGTGTACTTGAAGACGGCCCACACC
>NNBU01000652.1_pt1 | contig 23715 bp, 25 predicted proteins | sample 1173781 | NCBI WGS metagenome assembly NNBU01 (sample SAMN07173937, study PRJNA388173) | plant metagenome | biome: Plant school; feature: Soil; material: Symbiotic tissue of Blasia pusilla L.; isolation source: symbiotic tissue sample KVJ2 | host: Blasia pusilla | place: Norway: Troms, Kvaloya...
GGGCCAGCAAGGAAACGAGGGGAAAGGTCAGTGCGCTGGCCGCCGCGTCGTCGGGCATGCGCCGCAGCAGTAGGCGCTGCGAGCGGGTGCGCATCGGGGCGCGGGCCCACACGGCGATGTGCGCCGCGTTGGCGCCCAGCACGTCGAGCCCGGCCTGGAGGGTCTTGGCATCCATCAGCCGCACCTTGGCGTTGGGGGCGTAGTGCGCCTCCTGCGTGCCCGAGGCGCGCGGGTCGGGCGTGTCGAGCACGTCGCGGTCGCTCACTTTCTCGCCGCAGGCGGCCTCGATCTGCGCGCGCGTGATGACGCCCGGGCGCAGCAGCACCGGCGCGCCGCGGCTGCAGTCGACGATGGTCGACTCGATGCCCACCTCGCACGCGCCGCCGTCGATCACGAGCAGGTCGTCTCCGAACTCGTCGTGCACATGCTGCGCGGTGGTCGGGCTGACGCGCCCGAAGCGGTTGGCGCTGGGCCCCGCCACGCCGGGCACGCCCAGCTCGGCGCAGGCCTCGAGCAGCGCCTGCGCCACCGGATGCGAAGGGCAACGCAGGCCGATGGTGTCCTGCCCGCCCGCGGCGGCGGCACCCACGCCGGGCTGGCGCGTGACGATCAGCGTGAGCGGGCCGGGCCAGAAGACCTGCACCAGCTTCTGCGCGAACAGCGGCAGCGGCTGGGCGAAGCGCGACAGCGCCTCGGTGCCCTTGATGCCGGCCGCCACGTGGACGATCAGCGGGTGGTCCGAAGGCCGGCCCTTGGCCTTGAAGATGCCGGCGACCGCCATGTCGCTGGTGGCATCGGCGCCCAGGCCGTACACGGTCTCGGTCGGGAAAGCCACCAGGCCGCCCGCGCGCAGCACGCGCGCGGCTTCGGCGATGGCGTCGACGGCCTGGGGCGAGCGCCCGTCCAGGATCATGCGAGGTCGGCGGTGGTCACCGCGGGCAGGCCCAGCAGCGACGCGGCCTGCGACGCGGCGGCGCGCACGCTGTCGAGCGTGGCGCCGGTGAAGGTCAGGTGGCCCATCTTGCGGGCGCGCCGCGGGTCGACCTTGCCGTACAGGTGCAGGTGGGCGCCGGGCAGCGCGAGCACCTCGCTCCAGCGCGGCGTGACGGGGGTGTCGCCGCCCTGGACGAACCACAGGTCGCCCAGCAGGTTGAGCATGATGGCCGGGCTGTGCTGGCGCGGCGCGACCAGCGGCAGGCCGGCGAGCGTGCGCACCTGCAGCTCGAACTGCGACACGTCGCAGGCTTCCATCGTGTAGTGGCCGCTGTTGTGCGGGCGCGGGGCCATTTCATTGACCACCAGCGAGCCGTCGGCCAGCGCGAAGAACTCCACGCACAGCACGCCCACGTAGTCCAGGCCGTTGGCAATGCTCTTCGCGGAATTGACTGCGCCCTGCGCCACCGTCTTGGGCATGTTCTGCGCGTGCACCTCGGTCACGGCCAGGATGCCGTCGCGGTGCAGGTTGCGCTGCGGCGGAAAGTGCACGATCTGGCCGTCGCGCCCGCGCGCCAGGATCACCGAGCATTCGAACTCGAGCGGCAGCATCTTCTCGAGCACGCAGGGCACGCAGCCCGTGGCCTGCCAGGCCTCGACCAGCTCGGCGCGTGTCTTCACGCGCTGCTGGCCCTTGCCGTCGTAGCCCAGGCGCGCGGTCTTCAGGATGCCGGGCAGCAGGCCGTCGTCCACGGCGGCGAGCTGCGCGGCCGTTTCGATGGCCGCATAGGGCGCGCAGGGCACGCCGCAGCGCGTGAAGTGCGCCTTCTCGGCGATGCGGTCCTGCGCGATGGCGATGGCCGAGGCGGCGGGCGACACCGGGCGGGCCACCGCCAGGTGCTCCAGCGAGGGCGCGGGCACGTTCTCGAACTCGGTCGTCACCGCGTCGGCGAGCCCGGCCAGGCGGGCCAGTCCGTCGACGTCGTCGTAGTCGGTGTGGATGTGGTGGTGGCTCACGCGGCCGGCGGGGCTGTCGGCGTCGGGGTCGAGCACCGCCGTGAAGTAGCCCATGCGCTGGGCGGCGTGGGCGAACATGCGCCCCAGCTGGCCGCCCCCGAGCACCCCGAGCGTGGCGCCCGGGAGAATGGGCAGATCGCCTTCATGGCCGCTCACAGGGCACCTCCGCCTTGCGGCGAGAAGGGAGACACCGGCGCGGCCTCACCGGCGCGAACCGGGGCCGCCTCGCCGGCGGGGGCTGGCGGCAGCGTCATGGCTTCGGCGGCGGCGGTCTGCGCCGTGCGGAAGGCGTCGAGCTTCGCGCGCAGCGCCGGGTCGTTCACCGCCAGCATCGCCACCGCGAACAGCGCCGCGTTGGCCGCGCCGGCGTTGCCGATGGCAAAGGTGGCCACCGGCACGCCCTTGGGCATCTGCACGATGCTGTAGAGCGAATCGACGCCCTGCAGGTGGCGGCTGGCCACTGGCACGCCGAGCACCGGCACCGTGGTCTTGGACGCCAGCATGCCCGGCAGGTGGGCCGCGCCCCCCGCGCCCGCGATGATCGCGGTGAGCCCGCGCCCGGCGGCGCTTTCGGCGTACGCAAAGAGCGCATCGGGCATCCGGTGGGCCGAGACCACCTTTGCTTCGTGGCTGATTCCGAATTGCTGGAGAATCTCGACCGCGTTGCGCATCGTCTCCCAATCGGAGCTCGAGCCCATCACTACACCGACCTGAATGGTTTCGTTCATGGTTTCAATTTTACGTTTCACCCCCAGCTGGTTCCGATGATCGACATCACTCTCGAAAATTTTCAGGCCGAACTGGTCGAAGGCTCCGTCGCCGCGCCGGTGCTGCTGGACATCTGGGCCGAATGGTGCGGACCGTGCAAACAGCTCGGGCCGGTGCTCGAAAAGCTCGAGGTCGAATACGCCGGGCGCTTCACGCTGGCCAAGCTCGACGCCGACAAGGTGCCGCAGATTTCCTCGCAGCTGTCTGAAATGTTCGGCGTGCGCAGCATTCCGTTCTGCGTGATGTTCAAGGACGGCCAGCCGGTGGACGGCTTCGTCGGCGCCATTCCGGCCGACAAGATCCGCGAGTTCCTCGACAAGCACGTGCCCGGCGCCGACGAGGCGCAAGCCGCTTCCGAAGAAGCCGCAGCACAGGACGCGCTGGCCGAGGGCGACACCCAGGGCGCGCTCGAGAAGCTGCAGCACGCCGTGGCCACCGACCCCGCCAACGACGACGCCCGCTTCGACTACATCAAGCTGCTGCTGCTGGAAGGCCGCCTCGACGACGCCAAGGTCGCCTTCGCGCCGGTGATCGCCAAGACCGGCCTGGTGCGCCGCTTCGACGCGCTGCAACGCTGGATGGATGCTATCGATTTTGCAGCGCCACCCGTAGGCGTGGCGCCCGCGATGGCCGATTTCGATGCCAAGATTGCCGCCAACAAGCGCGACTTCGACGCCCGTTTCGCCCGTGCCCGCCTGCTGATGGCCACGCAGCGATGGACCGACGCCATGGACGAGCTGCTCGACATCCTGATGCGCGACAAGTCCTGGAGCGAAGAGCTCGCCCGCAAGACGTACATCGCGATCCTCGACGTGATCGAGCCGCCCAAGGTGAAGGTCGCCGACGGCCAGATTCCGCCGGACGATCCGGTGGTGGCCACCTACCGGCGCCGGCTCAGCAGCGTGGTGCTGAGCTGATTTTTGCCAATGCGCCTTTGGGCGCTCAAATTCAATGAAAAGCGACCTCTGGGTCGCTTTTTTGCATCTGCAAGTTGCCCAACGGTTCTCACATAGATAAGATTGCTACTCTTTTTTGAAGAAAAGCATATTTCAATGAGCCAAGTCATCGAAGAACTGGCAGGCGCACGCAAGGCGGGGGCCTGGAGCCAGGAAGCACTGGCGACCCAGGCAGGCCTGTCGCGAATGACGGTGCAGCGCATCGAAAGCGGCCAGATTGATCCACGCCTGTCCACCCTCCTCGAGATGGCGCGCGTGCTGGGACTCGAATTGATGACCGTGCCCGCCGCGTTGCGCCCGCAACTGGAAGACTTCGTGCGTTCGGGCGGCCGCCTGCTGGGCCAGCCGGCGGGCGTGGGGGCGCCGCCCTCCATCGCACAGAGCCTGGCCGACGAAGGGCGGTGAGCACAGCCGCCGCATTCAACACCGGCATCCGCTACCTGCGGATGTCCCTGCACGCACCGGACGGCGGGCGGCGCGCCATCGGCTATCTCTCGCAATACGGCGACATCCTGCGCGTGTCGTTCGACGACGCATACATCGGCGACGCCGGGCGCCCGACGCTCTCCCTGGCCTACCGTGGCGCCGACGAGGCCGCCACCCGCGCCATCCTCGCCTCGGCCCGCGACGCTCGTGTCTCGCGCGGCGACGGGCACTGGCCCACCTACTTCCAGAACCTGCTGCCCGAAGGCCACAACCGCGAGCGCCTGGCCCAGCAGCGCGGCTGCAGCGCCGACGACGAGTTCGAGCTGCTGGCCGCCGCCGGCCACGACCTGATGGGCGCGCTCGAGATCGAGCCCGTGCCCACGGCCGAAGGCATTCCCGACACCGTGCGCCACTGGCACACGGCGCTCGGGCTCGACGTGCTGGAACCGGGATTCGTCGAAATGCCGGTGGAAGACGCCGCGGCCCTGCCCGGCGTGGTGACCAAGTTCTCCGCCGTGCAGGACGGCCGGCGCTACGTGGTCAAGCGCCATGGCGCGGCGGGCTCCTTCATCCTCAAGCTGCCGACCACGCGGCATCCCGACCTGGTCGACAACGAGTTCACCGGCTACCGCCTGTGCGGCGCGCTCGGCCTGAACTGCGCCGAGGCCAGCATCATCGGTCGCGCCGATACGGACCTGCCCGAGCAGGTGCCGTTCACGCAGCTGCTTGCCGTGCGCCGTTTCGACCGCACGGCCAACGGCGGGCGTATTCACATGGAAGAGTTCGCGCAGGTGCTGCAGTACGAGCCGCGCCAGAAATACGGGCGCGGCCTCGCCGTCGACTGGCCCGCCATGCTGCGCGTGCTCGACCGGCTGTCGCCGAACCCGGTGGCCGACGTGCGCGAATGCGTTCGGCGCATCGTGGCGTTCATCCTGCTGGGCAACAGCGACGCGCACCTGAAGAACTGGGCGCTGCGCTACCCCGACGGCGTCGCCCCGGTGCTTGCGCCGCTCTACGACCCGGTGTGCGTGGCGGCCTTCTTCGAGGGCGTGCCGCCTTCGGACTACGGGGTCAACCGCGCCATCGACGCGAAGCTGCGCGCCTTCGACTGGGACGCGCTCGACGCGCTGTTGCGCTCGGCGGGCCTGCTGCGCCCCGCGCGGCTGATGGCCATCGCCAAAGACACGGTGCGCCAGGCCAAGGCGGATTGGCCCGCATTGCTGGCGCGTCAGGACACGCCGGACAGCGTGCGGCGCTGCGTGCAGTCCCGCCTGGCCGGCGGCGTGGCATTGGCGAGCTAGTCGCGCTCGCATACGATCACGCCCGATTCAACTTGTTGCAGATCGAAAAGGAAAGACCGGCCATGCGCTCCTTCGCCCGCCTCGCACGCTTGTCCCGCGGTACAGCGCTTCCCGCCCTCGCGACGGCGGCCTTGTTGACGGCCTTGACCGGTTGCGGCAGCGGCATCAGCCTCGACGAGCCGATCGAGGGCCCGGCGTGGCGCCTGGTGCAGCTAAGCGACGAACCCGTCGGGCCCAACAGCGACGCGCTGGTGCAGTTCGACCGCAGCAGCGGGCGCATCAGCGGCTCGGGCGGCTGCAACCGCATTTCGGGCACCTACACACGCAGCGGCGTCACGCTGAAGATCGGGCAGATGGCCTCCACCCGCATGGCCTGCGCCGACCCGGCGCGCGGGGCCACCGAGGCGCAGTTCATCTCCGTGCTGCAGGGCACCACGAGCTACCGGCTGGCAGGGCCCGGGCGCCTGGTGCTGCTGGACGCGAGCGGGCGCACGGTGGCAACGCTGAGCACCAGCGGGCGCTGAAAGCAAAAGACCGGCGCGAGGCCGGTCTTTCTGCAGGGGTTCGCCGCCGACCGGTCAGCCCGTGAGCCGCTCCAGCGCTTCGCGGTACTTGGCGGCCGTCTTCTCGATGACTTCGGCCGGAAGGCGCGGCGCCGGGGGCGTCTTGTCCCAGGGCTTGCCGTTGATCTTGGTGGCTTCGAGCCAGTCGCGCACGAACTGCTTGTCGTAGCTCGGCGGGTTGGCGCCGGCGGCCAGGGCGGCCTGGTAGCCCTCCACCGGCCAGTAGCGCGAGCTGTCGGGCGTGAGCACCTCATCCATCAGCACCAGCGTGCCGGCCTCGTCCAGGCCGAACTCGAACTTGGTGTCGGCAATGATCATGCCCTTGGCCAGGGCGATCTGCGCGGCGGTTTCGTAGATGGCGATGCTGGTCTCGCGGATCTGCTGGGCCAGCTTGGGGCCGACGATTTCCACCACGCGGTCGTAGGTGATGTTCTCGTCGTGCTCGCCGGCTGCGGCCTTGGCGGCGGGCGTGAAGATCGGGCGCGGCAGCTTGCTCGCGTTGGTCAGGCCCTCGGGCAGCGGCACGCCGCAGACCGACTGGGTTTCCTGGTATTCCTTCCAGCCGCTGCCGGCCAGGTAGCCGCGCACCACGGCCTCCACCGGAATCGGCTTCAGGCGCTTGACCAGCATGGAGCGCTGAGTGACCTGGGGCACTTCGTCGGCCGTGACCACGCTCTCGGGCGCGTCGCCGGTCAGGTGGTTGGGGCACAGCTGGCCGAGCCGCTCGAACCACCACAGCGCCATTTGCGTGAGGATCTCGCCCTTGCCGGGAATGGGCTCGCCCATGATCACGTCGAAGGCGCTGAGCCGGTCGCTCGCGACCATCAGGATGCGGTCTTCGCCGACGGCGTAGTTGTCGCGCACCTTGCCGCGCGCAAGCAGGGGCAGGCTCTGGATGGAGGAGGTGTGGACGGTGGTCATGGGGCAGATGCGGTGAAAAACGACGGGAACGAAAAGACGGTGAAAGCGGATTGTGCGCGCAGAAAAAAGCCACCGCGAACGGTGGCCTTCGAATCACGCGGAAGTTGTCAGACCACGGCCTGCGCCAGCTCGCCCTTGGCGTAGCGGGCGGCAACCACTTGCAGCGTGTCGCCCTTGATCTTGGCGCCCTGGCCTTCGCAGCCGAACTCGATGTAGCGCTGCTTGCAGATCAGCTTGGCGGCTTCGCGCGCGGGCTTGAGCCATTCGCGGGCGTCGAACTTGTCGGGGTGCTCGGCCAGGAACTTGCGCACCGCGCCGGTCATGGCCAGGCGGATGTCGGTGTCGATGTTGATCTTGCGCACGCCGTGCTTGATGGCTTCCTGGATTTCCTTCACGGGCACGCCGTAGGTTTCCTTCATGTCGCCGCCGTACTGGCGAATGATGGCCAGCAGCTCCTGCGGCACGCTCGACGAGCCGTGCATCACCAGGTGGGTGTTGGGAATGCGGCGGTGGATTTCCTTGATGCGGTCGATCGCCAGGATGTCGCCGGTGGGCTCGCGCGTGAACTTGTAGGCGCCGTGGCTGGTGCCGATGGCGATGGCCAGCGCGTCGATCTGGGTGCGCTTGACGAAGTCGGCGGCCTGCTCGGGGTCGGTCAGCAGCTGCTCGCGCGTCATGGTGTCGTCGGTGCCGTGGCCGTCTTCCTTGTCGCCCTTCATGGTTTCGAGCGAGCCGAGGCAGCCGAGCTCGCCTTCGACGGTCACGCCCAGGCGGTGGGCCATGTCGGACACCTTCTTGGTGACGTCCACGTTGTATTCGTAGCTGGCGATGGTCTTGCCGTCGGCCTCGAGCGAGCCGTCCATCATGACCGAGCTGAAGCCCAGGTCGATGGCGCCCTTGCACACGTCGGGGTTCTGGCCGTGGTCCTGGTGCATCACCAGCGGAATGTTCGGGTACTGCTCGATGGCGGCCTGGATCAGGTGCTTGATGAAGGCTTCGCCGGCGTACTTGCGCGCACCCGCGCTGGCTTGCAGGATGACCGGCGCGCCGGTTTCCTTGGCGGCCTCCATGACGGCCTGGACCTGTTCGAGGTTGTTGACGTTGAAGGCCGGAATGCCGTAGCCATTGGCTGCGGCATGGTCGAGCAGTTCGCGCATCGAGACGAGAGCCATAGGGAAATACCTCGTGGGAATTAGGGAAAGAAGAAGGCGGAAAGACGAGAGAAAACTGCCGCAATTCTACCGAGACCCCCCTCACCCTAATTGTGGGACGGCACCGACGCCAGCCCGAGGAAACCCAGGACCGGCGGCAGAACCGGCCCGCCCAGCCACTGGATCGGCTTGGCGAAGGCGCCGATCAGCGTGACGTGGCTCAGGTTGTCGAACAGCTTGACCTCCACCGGCACGCCCGCAGCACGCAGCGCGGCGGCCATCTGGCCGGTGTTGCGGTCGGGGTAGACCAGGTTGTCCTTCGAGGCCGCCATGAGCAGCGCGCGCGGCGAGGCCGCAGTGACATGCGCCAGCGGCTGCGAGTCGCGCGGTGTGTTCGGCCAGTTGAACGCCGCCTGCGCCTGCGGGTCGCCGATGGGCAGGAAGTCGTAGGGGCCGGCCAGGCCGATCCAGCCGGCCAGCTGCTTCGGGCTGGCGCCCACCTCGCCGAGCCAGCGATCGTCCAGCGCCACCATCGCGGCGTTGTAGCCGCCCGAGCTGTGGCCCATCACGTAGACCTGCTTCGGGTCGGCGCCGAGCTGCGCGGCGTTGTCGAGCGCCCATTTGACGGCCAGCGCGCTGTCGCGCACGAACACGGGGTAGGTGAAGGCCGGCGACAGGCCGTAGTCGGGCACCACCACCACCGCGCCGCGCGCGGCCAGCGCCTCGCCGACGAACTTGTAGCTGGCGCGGTCGCCGTTGGTCCAGGTGCCGCCGAAGAAGAACACCACCAGCGGGCGCGAACCGCGCGCCGGCCGGGTGGACGGCAGCGGCTGGTACACGTCGAGCACCTGGCGCGGCGCCTGCCCGTAGGCGATGTCGCCCTGGAACTGGTAGGTGTCGGCGGGCACCAGCCCGTTGAGCACCTTGACCGGCGAACAGGCCGACAGCACGGCGGCGGCGGTGACGGTGAAGGCGGTGAAGAAGGCGCTGCGGCGCCGGCGAAGGGAGTGGAAAGCGGTGGCGAAGGTGGGAAAGCTCATCGCACCAGTACGCACGCAGCGACCGGCCGGTTTCGTCAGATGGGAAGCTGCGTGGTCGACAGCACCTGCTTCAAGACGACGAAGGTGCGGATCTGCCGCACCCCCGGCAGGTACAGCAGCTGCTCGGCGTGCAGGCGGTTGAAGCTGTCGTTGTCGCGCGTGCGCAGGAGCATGAAGTAGTCGAACTCGCCGGTGACCACATGGCATTCGAGGCAGCCCGAGACCTTCTGCGCGGCTTTCTCGAAGTCGGCGAAGGAGTCGGGCGTGGAGCGGTCGAGCACCACGCCGATCATCACGAGCATGCCGACGTCGAGCGCGTCGGGGTCCAGCAGCGCGACGATGGCCTTGATGAGCCCCGAGGCCTTGAGCCGCTCCACGCGGCGCAGGCAGGCGGCGGCGCTGAGGTTGACCTTGGCGGCCAGCGCCACGTTCGACAGCGAGGCATCGCGCTGCAGGGCGCGAAGGATGGCGCGGTCGGTGCGGTCGAGCTCCGGGGGAGAACGCAATTTTGTTGTGCTCATTCCTTTTTCTTCGGCTTGAAAGTGATGGCTTTTGCCATCGTGCCTTTTTTTCCTTTGGGAAGCCAGCGAACTTCGCAAGCACGTTGCGGGCCCTTCTTTCTACGATTCAAGGCTTCAACCTCCTGGAGCCGCACCATGAACCTCAAGAAGTTTCCCCGTCACGCCCTGACCTTCGGCCCCACGCCGATCCACCCCCTGAAGCGCCTGAGCGCGCACCTGGGCGGCGAGGTCGAGCTCTACGCCAAGCGCGAGGACTGCAACAGCGGCCTGGCCTTCGGCGGCAACAAGACCCGCAAGCTGGAATACCTGATTCCCGAGGCGCTCGAGGGCGGCTACGACACCCTGGTGTCCATCGGCGGCATCCAGTCGAACCAGACGCGCCAGGTGGCCGCGGTGGCGGCGCACCTGGGGCTGAAGTGCGTTCTGGTGCAGGAGAACTGGGTCAACTACTCCGACGCGCTGTACGACCGGGTCGGCAACATCGAGATGTCGCGCATCCTGGGCGCCGACGTGCGGCTGGACGCGGCGGGCTTCGACATCGGCATCCGCAAGAGCTGGGAAGAAGCGATGGCCGACGTACGCAAGGCCGGCGGCAAGCCATTCCCGATTCCGGCGGGCTGCTCGGAGCATCCGCGCGGCGGCTTGGGCTTCGTGGGCTTTGCGGAAGAAGTGCGCCAGCAGGAGGCCGAACTGGGCTTCAAGTTCGACTACATCGTGACCTGCTCGGTCACGGGCAGCACGCAGGCCGGCATGGTGGTGGGCTTCGCGGCCGACGGACGGGCCGACCGCGTGATCGGCATCGACGCCTCGGCCAAGCCGCAGCAGACCTTCGAGCAGATCGTGCGCATCGCCAAGGGCACGGCCGAGCTGGTGGGGCTGGGCCGCGACATCACCGACAAGGACGTGGTGCTGGACCGCCGCTTCGGCGGGCCCGAGTACGGGCTGCCGAACGAGGGCACGCTGGAGGCGATTCGCCTGTGCGCGCGCATGGAGGGCATGCTGACCGACCCCGTGTACGAGGGCAAGTCGATGCACGGGATGATCGAGAAGGTGCGGCTCGGGGAGTTTCCGGCCGGCTCGAAGGTGCTGTATGCGCACCTGGGCGGTGTGCCCGCCCTGAACGCCTACAGCTTCCTGTTCAGGAACGGCTGATCTCGCCTCAGCTGGCGCGGCAGATCTTGAGCATGTTGGTGCCGCCCGGGGCGCCCATGGGCTCGCCGCAGGTGATGGCGTACACGTCGCCGCTCTGCACGATGCCGCGCTTCTTCAGATGGGCTTCGGCCTGTTCGAGCGCGGTGTCGCGGTCGGTCTGCGAGTCCATCAGCAGCGGGCGCACGTTGCGGTACAGCGCCATCTTGCGCTGCGTGGCCAGGCGCGAGGTCAGCGCGTACATGGGAATGTGCGCGCGGTGGCGGCTCATCCACAGCATGGTGGAGCCCGACTCGGTCAGCGCCACGATGGCCTTGGCGCCCAGGTGGTGCGCGGTGAACAGCGCGCCCATGGCGATCGACTGGTCGATTCGGCTGTAGGTCTTGCCGCTGAAGTCGGCGTCCAGCGTCTTGTCTTCGGCGATTTCGGCCGCCTCGCAGATGCGGCTCATCTCCTGCACGGTTTCCAGCGGGTAGCGGCCGGAGGCCGTTTCGGCCGAGAGCATCACGGCATCGGTGCCGTCGAGCACGGCGTTGGCCACGTCGCTCACCTCGGCGCGGGTGGGCACGGGGTTGGTGATCATCGACTCCATCATCTGGGTCGCGGTGATGACCACCTTGTCCATGTCGCGCGCCATGCGGATCATTTTCTTCTGCAGCGCCGGCACGGCGGCGTTGCCGACTTCAACGGCCAGGTCGCCCCGCGCGACCATGATGCCGTCGCTGGCGCGCAGGATTTCTTCGAGCTTGGGAATGGCCTCGGCACGCTCGATCTTGGCGATCATGCCGGGCTTGTGGCCGTACTCGGCCGCGGCCACGTTGCACAGCTGGCGCGCCATTTCCATGTCGGTGGCGTTCTTGGGGAAGCTCACGGCCACGTAGTCGGCCTGGAAGCTCATCGCGGTCTTGATGTCTTCCATGTCCTTGGCCGTCAGCGCCGGCGCCGTGAGGCCGCCGCCCTGCTTGTTGATGCCCTTGTTGTTCGACAGCTCGCCGCCGAGCTTGACGGTGGTGTGCACCGCCTCGCCCTTGACGCCGTCCACCGTGAGCACGATGAGGCCGTCGTTCAGCAGCAGCTTGTCGCCGGGCTTCACGTCGCGCGGCAGGTCCTTGTAGTCCAGGCCCACGGCGTCGATGTCGCCGGGTTCGGTGCGCGAGGCGTCCAGCACGAACTTGGCGCCCGGCTCCAGCCAGACCTTGCCCTGCGCGAACTTGCCCACGCGGATCTTGGGGCCCTGCAGGTCGGCCATGATGGCCACTTCACGGCCCATCTTGCGGGCGGCTTCGCGCACCATGACCGCGCGGTCGATGTGGTCCTGCGCCGTGCCGTGGCTGAAGTTCAGGCGCACCACGCTGACCTTGGCCTGGATCATCTGTTCCAGCAGTTCCGGCGTGCTGGACGCCGGACCGAGCGTGGCAACGATCTTGGTGGCGTGGCGGGGGATGCGGTCCGTGCTCATGAGGGTAGTCTCCGTTTTGTATTCGCTACTGTATACACTTTGTGTGTCTGACGGAAGTCACCCTGACGGGCTCTCATCGCGCCATCCGCCGCACCGCCGGTCAACCGGCCGCGCGTTTGGCCAGGATCTCGAAGGCCGGCAGGGTCTTGCCTTCCAGCACCTCGAGAAAGGCGCCGCCGCCGGTCGAGATGTAGCCGACCTGCTTTTCGATGCCGTACTTGGCGATGGCCGCGAGCGTGTCGCCGCCACCGGCGATCGAGAACGCGCTGCTCTCTGCAATGGCTTGCGCGATGGCCTTGGTACCGCCCGCGAAGGCGTCGAACTCGAACACGCCCACCGGGCCGTTCCAGACGATGGTGCCGGCTTCGCGCAACTGCGCGGCCAGGATGGCGGCCGTCTTGGGGCCGATGTCCAGGATCAGGTCGTCGTCCGCCACGTCATTGGCGTCCTTGACGGTGGCGACCGCGTCGGCGGCGAAGGTCTTGGCCGTGACCACGTCCACCGGAATCGGCACGTCGGCGCCGCGCGCGCGCATGGCCTCGATCACGGCCTTGGCGTTGTCGACCAGGTCGGGCTCGGCCAGCGACTTGCCGATCTTCAGGCCGGCGGCCAGCATGAAGGTGTTGGCGATGCCGCCGCCGACGATCAACTGGTCCACATTGGCCGACAGGCTTTTGAGGATGGTGAGCTTGGTGCTGACCTTGGAGCCCGCCACGATGGCCACCAGCGGGCGCTTGGGTTGCGCCAGCGCCTTGGTGATGGCGTCCATCTCGGCCGCCAGCAGCGGGCCGGCGGCCGCGATCTTGGCGAACTGCGCGATGCCGTAGGTGGTGGCTTCGGCGCGGTGGGCGGTGCCGAAGGCGTCGTTCACGTAGATGTCGGTGAGCGCGGCGAGCTTTCTGGCCAGCGCCTCGTCGTTCTTCTTCTCGCCCTTGTTGACGCGGCAGTTCTCGAGCAGCACGACCTGGCCGGGTTTCACGTCGACGCCGTCGACCCAGTTGGCGACCAGCGGCACTTCGCGGCCGAGCAGCTCGCCCAGGCGCTTTGCCACAGGGGCCAGCGAGTCTTCGGGCTTGAACTCGCCTTCGGTCGGGCGGCCCAGGTGCGAGGTGACCATCACGGCCGCGCCGGCATCGAGCGCGAGCTGGATGCACGGCACCGACGCGCGGATGCGCGTGTCTTCGGTGATGTGGCCGGCGTCGTCCTGCGGCACGTTGAGGTCGGCACGGATGAAAACGCGCTGGCCGGCGGCTTTGCCCTGTGCGCAGAGGTCGGTGAATCGAATGACGTTCATGGATCTGGAGTAGGTGGAAGACGGGTCGGCCTGCATTGTAGGTTTGGCGCCCTCGTGGCACTGTGCGCCTCTTGCGGCGGCCCGATGCTTTTCAGCCCTTGCTCAACGCCCGGGCTGGGCTTTGGCGAAGCCTTCGAGGATCTCGACGAAGCTCGCCGCCGCCGGAGACAGGCTGCGCCGCGCCGCACTGTAGACGCACACCTCGCGGTGGAAGTCGGGCGACTCGAGCCGCACCATCTGCAGGCCGTGGGCGCGCACCAGCGAGGCGGAGTAGGTCGGGCACACCGTGAGCCCGAGCCCCGATGCCACCATGCCGAGCGCCGTTGTCATGTACGACACCTCCTGCGTGCCGGCGCGCAGCATGTACGCGCGCTCGGCCGGGCCCAGCTCGGGCAGCACGCGCTGGCGGAAGTCGCGCGTGGGGGCAATGAAGGTATACGGCCCCAGCTCGTGCCAGCGCACCTTGCGGCGCCTGGCGAAGGCATGGTCCGGCGGGCAGATCAGCCAGTGGCGGTCGCGGAACAGCGTGCGGCGCTCGATGGCGCCGTCGACCGCCACGTCCTGCCCCACGGCCAGCTCGACGTCGCCGGCCGTCACGCCTGCGAGCAGGTGCTCGGGCAGCGTGTCGGCCAGGCGCACATCGACGTCGGGATAGGTCTCGCGGTAGGCCGCGATCACGCGCGGCATCAGCGTGCAGGCCATGAGCTGCGGCGCCGCAAGCCGCAACACCCCTTTCTTCTTGTCACGCAGATCGGTAACGCCGGCCACCGCGCCCGCAAGATCGCCGAGCAGCCGGTGCACCGACGGCAGGAACTCGCGCCCGGCCTCCGACAGCTGCACGCTGCGGGTGTTGCGGTCGAGCAGCTGCACGCCCATCTCGCGTTCGAGTTCGCGCACCAGCACGCTGAGCGCCGACTGCGTGAGGTGCAGCTGCTGTGCCGCGGCGGTGAAGCCGCCGGTTTCGGCCACGGCTGCAAAGGCGCGCAACTGGCGCAGGGTCAGGTTCATATATATGGTTATTTCATCAATCGATGAATTAATTTCGATTGCATCATAAGACGCGTCGTCGCCCAATCGCGGCTGAACGGAGACACCCATGCCGACGACGACTGCCCACACGGCCCCCCCACCCATTCGCGGGTTGCACCATTTCGCCTGGCGCTGCCGCGACAGCGAAGAAACCCGCCGCTTCTACGAAGACCTGCTGGGCCTGCCGCTGGCCCACGTCATCAAGAGCGACCACGTGCCGAGCACGGGCGAGTACTGCCCCTACGTGCACATCTTTTTCCAGATGCGCGACGGCTCGTACATCGCCTTCTTCGACCTCGGCGACGACACCGCGGCGCTGCCCTCGCCCAACACGCCTTCGTGGGTGAACCACATCGCGCTGCGCGTCGATTCGGTGGCCGACCTGCGGGCCGCCAAGGCGCGCCTCGAAGGCGCGGGCGTCGAGGTGCTGGGCGTGACCGACCACCACATCATCGAGTCGATCTACTTCTTCGACCCCAACGGTATTCGCGTGGAACTGACCACGCCCACCGTGCCGCAAGCCGAGATGGACGCACATGCGTTGCGCGCCCGTGCCGACCTCGATGCATGGACAGCGCGCAAGGCCGAGCTGCGTGCAGCGAAGAAGGGCGCGTCGCATGTCTGAACTGCAACTCGCCGTCATCGACGTGAAGCCCGGCGCGGCAATGGAAAGCCAGTCGGGCCTGCAGATGCTGCGCCCGCGCATCTACGGCGCCTTCCGAGCGCCGCAGGGGCCGAAGAAGGTGGCGGCCATCGTGATGCACCCGACCAGCAATTTCATGGGCCACTACCTGATCGGCCCGCTGGCCGAGCGCGGCGTCTGCTGCATGGGGCTGAACTCGCGCTTCGTGGGCAACGACACGGTGCTGCTGATGGAACGCGCGATTCAAGACCTGGGCGCCGGCGTGCAGTACCTGCGCGCGGCGGGCTACGAGAAGGTGTTCCTGGTCGGCAACTCGGGCGGCGCCGCGCTTGCGGCCTTCTACCAGGCGCAAGCCGAACGGCTCACCGCCACCCACCTGCCCGACGGCGACGCTACGCACCTGCACCCGAGCGACCTGCCGCCGGTGGACGGCATCGCGCTGTGCGCCGCGCACCTGGGCCGCACGCGGCTGATGCGCGACTGGATCGACCCCTCGGTCACCGACGAGCACGACCCGCTGTCGGTGGACCCCGAGCTCGACATGTACGACCCGCGCCACCGCGTGCCCTACGACAGCGACTTTCTCGCGCGCTTCAGCGCGGCGCAGAAGGCGCGGCTGGACCGCATCGAGCAGTGGTGCATCGAGCGCCTCGCGCTGCTGCGCGGCACAGCAGGCGCGCCGCGCGACCAGACCTTCATCGTCTACCGCACGCACGCCGATCCGCGCTGCGTGGACCTCTCGCTCGATGCCAACGACCGGCTGCCCGGCAGCGTGTGGGGCGATGCACGGCAGGTGAACTACTCGGCCAACGCCATGGGGCGCACCACCTCGCTGACGGCGTTTCTCTCGCAATGGTCGTCGCGCTCGCAGGCCGACGGGCCGACCAACCTCGCGCGCACCACGGTGCCCAAGCTGCTGCTGACCTACACGGGCGACCAGTCAACGTTCCCGAGCACGCGCGATGCGTGGATGGCCGCGGGCGGTTCGCGCATCCGCAACGTCGACATCGTGGGCGGCAACCACTACCTCGCGGGGCAGCCCGAACTGGTCCCGAAGGCGGCCGACGCCATCGCCGAATTCGCACACGCGCTGTAGAAGAGACATGGAAACCTTTGCTTTCGCACCGGCCTACGAGCTGCCGGTCTGGCCTTTCACGCCACCCCCTGAACTGGAGCGCACGAAGGTCGTGCGCCACCCGATCGTCATCGTCGGCGCCGGTCCTTCCGGCCTCACGCTGGCCTGCGACCTCGCGCAGCGCGGCGTGCGGGCCGTGCTGCTCGACGAGGACGACACCGTCGGCGTGCGCGGTGCGTCGTCGCGCGGCATCTGCTACGCGCAGAAGAGCCTGGAGATCTTCGAGCGCCTGGGCATCTACGAGCGCATCGCGGCCAAGGGCATCACCTGGTCGTTCGGGCGCACCTTCTCGGGCGAAGACGAGGTCTACAACTTCAACCTGCAGGCCGCGAGCGTCTCCAGGCAGCCGCCGTTCATCAACCTGCAGCAGTTCTACGTGGAGTGGTTCCTGGTCGAGCGCATCCTCGAACTGGGCGTGACCGACGTGCGGTGGAAGAGCCGCGTGACGCGCATCGAGCCACTGGCCGACGGCGTGCGCCTGCACATCGACACGCCCGCCGGCAGCTACACGATCGAGGCCGACCGGCTGATCGACGCGACCGGCGCCAACAGCCCGATACGCACGCAGCTCGGCATCGAGGCCCATGCCTCGCGCAGCACCGACCGCTGGTGCATCAGCGACGTGCGCTTCAAGAAGCCGCTGCCCACCGAGCGCTGGACCTGGGTCGACGCGCCCTTCAACGAAGGCCGCGGCGTGTGGCAGCACCTGATGGCCGACGGCGTGTGGCGCATCGACTACCAGATGCCCGAGGACTGCGACACGGCCGCCATCAGCCGGCCCGAAGTGGCGGGCGCGCGGCTGCGCGAGCAACTCGGACCCGACGTGGCGTTCGAGTTCGTCTGGATCGGGCCCTACGGCTACCGCGACCACCTGCTCGACAGCTTCCGGCACGGCCCTGTGTTCTTCATCGGCGACGCGGCGCACGTGGTGAGCCCGTTCGGCGCGCGCGGCGGCAACAGCGGTATCCAGGACGCGGCCAACCTCGGCTGGAAGCTCGCGCTGGTCGCGCAAGGCCAGGCCGGCGATGCGCTGCTCGACAGCTACGACGCGGAGCGCCAACCCGCCGCGCAAGAGAACCTGCAGGTGACGAGCCGTTCGGCGCGCTTTCTTGCGCCGCGCTCGCCGGCCGAACACACGCTGCGCCGCGCGGTGGTGGCGCTGGCGGCGCGGTACCCGTTCGCACGCGCGCTGGTGAACACGGGGCGCATGTCGGTCGCCAACGCCTACCCGGCCGCACCGCACCTGCCCGAGGGCGCGCGCACCGTGCAGAACCTGCCGCTGCGCTGGGCCGACGGCCGTGAAACCACGTTGATGCAGCTGCTGGCCGAAGGCACGCAATGCATCGGCCTGTGGTTCGCGCCCACGCGCGCGCAGGCCGAAGCGGCGCTCGAGGCCACGGCTTCATTGCCGCTGCGCCTGCTGGCCGTGGGCGGCGACAGCGGCCTGCCCGCGCTGCAAGCCGACGACCAACTCGCCGCCCATCTCGGCATCGACGGCGAAGGCGGCTTCGCGCTGGTGCGGCCCGATGCCTACCGCGCCGCCGTGTTGCAGAACGCCACGCCTGAAGCCATCGCCTCTGCCTTGCGCACCGCCCTCGCACACCGCCCGACCCCATGATCACCGAACCCCGCATCCCCGACCCCGACGGCTTCTACGCAGCGCTGCTCGCCGCGCACGAAGGCCGCACCGACGCGCAGAGCGCCGACCTGAACGCCCGCCTCGTGCTGCTGCTGGCCAACCAGTGCGCCGACCAGGACGTGCTGCTCGCCTGCATCCATGCGGCGGCCGCCGCGCAAGACCCCACGCCCCCCCACGCCCCATGACCACTTCCGTCTCCTTCGCTTCCGCTTCCGACACCCGCGAGCAGAAGCCGCAGCTGCGCGAGCTCGCGCCCGGCGCCTACGGCTACATCAGCGACTTCGATCCCAACTGCGGCTTCGTCGTCGGCGACGAGCACGTGGTGCTGATCGACACGCGCCCCACGCCGCGCATGGCGCGCGACTTTCTCGCGGCCATCCGCACGGTGACCGACAAGCCCGTCAAGACCATCGTGCTCACCCACTACCACGCAGTGCGCGTGATGGGCGCGAGCTCTTTCGACGAGGTGGAACAGATCGTGGCGAGCAACGGCACGCTCGACTGGATCCGCACGCGCGGGCAGGCCGACTTCGATTCGGAGGTCGGCCGCTTTCCGCGCCTGTTCGCGGGCGTGGAGGAAATCCCGGGCCTCACCTTTCCGACGATGAGCTTCGCCGGCGAGATGAGCCTGTGGCTGGGCCCGCGCCCCGGCACCGGCCGCGAGCTGCGCCTGATGGCGCTGGGCCGCGGCCATTCGAGCGGCGACACGGTGGCGTGGCTGCCCGACTGCGGCGTGCTGTTCTCGGGCGACGTGGTCGAGAACCACTGCGGCGTGTACGCAGGCGATGCCTACATCGGCGACTGGGCCGGCACGCTCGACGCGGTGCGGGCGCTGAACCCGCGCGTGCTGGTGCCAGGGCGGGGCGCGGTGCTGCAGAACGAAGCCGCCTGCGCGGAGGCCATCGACCTCACCAAAGCCTTTCTCGCCACGCTGCTCGACAGCGTGAAGGCCGGCATCGCCGCGGGCGACACATTGCGCGGCTGCTTCGCGCGCGCCGACGCCGCGATGACACCGCGCTTCGGCAGCTGGCCCGTGTTCCAGCACGTGCTGCCCTTCGACGTGTCGCGCGCCTATGACGAGCTGCGCGGCATCGAACACCCCGTGGTCTGGACCGCCGAGCGCGACCGCGAGCTCTGGCAGGTCTTGCGCGGCGAATGACCTGAACCGATTTCATTACAAGCAACGGAGACAAGAGACGATGAAACGATTCCTTCCCCTGATGGCCGCGGCACTCGCTCTGGCGAGCGCCACCTTCGCGTCGGCGCAGCCGGCCGCCTACCCCAGCCAGCCGATCAAATGGATCGTGCCCTACTCGGCCGGCGGCGGCACCGACAACCTGGCCCGCACGCTGGCCGAGGCGATGCAGCCGTCGCTGGGGCAGCCGCTCATCATCGACAACCGGCCCGGTGCGTCCACCAACATCGGCGTGTCGGTGATGATGCAGGCCAAACCCGACGGCTACACGGTGATGCAGGCCGAGAACGCGGCGCTGCTCTTCAACGAGCACATGTTCGTCAAGCTGCCGTACAAGCCCGCGAGCGACTTCACCTACATCGGCACCATCGGCCGCTTTCCGGTGGCGCTGGTCGTGCACCCCGACTTTCCCGCGAAGACCGTGGCCGAGTTCGTGCGCTACGTGAAGGCCAACCCCGACAAGGTGAGCTACGCCTCGCCCGGCAACGGCTCGCCGCACCACATGGCGATGGAGCTCTTCAAGCAGAAGGCCGGCCTGACGATCACGCACGTGCCGTACAAGGGCGCCGCGCCCGCCATGACCGACGTGATGGGCGGCCAGGTGCCGGTGATGATGCTGGACCTGGCCTCGGGCCTGCCCATCATCAAGTCGGGCAAGGTGCGGGTGCTGGCCATCGCGCTGCCGCAGCGCGCGAGCGCATTGCCCGAAGTGCCGACCTTCGTGGAGGCCGGCTTCAGCGACGTCAACGCCTACGCCTTCCACGGCCTGATCGGCCCGGCCGGCATGCCGCCCGAGGCGGTGGCGCGGCTCAACGGCGAGCTGCACAAGGCAATGAAGGCGCCGAAGGTGGTGAAGCTGTTCGCGGACTTCGGCTTCGAGGCGCTGCCCGGAACGCCGCAGGACTTCTACAAGCTGTCGCGCGCGGAAAGCGAGCGTTGGGGAAAGATCATCGCGGCCGCCGGCGTGAAGCTGGACTAACCGAAAAAAGCCGCCCGGCTACCAGCCCAGGCCGAGGTGCAGCGGCAGGTAGACCGCCATGCCGGCGATCATGGTGCCCAGCACCCCGCGCCGCCAGTAGAAATACGCCGCACCGACGACCGCCGCATACAGGCGCGCGTCGTGCAGCGTGGTGATCAGGTGGCCCTGCGTCATGACGATCTCGGGCGCGATCACGCCCGCCAGCGCGGCCGCCGGCGCGTAGTGCAGCGCGCGGTGCGCCCACTCGGGCAGGCCCCAGGGCCGGTCGAGGATGAAGAAGAAGCAGCGGGTGAGCACGGTGACGAGCGCCAGGCCGACGATCACGCCCATCGTCCACCAGTCGGTCGTGGCGCTCACTTGTCGTCCTCCGCCGTCGGGTCGAGGCCGAACTGCTTCTCGAGCCAGAAGCACAGCAGCACGGCCACGCCGATGGCCACCACGATGTTGAGCTTCAGCGGCAGCGCATAGGCCGCCACGGCGGTCACGCCGGCAATCAGCGCGGCGAGCACGCGCAGGCGTGTGGTCGCCATCGAGCAGACGATGGCCACCAGGCTCAGCACGCCGGCGAAGCCCAGGCCCCAGGTCTGCGGAATGAAGTTGGCCAGCGCCACGCCCAGCAGGCTCATGCCCATCCACGCGCACCAGGTCACGAAGTAGTTGCCGGTGAGGTAGGCCTCCTGCGATTCCTGCTCGGAAATGGTCAGCGGCGGCTTCGGATACTTCTTGGTGAAGAGCGCATAGCTCATGTCGGCCGTGAGGTAGCCGTGCATCATGCGGCGCCAGCGCGGCATGTGCATGAGGTAGGGGCGCAGGTGCAGGCTGAACACCACGAAGCGCAGGTTGACGCAGAAGCCCGTGGCCAAAATGACCCACGCCGGCGCGCCCGCGAACAGCAGCGGAATGGCCGCGAGCTGCGAGCTGCCCGCGTAGACCAGCAGGGTCATGGCCAGCGCCTCGATCACGCTCATGTTCGACTTGACCATGGCCACGCCGGTCATCAGGCCCCAGGCGCCGATGCCCAGCGCCACCGGCGTCATGTCGCGCACGCCGACGCGGAATTCAGGGCGGCTGCGGATGCGCTGCGAGAGGAACATCAGCCGAAGACCTGCCCGGGCTTCAGGTCGAAGCCGCGCAGGAAATCGGCCACGGCCAGGCGCTTGCCGCCCGGTCGCTGGAGTTCGGTGACGGTGACGGCCGAACCGGCGGCGGCCACGGTCACACCGGTGTCGCTGACGGCCAGCAGGGTGCCCGGTGCGGCCTGCTCGGTAGACGCGGCCTCGGCGTGGGCGGTCCACAGCTTGATGGTCTCGCCGTCCAGCGGGCTGTTGGCGCCCGGGAACGGATCGAAAGCCCGGATGCGCCGCACGATGGCCTCGGCCGGCTGGGCCCAGTCGATCAGCGCTTCGTGCTTCTCGACCTTGTGGGCATAGGTCACGCCTTCGGCGGGCTGCGGCGTGCGCACGAGCGTGCCGATGCGCTCCAGCGCCTCGACGATCATCTTCCCGCCCAGTTCGGCCAGCCGGTCGTGCAGGCGGGCGGTGTTGTCGCTGCCGATGTCGACGGCCTCGCGCAGCAGCATGTCGCCGGTGTCCAGGCCCGCGTCCATCTGCATGATGGTGATGCCGGTCTGGGCGTCGCCGGCCTCGATGGCGCGGTGGATGGGCGCGGCGCCGCGCCAGCGCGGCAGCAGGCTCGCGTGGATGTTGAGGCAGCCGTGCACCGGCAGGTCGAGCACCCACTGGGGCAGGATCAGGCCGTAGGCCGCCACCACCATCACGTCGGGCCTGGCGGCCAGCAGGGTCTCGCGCGCGGCCGAGGCCTCGTCGGGGTACTTGCCGTCCAGCCGCAGGCTGCGCGGCTGCGCCACCGGCCATTGGTGGGCGACGGCGCACTGCTTGACGGGGGAGGCCTGCAGCTTCATGCCGCGACCGGCGGGGCGGTCGGGCTGGCTCATCACCAGCACGACGTCATGTCCGGCGGCGGCGATGGCCTCCAGCGCGGCGCGCGCGAACTCGGGCGTGCCCGCGAAAACGACTCGCAGGCGGCTCAATCCCGGATCCGATCGAGCTCGAGATCGTCTCCTGTGTGATAGCGCCGGACCACGCCGGTGGGGTCGATGTAGATGTACAGCATGCGGCGTTCGTTCACAGCCTTGTAGCGCCAGGTCCAGACGGCACCGTCGAAGGAGCTGACGCGGCTGATTTCGTAGGGGCGGCCGTAGAAGGCCATCACGTCGTTCTGGCGCCACTGGTTGACCAGGATGTCCTGCCCGAAGCGCGCCTCGCTGAGCACCTGCGTCACCGAGACGACCTTGCCTGCGGCGTCGACGTCGATGTCGGTCACCTCGAAGCCGGCCGGCATGCGCGAGTACTGCAGCCGCTCGCCACCGCCGGTGAGCGGGTAGCGGCCCGTGGGCGCACCCAGGCGCTGCAGGGTGTCGGCGGCGGTGGCGCCCGGCTGGACGCGCGTGGGTTCGTTCGCGCAGCCGGCGAGCCCCAGGGCTGCGACCGCGAAGACCGCCAGTGCCGCGAGGGAGCCGAAACGACGTGAGGTCATGAGGGTCAGGCCTGTTCGCGCAGTTCTTCGCGCTGCTGCTTGAGCAGCTTGCTCTTGATGCGATTGCGCTTCAGGGGCGAGAGGTATTCGACGAACACCTTGCCGAGCAGGTGGTCGAGCTCGTGCTGGATGCACACGGCCAGCAGGCCGTCGGCCTCGATGGTGCGCTGCTCGCCGTTCTCGTCGAGCGCCTGCACCTTGACCGAGGTGGAACGCATCACGCCGTCGTAGATGCCGGGCACCGAGAGGCAGCCTTCCTCGTTCAGCACCTTCTCGTCGCTGGCCCAGGTGATTTCGGGGTTGATCAGCACGATCGGCTGGTTGCGCTCCTCGGACACGTCGATGACCACGAGGCGCTCGTGCACGTCGACCTGCGTCGCCGCCAGGCCGATGCCGCTGGCGTCGTACATGGTCTCCAGCATGTCGGCAACCAGGGCCTTGATGCGGGCGTCGACGCCCTGCACCGGCTTGGCCACGGTGTGCAGGCGCTTGTCCGGGTAACTCAGAATGATTCGTTTAGCCATGAAATCGGGGGAAAGTTGTGGCTATTTTCGCCAATTCCGCGACCAGACGCGATGCACGGCACCGAAAACGTTGCCCTCCCAGGGGCTTCAGCGCAGAATTCGTAGCAAATTGTGAGATTCGTATGCGCGGCGATACTTCGCGCGCTCACCATCCAGACATGAAAAAGCTCAGACTCACCGACCACCAGCGCCCTCATCTTCTTGCAACGCTGACAGCCCTGGCGGTGCTCGGCGGCTGTGGCGCCACGACGGCCTGGGCACAGAACTACCCGGTCACGCCGCAGCAGCGAGCCACGGCCCAGCAAACCGCCCAGCAGGGTGTGCCCCTGAGCGAACTGGCGCCCAACGCGCCCGACGAATACACGGTCAAGCCCGGCGACACGCTCTGGGCCATTTCACGCCTCTTCCTGCTGCGCCCCTGGCGCTGGCCGGAGCTATGGGGCATGAACATCGATGAAATCGCCAACCCGCACCGCATCTACCCCGGACAGGTGCCCTACCTGGACAAGACTGGCG